>Ga0070741_10005385_pt1 | contig 28518 bp, 20 predicted proteins | sample Coa_R1_4_FD_66440 | JGI IMG/M metagenome (GOLD analysis project Ga0070741, IMG submission 66440) | Surface soil microbial communities from Centralia Pennsylvania, which are recovering from an underground coalmine fire - Coalmine... | ecosystem: Environmental > Terrestrial > Soil > Unclassified ... | reverse complement strand
CTTGGGAATCAAGTCCAGCGATTTTGAACGCATATTCAAACCGTTGACAAGACTCGAGGTAAATCAAAGCGACGGTACCGGAATGGGACTCTACATCGTCAAACAGATCATAAATAGTCATGGTGGGCGAATCTGGGTTGAATCGCAGGAAGGTGTCGGCACGACTTTCCTTTTCGCATTTCCTTTTCAAAACAGCAATGGGTCAACGCGGTTCAGGCGAGTAACACTGAGAAAATAGCGATTACGCCTATCGGCTATTTTGATAACCTTGACGCGCCGTAACGGTAAGGGATTTGGCTCGGTCTTTTTCGACATTGACCAGCTTGATCTTAAGCTTGTGCCATCGGGCATCCCGCGAGTTTGGCACATTAAAGCCGAGGCTGTATTGGGAACGCATCTCCGCATTGATTATGTCAAATGCCGTTTCCAATTGATCATCGTCAGGCGCAAATATGACTTTGCCACCGGTTAATGAGGTCAGATCGCGCAAGATCGCTCTGCCCTGAAACGCCAGCTCATTGTGGAATCCCCAAATCCCACAGGTTCCGACGGCATATAACTGCACATCGCTCTCCTGAATGTAATTTCTGAGATCGCGAAACGCATACCGGCTGTTGTTGTCCTGACCGTCGCTGATGACAATCAGCATCTTTCGCTTTGATTTACCTTGACGGATCTTTTCCATTGCAAGATAGATCGCATCGAACAATGCCGTCTTTCCGCGCGTCTCCCTGAACGCTGCATTCGAAGATACTGCTTCAGGGTTGTTTGTATAATCATTAAGAAGCATTGGTTTGGTGCTGACACCCACGGAAAAGAATTCGTCTACTGGACGAAGACCTGCCAGAAATTTTTCCAGAGCTGCTAATGATTTTTTTCGCTGGGATTGCATGCTGCCGCTCAAATCATAGACAATTCCGATTGATAAAGGTGAATCATCGCTGGAAAAGAATTCAATCTTCTGCTTAACGCCATCGTCATAAACTTCGAAATTGCTGCTATCAAGACCCGGCTTGAAATGCCCCTCGCGATCGACAACCGAAACAGGTACGGAGACCAGGCGCGTTTCCATCTTTATCGAAGAATCCTTCGACGCAATATCGGAAATCAGTCGAGTAGATTGCTGAGCGGCACCCGCGACAGCCAGCGTCAACGTGATAGCAAGAACCAGTGAAAACCGAAGGCATTTCATAAACGAAATCCCGGTGGAATTGTTATGGAGAGCAACTTGTTATGAAATCACCAGACACAAGTGCAAAGGTCATGCCACGCAGTCAGTCACATTATACGCCGGAGTTTAGGCCGCGGCCAGCATCAAAAAGAGGCTCAGAAAATTGGAAGAATGAGAAGATTGGTAACTAATGAGGCAACCATTTTCCTATGAAAAGAGATTGATTATCGACCAATCAAATTTGGCGTTTGCACTCAATCGTTACTTTGATTAATCTTTTGTTGAGGCCATTTATGAGCGCATTTCGACTTATTGCATTGAAAAGAATTGAAGAGGCGATGGAGCGCGGCGAATTCGACAACCTGCCCGGAAAGGGGCAGCCTCTGGACTTGTCTGAAGACCCGTTCGAGCATCCAGAGATGCGCATGGCGAACAGAGTTTTGCGTAATGCGGGAGTGGCTCCGCCAGAAGTGAGTCTACGTCGCGAGCTGGCAGAATTGAAAGAACAGTTGCGCAAATCAAAGTCTGAGATTGAACGAGCCGAGTTGTCTCGCGAGATAAAGGTAATGGTTTTGCGAATCAATACTATGCTTCGCCATTCGCGAAGTCATTTAACCGAGCTTTAAAACTGGCCGAAAGTCCCCAGCATTTTTGTCTTTCCAACAGCAACCCGTGTTAGGATTACCATCGAAAGGAATCTGTAACAATGGCAACAGGCGCAACGGCAGAAGGAACGGAACGGTATCGAGAACGACTCAGCGACCGAACGGCTCCGGAACATTTTCGCATCGCAGAGGACCTGCGGGTCTCATCTATTGGTCTGGGCACCTATCTGGGGCATTGGGACGAAGCGACCGATAAGTCCTACATAGATTCTGTCATTCGCGCCGTCGAGCTGGGTTGCAACGTTATCGACACGGCGGCCAATTACAGGTTTCAGCGCAGCGAACGGAATATCGGTGATGCGCTGGATAAATTGTTCAAATCGGGGAAAGCTTCGCGCGACGAAATCGTTGTCTGCACAAAAGGCGGTTACATCCCATACGAAAATCAGCCACCAAACGGGCCCGTTGAGGCCAGGCGTTATATCGAAGAGACATTCATCAACACAGGAATTGCAAAAAAAGAAGAGATTCAAAACGGCAGTCATTGTATGGCGCCCGGTTATCTGGAGCATCAGCTTAATCAAAGCCTCCGGAACATGAAGCTGGATTCGGTCGATGTTTATTACATTCACAACCCGGAGGGACAATTAGGTACAGTAACGCGCGACGAGTTCGACAAACGAATCCGTGCTGCGTTTGAATTTCTGGAGAAAGCCGTCACTGACGGAAAAATCGGTTTTTATGGCGTCGCAACCTGGAACGGATTTCGGCAGCCTGAGGGTTCTCGCGATTTGCTTTCCCTGGGCAAAATGGAATCGATAGCGCAGGAAATCGGTGGCGATGAACATCACTTTCGCTTCATTCAACTGCCGCACAATCTGGCAATGCCGGAGGCATTGACCGAACCGAATCAAAAACTGGGGAAAGAGATGCTCTCTACATTGGACGCTGCGCTCAATCTGGGAGTTTCGGTTATTTGCAGTGCATCGCTTTTTCAAGCTCAGTTAGCGAAGGAGTTGCCTCGTTTCGTGGCGGATGCGTTGAAAGGAACAGAAACCGATGCGCAACGCGCGCTTCAGTTCGTGCGATCAACGCCAGGGGTTACGACCGCATTGGTGGGAATGAGTCAGATCAAACACGTCGAAGAAAATATGCGGCTGGCAAAAATTCCGCCTGCGCCGACCGAAGATTTCCTGAAACTATTCACCAGTGAAGAACATTAAAGATTTAGTGGCGGAAGCGTCGTATCTCGCTGCGGCGAACTTCGTCGACGTCTTCGCGGCGTTGCTCATGGCGCTCAGCGGCAGCCCGTTTCAACAGTTTCATTGATCGGTCATTGGTCTTCCGTATCTCGCGCCGACCGTCTTCGTACTCGACCTCGACCGCTCCATTGCTGCCCGGTGATACGATTCTGATTACAGTTCCGTAAAGCATCCCGTGTGGCGTTGCACAGGAAACTTCGTCTTTAAGCTCGTAAAGCGACTGCTGTGGTGCAGGCATTGATAACCTCCAAATCGAACGCAACTCGTTTCTGTATTGTACTTTGAGTATACCAAAAATCGGACCCATAACCGCGTCAGGGTTTGAGCCTTGTTTCGAAACAGCTATTCGGGCTTGAACTTATATGTTAAATTTTTAAGTTCGTAATTACTGGAGAATTAAATGCACGACATCCCGTTAGAGAGCAACGTATTTTCGCCCAATAAACTGTTCACCCATATGGACAGGATGTATGAATGGTGGCAGGGCAAGAATGTTTTTCCCATTACGCTTGAGTTGAGCCCGACCACGATCTGCAATCATTTCTGCACTTGGTGCATGCACGGCGCCTACTTTGGAAAACACAAAGGCGACAAAAAAGAGCTGAAGCTCTATCCCGATTCAAGCATGATGCAGTTCGATTTTTATCGCGGACTGATCGACGAAGTTGTACCGCTTGGCGCAAAGGCAATGATCTTTTCCGGCAGCGGCGAGCCGTTCGTCAATCCTGATTTTCCGAACTTCGTCGAATATACGAAGATGAGCGGAATGGATGTTTCCATAATCACCAACGGATCGTTGTGTGATGACGAGAGTATTCCAGTCGCGATTAAACATTCGACCTGGATCCGAATCAGCCTGAACGCCGGCACCGCAAAGACACGAGCGAAGATTCATCAGGTGCCGGAAAAAGATTGGGACATAACACTTGAAAACATGCGCAAGCTGTCGGCTGAAAAGAAGCGCACGGGTTCGAGCGTCCATCTGGGCTCACAGATAGTTGTCGAGCCAAACAACTGGGAAGAGGTTTACGAAACCGCTCAGGTGTCAAAAGAATGCGGCATGGATTACCTGCAGGTGAAACCAGTCATCATGCATCCTATGTCGTCCGACAAACAGTTTGAGGAAGAATTTTTCCGCAAGGCCCTGGTCAAAATCTACGAAGCCAAGAAAGCGTTTGATGATGACCATTTCAAAGTTTTCGTAAAGGAAGATCAGTTTGTCGGCGTCCTGTCGCCCGATTACGAGCGCAGCCATTACAAAGAATGCTACGCCAACTTTTTCCCAATCATCGAGGCGAACAAGCTGGTCTATTACTGTTCTCAAACGCGTGGATTGCCTGAATTCGCCGTGGGTGATTTGTCAAAGAATACATTTAAAGAGATTTGGGATAGCTCGCGCCGAAAACACGTGAACGAGAATATCGATATTTCTAAATGTCAGCCGATCTGTCGCTGTCATCAGATCAACAAAACGCTCTGGGCAATTAAACATCCAAAGAACGGACCGAATTTTGTTTAGAAATCAAGAGGGCTCCCCATGGAACATGCTTTCATTGGTATATGGCTGTTGTTCTGGCTGTTTTTTCTTGTCGTCGGTCTTTTCGGGACAATATTCTGGATATGGATGCTGATAGATTGCGTTACCAACAACCACATAAAGGACAACGAAAAACTTCTATGGGTAATCGTCCTGGTTTTCAGCCATCTGATAGGTTCGATACTTTACTTCTTCATCGTGCGCCAAAAACGCGTTAGATATTAGGAAATGAGCAAGCGTTTTCTAGTTACAGGCGGCAGCGGTTATCTTGGCGCGCATATCAAGCGCTATTTCGCCGCCGATGACTTTTCTCGTCGAAGTGGACATGACCTGACACATCCGGCAGAGTTAGGTCGATTATCGGATTATGATGTAATCATTCATCTGGCCGGCTGTACCGACAAACGCCCTGAAGCTGAAGAGCGTTGTTTTGAAGTCAATGTTTCGGGCACGGCCAATCTGTTGCGGAGTTTGCGAGCGGGGCAAATCTTTATTCTCGCTTCAACAAAAGATGTCTACGGCCGACATTGTGACGATCTGGAATCCGTAGACGAACAGTGTCCGACCAATTACGCAAATCAAAATGCGTACGAGTGGTCGAAATTGATCGCTGAGAAATACGTGCAATATTATACGGCTCGTGCCGGAGCAAGAAGTGCTATTTTCCGACTCTCGACAACCTATGCGCCGTCAAGCGAAGGTAACGCAGGGACATTTGTAAACTTCTTTGCGAATGCAATCCGCAGTGGAAATAAATTAACGCTTAAAGCGGGCGGACAGCAGGTCCGTGATTTCCTGCACGTGAACGATCTGGCAAAGGCTTTCGAGCTTTTCATAAATAGCGATATCGAATCAGAGATTTTCAATATCGGCGGCGGTCCGTCGACCCAAACTACTCTTTTGAAATTGACGGACATTCTTGGCGAATTGATTGGTCGGAAACCAGTTGTTGAGATCAACGATCAGCCAGAAACAGGACAAGTCAAATACGTAACCAACACTAATAAGTTGGAAAAAACTCTGGGATGGCAACCACAGGTTTGCTTGTCCGAAGGCTTGAAATCCATTCTGTAAATCTGCATAAATTAGAAGGCAAGATTTGTAGGGGGCAGGGCTCGTCCCTGCCCGGATCGTGCGAAGCACGATGAAAGATTTCGTTGATGAGGCTTAATTGCCTCACGGCAATCCGGGCGGGGACAAACCCCTGCCCCTACAGTAATAATCTTGCTTATTGGAAAAGAACAAGCAATAGATGACCGAGCAGTTCTCAAACATCTTAATCCGCGGGACAAACTGGATCGGCGATTCGATCATCACAATACCTGCTCTGCGCGAGCTTCGAAGAATTTTTCCCAAGGCCAAACTCACGCTGATGGTAAAACCCTGGGCGCGAGATATCTTTGAAGGCGCTGATTACCTGGATGATATTCTTGTCTACGACAAAGGTTCGAACAAAAGACTGCCTGGCGTCGCGCATATCGTAAAAGAAATCCGCAAAAGACGCTTCGAGGCGGCGATCTTTTTTCAGAATGCATTCGAAGCTGCCGCGCTCTCTTTTCTGGCCCGTATACCGACGCGAATCGGATATCCGACCGATGGACGCAGGATACTTCTGACCCATTCGCTGAGCCTGACAAAAGAGATTCTGGATGCGCATCAGATCTATTACTACCTGTACATTGTGTCGCAGATTGAAGAACGATTCTTTGGCCAAAGCCACGTTGATTTTCTGCACCCGCAGTACAAACTGGAAATCACGAAGGATCAGCAAGACGCCGCGCGCAAGGTTCTGGACCGATTCAGCATTCAGCAATCGAAGGCTTTGATCGCGATTAATCCGGGCGCAACAAATAGCAGAGCGCGTCGCTGGCTGGGTGACAGATTTGCGGCGCTTGCCGACAGGCTGATCGATCGCGGTGATTGCACCGTAGCGTTCGTCGGCGCAGCTTCTGAAAACGAAATCGCCGATAAAATCATCGCCCAGATGCGACATAAACCGGTGAGGCTTACGGGAAGAACTTCACTAGGTGAATCGATCGGGGTCCTAAGCCTGTCTGACCTGCTGATCTCTAACGACACTGGTCCGGCGTACGTGTCGGCGGCGCTTTGCAGGGAGACGTTAACGATTTATGGATCTTCGAATTTCTGGTCGATCTGTCCGACATCGCCGACTTCGCACATAGTCCATTTCCCTGTTCATTGCTCGCCGTGTATGCTGCCGGATTGCCCGACTCAACACGAATGCATGGTTGGCGTGACGGTCGATATGGTTTACGACAAAGCGATGGAGCTGCTGGGGAAGGCAGACCACACCAAAAATAAATTGCCAGTATTAGTTTCTAAATAATCCCCCGAATAAATTTATGGATAATTCCGCAATCTTTATAGACAGAGATGGAACAATCAGCGACGAGGTCGGATACGTTAATCATATCTCCCGCTATCGCGTGTTCCCGTTTGCGGGCGAAGCGATCAAACTCATTAACGATTCGCCAATGAAAGCAATTCTGGTCACGAATCAGGCCGGCGTAGCGCGCGGCTATTTCAAAGAAGATCTGATTGGTCAGGTGCACAGCAAATTGCAGGAAGAGCTTGGTCGCGAAAACGCAAAGCTGGACGCGATCTATTATTGCCCTCATCATCCGAGTGTCGGGGAACCTCCATATCGTCAGGACTGCAATTGCCGAAAGCCAAAGACGGGACTGCTCGATAAAGCGGCTGACGACCACGGACTAAGCCTTAAGAATTCCTATATGATCGGCGACCGTTACAGCGACGTTCAATTGGCGCACCGCGTCGGTGCTCGCGGCGTTCTGGTTTTGACAGGCTATGGCCGCGGCGAATACGAGTATCAGCGCGATGAGTGGGAACGCGAACCTGACCATATCGCCGATGACTTGTTAGCAGCAGTTCGATGGATATTGAGGTATTGAAGTGGCGCAGACATTCAGTCTGCGCTCTGTGGGGTAGCGCTGCACTATAGAATGGAATCAGCGGTGAATAAATCCCCGCAGACTGAATGTCTGCGCCACATTTCCGGCAAAATCAGCTATTGCTTGTAGTTAACGCCACGTGCTATAAAAATAGATTACTTTGTCATCATCTTATCGGTTTGACTGAACTTGGTTAGTTCAGGAGAGATTTTTTAAATGAGCAGGAAACGTAAAATAGCCTTTATTGTGCCCGGGCGCACTCTCTTCCCTTTCACTGACACGAATAAACGACTGGTGGGAATGATTTCGCGCACATGGCTGCGCCTGGCCCCGCGCAATTCGACAATATATTCGCTTCCCTATATCGGGTTACTTAATCTGGCGTCGTACACTCCGGAAGAAGAGTTCGATATGGTCTACCTGGACGAACGGGTGGACAAAATTGATTTCAACGAAAAATACGATGTCGTAGCGATCACCGGACCCACTTGCAGAATCAATCGGGGGTACGAAATTGCCGATCATTTCCGCTCTCGCGGTTCGACGGTAGTTATGGGCGGATCTCACGTTTCCTACCTTTATCAGGAAGCCAAGCAACACGCAGATTCAGTTGTAATGGGCGTAGGCGAAATTCCGTGGCAAGCGTTCATGACCGATTACCTGAACGGTGACATTAAGCCCTTTTACAACACAAACGAGATTTTCGATCTCCGCCGAGCCCGTATACCGAAATACGATCTGCTGGATCCAAAAAAGCACGGAATATTCCCTGTTCAGTTTTCACGGGGCTGCCCGCTGCGTTGCGAATTCTGCGAAATCCCGGTGATGAATCCTAATTTCCGGACGAAGTCCCTGGATCAAATGTTTAATGAGCTTGACGCTCTGCGCCGGATCTGGAAACGCCCGCGAGTTGGATTCGTTGACGACAACATGTTCACGAATCGCAAGGCCGTTAAAGAACTGCTGAAAGCCCTGGCGCAGGAAAAAGGAATTGCTTCGTGGTTCACCGCTTCGGACGTTTCAATCGCGGAAGACGACGAACTGCTGGATCTGATGTTCGAGGCGAATTGTCGTTTCATTAACATCGGGTTTGAGACGTTGTCGGCAGGAAACCTGGACCTGATCGATAAATTCAAGCGGTCAAAACTGGAGATGTATACCGAATATGCCAGAAAGATCGTCTCCAAAGGCATTATGATCATCGGCAGCTTTATCGTCGGTTACGATCACGATGATTATGACGTGTTCGACCGAATCAGCCAGTTCCGCAAGGATGCAATGCTGCTCCGCAATCTGACTCTGGTGCTGACGCCGCTGCCGGGAACTGCCCTTTATCACAGGCTGGAAAAAGAGGGGCGTATAGAGCCGAATCAAAGCTGGGATAAATTCAACTTCTGGGACGTTGTAATCAAGCTGAAGAAGATGGAGAAGGACAAGTTCTATCAGAAGTTCCTTGAGTTCGGTAAGAAAGAATGGAACGACGACGAAGGAATGCGCCGACAGCAATTCGTGCTTGACGCTTATCGTCGCAAGATGGCGGTTGCGTAGTTTGTTTATAACTTTGGAAATTATCGCCTGACGCACATTCCGTCAGGCGATTTTCATTTTGGACAGTTTCGTTATATATAATCACTTGTGAGACGCAGAGGTTTCGTATTTCTCGTGTCTCAGTGGTTAATCTTTTTCTCTTTCAACAGGACAATTCGGAGGTGCGACGTGATTGCAAAGCATGGCTTTCTGTCAGCTATGGCAGTCTCTTTATTTCTCGGAATACTTTCTACACTAGTTTGCGGCCAGCAATACAGCCCTGATCTTTATCAGAATATGCGCTGGCGCTCGATTGGACCGTTTCGCGGCGGTCGAACAGTCGGCGCGACAGGAGTGCCGGGTCAACAGAACGTTTTCTATATTGGCGTCAACAACGGCGGAGTGTGGAAGACAGATGATTTCGGTCGCACGTGGGCTCCGATATTTGACGACCAGTCATCCGGCTCAATCGGAGCGCTGGCTGTAGCGCCGTCAAATCCCGACATCGTTTACGTCGGCAGCGGTGAAGGCTTGCAGCGTCCTGATCTATCGACGGGTGATGGCATGTACAAGTCGATGGATGCCGGCAAGACGTGGCAGCACCTCGGGCTTCGCGATGCTCAGCAGATAGGCGCGATAATCATCGACCCGCGCGATCCGAACAGGCTGTTTGTTGCGGTGCTTGGTCATCCTTACGGACCGAATGCAGAGAGAGGCGTATTCCGTTCTACGAATGGCGGTCAAACATTCGACAAGGTTCTTTATAAAGATGAGGACACGGGAGCGATCGCTTTAGCGTTTGACCCGACTAATCCGCAAATTGTCTACGCTGATATGTGGGCTGCGCGTCAGGGTCCCTGGGAGAACGGATCTTGGCAGGGACCTAACAGCGGGCTATTCAAATCGACTGATGGCGGGAATACGTGGCATCAACTGACAAAGGGATTACCTACGACTGCTGAAGGTTTGGGCAGAATCGGTTTCTGCGTTGCGCCAAGCGATCCGAACCGAATGTACGCGATGGTCGATGCGCCAAGAGCAGGCGGCGTATATCGTTCCGATGATGCAGGCGAAAGCTGGACTCGCGTCAACAATGAAAATCGGGTTTGGGGACGCGGCAGCGATTTCGCCGAAGTGAAGGCCGATCCGAAGAACAAAGACGTCATCTATGTTGCGAACACCTCGACCTATCGTTCAACCGACGCCGGGCAGGATTTCACTGCATTTAAAGGCGCTCCCGGCGGCGACGATTACCACACCGTTTGGATCAACCCGGAGAATAACCAGATCATACTGCTGGCGAGTGATCAGGGCGCAGTCATCAGCGTCAATGGCGGCCGCACGTGGAGCTCGTGGTATAACCAGCCGACGGCGCAGTTTTATCACGTGAACACCGACGACCAGTTCCCTTATCACGTCTTTGGTGGTCAGCAGGAGAGCGGATCAGCCGAAGTCTCCAGCCGCGGCAATGATGGTGAAATCACATTTCGTGAATTCCATCCGGTCGGCGCCGAAGAATACGGTTATGTCGCTCCCGATCCATTAAACCCGAACATCGTCTACGGCGGCAAAGTCACTCGATACAATCGAATCACTGGTCAAGTGCAGAACGTTTCACCTGGCGGTCGTCGCGGAGGCGGTCAATATCGTTTCCTGCGAACTGCTCCGCTAATCTTTTCTGAAGTAGATAAACACGTCCTGTTTTATGGCGGCAACGTCGTATTCAAAACAATAAACGGCGGTCAAAGCTGGCAGGTAATCAGCCCTGACCTTTCCCGCGAACATCCGGATGTGCCGGCAAGCATCGGCGTGTACAGAACACCCGAATTGGCGACAATGGCACGCAGAGGAGTTGTTTACACCATCGCTCCGTCTTATCACGATATTAATACAATCTGGGCCGGGACTGACGACGGGTTGATTCACGTGACACGCGACGGCGGCAAGACCTGGAAAAATGTAACACCACCGGAACTGACTTCCTGGAGCAAGGTTTCAATCATCGATGCCGGACGGTTCGATTCGCAGACGGCCTACGCTGCAATCAATCGAATTCGATTGGATGATATGCGGCCGCATATTTATCGCACTCACGACGGTGGAAAGACCTGGAAGGAAATCATCAATGGTCTTCCCAATGATGCTCCAGTCAATTCAGTTAGAGAAGATCCTGTACGCAAAGGCCTTTTATTCGCAGGAACTGAGCGAACCGTATATGTCTCTTTTGATGACGGCGATCATTGGCAGTCTCTGAGATTAAACCTGCCTCCGTCATCTGTTCGCGACATTGTCGTTCACAAAGACGACCTGGTCGCGGGAACGCACGGCAGGGGTTTCTGGATCCTGGACGATATAACTCCGTTGAGACAGATCGATGCAGATGTCGCGGCGGCGAACGCTTATCTGTTCAAGCCGGAAGTTGCATATCGGATTAAGAGAGATACGAACACCGACACTCCGCTTCCGCCTGAAGAACCTGCGGGAAAGAATCCGCCAGACGGAGCGATCATCAATTATTATTTGAAGGGCACGCAGAACGCGCCCGTAGTGTTAGAGATCTTCGGTCAGAACAATAAACTCATCACTCGATTCGCGAGCGACGACAAGCCAGAGCCGATCAATGACAAAGAACTGAACGTTCCGACCTACTGGGTGCGACGTCCGCAAGTTCTCTCCGCGCAGCCAGGAATGCAGCGGTTTGTTTGGAACCTTCATTATCCGGCGCCGCCGAACACTGCTCGTCAATACCCGATCTCGGCGATCTATATGGACACTCCGAGTGAGCCACAGGGGCCCGCGGTGATGCCGGGCCAATACACCGTTAAGCTGTCCGCCGGAGGCGAGACCTACACGCAGACACTGACGGTTAAACTCGACCCGCGAGTGAAGATTCTTCCCTTGAGCCTCGCTAAACAATTCAGCCTTTCGATGAAGATGTACGAGGGACAGCGACAGGCTCAGGACACAATCGCCGAAATCAGAAAACTGACAGAGGAATTGAAAACCTTGCACGACAAAGCCGGGCAAGGCGCGCTGGCAGACGCAATCACCGCGCTCAGTCAAAAAGCAACCGCAATCGCCGGCGCAGGCGGTGGTGGACGCTTTGGCGGAGGTGGTGGCGGCGGTCGCGGACAAAGACAGGCTGCGGGACCGACTCTGGCTTCAGTGAGTGGCGAGTTGATTCAATCAATGGAAACGCTACAGGGTGCCGATGCTGCTCCAACTTCACAAGCTGCAGCAGCGGCTGAGGATGCGCAAAAATCCCTGGACGAGTTGCTTGAGCGTTGGGACGAATTGAAGACCCGGGACTTGAAAGCACTCAATGATCAACTCAAGGCAGCGAACCTGCCTCCAGTATCAATTGGCTCGTAAGTTCAGTGCCGGTTGCGGTAGCGACTGGGTAGGTCCGGTAACGTCAACTCGATTGTTAACCGGATATACCCGTCGGCTACCGCCGACGGTCCTGACACTCTCTATGCGCCACAGATTGAAACCATCCTCCCATCACAACCACTAACCTAATCTCTGGTAAAGCCTGCGCTACACAACCCTATCACTGGAGGAGTTTGTTATGTCAACATTGTGGCAAGATATTCGTTATGCTCTGCGGCTTTTGGTAAAGAACCCAGCATTTAGTCTTATCGCAATTTTTACGCTCGCATTAGGCATCGGAGCAAATTCCACAATCTTCACAGTCGTCAATGCCGTGCTGCTTCGGCCATTGCCGCTTCCGAGTGCTGATCGGCTGGTCGTGCTCAACGAACTTTTCCTTAATTCAGGTGGCTGGGGAACCGTGTCGGTGCCAAACTTGAAAGACTGGCGAGAGCAGAACACCGTCTTCGAGCACATCGCGGCGTACACCAATGCCAGCCTCAATCTTCAGGGTGCAGACAGCCCCGTGCGAATTCCCGGAGCATTGGTCACCGCAGATTATCTGGATACGCTCGGCGTTCAACCTGAACTTGGCCGAGGCTTTTCTCCTGGCGAGGACCAACCGGGCAGCAATCCGGTTGTGGTCCTGAGCGACCGATTGTGGCGCAGAAATTTCAGCGCAGATCCGACTCTAATCGGAAAAACGATTTCCCTCGGTGGTATGCCGTACACCGTTATCGGGATTATGCCGGACGGATTCAGATTGCCATCCAAAACGACTGAGTTGTGGGTACCTCTTATTGTCGATCCGGAGCACGCCAACAGCCGCGGCAGTCACGCATACTTTTGCATTGCCAGAATGAAACCAGGAGTGAGCGTTGAGCAAGCGCGCGAGCAGATGTCCGCAATTGGCAGCCGACTGGCGATGCAGTATCCCGACACACAAACTGGTCGCGGAGTCCGCGTGGTGCCGATGCAGGAAGAGATGATCCGTAATATTCGGCCACAGCTTCTTGTGCTGCTCGCCGCAGTCGGCTTTGTTTTGCTGATTGCCTGCACAAACGTTGCTAATCTGCTGCTGACGCGAGGAGCAGGACGCCGTCGTGAAATCGCAATTCGATCTGCGCTTGGCGCAAGTGGAAAAAGGCTTGTCCGCCAATTCATTGTCGAGAGCCTTGTGTTGGGGATTATCGGAGGAATTCTTGGCCTCGGTCTGGCGGTTTTTGGAACCGATTTATTGGTTAAGCTTGGCAGTAACATTCTGCCGCGCACAAATGAGATCACTCTGGACTGGCGTGTTGTCGGCTTCACTATGGCGCTGGCAATGATCACTGGTATTGCCTTCGGACTGGTGCCAGCTTTTCAGGCCGTCAGGACAAACCTTCAAGGATCATTGAAACAGAGCGGAGCGGCTACAACCGGCGCTCCCGGACATAACGTCTTTCGCAATATTCTGGTTGTCACAGAGATTGCTTCGACCCTTGTCCTGTTAATCGGCGCTGGTTTGATGATTCGAAGTTTCGCCGCGCTCGGACAAGTTGACACGGGATTCAAGGCCGAAGGACTGCTCACGTTCCGGGTTACAATGCCGGTAACGAAATATCCCGACCAGCATACAACTGCGGCCTTTTATAAAAAGGCCATTGAACGAATCGCGTCAGTGCCGGGAGTGAAGTCAGTCGGCGCGATAAATATGTTGCCGGTTCAAAGCTACGGATGGAACGGAGGGTTCGAAATCGTCGGCCACGAGCCATTCCCCGCCGGAAATGCTCCCTGGGCGGAGTATCGCACTGCGACTCCTGATTATTTCAAAACGATGGGAATACCATTGGTTTCCGGCAGATACTTTACGGATCTGGACACAAAGTTATCGCAGCCGGTTTTTATAATAAACGAGAGGTTCGCGAAAAAATTCTGGCCGAATGGAGATGCGGTCGGCCACCAGTTAAAGGTTGACGATCCCAATCCCGGCACCATCGTCGGTGTTGTTCGCGACGTGAAACAGTCAGGACTGACGAACGATATCCGCCTTGAACTCTTTATGCCGCCGGACCAGGTCCAGGATTTTCCGTTAAGCCAGAGCATGAGTTTTGTAGTGCGAACCGACATTGATCCTGCCAGCCTGACCAGCGCCGTGCGAAAAGAAGTTCTTTCGGTCGATCCGGCACAGCCGATCTACAACGTTGAAACGATGACGGATGTTGTCGCCGATTCCATAGCAGACAGCCGCGTCTATATGCTTCTGCTGGGTGTTTTCGCTGTAGCGGCAATGATCCTGGCAGTTGTCGGTATATACGGCGTGATCTCTTATTCAGTATCGCAACGAACACAAGAGATCGGTATTAGAGTTGCGCTGGGTGCACAGACTGGCGATGTGCTGAAGATGATTGTGGGTCAGGGAGCAAAGCTCGCAATCATTGGTCTTGTCGTCGGAATCATCGGTGCGTTTTTCCTGACACAGTTGATGTCGAGTCTTCTATTTGGCGTTCGTCCGACTGATCCGCTGACGTTTGCTGTGGTATCAGTTCTGCTTGGCTTAGTTGCAATTTTAGCCAGCTACATTCCCGGCCGCCGCGCAACAAAGGTCGATCCAATTATAGCCCTGCGATCAGAATAAAGCAGTGGTCAGAAGTCTGTGGTCGGTGGTCGGTTTCAGTTAGAGATTTCTTATTCCGACCCCTGACCACCGATCCCCGACCACAGTTCCGCGTCACCTAAAATCTTTGGTCCATCGCGAAGCAGTGAACACGTAGGAGTCCAGCCTTCGCTCGTTCGCAACTCGATGATTTCATTTGACGTTGGAATGTGATCCCAGACTGAGACCATTGTGACTGCGCCCAGTCAAGTTGCTCCAAAAACCAGCACAACGCCATCGCCCCAGTTTATTGCGATATCGTGCGTAAATTCATCAGGTGTGATTGCAGCAACTATTTTTAGTGGCCGATGCGGAGATAGGGTCCATTTCACTACATCGTTCAGTGAGACGCTTTGCGGTATCTCGCTTTCTATCTCCGCAATCGCGGCGACATCCAGGTTTGCTCGATTTATGACTGTCAACCGATCTACCATATTCCGGTGGCGCGCCACTGTTCTTCGACCTTAAACTCGGCAGCCATCTTCTTAACCTCTTCTGAAGATAATCTACGACCAAATCGCTCCGGAAGATCCGCAATAGTGTATGCTGTCACCGCCAGAACCGCAGTGCAGGTTGCGAAATCTCGCGGCTCTGCTTTGTCAGGAGTATCCGCGATTGTATGGTGAACAGTGAAATACAACGAATCGTCCTGATTCATAATCAGGTTGGGCACACCTTCCGCCATAAACGCCGCGTTGTCAGTTGCGGCAAAAGCCGAATGTTCTATACCCGACATCCCAAATATCTGTAGCGGTCCCATTAATTTGCGAATCTGGTCGTCCAGATCGGTTCTGCCCATCGAATACCATCCAGTGGGGCGCCCTGCTCCAATGTCCATAACAAGAGCCGCGATTGTTTTTTCCATCTCTGCTCTGTGCTCGCGCACATAAGCGTTTGAACCCAGCATGCCTTCCTCTTCGCCCATGAACAGAACGAACCTGATAGTCCGTTTTGGCACGATCCCCAGCACCTTCATTGCCCGTGCAGATTCCATAACAGCGGAAGAACCTGCGCCATTGTCCAGCGCTCCTGGTCCCAAATCGTTCGAATCAAGATGTGCGCCGACTACAACGATTTCATCAGGATGCTCGCTGCCTTTGATTTCGCCGACGACATTTTCCGCTTCAAACGCCGGTCCTAATTTGTTGCTGATGTTCAGACGAACACGTGGAGACTTGCCCTCGGACATTAGTCGCGTAATCAATCCGACATCTTCAGCGCCGAGCGAAATCGATGGCAGAGCCGCAACTCTGGCATTGAAATCTACTGGGGCGGTATAGAGCATCGAATGCTGCTTGTCGGACGCGATCATCAATGCGATGGCGCCGGCATCTTTGACTTCTTTTGCAATACCCGGCGCTCGGTAAAAGTTGTAGATAACTTCGTCCAGTGTCGCTCCTGACGGAATCGCCAATGCAATCTTCCCTTTCAATTGCGAAGCTACCTTCTGAATATCCTCTGGATGACCCGATCCAATCAGCACAACGTCGCCTTCAACGTTCCCTGAGGTTCCCGGCGTCCAGGTGTAAGACGCGATCGATAATCTTCTATCGCCACTGGAAACGAGTGTTCCAATAGCTGGTCCGCGCTCCCAGGAAACAGGAACCTTGAATCCTTCGCGATGAACGTTCACCAAACCTATCTTCTTCATTTCGGCTTCCATCGCTTCGACAGCCTGGTGAGCATTTGCTGAACCGGTCAATCGACTGCCAATCCCGTCACTCAGGATTGACAGATAATGCATCTGCTGACCGTTCGCGAAGATTTCGCCAATAAGACGACCGCTTGCAGAACTCTCGGGCGTCTTTTGAATCGCCTTTGTCGACGGCAGGAATACAACCGAAAGAAGAACGAAAATGACGACTATTTTCCGCATCACCACTAGCTCCTGATTGTTTTTGAACGTATACGACGCTGCGACGCCATTCAGTTCATTGAGAACAAAGAAACAATTCCTATTATCTACCATTAACTGCCCGTCTTCGCAAAAGGTCTTGTGTTTTGACGAAGCGCGCTGTATTTTTTTGTCATTGGCTCGCAGTTTGAGAGAGCGATTGTTGAGAAGAGACGCTTGGTACGGAAAACTCTTAGCTTCATATTGATCGCGCTCATCATTGGGCCTTGGTTTTCTGTCATTTCCGCGCGAGATCGCGCTGCAATCCGCGACAATACTCCGCGTCGCGTTTCCTCGCTGATTCAACAGACGATATTCTCTGATCTCGATGGCGACTCTCTTGCGGACGTCGCGGAACTTTCAACCGACGGTCCTTTTAAGAATATACATGTAAGTTTCAGCAGCGCGCCCGCAACAAATCTTTCGTTCGATTCAAAAGTTTATGATCGTGGAAAGCTGATCTCCAGCGATATCGATCACGACAACGATCAGGATCTGATATGGTATTCGCCCGATAATCCCGACCTTATAGTTTTCTGGATTAATGACGGGAGAGGCAGGTTCGGTCCTGCCACTTCATACCAGCAGATCCAGCAACAGGATTTTGACCTGAGCGCAGTTTTCAACAACAACACAGACTCTCTCTTTAATGACAAATATCAGCAGCACCAAGTAACAAGAGCGGCACATACTCTTGAGCTGTTCGGCAACGAACGTCGTGAATGCGTTTGTTTCTCGCCTGAGTTGTTATCTCTACACTCAAACCCCTTTGTTCTGTCTCCTTCCGCTAGAAGCGTCCGCAAACGTGGGCCTCCGCGTCTGACCTGATCGCTCATTACAAATACCAACAACATAGATCATTGAGTTGGAACTCGACTGCAACGTTTGCCGCCGCAGGTGAACCATATAGCGACCTGCGAGTTTTGAGCGAGAGGTTTGGACGATGCTAAGAAAAGTCTGGTCGTATAGCCTTGTCGCGCTGTGTCTGTTTTCATCACCCGCGATGGCACAAAGCCAATCTGGAGCTATACCAAGAAGACTCACATTAAAACAGGCTGAAGATCTTTTGATTCAGCGTAATTTGTCGGTCATCGCAGCGCGTTATCAAATCGACGCGACGCGAGCAGCGCGACTGATTGCCAGTTACAAACCGAACCCGGTGTTGACGGTAGGCGCTCAGCAATTTCCTTTTTATTCGCCGTTGGCCGGATCTTTTACAAGATTTTTCAGCACCAATTCAGATGCCGGCGCGCAGCCTACCTACACGTTTCACGTAGACAAAACGATCGAACGCGGCAGCAAACGGGAGCTGCGGATTGCGCAGGCTGACTTCCAGGTTAAGGCGTCTGAAGCGCTCGCGCTTGATGCAATCCGGACTCAATTGTTTCAGCTTCGACAGGCGTTCACTGCTGCCCTTTTGGCTCAGCAGAATTTGCAACTGGTCGAGGCGATAAATCATCAATACGAACAAACCGAGCGGCTAACGGAAGCTAAAGTCGAAAACGGCGACATTGCCGGCGCCGAGTTATATCGCGTGCAAGCCGGAAAACTACAATACCAGCAAGCAGTGATTCAGGCGCGAGTTAGCTATGAAATGGCAACCAGGGACATTCTTAATTTGCTTGGAGCAAAGGCGGAGGATGTTTCTGCTTCGGCGATTGCGGAAGCTTCGTCTGTAACTTCTGGCCCTGCCGTTCAAGGAGATCAACAAACACAAATTGATGGAGCGCTCGCCACTGCGCCGCTGGAAATTTCTGGAACGTTTGACGACCGACCGATTGTTCAAACATTGGGTGAGTTGCGCCAAATTGCGCTTACCGAAAGACCGGATGTGATCGTGGCTAGAAACAACCTGGAAGCCGCTACTCGCGGTGTCCAGCTTGCCCGGGCTCAGAGGTCGCGCGACGTCATACTGGGATTCGAATATCAGCGCGTTGGCGACGATCACGCTGCCGGTCTGACTCTGCAAATTCCCCTATTCGTTTACAACAACCAGCAGGCGGCCATTACGCAGGCGGACGCTCAGCGAATGTCGGCAGAAGCGTTGTTGCGCCAGGCAGAACTCCAGGCCACGACCGATGTCGAGAAAGCATATCAAGCGTATCAATCCGCCCGGCGGGTGCTGGATCTGTATAACAAGCAAAACCTGAAGCCGGTCGAAAAGCTAAAGACCATCTCTGATTACAGCTTTAAGGAAGGCGCGTCCAGTCTTCTTGAATTCCTGGATGCGCAGCGGACATATAACCAGGCTCTGACCGCCTACAACCAGGCTCGTTCCGATTACCAGATGAGTTTATGGCAACTGGAACAGGCGGTGGGGCGACCGCTTCGATAGAGATTTTGAGGTAAATATATGGAATTGAAATTAGAGGATGAATACAAAGACATCCCACCCGAAGAGCAGGAGCACAAACCGGAGCCAGCAAGACCGCTGGGTCACATACCGGTGCGGCCGCGCAAAAGGTCACGTTGGCCATATTTTCTGATTGCAGCCTTGCTGGTCGCAGTGATCGTCACTGGATCAATAATTCTGTTGCATCGTCCAACCTCTAACACATCGAAAAAAACTGACGATGGCAAGCCTGCTCAACCGACAGACGTCGTTGTCGTTGATGACGCACAAATTCAGCAACTTCAAGTCGAACCTGTAACACAGCAAACCATCGCCGTCGACAAAGAAACGACCGGCAAGGTCAGTTTCAACGAAGACCGCCTCACTCCTGTCGTTGCGCCTTATTCCGGACGCGCTCTTGAGGTTTTGGCAAACAAAGGCGACCGCGTCAGCGCAGGACAGCCTCTGGTGGTAATTGAATCGCCCGATCTCGTGAATGCCGAAAATCAATTGACTCAGGCAAGATCAGACCTGGCTAAGGCAGACATCAGCCTCAAAGCCGCCGAGGTTGAAGCGGAGCGGTCCAGTCGACTGCACGACCGTGAGGCAATTTCGACAAGAGACTTTCAACAGGCACAGAACGAGTTGGCGAAAGCTCAGGACGATCAAAGAAGAGCAAGGGCCGCGCTGTCGATGGCCGAAAGTCTGGTCGCGCTGTTCGGAAAAACACCTGAAGAGATAACGAAGATTGGCACTCAGGTTGATAAGAGACTGATTATTCGCGCGCCGATCACGGGAACAATTGTCGATCGCAAAATTGGTCCGGGACAATTCGTACAAAACAATGCGCCTGATCCGCTGTTTCTGATATCCGATTTGTCGACATTGTGGATTCAAGCTGATTTGTTTGAAAGCGATCTTTCACGAGTGAAAGTCGGCGCTCCGGTCGAGATAACCACATCGGCATTTCCTGACAAGGTCTTTCCCGCTCGCATCTCTTTTATCAGCCCGACGGTCGACCCTTCGACGCGCACAGTGCACGTACGATGCGCGATTAGTAATAAAGAAGGACTGCTGAAGCCAGAAATGTTCGCACGAATAAAGATCGGTTCAGCCGAGCAACAAACTGCCATCGCTGTTCCCAGCAGTGCAGTCGTCACTCACGGGACGGATTCGATGGTTTTTGTCGAACAATCAAAAGGTCATTTCCAGCGCCGCCAGGTTCATATTAAAGGCGAAACGAATGGTCTGGTCGAAATCCGGGACGGTTTGCAACCAGGAGAGCGTGTGGCGACTCGCGGCAGCTTGTTGCTGAACGAACTCGGTCATTAGGAGTCAGGTTTGATGGGTAAATTCATAGACTTCATTTTGCGCGAGCGCCTGCTGGTTGTGGCAGCATCCGTTATTCTATTAGTAGGCGGCTTGTTCGCCTTTAAGCAACTCAACATCGAAGCTTACCCCGACCCATCGCCTCCAACAATCGAAGTCATTGCCCAAAACGGCGGCTGGTCTGCCGAAGAGATGGAACGCCAGATAACCGTTCCCCTGGAAACCGAGCTTAACGGAATGCCGGGCCTCGATCATATTCGGTCAATATCATTGTTCGGCTTGACCGACATCAAATGCTATTTCCAATTTGAAACCGATTACAACTTTGATCGCCAGGAAGTCCTCAACCGAATGCAGTTGGTAACTCTGCCGGCGGGCGTACAGCCTCAGCTCTCGCCGACTTCAGCAGTTGGTGAAATTTATCGTTACCAGCTTGTCGGCGATCCCGGTGTTTCCTTGATGGACTTGAAGGTCGCTGAAGATTGGATCCTGGAGCGGCAATTCAAACAAATCCCCGGCGTAATCGACGTCGTTAGCTTCGGTGGCCCGACCAAAGAGTTCCACGTCGATTTAGATCCAAACAAACTTATCGCATTCAACGTCACTGTGCCTCAGGTAATGACAGCCCTGGCGAACAGCAATTCGAACGTGGGCGCGAATTATCTTGAGCTGGGGGTGCAAAGCTTTAACGTCCGTGGTATCGGTCTGTTCAAAGACTCGGAAGACATATCGAATGTCGCCGTCGCATCGAAAAACGGGACGCCAATTTATGTTAAGCAACTCGGCGAAGTCACAATCGGAAGTCGAGTACCGACCGGTCGAGTCGGCAAAGATGACCAGCAGGACATCGTTCAAGGTATCGTCCTGATGCGCAAAGGTGAAAAATCACTCCCGACACTTGATCGCGTCCGTCAAAGAGTCGAACAGATCAACAACGGCATCCTTCCGACTGGAATGAAGATTGTCCCCTATTACGACCGCACCGATCTTATCAATCTGACTACTCACACCGTAACGCATACGTTGATCGAAGGAATGGTCCTGGTCGCATTCATATTGCTTGCATTCCTCGGCGATCTGCGAGCATCGCTGGTTGTGGCGCTCTCGATCCCGCTTTCGCTGCTATTCACATTCATTCTGATGGTGTTGCGCGGAGATTCGGCTAACCTGATTTCAATGGGCGCAATCGATTTCGGCATCATTGTTGATGCCTCGGTCGTAATGGTCGAGAATATCTATCGTCATCTCGCAGAACCGTACGTCTATCATGAGAATGTCCGTCGCGTGACTCAGCAGGCAGCGATGGAAGTAGTGAAACCAATCTTCTTCTCTTCAGCAATTATCGTTGTCGCATTCATTCCGCTTTTTACGATGAGTGGCGTCGAAGGCAAGGTCTTCGGACCGATGGCGGTGACGTACGGATTCGCACTGACAGGGGCATTGCTGCTTGCGCTAACGTTTTCTCCGGTGATGGCATCGATCTTCCTTAAACGCGCGAGCGAACGCGAAACAATGCTGGTTCGCGCTATCAGAAAAGTTTACAGTCCGATGCTGCGAACCGCGTTGAACCAACCGATCGTTACTACAGTTATAGCAGTGATTGCGATGATCGCCACACTCGCAGCGTTTCCGCTCATCGGTGGCGAGTTCATGCCGAAACTTGAAGAGGGCAATCTTTGGGTGCGCGCTTCTATGCCAAACACGATCTCGTTTACTTACGCCTCTGAACTCGCTGACCAGATGCGCGCGGTCTTTCGAAAATATCCTGAAGTGATAACCGTAGTCAGCCAGCTTGGTCGTCCCGATGACGGCACCGACCCCACCAGCTATTTCAATTGCGAATTCTTCGTTCCATTGAAACCTCGTGAACAGTGGCCGCGGGGACTTACCAAAGAAGAGCTGGTCGAGCATATGGAGAACGACTTAAAACGTTTTCCAGGTGTCGATTTCAACTTCTCGCAGAACATCCAGGATAATGTTGAGGAAGCGATGTCCGGTGTGAAAGGCGAGAACTCAATCAAGCTGTTCGGTGACGATCTGGAGAAACTCGAAGCAACGGCAAACAAGATCAAAGATGTGATGGGCACTATTGATGGTGTAGCGGATCTTGGCGTGTTCGGTGAGTTAGGTCAGCCTAATTTGTTAATAAGAGTGGACCGTCAGCAGGCCGCTCGATATGGCGTTCTGCCCGGTGATGTGAACGGTGTAGTTCAGGCGGCAATCGGAGGACAGGCGGTCACACAGGTACTCGATGGCGAAAAGCGGTTCGATGTCGTTGTGCGCTTTTTGCCAGAATACCGGCAAAACGTCGAAGCAATTTCTAACATTACGATCGGCACACCCGATGGAGGGCGCGTGCCGCTGAAACAAGTCGCCGATATCAGCAAACAAACGGGAGCCTCGTTTATATACCGCGAGGACAACAGTCGCTATATTCCGATCAAGTTCAGCGTCCGAGGTCGCGATCTGCAGAGCACAATCGCCGAAGCCGAGGCCAAGATCAAACAACAGGTGGTGCTGCCATCGGGCTATCACTATGAATGGGCGGGCGAGTTTCAGGAACTGCAGGAAGCAATCGCTCGACTGGAAATTGTCGTACCGGTCAGCCTGCTGATAATTTTCTTTCTGCTCTACGGACAATTCAACAGTGTTTCCGACGCGTTGCTGATACTTGGCGCAATTCCACCTGGATTGATCGGGGGAGTGATAGCTCTATTAATAACTGGCACGAATTTCAGCATCTCAGCGGCAGTCGGATTCATATCGCTGTTCGGCGTTTCAGTTCTTGGCGGCGTGATTTTAATATCGCGCATCCGGCAATTACGCAAAGAAGGTGTGCCTTTGCGTGAAGCAGTAATGCGCGGATCGGAATTGCAACTGAGACCGGTGCTGATGGCAGCACTTGCGGCTGCGATTGGACTGTTGCCTGCGTCATTGGCAACGGGAATCGGATCGGAAACTCAACGGCCGCTTGCTCGTGTGGTTGTAGGCGGAATGATCTCTTCGGCGGTGTTGATCCTTTTGGTTCTGCCTGCAATGTACAGCCTTATGCACGGAATCAGGGAGCGACGCAAGCAGCTTCGGCCAAGTCTCGAAACGGATAGCAGCGAGCCAGTGCCAGAGCCTCGCTGATATCACTGACCCTATCCGTTAACGTCGCGCCTAAGGTATTTAGCTATTCCCGCCATTGATGCTTCAAGCTCGCTTGGAGCGGCAGTCGTCAGGTTCCGGAATTCGAAAATAACCTTGCTACCTGGATCGGTCTTGCTTCCGAATGTTCCGTACGCTCGCATCTCCTTCTTCTTCGCCTCACTGCCCGGAAACTCCTTTGAGGTCAGCCTGTCCATGCCTTGCAGAAATTCCGTCTCACCGAACTCTTCGGCAAGAGGATCAACTTCCGGCAGAGCCCACGCAACCCAGTCCCCGAAAGTCAGTTCAGTGAACGTGTTTCCGTTAACCGAATGATAAGCTGGGAGAACGCTGGACGCGCTATTGACGGCTTCGTTGACCGGAACAAACGCATTTACCGTCGCCAGCAAGGCGTTGAGGAAAGGCGTTTCCGGTATTACGGCGTGGGCCCTTTCCACTACCATATGCAATATTTTTGAATAGTCGGTTTTAGCAAGCAAAAGCGCATTCCTATTGTTTTCAAATCCGCCGCGCTTTTCGATTGGAATTGTTGCCATCAGCGTAATGGCACTGGCCAGCATTCTCAATAACGATATATCTTGCCATGCATTGCGATGGGCGAATCGGTTGTTTACTTCCAACATCGCCCTGCGATAGATGGGCTGCTTTGCCTCCGCTGCCGGATTGCTCTGATAAAAGCTTCTTAATCGATCGTGTTTGACTTCCGCTTCGCCCTGCAGTTGCGCGGGCTCCTGCCCAAGAGCGCTTCCGGACAAAACTTTCCAGATTTTGTTTAATGAAACTCCGCCCGTCATTTGCAATTGACCGTTTACAGCGTTCCAGCTATTAACCCGATTCTGAAACCGATGCCACCACCACCCATTCAATCGGGGAATCTCGTTTGCGCCTACCCAGCTTTCGGGATCTTTGGACTTTACACTCGCGTCGTAGATCGCTTTTAAATCACTGGCAATATCTCTTGCCATTTGCCGAATCCTTGATATAGCTCCAGGCGCTGTTTCGTCGATTGGTTTCGTAATGAATTCCAGATTTCTCTGGTCATCGTTTAGGTCGGCGGTAATATCGTAGCCGCTCCTGGATATCAACACCTCGCCTTTATTCGGATATACCCATTGCCCCCATGATGGTTTTACCCACGAGGTGTGTTTCTGCACGTTGATGGCGCCGACCTCGTATTCAAACCCGATCATCCTCTGCACGACACCGCGTGTTTGTGGCGATTTATTAACGGAAGTCCTGGTTGTATTCGCTGTAATAGGCTTTTGTCGTGACGCCCCGTTTCTCCCGTTCGGCAACGATTCTGTTATGGCCGGTTTCTTTTGCACAGTCCGCAATGTGGGTGGACTACTCGGTCTTGTTGCTGCCTTCGCCGGATTGGAGGCTTGATTAGCAGTCATTGCTTTAGGCTGCACTGTTCTCTTTAATTCTGGCCGATAGACCGGCGGCGCAACGACAGGCTTTCGTTCGGTCACAGCCAGCTTTGGCTGCACGACTTCGCGGTGCTTTGGTTTAAAGACGGGAGGCGCTATTGGGCGATGTACAGCGCTAGTCTTTTGCTGAACAATCGGCGCTTTGGGCTGCAAAACAATAGATCGAACACCAGGACGATAAACCGGCGGAGGAGACGGAGCTCGCTTCGGTTGTATCAATGGTTTCGGCAAGTTGTGTCTGTTTTGTTCGTGCGCAAGCACTGGCCGAGCAACAGTTTGAGGCTTAAGGTGATTTCCGCTCTTGATAAAACTCATAACGGTAATCTCCCCTCTGTACCTAAAAACTTGAAAATCCTAGCCTGAAATGCCGGCGGTTCGTTTGGCGAGGTGCATGCTACTATTTTACGAGTGCGCATGGAAGCTGATAAACGGCAACAAAGAGCCTGACCGAGCCTTGACAAAGCACATGACGGCCCCTACATTACCTGCTTTGCCAGTCGGGGCGTAGCGCAGCCTGGTTAGCGCGCCAGATTTGGGATCTGGAGGTCGGTGGTTCGAATCCACTCGCCCCGACCAGTTATCATAACGGCAGGCTCCCGTAGCTCAGTTGGATAGAGCATCAGCCTTCTAAGCTGAGGGTCGCTGGTTCGAGTCCAGCCGGGGGCACCAGACTTCTGTTTGCCTGCAAAGCTCACCTTCATATAAAGAAATTATGACAAGAACCATTAAAAGAGTCTGTATTTATTGCGCATCCAGTCAACAAATCGACTCCGAGTACCTCAACGGCGCCTGGCAATTGGGCAGAGAATTGGCCGAACAGAATGTGACCATTGTTTACGGCGGAGGATCGACCGGGATGATGGGAGCAGTGGCAAATGGGGCGCTTTCGGTTGGCGGAACGGTCATCGGAATCTTGCCTCATTTTATGAATGACCTGGAATGGGGACATCAGGGATTGACTGAGCTGCGTCTGGTCGACGACATGCACGAACGCAAGCGCCTGATGGCCGAAAGCGCGGACGCAATAATCGCTTTGCCGGGAGGATGCGGGACTTTCGAGGAATTGTTCGAAGCTATCACATGGAAACGCCTTGGGCTCTATTTCAATCCGATCATACTGGTTAACATCCGCGGTTTTTTCGATCCCTGCATAGAGCTGCTGACGCGCTGCATCAACGAACGGTTTATGGACGAACGCCATGGATTAATGTGGACCGTCGTTGAAAGGCCAGAGCAGGTTGTCCAGGCAATACAAAAAGCTCCAGAGTGGGACGCCTCCGCGAGAAGCTTCGCGGCTTTACGATAAGCTCGCGGAATGCAGCGATAGAAATATATAATAAAACGAGCGCACCGGAATAACTCACCTCGTGAGTTATTCCGGTGCGGCCACCCGAAATCCTTTGTCCAAGCTGCACTTAAAGAACGTGAGAGACCAACCAGATAATCAGCAATATGCTTATCGGTACTCCCAGCAGCCATGCAAGTACGTATCTCATCCCTACACCTCCATGTGAGTTTCTAAATCCTACGATTCATTTTGCAATTAAGGTGCCACTGATTGTCCGGCCCGGTATCGTCCTGTTTCATTCGTCTGGTATGCGCGCTATATTATTGCTAGTCTGCCGACGACTGGCCGCGAGGCGATTTGTGGAGGTAATATGATCCGCGCCGTTTTGCTTGTTCTTGTGCTTGCATCAACCGGTCTATGCTATCAAGCTGATTCTTCAAAAAAGTCGGCGAGCCCAGAACCGTATGCCGATCCTGAGGCATATCAGGTGTACACTGCGATTCTCTGGCCGGACGAAACGGCTGGCTCAACCCCGCCGAAGAAAATCCTTATCCTTGCGGAAACCGCTCACTTCATGATGTGCCTGAAACCTGATCCTGAATCGGAGAAGATTATGCGTGCGGCACTCGACGATTACAGACAGCTGGATGGCAAATCACTGGTGTTACAACCAGATTTCCAGGCTGGCAGACAGTATGAGTTTATCACCAGAGCCGAACTGGATCCTATATTCAAGCAGGGAGGTTGGGAAGCGTTTCGCAAAAAATACCCTGATTCAAGCGGCTATACTCAATTGTCTCCGGTCGGTTTCAATGCCGATAAAACCATAGCGGTGGTTTATGTTAGCCATAGCTGCGGACCCCTCTGCGGAGCCGGAGGTTTCCAAATTTTGGAAAAGAAGAATGGCAAATGGCAACACACGACGAAATGGAAAGGACAGTCCTGCGGTTGGATTTCCTGAAAATCCGGGCCTGATTATCAGAACGCCTGCGTCAGTTAAATCATAAATGTTAATATCGCGGTAAAATGGTTTGTAAGGAAACAAGGGTATGAACAGAACTCTCCTCTGGCCTGGAATTCTATCGCTGACGATGATCGTTGCGTTTCTCTCGGCGGCATCAAGTCAGGATAGGTCGGCCTACATCGCGCTTCGCAAAACAGAGAACGGCAGACTGGTAGTTTACCAAGGTAAAGACCTGGATTTCACGATCGAGCTGAAAGGCAAAGACTTCGATCCGGTCAACACCATGTTCCAAATGTTCTTGAATGTCGATAATCGCCTGGTTCAGATTTATGCGGTGCCGGTGAATGACTTTGCCGATGCAGCAACGGCAAAGTCCGGCGATCACCGACTGCTGGAAAAGTATCGTGACTGGGAGATTGATTATCTTTCTAAACAATTTGGCCAAGCGGTGAATGCAACTTCAGAACAGGTATCTTTGACAAAGGACCACGAAGCTTTATTGTGGAAATTCGCGATGCCAGCAGTCGCTAGTAAGAATTCCGGAGCTCCACTGGCAATCAACGATATGACTTTCAAACACTTGATCCTGTTCGGATCTCCTTTGGGCGGACAGCGTGACGATTCCGTAAAACGCCAGTTGGTCCTGACCACGGTCAGTAAAGGTCATGTTGTATATATAAATTCCGCGCTCAGAGAGGGCGATGACGAAGCTGCCGCAAAGAAATATTTGATCGATTCACTGTTGACTTTGAGCACACTGTCCACCGCACAATCAGGATCAGTTTCCGCCAATTCGTACCTTGTATATGGTCTGACCTTTCTTGCAGTCGCCGTTGTAGCAGTAGCAGTTTTTACCGTTTCAAAAAGAAAGAGGCAGGTGGACCGTTCCGAAACCAATCCTCAGGCGTAATAATTCCAAAGCTGTTATTGAGTTTCCCTCCGTTATTCACACGCTAAGGCTGATGTTTTGAATAACTTAACCCCAGTCTTGAGTTGATTAGGCGGAAATGATGTTTACGTGACGCAAATTGTGCCACAACAGTTTCAGCCTAATCGCATTCCACAATCCTTGCCAGGATCGGGAGAATA
>Ga0070741_10005384_pt1 | contig 28520 bp, 35 predicted proteins | sample Coa_R1_4_FD_66440 | JGI IMG/M metagenome (GOLD analysis project Ga0070741, IMG submission 66440) | Surface soil microbial communities from Centralia Pennsylvania, which are recovering from an underground coalmine fire - Coalmine... | ecosystem: Environmental > Terrestrial > Soil > Unclassified ... | reverse complement strand
ATCCGCCGGCGCTCGAGTGAATAGCTCGGCGCAAACGGTAATGGCCGTTAGGATTATGCCGCCCACACTGCGGCAATTTCGATGAGCGGATAATACGAGAAACGAACGAGCAGATAAAGGGAGCCCACGGAAGGTCCGCAAGCGCCGAAACACCCCCCGCTCGAAAGAAAACCCGCGGATACGATCCAAGTCGCGTAACGCCTGCAAGCCGTCACCGCCACCGCCTAGCCTTAGCGGCAAACGCACGACAACATCGTAGAGCCGGGGTGATAGCGCCTCGTCGAGGTAGGATCCGATAGGGACGAGCAACCTGCCGCGAGTACCTTCCAACAGCGCCTCAAAGGAATACAGCGCAGCCATCAATAGGGCGAGCCCAACGAGGATGGGAATGCCTGCGGCTCGGCAGGACACGGTCATAAATCTGAAGCATGAAAAGCGGACCGGTCAGCATGAGCAGGTTGGATCAGGGCGCTAAATGCGAGGATCCCCGGTGAACGCGTTCGTGCAACGGCCTAGAGCCATCGCGAGCTCAGATCTGGCAGCGCTGCCCTTTCGCACTGGTTCCGGCACCGTCGCGGTTACGCGTTCCTTGAACGTCACAGGTCGTAATGAAAAGCTTTGCTCACCCACTCGGCTCGTAGCTGTATGATGGGCAGGATTTCATCAAGATACACCGCTAGGTCTGGATCGGATTTCCAGCGGTTCACTGATCTTGCACAAATCGGCCGTACGCCATGCATTGCTCGACCTACGTAGGCGGGAATCGGCGCTTTGACCCATTGATCGACGTTCCTTATCGTTAAGCTGAACGTTGCGGCTATCTCTGATACGATCCGCTCTGGATCGTTGACGAGATCCTCGTAGCGTATAACCATGCCATTCGGTCTCCCGGACTCATGAAACTTTCGCAATGCATCCATTTCACCATTCCAGCGCTGCGGGTGGATATGAAATTGGCGTTGCCCTTTGCCAGGATGCTGGCTAGTCAGAACATCGAATGGATGACGTACCAACCAAAGAATCCCAACAGAAGTCGGAATAGAATGCGCTGCTTCGAAACTTTTCGAATTTCTTTTCAGAAGATGATGCGCCTTGCGTGATCGGATGCGCGCAAAACGCCCTACGTCCACTTCTTCGAAAGTGAAATACGCATCTTGGGCCATCGAGAGCAGCGAATAAGCTAGCCAAGTCCCCGATCGACCGCAGCCCATCACAAAGACTCGATTCACGTGGGTGCGTGATAGGATATCCGCGAAGTCACTCCTGCGGCTTATGGCACGGTCGCACTTGAGCTCGAGCCTGGTGAGTTGATGCAGGGCCTGACTACTAGGACAGCACTGGGCAATCAGCCGAGCTCGGAGCAAGCGGAGAGCTAAACGTCGATCATAACTGAACATGAAGCCCCAAGGTAAGCGATGCCTTTAGCCAATGTGGACTCTTCATAAGATAGTCAACGACTGCTATCAAGGAGCCTAGCAATCAGCGACGTACGGTAGAGAGCATGTCAACCGTTTACCAGAGCGAACCCAGCAGTGAAGAAGATAGGTTGCGTCACGCGGTCAACAGACGGACGCTTTTCTGTGCTTGGCTCACCATCAACTCCTCCTTGCTTATCAACGCGATCGGTGAGGCCGGCTGGGATTGCATCCTAATCGACCAGCAGCATGGGCTAGGTGGCCATGACGCAATGGTAGACTGCCTTATAGCCGCTAAAGCGGCCGAAATGCCGGCTCTTGTCCGCGTGGCGTCCAATGATCCGGGTTTGATTGGACGTGCACTCGATGCCGGAGCCCAGGGTGTGGTTTGCCCCATGATCAATTCGGCCGCAGATGCCGAGCGTTTCGTGCGAGCCGTCAAATATCCTCCTAGGGGAACGCGCAGCTGGGGGCCTTATCGCGCACAAATCCATCTTGGAGGAGATTACGTGACTAGGGCCAATGCCTGGACAATTGCCTGCCCTCAGATCGAGACCCTGGGCGCGTTGAAGGAGATCGATGCCATCCTAAGCATTGAAGGCGTGGATATGGTTTGCTTTGGCCCAAACGATCTCTCTGCGGCACTGACCGGTCATTTCGACCATCAGGCGCCTGAGGTCATGGAAGCAATGATGATGGTCCTGCGCAAATGCCGGGAAAGATCGGTAATGACATTTGCTTTCGCCAACAACGTTGAGTCTGCGAGGCCCCTATTGCAGGCCGGATGGAACATGATCGCTATTGGCACCGACGCGGGTTGGTTTTCCGTGGCCGCGCTAAAGGTCCTATCTGAGCTAAAAATGTAAGCACGGCAACGTTCCCTCGCAAACCCGAACATAGGTGGAGTCGCTGCGGGGGCTCCTCTTTTCGGAATAATCGCTCCATCGATCTTTGCAACGTGGTAGTTCGGCGTAACACCCAGAACGTCAACACGACGAAGGTCAGGGATAATGCGATGAGCGACAGACCGAGCTGCCAGTTTAGGTACAGTGACATGGGCACTAGCACCAGAATTGCCGCGAGACTTACCAGATCCTCGCGGAAGAACCCCAACCAAAGCGCAAAAAGTCGATCAGTGCCCTTTTGGATTACCCCGGAATGGGTTCCGCTTTGGAAACAGAAGTGCGCAAAGAAGGAAACGAGGGGCGCTACCGCCGATCCATGAAAAGAGCAAAACCGACCCAGCTGCAACGAGCGGTAAAAGATGGGGCACGGACAACGCATCTGGGTCATGCCCCTTACTTAGGCTTCGATGATCCGCCCGAACAGAACGGATGCTGCGGATTGCGCAGCGGCCAGGGAGAAATTAGCGAGCGCGAGCATCCAGCCTACCGTTATCTGTGAGCCAAGCAGGCGGAGGACGTGCCCATAAAGGCGAAACGTCGGCATGCACTATTTCGCGCCAGGGGCTTGAAGAATAAATGAGACGAGTAAGTAGCTCCCCACTGATTTTCCGGTGCGCGGACAGGCGAGCGCACCGCGTTTACGCATTTTCCTAAGATAGGATTTTAAAGCAACCGTCGTCGCGACTACCTCGCAGTTTACGAACATCCAAAGCCGAGGGTCTTAGGCTCCTTCCCGGCAACAGCAGCTGTCCAGCGGTTCGAAGCAACCAGGGAAATGGCGCTTCAAGGCGGTTTGCAATGCGTGTGCGTCTGCGTGCCGCGGCCGCTTCCACGCGGGCCTCGAATTCCGCAGAACCGATCAGATCAGAATCTAAATGAATTGGGATTGGCTCGAGATCGGCCGAGAACCGCTCATCCAGCTTGGAAAAAGCCTCTGTCAGCGGCGAAGCCAATTTGCGAACCATTGGATTGGTGTTAATCTCCCACACTTGAAGCTTCTTTTCCAAAATTGAATAATCGATCCGACCATAATCGACGCCCGCCCGCCGGAAGATGTCGCGGAGCGTATCTCTGTGGGGATTCCGCTCGATATAGACCTGGGTCTCGCGTTCGGTATCGGCGTTTGTTATATCAGGCTGCTTCAACTGCCAATTGCGACTGAAGAGCAGGTGCCGCGGTAGCACGTCATCACCGACCATGAATGCCGAGTACTTGCGAAAGAGCCCTTCGCCATCCGAAGTGTCACAGAATTCGACAATTAACAATTCTTGCGTTTGGAAGCCCAAAATCCTCGTCCAGATTAGCGCCCGGTGGACTGCCGCTGCACTATGCAGAAGTGGAGTGATAGAGCCATCGTGCCCTCGCTCAGCCCGAATGAATACCGGATAGCGCAGGGAATCGAGGCCCTCACCCGGACGCCTGGCACGATAGTGATTCTGACCATTGCTCGATAGCTCACAGATCAGCTCATAGCGGGAGAGGACGCGTGAAGGGTCATTTAGCAACCGCACGCGCTTTGGGTGCGCCTCCAGTTGCTTCCAGATCGCTGTAGCAAGTTCGCGCTGAGTCACGCTGAGTCGATCGTGGTCAGTAAAGATGTAGGCTCCCGCCGAAAGTCTGGCCATACGAAAAAGATCTTCATAGAAGATGAGGCGTAGGCGGTCTCAAAACCCAGCGTACATCTTCATCGTATTCGCATGTTTGCGCGTTACGATGTAAAAAATCACAGGTGACTCTCCTCCCTATCTGACCCCTTTTGACATCTGGCAACGTTTCTTTGCGGTGTGCGTGGTCAGGTTTGCGCAGAATCGTGGGCGCAATTTGCTTCGACAGCCTTGCGGTCTACTGAGTGCTGGCGATAATTTCGGCTATAGGGGAGTGTGGCACAATTTCTTGTTTGCGGTGCTGGCTGACATATAAGTGGATGGCCTTAGTTCGGCGAGTCCCCAGGTCGCTCAGTGCTAATCCTGGGTCGAACAACAGGTCTGTGTGACCCCACCAAAGAGGATAAAAGCTATCCACTGGCCGTGCAAAGCGTTCGATGCCAAAATGCTTTGCGTAGTAAGTTAAGGCCGCTGGCCCCGTCGTTCCGCGTGGCAACTCTTCAATTGAGCGAACAATTTTGCGCCTCCATTTGCGTTTGGACTTTAACCAGGGCAGTGCGCAACTCTTCTGCTTGAGAGCACATAGCTGAGTGAGCACGAGGCAGTCAGCGGGTAGTTTGAGAATCGCATTGTTTATGCTCATTGAGCTCTCCCACCCGAAAATGTAGTCAGAATCTTCAATTGGCTGGAGGCAAAACACATCGCAGTCTGCGTAAAGTCCAAGCCCGCGTTTTAAGATTTCATAACGTAAAAAATTGCTGAAAACAGCTACACTTCCGTTCTTGTATCGGACCATGCTAGTTTTGGGAAGGAGGCTAGCAGCGTCAGCGAGTTCAACCCCACCTGGCAAATCGTTTGGTCTATCATAACAATGCAAAATTACCCTGTGGCCACACTGAAGAAACGATTTTAGGCAGGCCACCTGGACGGGTCCGAGCTCGGCTCCAATCCAGATTGTGTTGACCACCGGCAGTTGACTACTACTCGATGCCCTCTGACTCATCGGCACCTCATTGAGACTACTCTAAAGGAGCATCGTCGGGGCTGCAACTCGATCGGCCGTTCGAGGAAGGACTTCACGCGCCCGTCGATCTTTTCGCACAGTCGGCTCACCTGGCTCTTGGAGATGCCGCTCATGCCCATGGCTTGACTAGCTCGTCGACCGAGCGGGTAGAGATACCTTGGATGTGGCCTCCTGGATCACCGCGACGAGCCCCTTCTCCGCCATGCAGCGGCTCCAGGAAAAAGGGGAAGTAGCTGCTCTTGCGCAGCTTTGGGATGCGCAGCTCGACCCTGCCGGCGCGGGTCTCCCAATCGCGCTCGCTATAGCCGTTCCGCTGCACCAGGCGCTTAGCACTCTTCTCGCGGTAGCCAGCTCCGGTCAGGCCGGCAACCTCGAGCTCCAATAGCCGCTCTGCGGCTCTCGGCGAGCGCTTGGCGGTGATCAACGACCTGGAGACGCTGGCGGCGCGAGTCCCACCGTCATTTACACCACGCAAGTGTCGGGCGACAATGCATGCACCTTCGTCAGCGAGCCGCCATCATGCGCTATGCGCCGTGGGAGATGCGCGACGAATAGTTGGCCTGCGAGAGAGCGGATGCGAAGACTGGATTCCAATCGATCTTGAGGATAGTGCGAAACGGGGCGGGCTATCCAACGGCGCGATGTTGGAAGGAGAATAGGTTTATGTAGCAGTGCGCCCGGAATCTCCCAAATCTGGCGCCTGAGAGTACGAAGATGCGCCGAGCCATCGCCCTGTTTGTCGAAGACAAGCCTAATCTCATCGCCGATTCGCGTTGGCTCTATGAGTCTTGGCGCCATATCGAAAGCGAGGACACCGATCTCGTTTTCATGGGACCGAGGACCCCGCTTAGAGCGCCGTCGACGTACGGATTGCCGGTTGGGCTATAAGTCGCTGTAGCAGGCATAGTGGGCCTTCCTCACTCATGGAAGGCGTAGAAATACAGCTCAAATCTAAAGCAGGGCCCTCAGTGCCCGGTCTGATTTAAAATTGAATTTTAGCTCTGGTCCCTCGGTGGGCGTTCTCGGAGGCAGTTGACCGGAAGGCGCTCGACCGTGGATTGGCGAACTATCCGGAGGCGAGGGCAACCCACGGCAAGATCGAAGAGGCCGACGTTCCGCCGGCAGACTTCGCCATTTGCATTAACGTATTCGGCGCCACCAATTTCCAAGACTCGAATTCGCAGGAGGGTGGTCAGGCGCGTCGTCGATTGCATCGCTCCCGGCGGCATTTTGCTGATGACCTTGAAGAGGAAGCACTCGCGTTACGACCTTCCCGACCACATCAAGCTTCTGCGTGAGGCCTTTCACGAAGTGGATGTGCGGCCCATCGAGCTTGGCCTTTCGGACAGCTGGCTGACTTGGATCAAGGCCATACGGCATTATTATAGTCCACCGGAAATGGATAATCCCAAACGCGTCTATTGCCGCTGTATTGGCAAGAAATAGCCATCGCCGCCCGTCGATCCCCTCGCACAGTCGGCTCAGCTGGCTCTTGGAGATGCCGCTCATGCCCATGGCCTTGAGCAGTTCATGCCTTACACATAGGACTCCTGGGTCACCGCAGTGAGCGCCTTCTCGGCATGTGGCGGGGCTCCAGGAAGAACGGGACGTCGCTGCCCTTTCTGAGCTTGGGGTTGCGCAGATCGACCCTGCCGGCGCGGGTCTCCCAATCACGGTCGCGGTAGCCGTTGCGCTAGCGATTCTATGAAGGTGACTTTCATTGCCAAGAATGAATTGGCAGCGACTCAGCACTCAAGACGATAGGCGCGTCCGCCATTGGCTTCGCCCTGGGCGCTAGGGCGCCTATTCAATTAGCACCTCGCCCTCATCATCGACATGAGCATGTCAGCTTTTGACCCCCGACCTGGTCCTTTGGAACGGACACTCGTCAACTTAAAGACGCAGGACTTGCTGGATTGAAAGCTGGGCACCCTGAATCCACTCCACCAGAGGCGAATTCGGATGCCAATACCCGTACCGTTCAAGCATTTCATCGCAGTAATCCAGATCTTCCGGCGAAAGATAATCAACATAGCCGCCGATCTTCCCACGACGCACCTTGTAGCTCTCTGGGTCCTCTTTGTTTCTGGGAGTCAGCTTCTTCTTGTACCGTCCATACTCTCCATTGGCCTCCCGTTGGCGCATCTTTTCGAAGGTATTCTCACGAACGACGCGGGCGATGGCGTCGTCGGTGACCTCCGCGCCTACGAAATCCACGATTTCGCGCAGCACCGCTTCCGGCTCTGCTTTCAACTTTTCGTAGGTAATTGGAAGGAAGCGCCGCAGTCGCGATCCAACCTTCAGCCACGTCTTGTTAAAGAGAATGCACTTCTTAATGCCATGCCGGGGGTCGCGTAGGAAATCAGAGATCGTCCCATTGTAGGGTAGCTCATCCCGCCTTGTGAGCTCAAAGTACCCAGAGACGACCGTATCGCGTGGATCGCGGCTTAGGAATACAACGGGATACATGTGAAACAGCGGTTTGCTACAGACGCGAATTTGAGAAAACTTGTAGGCCGCGCTGTGGGTTGATCCGTCGTGTCTATAGTCAAATGGAAGTCCAAGCTCGTCGAGCATTACCCGCAGCCATGTGCGGCCCGCCTTGGGAAATGACACAACCACGCCGAGGACGGGGGCTTTCGGTAGCTTATTGCCAGCCATCGCGTTCCCTTCACTGCATACGTCAGATCGATACATCTCTGAAAACCAATGATCTAACACACTATCGTACAGGCCTGCGACGCAAAAGCCGGTGGACTCGTCGGCAGAAAAAATGTTTAGGCCCGCGATAGTCTGCACGATGATGCGATGGACGGCGCTGGTTTGAGATGGACTGTGATCGCGTCGGCCTCCTTCCATCTCGTGGTGCTGCCGTTCGAACCGTCCAAGGAGGTGCCACCCTGGTCGTGCCTTTCTTTGTCAGCCAGCGATCCGCCTTGAATCCCCTTGAGCCATCTGTAACTCGCGATCATCCGGCAAGGACAGCCGCTATATTAAAAAAGCGTTCCACGAGGTCAGACGCTGCAGGACTCCGTCGCATTGCCCTGCGCGCCATCTGATGTTGTAATCGAGCTAACCAGATGACCAACGGTCTCTTTGATTGGTTACGCAAATTTCACGTGGGCTTTGGCTTGTCATAACGGAACAAGCCTCCATCTAAGCGCCTGATGGGCCTATCAACCTGTAATTTCGGCAGGACAGAATAGGTTCCGATAAGGTTCCGCGTACGGAACCTCTTCGCAAAATCACAAATTGCCGGCCCACCTATAAGCCCCGCGTCGGGGCTTTTCTTTTTCGGCTTGCTTCCCCAAACCTTCAACTCCGCGCGATGTTCTGCAAAAAAGAGGTCTGCTTTTTAGGAAGGCGCTTGGGAGTCGCGATTTCCGCTCGGCTCCGCAAAGAGGGTTAAAATTGTTGAAACAACACTGCAAAGGGAAAGAACACGCAGCCGCCCATAAAGGGTTTCGTCCACCAACCAACTGTGTTCCCACTTCTCGAATTCGCCACGGAGGCGGTTGGTCACCGGGGGCTTTCCGGGGTTTAAACTGACTGGGTCAAGCGCAACGCTGGCTTTTCGATCTAACGCTGTCGCCCGGTTATTGAGGCGGAAGCCCCCTAAAATCGCGATCTCTCGGGTTGGATTCGGATAAAGAGAACCAGGGCCGAAACGGCGTGGGTGTTTTGACTGCGATTGTAACATGAAAACTGTCTAGGGAGCTGCCACCGACTGAATGCCGAGCTCCAACTCGTTCAAAGCCCGCGCCCGCAAGCTGCACGGCAATCGGGCGGGCCGAAACGACGGCGATTACGCCTATGACGATAACCGCCCCGATGACGGCCGCGAGATGCTCACGCCAAGTCATTGGACCCAAGATCTCGCACCGAAAAAATGAAAAAAAACTTTCTTGGAGGACGCGGCCGCCTTGAATTGTGAAGGGCGTCTCTGGTTAGTTCGCCAATTGCGTGGCTAGAAGTCGCTCTTGGCTAAACATCCTCGGAGAAATCCTTGCGAGAAGGCCTCTGTTGAGGCAGATAAAATGCCACGTAGACCGCGCCGTGAAGTGTACGTAATTCGTCTCGATGCGAATCCACCCAATTTGGCTCGCTCGCCGTTTTAAATTGGCCTTCATCTGAAGAAGGCAGAATCGACCTCGCGCAAAGATGCAAGAGCTTAAATCCAAAACGTTCAGACCGGCGTGGCTCATATTGGGACGGTCTCCCGGCCTGCTGCTCACCATCATGGCCGCGGCGTGCAGCACAGCGGACCCAAGTCCAAAAAAGTTCGTGCTAGTGAATGCGCGACCTGCCAAAGCGGAGGAGACGGGTAACACACTCGATGTGGCTGAGAAGACGTGTACAGAGGAGACGAGGACAAAAGGGATCGCTAACATCGCCTCCATTTTTTCGCATCTACGCAAAGGGGCTGCCGACGCCGACTACCTCGAGTGCATGAGGCGACGCGGCTATGAAGAAATCAAGGAGTGAGCCCGAAGCTGCGGCTCTCCTCTACGCATCTCGCTCGGAATTAAATAGCGAAATCGCCATTAAAAGGACCTGGTGGGAGCGGTATTACTGGACGACGGCGCCGACGCTCGCCCCCTGGAGCAGGTGGGCGCCAATCAGGCTCACCGCAATGAGTACGCAGAGCACCTGAGGCTAACCCTGGCGAAGGGCGATGTTTGTGATCAGCAACTGTTGGACTCACCCAAGCTGCGCGGAAAGGACCTGGAGCCACCGAAGGAACTCGCGTGAAGAACGTGGCAGTCCTACGTCCGGCTAGTCTCCCGCGCGCTTGCATTCAGGGTTTGCCTTTTTGGCAGCTTTAGCAGCATCTCGGCTTGGATAGGACGAAGTGCCGAGCATGACGAGCGTCTTGCCGTCGGGCTTTTCCTTTACGATTTGGCAGTCCTTTGCCACAGGGTCCTGAGCCACATAGAACTCATCAGCGGCCAGGCTCGGGACGGAAAAATTCAAAACGAGGACGGCCGTAACAAGCAATTTGCGCATCGAACTTTCTCCCATTTGGTTGCCAGCGCTCAATGAGTAACCTGGCCCACAGCCCGCTTGGCCATAATCTCCATGCGCTTCTTGTGATTGCGACTAACGTCCGGTGGACGCGTTCGTCCGACACCGTAATACACAAATCCCGCTTCTTTGGCGAGAGCCTCCGTATATATGTTGCGCAGATCGACAAGCACGTTGCCGATCATGACTTGGTGCATGCGTTTTAGATCTAGAGCGCGGAACTCGTTCCACTCGGTCAGGACCACAAGCACGTCAGCGCGCTCGGCCACATCCAATGCGCTCTCACACCACTCAACGCCGGGGAGTAACTCCTGGGCCCTCAGGGCGCCTTGGGGGTCGTAGGCGCGGATACGGGCTCCTTTCGCCTGCAACATCGGAACGATCACGAGGCTCGGCGCTTCACGCATGTCGTCGGTATTGGGCTTGAAGGTCACGCCTAGCACGCCAATCGTCTTTTCCCGCACGCTGCCGCCCAGCGCAGCTTCGATGCGTCCGGCCATGGCAATCTTTCGCTCGGTGTTGACCTTCTCCACCTGCTCAACGAGAGAGAGCGGCGCCCTAGCCTCTCGTGCCGTGCGGATCAGAGCCGTCACGTCCTTGGGGAAACAGGAACCGCCATAACCGGGGCCGGCGTGCAGAAATTTCGATCCGATCCGCCCATCGGCCCCGATCGCGGTCGCAACTTCTTGCACATCCGCGCCCACGGCCTCGCACAAATCCGCGATCTCGTTAATGAAGGTCACCTTCATGGCCAGGAACGCATTTGCAGCATATTTGGCAAGTTCTGCCGATTCAGGGCTGACGAAGACAATCGGCGCATTGCGCAGCGCTAGAGGCTGATAAAGGCGCCGCATCACTTCGCGCCCTCGTTCATCTTCGCAACCGATGAGCACGCGGTCCGGATGCGTGAAGTCCCGAATGGCAGAGCCTTCACGCAAAAATTCTGGATTGGAACAAACGACAACATCTAAGTCGGGGCGCAGTTCGCAGAGGCGCCGCTCGATATCCCGGCTCGTGCCTACCGGCACAGTCGACTTGGTCGCAATGACAGTGAGTGCATTCAGATGAGGCGCCATCTCGTCAACTGCCTCAAAGATGTAGGTGAGATCGGCATAGCCGTCGCCACGGCGCATAGGTGTCCCGACGGCAAGAAACACAAGCTCGGCATCCCTCACCGCCTCAGAAACGACGGTCGAAAAACGGATTCGCGCAGCACGGACGTTCCGCTCGAGAAGTTCATCGAGCCCCGGTTCGTAGATCGGCACCCTGCCTCTATTAAGCCGTTCAATACGGTCGACATCCTTATCAACGCACGTCACCGTCCAACCGAACTCCGCAAAGCAGGCTGCCGAAACGAGCCCTACATACCCTGCGCCGATCATGCAGATGTTCACGGTATCCCCCAATTTCTCAAGCGACTCAAAAACGCCTTTCACGGATGGTGACGGAATCGGACCATCTAATGCGCAGAAATAAAACTCAAGCAATATCCGTAGGCAATGACCGTCCCTTGCCATGGCCAGGTTGGGGGGAATTCGGAACGGCTTTTGTTAGCGCTCAAGAACCTCTGAAACAAGTACCGAAAGGGGGAATGCGGCGGGGCATTTTACGAAGAAGCCCCGGACCTGGAACTTCATGAAATGAGGCGCCGTGGTGCTCCATTAAAGGAGAAAAGGAAATTGATTTTTTTGAGGCTGTAAGGCGCGGGTAAGCGCTTCGCCGCATCACACTCAAATGGCTTTCAGGAGAATCGCCCGATGGCAGCCTTCCCGCGCGGCCGACGGTTCGCTTTTTCGTGGCGCACTCTTTTCGAAAGCCTGTCTCGCGTCAAGTTGAGGCTCTGCTGCCGGCTTTTAGTCAAGCGGTCATGGCAGAAGCCACACAGTGGAGTCTTAGGATGACAGGTCCTTTCAGTAAGTGCATCCCCAAGCGCATCAGAAAGATGGGCCGGCGGTGGCGTCAGCGGGTATGGCGGTGGAGATTCGGTGATTTGGATGACCGTCTCACGGCAGCGGACCGCAAGCGGGACATAAAAAGTAAGAACCGCGCCAGTCTCGCGATGGTGGAAAGCTGGATTACCGATTCCGACTTCGAGAACTCCATTTATGATTATGGGATTCGCCCAAAGAACCGACCCCTCATCGACGCAGCCATAGGCGAAGAAACGACACTTTCCGACCTGATCGCTTATCTCTCAAGGGATCTGACCAAGGATTTACGCTACCTCGAAATCGGCGTGTCGGTGGGCAAGAACTTTTTCCAGATGCTGAACCAATGGAATGATGCGCAACTGGTCGGATTTGACATTGAGGACATCAATCCGGTGCTGAAACGCTATTTGGAGGAGGGCGCGAGTGTGTCATGGGAGACGATGGCGGACTCACCGCGCAAAAAACCGTCAAGCCTCACGGATTATACCTTTAAAGAGAACCGCAACCATGTGCGCTATCTGGCGGGCGATCTCTTCGATGACGGGTCTTGGGCGAAATTGGCCGGTAGCAAATTTAATCTGGTGTTCTCCGATGCCTGTCACAAGCCTGAGGCGATCTTAAGGGAGTGGCACCTTATCAAATCGCTTCGCCTTCTTGATGAGGACGAATTCGTTTTTGTTTGGGACGATGTCCAAGGAGAGATGCAGGCGGCCTTTAACCAGATATCTGGAGATATGCGGCACATGTTCCACATTCCCGCCTCTGAGGTGTGGTTGGGCGGGTGCCGAGGATGGTTCGGCATCAACCAGCGTTGTCATGAGGTCGGCGTAGTGCGGAAACTTTGCCCAGCGAGGATTTCGAACTGATCGCGCAGACCCGGGAGGTGGTGAAGTTGTGAGAGACATACGACGGAGGTGAAAAAGGTAGAGAGCATACACCACGTTCGCCTCATGTGGCTCCAGACCAGCCCACGACTTCACTCGATGTCCCGCATTGCCATTTGGCCAATTGGGGGATCGCCGCCGAGCAAATCACGCCCGAACGCCGCAGCCGCTATTTCAGGTTCGGACACGTTCTACGCGTTGGCTGATCCCAAATTGGGAGCGGCATCATGAATGTCATCAGAGAGTTTGTCTTGATTCTGGCTTCAAACTTGATCTCTCCAGACTATGTTTCACGGCAGGGTCCTAAGAAGCGGAGGACCTTCGATTATGCGCAAACAGATATGGTCAAGAATTTCGCGGCGTTGCGTAGCGCGATGACTGGGAAGGTCTTTTCTGTCCGCACCGCATCGTAGTTGACGAAGTATTCTTTGAAGCTTCTTTCGAATTTTTCTGCCTCGGATTGTTGGTCTTGACCCGAGCCGTATCCTTGCTTCGCCCCATGCAGCCTCACGCATAATCGTAGCGATGGAATTAATTGTCCCCACAATTTGGTGCGTAGTGATCGGCCTCAAGATTTCGCTTGGTCGCTTTTCAAAAATGTCGACCGGCCACCATTTCGCGGGGGAAGAGTTATCGAAAGCGAAACAACGATAGGGCTCGCCGGTTTTTGGATGAATTCCGTGGACTACGATCTGGCCCGAGCCACCAAATAGATCAACTCTTTGATGGAAGCGTTTGCCGCGCAAAGTTCCATTTCGGTCCCAAGTCAGACTGATTTGAGTCCGGAGGTAAGACTCGATTGTTGATAGAATGAGAGCAAATTTGGGAGGCTGGCCAACTCGGTAAATACTTCCTAAGAATGCTCCATCGTCGAAGCGAGAAAGCATCTCGTGGACTTTGGTTGCGGCCTCTCGGTCCGTGAAATCGACATCGAACGCAAAGTAGTTACCGCTGCTGAATCGAATTCCCACGTTGGCGCCAGCATTGTCGGCAGCAGCCAGCTCTTCCTCCGAAAATTCCCGACTTTGCCAATGTTTTGTTTCAACCCACCGGCCATTTACCAATGAAGCAACGCTCTTGCCTGCACCTCTGAGATCTGCGGAAGGCGGCGATACACTGACCACATCCCATCCATTGCGGTGCCCACGAACCAAGGGCCCGTCGTTATTGGTATTCACGCACCGCTCCCCCAAACAATCGCGTGAGCTTGACAAGGCGCTCCCAAAGAAGAATCACGCAGAAGGCGACACATGGGCGGACGTGGTGTGACCTTATCCGCATGTCCACGAGATCACTGACCGGCATAGCATCCGAGCATATCTACGCAAGCCGGCATATCCAAGCGTGGCACTTCCTATGCTCAATCGGCTCAAGAGCTTTCATGATATGCTATCAGGCCGCGTTTGCGGTGTACACTCCCCCGAGGTCGGTAATCGTATCGAGCCAGGCAATGTTGCCTTCCGAGGAGGATTGATTGCTGAGCCCATTATGTTATGGATGCCCCCGAGAGCGAAAGGTTCCCCTCGCGCTGAAGGAGCAAATATGCTGCTGCGAATGCCATTCGTGCCGAGTTTGAATTCCGGCGGTAGGAAAGATGGTTCGGATTTTTTTCTGAAGCGGCATTGAGGAAGTAGTGGCACCGGTATGTGCCTTTAGCCCTGCCCTTCTAGCGGCCTTGGCTTCTTTTTTGTTGACTCGTTGCTGTTCATGATCATGGTCTCGCCCGCCCGGCTTCGTGGCCACCACCTTGCATTTCTTGGGCGTGCGAGCCTGAGCGATACAGAACTCAGCGCCCGGGATTGGCCTAACAGCCAGTATCAGCAGTAGAGGCTTGGGATTGCTAACTAAGGTCGAAACTGAGCCACAAATTCATCGCAATGGGATCCAAACAGACCTCCCGCACGCGCTGGCGTCTCAAAAATCCTCACCAGCTTGAAACCGTGATTTGCTAGACGCAATTTCACCTGCTCCACCGTTGCCGACTGATAAGGGTAACCGCCCAGCCAGTCATGGACGTCGTGATGCCAGCTCATGCCTCTGGCAGAACGGTAATCGCGAATATATCCCATGGGACTTTTGCCCTTGCATAAGACGCCAGCCAAAAAAACCGCCTTATAAGCGCCTCGGATTATGGTCTGCAGCACGCGCGGAGCCTCTGCATACACGCGCTTTTCGAAGGTCCAAAGCGGACATAGCGGCGTCTTTCGATAAAGCGCTACAGCTAGCAAACCTCCGGGCCGAACGAGGTTGCAGGTTCGTTCAAGAGCCTGCCACATGGCTCCTGTGTGATGCAGAGCTCCCCATGAGTAAACGATGTCAAACGTACCAATGTTGCCAGGAGAAGCGTCCAAAATGCTCTTCTGAAAGACCCGCGCGTTTTGCCCTGCCAAGAGTTGCTCGGCGGCGACTATGCTGTGTGCGTCCACGTCAATGCCTTGGACCTCTCGCGCGCCAAGTCGTATGGCGGCAAGCATCGACAGGCCGGAGCCGCATCCGACATCGAGGAAAGTCGAATTTTCGAGTTCCTGGTTCGGGAATAGCTTTCTTAGCCCGTTTTCCGCTTCGAGAATGCTCGAATCGGTAATTGTGGTCAAAAAGGCTCGCCAGTTTTTGCCGAATTCGAACCGGGGTTCCATGTTGACTGCTACCGCTCGAGTTTGGGCTTTCTAAATGGCACTTAAGCATCCAGACAAACGGATCGGGTTGGTGGGCTGGGCCGCACTTCGCGCCAAGAAGCGCGGCCAAGCCGATGCGAAGATTTCATTCCAACTCCTCCCTATCCGTGCGTATGAACCGGCCCGCATCTATTCCCAAATAGACCTCCCTATTTCTTTCCACTATTGGCGCGGCGCTTCGGGCAAGCCGTATCTTCATTTGGTTTACAGCCTGCTCGGTTGCCCTGCGGTGCCTCGGGCAAATTACGTTCTCGTCCGCAGCGAGGTGTATGGCAGATGCGTTGCGCGTGCCTTTGGCCAGACAAAAAGCGACGCTACAAGTTCTCAATCGCGCACATCTCCGACATGGGGTGCCCAAACGCGGTGTAAACCAGGTGCACATCCGCCTGCTCGCCGATACGCCAGGGGCTCGGGAAGCGGTCGAGGCAGACCTCGGGCTCGCGTCCCCTCAGCATGCAGTGGATTCTCGTCGAGAAGAATAACGCGCGCAAAACGCAAATGCCAACTTACCCCTGCCTGCGGCTTGCCCCACTGTTGTCCTCGGCGGATTCGCAACGATCGGAGTTGATCAATCCATCGATCAGCTATCATCGAGAATGCCGGTTGGTTGGCTTTTTCAGGACCAGCGTGCTATCATTTTGCACAAAATGCGCAAAAACCCTTATGCGGGCTGGTTGGGACATGGTTGCGATTGGCACAGACGTTGGTTGGTTTTGGCCGCCGAACAACTGCTAGCCCAACTGAGGGAGCAAATGCCCACAGCTACCAGATCAGTTGGTGAGCCGCTGCCGTGGGGGTTACAATGTTTCGAGCAAATAGATCGTTCAGCGCACCCCATGAGGGATTAGGACCAAGTTCCTCTGCATGTATGCCACCCCACAGGAAGAGCGAATCGAAGCCATTAGCTTTGGCGCCAGCGATGTCGGTGCTGAGTGAGTCTCCGATGACCAGTATACGGTCGCGGCGCACCGATGCGCCCCGTAGCTCTGCGGCTATGTTTAAAGCCCGGTTGTAAATTGGCGTTTGCGGTTTACCCGCATAGGTCACGCGCCCGCCCAGTTGCGCATAGGAGACAGCTAAAGCCCCTGAGCACTGAACTCGTCGCCCCGCCAGTTCAGTTATTACATCAGGATTGGCGCAGAGCAGTAGCAAGTCCCTTGAGCGCATATCGCGCAGCACTGAATGCACTTTGGCTAGACCGTCGTTGACATCGCCAAAGGCGCCTGACGTCACGACCAAGTCGGCCTGATTCCACGATGTAAACTGTACCTCTAATCCCTCAAATATGGCACGGGCATCACCGGGCCCAACATCAAAGACCGCGCAGTCCGGTCTGGCCGCCATGTAATCGCGCGTTACATCTCCGGATGTGATTAGGCTGTCGTACGCTTCTTTGGGTAAACCCAACTTATGGAGTTGGGCGTTGACCATCCCACTCAAGCGTGACGCATTGGACATCAAAATCACATGGCCGCCATGCTTCCGGAAGCGCGTTAGCGCGGTGGCGGCTTCGGCGTAAATGGTTGCTCCGTTGTGAATGACCCCCCAGACGTCACAGAGTAGGACATCATATTGGTCCGAGAGACTTGACAACCCCTCACAAGCTCCGAACCCGGGATTTGGTAGTTTCTCCACTCGATCACCTTTACCCCAACTGAGATTCCGGAACGGGATGGAGATTCTTCTGAGAAAGCCTTTCGATTAACGACCGATAGAGTCGATCGTGCGCGCTCGCGCAGCGGGTCATCGAGAACTCCTTCTGGACCCTAATTCGACCTGCTTCTCCCAACCGAGCACGGAGTCCCGGATCGTTTGCAATGCGCAGGACGGCCTCGCCGATTGCCTCAACATTCCGCGGAGGGACCACCAAGCCTGTCACTCCATCCAGAACTGCTTCGGGGTTCCCTCCGACATCCGTGACGACCATAGGCAGACCGGCCGCCATTCCCTCCAATATTGCATTGGAGAATCCTTCCTCATGTGACGTCAGCAGACCGAAATCGGCAGCTGCCAGCAATGCAGCGGTGTCAGAGCACTCGCCTAGGAACCGAATGTGCCGGCTAATGCCACCGTTCCTAGCAAGAAACTCCAATTTGCTTTTCAGTCCTTCGTCCCGTCCAGCCAGCAGAAGAGTCCATCGGGACGGCAATCGTTTGGAGACAAGGATCAGGGCCCTGATGAGATCACTATGTCCCTTATAAGCGATAAGGTTAGCCACCATGACTCCCACAAGCTCGTCCACTGCAAGCCCGAGGACTTTACGTGCCGCCTCTCGTTGTGGCTGCCGAGTCGGTAGTTCAATGCCGTTGTAGATCAAATGCAACTTTGCTTCTGAGACACACTCTGTTCGCAGCTCGCCTACAACGGCTTTAGAATTTCCGATCACCATGTCCATCTTTGCGTGCAGCGCGCGCTCAACCCGCGCGAGAATTGGGCGTGCTCCCTGGTACCTCGAACTGCTCCGCCGACTCATGATCTTTATCGGAACACCTGCGGCTATGGTAGCCGGCGCCCCAAGCAAGTAGGGACCCGGTAGATAAAAGTGGGCAATCGTAGGACGCCAGCGTCTTGCTAAGCTGTAAAGAGAAACGAGTCTCTCGGCCAATCGAGCCGGAGAACGGACGACCGAGCCGCCGGTCCACCCGGCTTGAAATGGAGCGACGACTCGTACCCCGAGCTCTTCCAGTTCGGCTGCACGTCTTCCACGTCCCGTTAGGCAGAACGTTGTGATGTCCCAGCCAGACGCTGCAAGGCGTGGTAGCAATCGGAAAAGGTGAGTTTCCGTGCCGCCGATGCCGAGCGACTCCGTGATAACCAGCAATCGGTTGACAGCGTTTGACACTTGGTGCCCTTCCTGTCCCCATGATATCTTACTTCACGTAGGGAGGCCGCGTCTGATTGCTCCTGGACCTCGAGCGCTTTGGTAGTGGCTTGGCGCGTTCTCGCGGCCTTACCAAACAGCGCGGCGGGGACACAACCTCTCATAGCGGTCAAAGGAAAATCCTCAGAGAATGTTCGAGTGGGCAGTGGTGGGTACTCCAGATCGAACAAAAGGGCTCGCTGGCCTTATCAGCTTCAATAGCATCCCATGCATCCCTCGAAAGACATTTAACGAACGAGTCGACATAGCGCCCCAATATCAACGCCTCAAGGGTTACGCCTGTCGGCTTAACGAAAAATGCGGGGCGTCGATGCTACCGATCTTGCTTTAAAGCTAGAATCCATTGCCAATGAGAAAAATCGCTAAGCGCCCGCGCAAGTACATTAGTTCATTAGTGCGAGGCGTTCGCGAGCATTTGTGGCGAAGCAAATATGCGGAATGGCGCGACTCACAATTATCTGCGCCGGCGCTCGACGTCACTTTACGCCATGGTATTGGGCGCAATTTGGTACTGGGAGCCGCAATGGGATATGGTCTACCCGTCCTCCTTCCGTTCGTTCGGTCATTGCGCCGTTTCAGCGACTGTCGCGCGATACTCGTCGTCGATGATAACGCGGTCGCGCGTCAACTTGATTTGGAAGGCATCGATGCGGTGATCGCAGCTCCAGGCACGGGCTTTACGCCTAATCTCAATTTCGCCCGAGCGGGATTGCTGCATAGAACCCTTTTGGATCTCGAGCGAGAAATTGATTGGGTCTTCTTTCTGGACACCCGCGATGTCGTGTTCCAAGCGGATCCATTCACGGGGACTCCGCCAGCTGACATAGTTTTCTTCAAAGAGTCGGCGGGCTCGACGTTTCGAACGGCTCCTCGGAATCGTAAGTGGCTAATAGGAACTTTTGGAGAGAGATGGCTGCCAATGCTGGAAGATCAAGAGCTGCTTTGTGGTGGGACCGTTCTCGCCAGGTACGAAGCTGCAGTGCTCTTGTGTAAGCTCAAGCTGCTCTTGGGAACAATGGTGCGTGACGAGCGCCATGCCGCACCGGGCGTCGACCAGATGACCACTAACATCATTGCGCGATTGGGGCTGATACCCCGCTGCACAATTATGCCTCATGATCAACTGGTGGCCACGTTGTCTGGAGCGAATCGCGACTTTCTGCTGCCGACAGCCGAAGGTTTCTTCAAAAACCGATCGGGAAGACTTCCTGCAATTATTCACCAGTACGATCGCGTGCCGGAAATTCAAGCTGCTATTCACCAACGCTATGCCCTGCATCGTGCGCGCTAAATGCAGCTGAGGAAATGACAGGTGAACGTTGGGGTCTCGACACCTCAAGTGGGGAGTATGCATGTGATATAGAATGAAGCGACTGATAGCCGCCGATAATGATCTGGCGCCCGATGAAGTACTCTTTGATAACAACCTGCAAGGGCAGACTCCATCATCTAAAGCAGACCCTGCCCAAGATGGTCGAGGAGGGTTTCCATGAAGTTATAGTGGTAGATTACGACTGCCCGCAGGGAACGTACGAATGGGTTCGTTCGAATCATCCGTCAGTAAAACTCGTAAAGATCAATAACGAGTCACTTTTTAATCTATCAAAAGCGCGTAATATTGGCGCCTTGCACTCAGTTGGAGATACGTTATGCTTCGTCGATGCGGATGTTAAAATCGCCAGCGGGTTTCTCGAATGGTTTACCATCCATTTTTCGCAAAACAGTTTCTATCTTTCTGAGCCGCAGAAACTACGACAGAGAGATAAAAGACTCAGGGGAGTGGATGGTTTAGTAGTATGCACACGAGAACAGTTCGAAGCGATCGGTGGTTATGATGATGTTATAGCAGGATGGGGTTGTGAAGATTTGGATTTTTACTGGCGACTCATAAAGGCCGGTTATGACACGAAATTATTTCCCCTTGATTTAGTCGGTGATATTATCGATCACGACGACGTTCTCAGGACATCTTACTATGTACTGGACAAGGGAAAGTCGGACTTAGTAGCGGGATTCTATATTTCTGCCAAGTACAAACTTGATGGTCTACTGCCAATAATAAATATGCCGCGCAACGTGAGGGAATTGCTCTATAATCAAGCAGTCCCAGCGTGCGAGAGAAAAATAATTGAGTTTGGAGTTCCGTCCAGCATCAGCGGTCGTGACATATCATTTTCAGTAACAGAAGCCGAAATGGCGGCCATTAAAAAAACTATACAAAAAACCCTAAAACCCTCCAGAAAGATGAGGAGCTCCCAAAAATTAAGGAAGATTTCTATGTACCCAGTAAGGTTCATTCGGCGTTGTATTAAGTAGAGCTCGCCAAAGGGTAGTTCGTGCTGGTAGGTCGGACGGGATAGCACGGTGTAATCTTCGCCAGTGCCACTTATCGGTAGTCGGTTTGGGCTCGAACCGCTTGTTAGGCCACAACCGAGACCGAACTCAGCTTTGGATGCGCACGACGATGCCATGCCCAGGCCGTTCGCACGATCGTGGTCAAATTCGACCGGCGAGGTTCCCAACCTAGTTCGGCTTTGCTGAGCGCGGGATCGGCTACAAGCTCGGCCGGATCACCGGAACGCCGTGAACCCGCCGACGCGGCAAGGACCACTCCCGTTTCTGCCGCAATCGCCTCCAGTACTTGCTTAATCGAATAACCGCGACCTGAACCTAAATTGAACGCAGCAGCTTTTTCTGCAAGTCGCTGCAAGGCCGCGACGTGAGCATCGGCCAAGTCCGAGACGTGAACGTAATCTCTGATGGCCGTTCCATCCGGAGTTGGGTAATCGCGGCCGAAAAGGACGAAGTCGGTTACGTAACCTTGAATTGCCATCATGGCCCGGGGGATTAGGTGAGTCTCGGGATCGTGAAGCTCGCCTATTTCGTTGTCGGGATCCGCCCCAGCCGCGTTGAAATATCTGAGAGCTATGGAGTGAAGTCCAAAGCCGCGCGCGAAGTCGGCTAGAGCGCGCTCAATCATCGCCTTTGAGGCTCCGTAGGGGTTTACTGGTTGGTGTAATGCAGACTCGCGTATTGGGATCTCCTGCGGCGCGCCATAGACCGCACAGGAACTCGAAAACACGATCTTCCGACAGCCAGCCTCGACCATACCCCTGAGCAGCGACAGGGACCCCACCACATTGTTCTCATAATATTTCTGAGGATTGAGTACAGACTCTCCTACACAGGCGCAACCGGCGAAGTGGAGAACGGCCTCGATGTTATAGGATCGGACCGTCCGAGCGACAGTCTCAGTGTCGCGGATGTCCGCTTTCACGAGTGGTCCCCAGCGCACAAAATGCTCGTGTCCCGTGGATAGGTTATCGAGCGTGACCGGTAAATAGCCGGAACCGCGTAACGCCTTGCACGTGTGCGCGCCAATATACCCGGCGCCTCCCGAAACTAAGATCGAACTCATAGGTTATCCCTTATGGGTACTCCGCCGCATCGCCCCGCCTTCGAGGCCCTATCCGCCCATACCCCTCCGCTCGCAACCTCAGTGGCTCGCCCAAATGAACAACTACCTCACTGCACCGCCGGCGAACACCGCAAATAGAAGGTTCCTTGCCTGGGCCCTTACGATGAGCTGATACTCTTATGCGGAGATGGCAATCCAAGGGTGCACAGATGTGGAAATAGAATATTTGATCGTTGGCTCGGGCCTTACGGGCGGTGTGATCGCGCGTATGCTCGCGGATAGAGGACGAAAATTATTGGTTATGGAACGGCGATCCCATTTGGGCGGCAACGTTCACGACCACCGTCACGAGAGCGGCATTACCATCCACAACTATGGTCCTCATAGTTTTAGGACTAATAGCGAGAAACTCTGGAAGTTTGTAAATCGCTTCGCGCCCTTTCGACGCTTTGAAGCCGTTGTAAAGTCCTTCGTCGACGGCAAATACGAAAACTGGCCTATAGCAAACAGCTATATCAAGCGAACGGTGGGGGATGGATGGAAACCTGACTTTGTCGGTCGACCGTCCAACTTCGAGGAAGCCTGCCTATCGATGATGCCGTCGCAAATCTACCGGAGTTTCGTAAAGGGTTATACTGAAAAACAGTGGGGCGTTTCAGCGCGAGAGTTGTCTGCACATCTTGCACGACGGTTTGAGGTTCGTGAAGACGATGACCCTCGCTTGATGCAACACAGATTTCAGGGACTCCCCGAAAAGGGGTATACGCAGTTTATGAAATCACTGCTGACTGGGATTCCTGTCCTTCTCAAGTGCGACTATCACGATGCCCGTAACGAGTTTAACCCGAAACGGCTGACGATCTATACCGGTCCGATAGATGAGTATTTCAGATTCGATCTCGGACACCTCAGGTATAGAGCGCAGTCGCGGGAGCACAAATATCTCCCTGCCACGGACTGGACGCAACCTTGCTTCCAGGTCAACAATCCTGATCCCTCCAACGGACCGCACATTCGCACGATCGAGTGGAAGTATATGATGCCAAGGGATGACGCAACGGAGGTTAGCGGCACCCTGCTAACACGTGAGACGCCCTATAGCCCATCTAACCCCAACGAGTACGAATACCCCTTCCCAGACCAGGCCAATGAACAACTCTTCAAGCGATATGCGGACCGAGTGAGGGCTATTCCAGGACTCCTAATCTGTGGTCGACTCGGCGAGTACCGGTACTACGATATGGATCAGGCCATCGCTCGGGCGCAAGTTCTAGCGCATCGTATACTCAATCTAGAAGATATTGCAGCATCGATCGAACCGCCCGTCCGATGAACCGAGCGGCTTTCCAATGTCATGGAGTTAGGGAGGAGTACCCCTTGGGTGAATTATGATTGTTTGCAGGCGAACGACGATATGCATCTCGAACGTCGCATCTTAATTTCCGGGGGGGCTGGGTTTCTCGGATCGCATCTGTGCGAGCGGCTTCTGGCCGGCGGGCATCAAGTTTTGTGCGTCGACAATTTCTTCACCGGAACGCGGCGCAACATAGAGCACCTTCTGAACCACAAGCGCTTTGAATTGCTGCGCCACGACATTACCCATCCGCTCTTTGTAGAAGTGGATGAAATTTTTAATCTCGCCTGTCCTGCATCGCCCATTCACTACACGAAAGATCCGGTGCAGACCACCAAGACGAGCGTTATCGGCGCGATTCATATGCTCGGCCTTGCGAAGCGTCTGAAAATAAAAGTATTGCAGGCCTCGACGAGCGAAGTTTACGGAGACCCTGCGATTCACCCCCAAGCCGAAAGCTATTGGGGAAATGTCAATCCGATAGGTCAGCGGTCCTGCTATGATGAGGGCAAGCGCTGCGCCGAAACGCTGTTTTTCGACTATTGGCGCCAACATGGACTGCCGATCAAAGTCGCCCGAATTTTCAATACCTATGGACCACGGACACAACCCAACGATGGTCGTGTGGTGGCGAGCTTCATCGTGCAGGCGCTTCACAATCGCGACATCAGCGTCTTCGGCGAGGGTCTGCAGACGAGATCCTTCTGCTTTGTCGACGATATGATCACCGGGCTAATCAAATTGATGGGCAGCGCCCAATACGTCACGGGGCCGATCAATCTCGGTAATCCAGAAGAAATCACCGTGCTTGGGATAGCGGAGCTGATTTTGGACCTCACCGGTTCCCGTTCCAAAATTGTCCATCGAAAACTTCCTGAAGACGATCCGAGACGACGCAGACCGGACATAAGTGAGGCTCAGCGAGTTTTGAATTGGGTTCCGACCGTTCCCTTGAAACAGGGCCTGAGACCGACGATTGCCTACTTTGAGGGCTTGCTGTCTGAAGGCGTTGAGCCGGCGCTTCTCGATTAGAAGGCCTCACAAGGGGTGCTTGTCGGTGCCTAAGAAAGCTATAGCAATTCTCGCGAGGGCACCTGTTCAAGGGCTGCTGTCGTTCTATGGCCAGTTTCGGGCTTATGGCTTCAATGTGTTCTGCATTATCGACGACAATAGTTATCGGGTTACGCAGAGCCACCAGGTGCAATGTGTCCAAATCAACAATAAAGAATGTGTGTCCTTCGGCTTCTCCAACTTTGCTCCGCCCTACAGATGCGCAGCTTGGGACAAGGCGCTTTACTACTTTTGCAAGCTACATCCCGACTACGATTATGTGTGGTTTATCGAGGACGATGTCCTAATACCAAGCGTTGATACGCTAGTTTCTATAGATAGAAAATACGACTATGCAGATATAATTTCTGCGCCATACATCGTGAACGAGTCTGGCCGGGCCGATGGCTGGCATTGGTGGAAACATGTTCCTGATGAGATGCCGCCGCCCTGGTGCAGAGCGATGGTATGTGCGGTCCGGCTGAGCAATACGGTCCTAAAATCCGTGGCTCACTTCACGGACGCGAATGCGATGCGCTTGGCACGATCAAACACCGTCACCACGATTATGAATTCGCGCGGAATCTGGCGACTTCGAAAACGATTTGCGAGCCTGTTCGGATATCGTCTTCATAAGCAACATTTGAGGTATCCGTTCATCGAATTCACGTTTCATACGCTTGCTATGCACGGTAGGAAATGCATCGTAGGAGCTAAAGAACTGGAGTCGGTCGTTTGGCGTGAGGCGTGGCGAACGGCAGACATGACAACGGAGTGCTTCTATCACCCGGTTAAAGACATATCCGCCCATGAATTTTACCGCCAGCAAATCGGAGAGCGTCCTAGATCCCCTTCGAGTGGGAGGTGAACCGGAGCATTTCGCGCCGCTGCTGGCGCTGACGCTTATTGTTGCGCCCATTTGGCGCTTCGGCTAAGTGCCACTAGTTTCCAGGGATCGCCCAGGGTAGATAGTAGGGTAGAGAGCGCGCCCAGAAGAGTCGCGGATGGCTCGGCCGATGTTCTTTTCGGACCGAGATGAGGTGCAGAGTCTCGCTACTCGCGTTTTGCACTGTGCGCGCCACTTACTCCCCTGGCGGCATCCGAATCGTACGTCCATGGGTTGGGTGGCCGGTGACTCGGTGGCGGTCATCGCTGCGTTTTACGGAGAGCGCTTGCTGTGACGGCTATCAAGAACCGATCCGTGGCAGTTTTCGGCAACGCGACGCCATCGGGAGGCTTGGGTGCGAGGCCGCTTCGTTAAATGGGCGGCCACTACGCTGCACTTCATCGCGCCTAGTTCGGAGCCAAGTCAGATAAGGGACTTGGCAAATATTTGGCGCGCGGAATGGGACGAACACCACCGCGCTTTTGAATTTTTTGCGGGCGCCCCTTCTTCGTAATATGCACCGACGCTGCTGAAACAGAACGTCACCGAGATTAATCTTGAGGCATGCCATTACGAGCGGCACAATGCCTCACCTTCGCCGGAAAATCGAGTGCCAGCACCTGTAACGTATCGCCCATCACTTCACGGCCTGTCCCCTTCGGAAATTGGAAAAGCGGCGATAAACTCATGGCCTGTTGAAGAGGAGATGCATTTGGCCCTCAGAAGCGCCTCTCTGAAAGTGCCTCGGTCCGCCGGGCAACTCGGTCATGTTTTATTAGACAGCTTATCGGTGGTTAAAATCAGGTGGCTAACTTCCGTCTGGGTGGCTTGGCAGCTACCTTCGTTTTGAGGGTGGCCGTTGTGGATAAGAACAGAAGCTCCATGACCCAAAATGCACCGGTCGCCGTGGTCGTTCCAGTTTACAACCGGCGCATCAAGCTGATCAAAACCTTGGAGAGCGTCTGCAACCAGAGCGAGCTGCCCTCGCTGTTGATAGTGGTAGACGATGGTTCGAATGACGGAAGCGCCGAGGCAGCAAGGAGCTGGCTCTCCACGAACACGCTCCTCGACTGGCGCGTGATCACTCAGCCGAATGGCGGTGTGTCGGTGGCTCGTAACACTGGCTTTGCCCACATTGGTGACCTGCCATATGTTTGCTTTCTGGATTCGGACGATCTTTGGCCTCGCAACTTTATCACAGAGGCGCTTCGCGCGTTCGAAGGCCGCGGTGATGTCGTGGCTGCTGTTGCAGACAGAATAAAGGAGACGAGCGGAAAAAGAGAGCGGGCTCGGAGCTTCGAATCGGTAAGCCAAAACGCTCTACTCTGGCTTCTCTTCAATGGCGGAGCCATTCTCTCCTGCACGATGATGCGCAGTAGCGCAGCTCGAGCGGCAGGCTTGTTCGACCCAGGCATGCGCGTGAGGCAGGACCTAGATTTTTTTATCAGACTCTTCTTGCTGGGTGGCGCAGCGCATTCCAAGGCGGATCCTGTGCTTTGCATAAAGGGCACGCCACTGGAGACCACAGAGCCGGCCAACAACAGTGCTTCTTCTTTGCGCTTCAAATACGAAGGCGCTTGGGACCTCAATTTGGCCGTATCAAAAATCCCTAAGGCCCTCTATCGCGAGCATGAGCCCTTGATCCGAACTGCGATGGCCCGCCGTTGGGCTTCAGTCGCGCATGCAAGTAAAAGAGTGCACAATCATCGCTTGGCTTTCAACTGTCTCATCCAGGCAATGCGGTGGGACTTTCTTTGGAGACGCCGGCTACGACTAATTTGGTTTTTTTTCCAGGGCAACAAATCACTCGCGGACTTTCGAAGCCCCTTCGTGGAGCCTGGCCCAAAGCAAAAGGTCGGCTTTTCCTCTGCGTAGACATGTCGGGGGCAGCAGCGGTCTTGTCTTTTGAGTAGGAAGGGCTTGTGCGTGTTATCGGATGCCACTAATCAGCGACAACCCGCCAACGATCATTCAAACATGACCCAGACATGCCCCGTTGCGGTTGTCATTCCGGTATTTAACCGGCGCCTTAAGCTCATTAAAACCCTGGAGACCGTCGTCGCACAAAGCAAGCTGCCGGCACTGCTGATCGTTGTCGATGACGGCTCCACTGACGGGACTGCTGACGCGGCAAAAAATTGGCTTGCCTCCAACGCGCCATTTGAATGGCGCGTGGTCAGTCAGGAAAACGCAGGCGTATCAGTCGCCCGTAACGCAGGGTTTTCGCTTGTTGGCGAACTCCCATTCGTCTGCTTTCTTGATTCAGACGATCTCTGGCCACCTGACTTCATCTCCGAAGGGCTCAATGCCTTTGGTGGAGATGCTGACATCGTCGCCGCGGTGGCGGATAGAGTGATCCAACGCGAGGGCAGGAAAAAACCTGTTGAGAGCCTTCGTCCTCTCGCTCGGGACCCGCTCCATTGGGTCATTTGCAGGGACGGAGCGATCCTTTCCTGCAGCATGATACGCAGCAGCGCCGCCCGGGCCGCAGGTCTATTCAAGCCGGGATTACATGTCAGTGAGGATACGGATTTTTTGCTCAGATTGTTTTTGCTTGGGCGCGTGGCTCACTCTGGGGCGGCTCCTGTACTCTTCATCAAGAGAGCTCCGCTCGAACCAGGCGAGCCACCAAATCTAAGCCACGGCACACCGGAACTCAGGTATATCTGGAGCGGACATCGGATGGAGTCACTGTTAAATCTTCCTCAAGCAGTCTATCGAGAGTACGAGCCGATTATCTGCACAGCCGTCGCTGGCCGCTGGGCTTCCCTCGCATTTTCGGCAAACAAGAAGGGAGACAACTGGCTTGCTTTCAGGAGCCTGTTGCATGCAATCTGGTGGGATCCGGATCACGAACGAAGGCTTAAACTGGCTTGGGCTTTTCTTCGTGGCCGGAAGAGCGCGCTTGAGTACTACCGGACAAACTTTGAGTAGGGTCGAGCGAAAATTTGAAAACGGGATCGCAATTCCACAAAGGCTCTGATCTCGCCAGTGGCTGTCGTCATTCCTGTGTAACCGGAGACGCATGCTAACTTCAGAAACAGTAGTCGCTCAAAGCAAGTTGGCAGCCCTCCCGGTGGTCGTGGATGGCTCCACCGAATGGACCGGAGAAGCTGCCAGCGAATGGCTTTCGCGTAACGCAACCCTAGGCTTCATATCTCCAGTTCGTTTGTTTCCTCGACTCGGAACAATTTGTGGCCGCCTGATTTCATTGCTGAAGGCTTCGCGCGCGCGAAGGCCTTGATAAGCTTGTTGCTTCCGTCGTAGACAGAGAAAAACTAAGGAAGGGAATTATACGACCCAGTCAAAGCTTGGCTCTTATCGAATCAAATCCTTCGCTTTGGCTCATTTCCACCGACGGCGGCATCCTCTCATGCATGATGATCCGGAGTGAGGCCGCGCGGAAAGCAGGCTATCTCGTGCCTGGAATGCCTGCCGGGGACACCCACTTCTTAGCGAGACTGTTTT
>Ga0070741_10005382_pt1 | contig 28522 bp, 29 predicted proteins | sample Coa_R1_4_FD_66440 | JGI IMG/M metagenome (GOLD analysis project Ga0070741, IMG submission 66440) | Surface soil microbial communities from Centralia Pennsylvania, which are recovering from an underground coalmine fire - Coalmine... | ecosystem: Environmental > Terrestrial > Soil > Unclassified ... | reverse complement strand
AAGCCGACGAAGGCCGGCATGATCGCGCCGAACACCATGATCAGGCCGTGCAGCGACGTCAGCTGGTTGAAGAACTCCGGATTGACGATCTGCAGGCCGGGATGGAACAACTCGGCCCGGATGGTGAGCGCCATGGTGCCGCCGACCAGGAACATGATGAAGCTCCACCACAGGTACATAGTGCCGATGTCCTTGTGGTTGGTGGTCGTCACCCAGCGCATGATCCCGGAGGGGTGATACTCGTGCGGGTGTTCGTGAGCGTGGCCGTGTACCGCTTCCATCTTCACTCTCCTGCTATCTCAAGCTCGAATTCCGTCGTGTTCCCGCGGCCGGCGAACTACTTCGCCAGACCGACCATGTAATCGACCGCGGCCTCGACCTGCGCGTCCGAGAGCGCGGGGTTGGCGCCCTTCGGCGGCATGGCGCGGAAGCCTTTCAACGCGTGCTCGTACAGCGTCGCCTTACCCTGTGCGATGCGCGGGCCCCACGCCGCCTTGTCGCCCGCCTTGGGCGCGCCGGCGAGACCCGCCGCATGGCACATCTGGCAAACCTGGTCATAGGTGCTCTTGCCGTCCGCCCCCGCCTTGCCGCCGGCGCCCGGTTTGGCTGCCGAATCCGCCATGGCGACCTGCTGCGCCGCCGCCGGGGCGGCGGCCTGCTTCTGCTGCGCGACCCAGGCCTTGTACTCATCCTCGGTAACCACTTTCACCACGATCGGCATGAATCCGTGCTCCTTGCCGCACAGCTCGGCGCACTGGCCGCGATAGATGCCGGTCTTCTCGGCGCGGAACCAGGTGTCGCGGATGAAGCCGGGGATAGCGTCCTGCTTGATGGCCAGCGCCGGCACGTACCAGGCGTGCAGAACATCTCCGGCGGTGGTCAGGATGCGGATTTTTTTGCCGACCGGAACGACGAGCGGATTATCCACTTCGAGCAGATAATGCTCGCCCTTCGGCTCGCGGTTTTCGATCTGGTCGCGCGGGGTGGCGAGCATGCTGTAGAACTTGATGCCGTCATCGAGATAGTCATAGCCCCATTTCCACTGGTACCCGGTCGCCTTGATGGTCAGGTCCGGCGCCGAAGTATCGCGCATCGCGAGCAGCGTCTTGGTGGCCGGCCACGCCATGCCGACCAGGATGAAGAACGGGATGACGGTCCAGATGATCTCGACGGTGGTGTTCTCGTGGAAATGCGCCGCCCGGTGTCCTGCCGACTTGCGATGCTTCACGATGGCGTAGAACATGAAGCCGAAGACCCCGACGAAGATCACCGTGATGATCCACATGATCAGCGTGTGGAGGTCGTAGATGTCCTTTGCGAGAACGGTGTTCGGCGGCTGCAGATTGAACTCGAGCGCCGCCGCCGCAATTCCGGGCAGAGCCGACGCCACGAGGCACATCAGACGCAGAAAGGCTGAAAACCTCATACTTCCCCCGAATAGTCTTCTGAATCCTTAGTCAAGACCTTATGTCCGAATCTTCTGCCTGAGCTGCCGCGCAATCGCCAGTTTGGCACCTTCGGTCAACAGCCTGCCGACTTCCACTTCGCGTCCATGAGAGCGCAGGAACACGCCGAGACGGCCGCCGGCGCGACCTTCCATCACCACCTGCGCCCAGACCCGACTGAATTCACGCCGCTCGACCTTGCCACTTTCGCAGGTCTCGACGATCACGCGGTCACCCTCGATCACGATACATTCATAGTCCCCCTGGTGCCGCGCCAGCCAGCGCGCCGCGAGGTAGAGCGCAACACACTCCAGACCCGCGAACGGGAGGGCCGGCCACGCACCCCCGATGGCGAAGCCAAGGGAAATTGCGACCGTGACGACTGCCAGGGAACCGTATACGAGAAGCCTGCCGAAGGGCGAAAGCGAACCAACCCGCCGGGAGAGCAAGGTGAAATCGCTCCCCCCATCGATCTCGCCGCAGTGCATGCCAGGAACTCTTTCCGCCCCGCGGGAAAGTGCTTCGCGAGACGCGCAACCCTCACATTTTCGCGCGCGGAAATGTAACACAGCGCCGCTCCGGCAAGCAAGGAATGACGCCGTGCGCGCGTCGTGCAGTGTTGGCCGCCACTCTCAATTCAGCTGCCGAGGCAGCTCGATGATCAGTCGAGAGGCGGCATGCGTGGGGTCGAAGGCGATCTGCGCGAGCAGCGGCGCCGGAATCCGGTTGCGCAGCGACCCAATATTCTGCTGCAGGCGCGCCGCGTCGGGGTCGATGCAATTCGCGACCCAGCCGGCCAACGTCAGCCCGAGTTCGCGAATCGCGCGCACTGTGAGCAACGCGTGGTTCAGGCAACCCAGACGCATGCCGACCACCAGTACCACCGGCAGCGCCAGCGCGCAGGCCACTTGTCCCATGTCGCAGTTCTCGCTCAAGGGAACCAGAAGCCCGCCGGCGCCCTCTACGACGACCCAGTCCGCGCGAGCGGCGAGCGCGCCGAAAGCTTCGACGATCGTCTCGATCCGAATCTCGACTCCGGCTTCCCGGGCGGCGAGGTGCGGGGCGATCGGGGGCGCAAAACAGTAAGGGTTCACCAGCCGCTGCGGCGCTTGCGAATTCGATGCCGCCCGTAGCAGGGCAACGTCCTCGTTCCACAGCCGGCCGCCGCGCATTTCTGCCCCCGCAGCCACCGGTTTCATGCCGACCGCCCGCTCGCCGCGCGCCACGCAGCCGCGCAACAACGCGCAGGCGACACGCGTCTTGCCTACTCCGGTGTCGGTTCCGGTGACGAAAACCCCGCGACGCGTCACACGTGGCTCGCGACGGGACACGGCAGGCTATGCGGCCGGCTTGATGTCGATGACGGGCCGCCCGGAAGGACCGGTTCTCGGTTTCGGCTTCCAGGCGTGGCCATAGACCACCTCGAAAGTCGCGGGCAGTCTGCCATCGGCAAGACGCAGCCGCGCATATTCCACGACCACCGCGGCGAATGCGCGCCGCCCGAACAGTCCCCGCGCCCGGCCGGCATTGGCGTTGTGCGCGCCGAGCGCCTTCAACTCCCGCATCAGGTCCTCGACCCGCCGATAGGTCAGGGTGAAATGCTCCATGTCCATCACCGGATCGCCGAAACCGCAATGCACGAGCATGTCGCCGACGTCGTGCATGTCGAAGAACCGATTGACGTGAGCCGCCCGATCCGCGGCGGCAAAGGCCGCTCGCAACTCCTGCAGCGTGTCGGGCCCGAAAGTCGAGAACATCAACAGCCCCTCCGGACGCAGGACGCGAAAACACTCCGCGAGCGCGGCACCGGGGTCGCCCGACCACTGCAGAGTGAGGTTCGACCACACCAGATCCACCGCCGCCGCGCGCAGCGGCAGCCGGTCGATGTCGCCGCACACCTGGCATCTTCGCCGCCCGGCAAGCCAGGCCCGCCACCCGCGCGATTTCGCGCGCGCCGCAACCAGCATCGCGGGCGCGATATCGAGCTCGACGACGCTTGCCGCCGGGAAACGGCGGCGAAGCCCGGCGAAGGCATAGCCGGTGCCGCTGCCGGCATCGAGAATCGCCGTGGGCGCAAGCCGGACAAGTGACAGGCGCGCGAGCATCCGGTCGCAGACTTCGCGCTGCAGCGCGGCGGCAGGGTCGTAGGTGGCCGCCGCGCGATCGAATGCCCTTCGCACCTCGCGCTTGTCGAGCTCGAACGCCTCGTTCATGCGGCGATCCTCTCGCATTCGCGCAACACCCCGGTCAGCCGATCCACGTCCTCCGGCGCATGGGCGGCGCACAGCGAGATTCTCAATCTCGCCGTACCGACCGCAACCGTCGGCGGCCGAATCGCGGGTGCCAGGATGCTTCGCTGCTCGAGTCGCTGCGACAGCGCGAGGGCTGTCCCGGCTTCGCCGACGACCACAGCCTGGATCGCGGAGTCGGAAGGCAGCAGGCGCCATCGACTGCCGGCGAGTCCCGACTTGAAACACTCGCCGAGCATGGCAAGCCAATCCCGGCGCCATTGTTCCCGCTCGATGATGTCGAGGCTCGCCAGCAGTGCCTGCGCCAGCGCCGGCGCAACGGCCGTGGTGTACATGTAGGTTCGCGCGCGCTGAAGCAGCAGTTCGATCACGCCGTGACGGGCGGCGACGAAAGCCCCGCTCACCCCGGCAGCCTTGCCGAGCGTGCCCACATATACGACGCGCTCGCCGTCGACGCCGAAATGCGCGAGCGCACCGCGACCCTCGGGAGCGAGCATCCCGAAACCATGCGCATCGTCGACGATCAGCCACGCGCCGTGCCGCTCGCACAGCGCGGCGACCGCCGGGAGCGGCGCGAGGTCGCCGTCCATGCTGAACACGGAATCGGTGACGACGATGCGCTCCGCGGACTTCGAGCGCCGCAGCAGGCGCTGGAGGGCATCGGCGTCCAGGTGCGGGTAGCGGCGAAATCGCGCTCGCGCGAGCAGCATGCCGTCGTTGAGCGAGGCATGGTTCAGCCGGTCGGCGAACACTTCCGCGCGCGCCGACGCCAGCACCGACACCACGCCGAGATTCGCGCAGTAGCCGCTGCCGAAGAGCAGCGCGCGCGGCCGGCGGACGAAAGCCGCCAGCCGTCGCTCGAGCGTTTCGTGCAGGCGGTGATGCCCGCACGCCAGGTGCGAAGCGCCCGCGCCCACGCCGTAGCGCCGGGCGCCATCGACCAGCGCGGCGACGAGCCTTTCGTCTGCCGCGCGCCCGAGGTAATCGTTGCTGCAGAAGGACAGGAACTCCCGCCCGTCCACCTGCACGCGGGCGCCCTGCGGGCCGTGGAGTATGCGCCGGCGGCGCAGCAGGCTCCGCGCGTCGAGGTCTCGCAGTTCCGCGTCTATATCGCGCATCGACGAGCGGGGCGAGTCGCAGTCCGACGCAAAGCGGTGCGCGATCCGTTTCTAGGGAAGCACCGCAGCGCTGCCCTCGCCCGACATCGGCTCGATGCCGAGGCGTTGGAACAGGCGGCGGTCTTTCTCGACGCCGGGGTTGGCGGTGGTGAGCAGCCTCTCGCCGTAGAAAATGGAGTTCGCACCGGCGAGAAAGCACAGCGCCTGCAGCTCGTCCGACATCTCCTCGCGGCCGGCGGACAACCGCACCATCGCGCGCGGCATGGTGATGCGGGCGCAGGCGACAGTACGCACGAACTCGAACGGGTCGAGTTTCTCGGTCCCGTACAGGGGAGTGCCGGGAACCTGGACCAGATTGTTGATCGGTACGCTTTCCGGATAGGGATCCATGTTGGCGAGCTGGCTGATCATTGCCGCGCGCGATCGCCGCGTCTCGCCCATGCCGACTATGCCGCCGCAGCAGACGCCGATGCCGGCGTCGCGAACCCGCCGCAGGGTCTGCAGCCGGTCGTCCTGGGTACGGGTATGAACGATCTCGCCGTAGAACGCAGGATCGGTGTCTATGTTGTGATTGTAATAGTCGAGGCCGGCTTCCTTGAGCCGTTCTGCCTGCCCCTCATCGAGCAGGCCCAGCGTGGCGCAAGTCTCCATGCCGAGCGCCTTGACCGCCCGCACCATGTCCGCCACCCGTTCCAGCTCCCGCCGCTTCGGTCCGCGCCACGCCGCGCCCATGCAGAAGCGCGTCGCGCCGCGCTGCTTCGCCGCCTGCGCGGCCGCGACGACTTCGGCGGCCGACAGCAGGGGTTCGTTACCCACGCCGGTGTGGTAGCGCGCGGCCTGCGGGCAATAGGCGCAGTCCTCCGGGCAGCCGCCGGTCTTGATCGACAGCAGCGTGGACAGTTGCACGCGGTTGGCGGCAAAGTATGCGCGGTGCGTCCGCTGCGCGCGCAGCAGCAGATCCGCGAACGGCAGCTCGAACAGCGCCTCCACCGCCGCCGTCTCCCAGTGGGAACGATCGATGGAGACATCGGTCTGGGCAATCTGTGGCGTCATGGTCGATCCTCGGTTCGGGCGCCGCAATCGTCGCGGCGCGGCGGCGCATGTTCGGGAAAACTCGAAAGCCTGTCAAATATGTTCGGCGATCTGGTTGACAGCTGTGCGGGCGCGCTGCGGCGGCTGTTGCCGCCCGCGTGCGTGCTGTGCGGCGCGCGCGCCGGCGCCGACGGATTGTGTGGCGGATGCAAATCCGCTCTGCCGCGATTGCCAACGCCCGTCTGCCCGGTATGCGCCGTCCCGAACCCTGCAGGGCAAACCTGCGGTCGCTGCCTGAGCCGTGCACCGCATTTCGACCGCGTGGCCGCAGCGCTGGAATACACGCATCCGGCGGACGCGCTCATCCAGAAACTCAAATACGCCGGCCGGCTCGCCTGCGCCAGGCCGCTTGCCGCTGTGCTCGCGGAGGCGCTCGAGCGCGAACCGTATCCCGATCTGGTATTGCCTATGCCGCTCGCGCGGGAACGGCTCGCCGAGCGTGGGTTCAACCAGTCGCTGGAGATTGCCCGGCTGGCGTGCCGCGAATTCGGCCTGCAGGTTCGCCCCGAACTTGCGCGGCGCGTGCGTGCCGGTGCGCCACAGGCCACGCTGCCGTGGAAAGAGCGCGCGCGAAACGTGCGCGGCGCTTTCGCCTGCGACGCGGACCTGGCCGGTTTGCGAATTGCGGTGGTGGACGATGTCCTCACCACGGGCGCGACGCTCGATGAGCTCGCCCGGGTCTTGAAACGCAGCGGCGCGCGCCAGGTCGTGGGTTGGATGGTGGCGAGGACGGTGCCGTCCGCGCCATGAGCTTCAGCGCTTGCCTCGCGCGAGCTCGCGAAGCTGGCTATCGGCGAACGCCTGCAGTTCGGGACTGAGCGATTTCGATTCCGCCGCCTGGCGGAATGCGTCGCGGGCGCCGCTTGCATCGCTGATCGCGCGCAGACTGATGCCAAGACCGATAAGCCAGATCGCGTTGCCCGGGGAACGGGCAAGCGCATCTCGGTACGCCTGCACTGCCTCCTGGTGTCGTCCCGTCCGCTGCAGCGCGGCGGCAAAGAACGCGGAATACTCCGGATCCGCGGCAGCGTACTGGCGCGCGTTCTGCAGCGTTTCCACCGCCGCTGCGGCATCTCCCCGCTCCAGTTCCAGCCGCGCCAGCAGCATCGCATGGCGCGGCTGACGCGGATTGACTTGCAGCGCTTCTCTGAGCACCTGCTCTGCATCCAAGTAATGGCCCGCATCGACCAGCAGCCCGATCAGGGCCTGGCGCGCGGCGGCGTGGGTGGGATCTTCGTGCAGCGCCGCGCGGAAGCTTTCCTCGGCGTCCTTCACCCGTCCCTGCTGCAGCTTCGCCACGCCGGCGCGAAAGGCAATCTCGCCCTTCTCGTACGGCGCCAACGCGCGCGCCTGTTTCTCTACCGCGGGCGGCTTCGTTTCCGCAACCGGCGCCTTGTCTGCCTGCGCTGGCGTGGGCGCGACTGCCTGCGTCTTCCCGCCTGTCGGGCCAGTCGAAAATTGCGCCACCGATTCGGGCGCGGTCTGGGTCGACGGCTTCCGGGCAGCGGGCTTGGCTGCGGGCCGCACCGCGGCCTTTGCGCGCCGATCGGCGGTCGGCTCGGATGGGCTGGATTCCAACTCGCGCGCGAGGCGAAACACCGGCAGCGCCAGCGCAGTTTCCACCGCCGGCGCGATACGCTGCGGCGCGGACGGCGGTTGAGGCTTCGGCGCCGGTTTGCCGGCGGCGATCGGCGCCGACGGAGGCGGCGAAATTTCGCGCGTTCGTTGCCAGGAGAATGTCGCCGCAACCGCTGCCAGGATTGCCGCGGCCAGCAGGACCAGCGGCAGTGTCCGGCGCCGCCCCTGCTGGGGCAGCGCCCGCACCTGCGGAGAGAGCGACTTCATCTCCGGACCCGAGGCGCGTCGCTTCTCCAGGTCCTGCAGCAGTTGATTGATCAGGCTCATGACCGCAGATACCAGGCCATGGCCGTCGCGAACGCGACCAGCGCCACCGCGCCCGCCAGCAGGGCGCGCGGCCACGGCCGGCGCGCTGCGGGCGTGTCGGCCGCGGAGCGTCGCACGTGGCGCGCGGAGACGTAGTGCTTGCCCTCGCCGTAGGACGAAAGCATCGCCTTGTGCGCCAGGACGTTGATCAGACGCGGCACGCCGGCGCTCGCCCGGTACAGCGCGTCGAGGGCGCCCGCGGTGAACAGGCGGTCGCCGACATAGCCTGCCACCCGCAGGCGGTGCGCGACGTAGAACTCGGTTTCCTTCTTCGAAAGCGCGCCGAGTTTGTAGTGAAAGGCAATGCGCTGCGAAAGCTGTCGCGCCTCCGACTGCGCGAGCTTGGCGTCGAGCTCGGGCTGCCCGAACAGGACCACGTGGATCAGCTTGCGCTTCTCGGTCTCCAGGTTCGACAGCAGCCGCAGCGTCTCCAGCGTTTCCGGGGCAAGTGCCTGTGCTTCGTCGATGCATACCACTACCTTGCGGCCGGCGCGCGCGAAATCGAGCAGCGCATGGTTCAAGGAGCGAATTAGATGATGCTGATCGGCCTCGCGGTCGACCGCGACCCGCAACTCGTCGGCCAGAGTGAGCAGCAGTCCGCGGGGGTCGAGCAGCGGATTCGGCAGATACGCGGTCACGTAATTCTGGCCGAGTGTAGCCAGGAAACGGCGGCAGAGCAGCGTCTTGCCGTGTCCCACCTCGCCCACGATCTTTATGAAGCCCTCGCCGCTTTCGACCGCCACCAGCAGAACGTTGAGCGCCTCCTGATGCGGCGTGCAGGCGAACACGAACGCGGTGTCCGGCGTCAGTCCGAACGGTGGCTCACGCAGGCCGAAGTGGGTTCGATACATCTCAGGCCGCGCGGCCGGCGGCCGGAACTCGCCGCTCAGCGAGGCGGCGGCGAATTTGCGGGGGCATCCCGGGGGGGCTCGCTGACATCACCGCGCTGGATCGAATCGATTCGCTCCTTGGAGTCGAGTATATCCTGACGCCAGCTTGACGGCCCCTGGATGACGGTAGGCTTGAGCAGGATCACGAGCTCGCTTTTCACGCTCTGATTGTTGTTGTTGCGGAAAAGGAAGCCGGCCAGCGGGAGATCTCCCAGTCCCGGCACCAGGCTGCGGTTGCGCACCTGGGTCTCCTTCATCAGGCCGCCGATGGCGACGATATTGCCGTCGCCCACCCGCACCACGGTGTCGGTCTCGCTGATGGTGCTCGAAGCGAGCGGGAGCTGGAAGCTGCCGGCGGTGCCGAGGTTGATGTTCTTGTTCTTCTCGATTACGTCGCTCACGGAGGGATGGATGTGCAGATTGATGAAGTTGTTCTCGTCGATCTGGGGCGTCACGTCGAGCGCCACGCCGGAGAAGAACGGCTGCACGGTAATGGTCGGCGACTGGATGGTGTTGACGCCGGTGGCGACGACGTTGGTCGTGACGTTGGTGACGAAGAATTCGTCGGTGCCGACCTTGAGCACCGCCTTCTGGTTGTTCAGCGTCGCAAGCCGCGGGCTGGACAGCACCTGCAGCGTGCCCTGCGTCTCGAGGAAGGAGATCAGCGAGGCGAAATTGCTGGTCTGGAAAGCGAGCCCGAGCAGCGTGCCCGGCGTGCCCTGCCCCGCCACCAAGGAACCTACGTTGGCGCCGGGCGTGCCGGTCAGATTGGAGTTCGTCGCGATGGTGCCGTCGGGATTGGTGGCGGTGAACGTGGTGAGGCTCCCCGTGGGGCTCAAGTTGGTGCCGGGCGTGACCACGCCGCCGCCGAAGCGGCTGTTGTTGCCGCTGCGGAACGCCGCCCAGTTGATGCCGGACTGATATGCGTCGGAGAGCTGGACCTCGATGATCTTGGCTTCGAGCACGACCTGGCGGTCGACCACATTTTCCATGGTGTGGAGGAACTCCTCCACGCTGCGCAGTTCCGCGGGATAGGCCCGCACCACCAGCACGCCGGATTGCGGGCTCACCACTACGTTGCGGCCGCCTTCGGTGCCGATCATCGACCGTACCGCCGTGCTGAGCTCGGCCCAAAAGTCGTTCTGCGAGGTCGTAGTGATATTGCTGCTCTCCAGCGGGCGGCCGGTCACCGTCCCCGGCAGGGGCATGGCGGTCGGGCCCTGGATGCCGGCGCTGCTCGTATCCGAGATCGCGCCGGAGGTAACCCGCACCTCGGTGCGTCCCTTGCGCTGGCTCAACAGATAATTGACCTGAAACACCCGTGTCTGCAGCGTGAGGGGCTGAATCAGTACGCGGTTGCCCTGCACCCTGTACTCGTAGCCGTAGAGGTCGCGAATCGCGTCCAGCGCCTCGAATACCGTCACGTCCTTCAGATTGAGCGTCAGCGGCTCTTTGACGCTCGGGTGCACCACCATGCTGTAGCGCGTGCCGGAGACGATCGCCATGAACACCTGATTCGCGGGCGCATTGTTGACCTCCAGATCGAATCGCGGCTCGATCGGACGGCCATCGACTTTCGGCATTTCGACGACCAGCGGCGGCAGCAATGCCTTGGACACCGCCTCCGGCTGCTGGGTGACGATCGGCTGGCGAGCCGCCTTGTCCATCTCGCTCTTGGCGGATTCGTAGCCGGTGCCGCGCGGCCCGATGTCGGAGCATGACGACGCCATGATTGCGAGCAGAAACACAATAAGGAATCGTCCCATGGTCTCCCTTTTCCTTTATCCTTTCGGCGTACTCGCAGCGTTCTTTTTCTTTGTCGTCGGGTCGTCGGCCGGCCCAGGCTCGGTCACGCCCTGGGCGCGTTTTTCGACGGCCGGATACAGCAGCAGCGTGCGCGCTTCGCCCCCGCCCTTGAGCAGCACCTCGCTCTCCCGGATCTCCGCGACCTTGAGGCCGGCGATGCCTTCGCCCAGGTGCAGCAGCCTGCCGTTGATGATGACGGCGCGCCGCTCCGGCGAAATAAGCACGGTCTGCAGGACGAGACCCGACTCCGGCACCGCATAAGCCCCGGACGCGGTTGCCATGAACGAAGGCGGTCGCGTCGGATCCCGCAGCTGCTGCGCCAGCGCCGCCGGAATCACCGCGGTCGCCGCCATCAGCAAGCCGACTGCGTGTCTGCGCATCACACCACCAACCAATCCTTGTCGAGCGACAGCGTATACACCGTCACCGTGATCCGCACCCTGGGATAGTCCGTGGCGTCGAGCCGCGCCTGCGCCCAGAACATCTGCCAGGGAAGCCGCTCCAGCCGGGCCAGGTAATCCAGCAGATCGAGATAGCCGCCCTGCAGCGTGAGCTCGATGCCGTGCTTGTAGACGTTGCGTGCGGTTTCCCCTTGCCCCGACTCCTGCCTCGATTCCTTCCTCGCCTCGACCAGTGGGGTCACGGGCAGCGTCCTCAAGCCGACCAGCTGCACTCTGCGGTTGCGGGTAAGCATGTCCTCGAGGATGCCGGCCATGCGCGCCGGCGTCACCAAGCCGCCGTGCAGGCCCTTCAGCTGGACGTCGATGCGCTCGATCTCCGTACGCACTTGCGCGATGCGCGCGCGGGTCACGGCGTCCGGATCCTGGGCGAGCTGGCGAATGAACTCGGCGGTTTTCGCGCGGGCCACCGCTGCATCGGCACGCGCCAGCGAGACCTTCGCCTCCAGTTGCCGCGCCCTGCCGAGCGAGGTATCGATGGCCGAGCCGGCGACCAGCATGATCGCCACCACCCCGCCGCCGAGCACGATCACCCGCTCGCGCCTGGCAAGCCGCGCGAACCGGTCCGACAATTTCTGCCACAGCTGTCTCATGGCTTGGCGCCGCCCTTTGCCGACTCCGCGCCCGCGAGCGTGGCAAGTCGAAACTCGATGAACGGCATCATTTCGCGCACCCGCTCCGGCCCCGGTTCGGGCTCCGGCCGGCGCATCTGCAGCTCTGCGAACGCGTGCCCCTTCATGATCTGTTCGCGGTTCAGGCGTTGCACGTAGCTCGGCACCAGCTCCGGTCGCAACGCCCGCCCCTCCAGCACGACATCCTGGCCCGCGCCGGCGACGGAGAGCCCGGTCAGCCACAAGCCCTCGAAAGACTGGCGGGCGAAGGCGCGCAGATACTCCGAGAAGCCGCGCGTATTGCCGATCACCCCGCCGGAGAGCGTCTGCATGACTTCGTTGCGGCCGGCAAGCTCGGTCTCGAGCCTGGCCAGCGCAGCCGCAAGCGCGGGATCGCCGCGGCGAGCCGCCACCTGCGCCGCCAAACGCTGCATCTCGGCCTGCGCTGCCGCCGTGGCTGCGGACTCCGATTGCAGCGTCTTCGCCGCCGCGTCGGCGCGCAGGCTCGCCAACCCCCATGCCGCCGCCATCAGGACCAGCGCCGCGCCCCAGATTCCGAGCATTCCGGCAAGCGACAAAAGCTCACGCCTTTTCTCGAAGGTCGGGTTGTAGAGATTGATCTGCTGACTCACGCAGCGCCCCCGCCGCGAAGCGCCGCGCCCAGCGCGAGAAAACGCTGCAGTTGGACGGCCGGCTGCCGCAGGTCGGGCGCCGCCTGCATGTCGAGCACCGAGTCCAACCGCGCCACCTCTATCGGAAGGTAGAGGTTTTCACCGAGATACCGATCCAGCCCGAGCTCCTCCGGCAGCGGCGGCAGCATGACCTTGGCCAACGGCACGAAGCTGAACTGGCGATCGAAATGGTCCAGCGAGCGCTGAAGCTCGAGCACGATGCGCTCGAACAGCTGCAGCCTCTCTTCGCCCTGCGAAGACACAAGCTGCGCCAACCCGATCTCGATTTGCCGGGCGAGATACAGTTCGCCGCCGGAGGTCAAAGTAAGCAGCCCGCGCTGTTCGGAAAAGGACAGCATCGCGAGTGCTCTTCGCTCCACCTCGAACAAGGTGGCGATGTTGCGCTGGGCCATTTCCGGAATATCGATCACGGAAAGAGGCAGTCGTGCCTCCGCAAATGCATTCATGCGCTGCGCGATCGTCTCGTTGCGAGCCGCTACCGCATATACCGCCCGCGCGCGGTTGGGTCCGCCCGGTCCGGCGGGAATCGCGATCACGTCGACGGTCGCCTCCTCGACCGGGTAATCGAGCGCGTCCTTGAGTTTCCAGCGCATCGCTGGCTTGAGTTCCTGGGCCGGCACATCCGGGGCGTCGAGCACCTGGAGCTGATAGCTTCCCGCCGACATCAGCGTCGCGCAGCGGTAGCGGTCGAGGTGCAGTTCCCGGCGCAATCGCGACAGCGAAGCGATCTCCGATTCCTCCTTGCGGTAGGAAGCGCACAGTGCCACTGTGGGGCGCGCGGACGTCGCGACCCGCGCCACGTCTATGCGGTCATCCAGTACATGAACCACCGCCAGACCGGCATCCTTCTTCCTGCCGAACATGTTTTACTTGCAGCCCCCGACTCGAACTTAAAAGATTGCGCGAAAATATATCAATAACTTATTGTCGTCAATGAGAAAAATATTCACGCCAGTCTAGAAGTTTTCCCGCAGGTAAATGAATTCGTTGGGGTTCTTGTAAACGCCGAATACCGCTCTTGCTCGTGGGTCCTTGTCGAACGTCGGTCCCGACCACTTCCATTGCAGGTAGGTGCGGTTCGCCGGGCTCGAGGCAATGCATGTGGAATCGTTCTGCACGCCGGCAGAGACATCCAGGTCGACGCAAAGATCAATGGAAACCGGGCTGCCAGGTGCGGTGAGCTTCAGGTTGCCCTTGCCGGCCTGGAATGCGCCGCCGACGGTCGCGGTACCCGAACTGAGCAACAGATTGCCGGTCACAATCGCGGTGCAGCTATCGTCCGAGTTGACGACGTATGCGCCGCCCGCGAAGTATTCGGCAGCCATCGGGACCGGCAAATCGAGCAGTTCGGAGCCGAACGCATTCTGCAGATGCAGGCGTCCGAACCGGACCATGGTCTGCGCCAATTTCGCGTGGTCGCTTGTGCCGTCGCCATTGACGTCGAGATCAAACACCGTCAGCGCAGTACCGTCGGGGTCGGTGGGTGCGATGCCGATGTCGAGCGCGTTGTAGGGTCCGTCTTCCGTGGCAAGTCGGCTGAAGGAAAGCGACACCGCCGGCATGAGCACGCCCGCCGTCCACGAGCCGCCAGGCGTACCCGCGAGCCGCGCCGAAAGGTCGGTCGATGTATTCAGCGCAGCGAAACCGTAGCTCGCCATGCTCGTCGGATCCATCGGCGCCAGGGCACCGCTGTAGTTCGCCGTCACGCCCTCGCCCGCGTTGCGCGCCTCGAGCCTGAACGCGACTGCGAAAGGCTCGTTGAAGTAGGTGAAACCCTGCTTGCGCACCGGCGAGTTCGAGACCGTGGTGGACGCCGCGACCGCGATCGTCAGCGTGTTGCCCGCGATGGCGTTGACGGTCGCCGTCAGGTCGCTGCCGCCGGCTCCTGCGCCATGCACGATCACCTGGTCGCCGATCGAGAAGCCGCTTGCCGCAGCAACCGTGAGCGTTGTGCTCGAGGACGCAATCGAGCCGGTGGTGTTCGGGTAGCAGGTAGCAATGTCGGAGCGGTTGGTCAGGCTCGGCGCGCTGACCCCCGCTGTAATCAGCGTGTAATGGTCCGGCACGAACCGGCCGACGTTGATCGCGCTGGAAGTGATGTAGCGCTGCGCCGTGCTCGAGTCTGCCGCGTCGACGTTGGCGAACGACTGGTCCTGGATCGTCAGGGTGAAGGAGCCGACATCGGTATAGGTGGCGGTGTTCGCCGTCACCGTTCCGCCGGAAGACGTCGCGGATCCCAGTGCGAACGAGCCGAAAACGGCAGGACACGCCGTGCCGCCGCAGGTGCCCAAGGTGACGGCGAGCACGTCGACCGGCGGGTTGGCGCTGTAGTTGAGCGTCGTGGCACCGAGTGCGTTCTGCCCGATGATCGTGACCGTGAACGGCTGCCCGGCGTTGTGCACGGTGGTATCCGTGAGGTTGACGGCGTTCAGCGTTCTTGCCGTGCCGGCGGTGGTGCGCGTTGCATCGGTGACGCTCACCAGCAATGCATTCGGGCGGATGGCGAAGTTGTCTCCGGAGCAGCAAATGACTGCGCGTGAACCGGCGGGATAACTGATCTTCACCCGGACGTCGCGCCACGCGTCGGCCACCGCCGGGAAGGATACGGTCTGCCGCGCTCCGCTCATGGCAAGGCTTGCCGAAACAGTTTGATTAAGTCCTGCTGTAAGCGGACAGCCGTTCGCATCGAGGGCCACGCCGGTGTTGACGTTGCCGACCAGATCGATGCGGATGTTGCCGCTGAAGCCGCTCTGCAGCGTGGTCTTGGACGAATCCAGGGCCACCACATCGAGGCTGAAGGCGAGGCCGGAAACCTTGGTCCAGATCGGCCCCGCGGTGGAGCCGGCAGGCGTGCTGGTCTCGAACGCGTTGAATGCTCCGACCGCGGTATTCACGATCAGCGTGTCGGTACCTGCGGACTGGTTGGCTCCGGCGTTGGTCGAAGTGACGCCGCCTACGGGAACGGTGTTTACGTAGATGCCGGCGATTGCAGACGTCACCGTGACCGTCACCGTGCAATTCCCCCCCGCGGGAATGGTACCGCCGGACAACGACACCCAATTCAATCCGGGGGTGGCGCTCATCGTGCCGCCGCAGGTCCCCCCCGGCCCGGAAAAGTTCACCAGCCCACCCGGATAGGTATCGGTAAACGCCACGCCGGTGATCGCCGTGGCATTGCTGTTCGAAAGCGTGATGGCGAGAAGCGACGTGCCGTTCTGCACGATCGGATTCGGGCCGAATGCCTTGGTCACGACGGGCGGGCTCATGACGGTCAACGTGGCGGTGTTGGATGCCACACCGTTGTATCCGCCGGTGGGAAAGGTGACGGCCCCGACCGGAACGGTGTTCGGATACGACCCGCCGGTGCTGCTGGTAACGCTCACCGTGACGGTGCAACTGCCTGAAGCGGGGATCGTCCCGCCGCTCATCGACACCGAGTTCCCGCCTGCTGCGGCGGTTGCCGTGCCGCCGGTGCAGGTCGTGCTCGCGCCCGGCGCGGAGGCGTTCACCAGCCCCGCCGGATAGCTGTCGGTCAGTGCCGCGCCGGTGATCGAGGTGGTATTCGGATTGGTCAGCGTGATGGTGAGGGTCGACGAAACCCCGATCGCGACAGTGGTCGGCGAAAACGACTTCGTGACGGTCGGCGGCGCCGTGTAGTCCACGGTGATGGCGATATTGTCTACGCTGACGGTCCTGTTGCCGTTGCTGTTGGACTGCGCCGCCACCGCCGCGCCGAAATTGCCGGCATTGATATCGGCCACGGTCCAGGTATTTCCCCACAAGTAGGTCGAACTGCCATATGCCTGGGGCGCGGCGGTGGTGGGCCAGAATGCTGCGCTGGAATTGTCGGTGGCGCCGATGGCGCCGTTCTTGACGATGCGTACTGCCGCATCTTTGCAGCATCCGGCATTCGACGCGTTGCGGGTAATGGTCACGGTGATGCCGTTGATGACTGAGCCGGCAGGAATGGAAAAGCCGTAACCGGTACACTGCAGAAAATTGCTGGTGCCGCTCGCCGGCAGCTTGAGCGTAGCCTGTGCCGGAAGCGTCGAAGGAGACCACGCAACGGTGCCGATGCCGGTCACGTTTGTGCAGGTTCCCGGATTGTTCGGGCCCACCGTAATCGCAGATGCGGAAGGTGCCGCCAGCAGAATCGGTGCGAGCAGCAGCGCTCCGATAATCCATGCCGGGATGCCGCCGATCGTTCCGAGATTTTTCCGGATCCGCTTCATTTACTGATCGTCGCTTGCAATTGACGTTCCACGTAGCGGGCACCCGGCGCAGGGTTCGGACAGGCGCCGGCAGAGGGCTGGTTGCAGGCGGTGGCGATCAGCGTATACACGTTCACCGTATTGCCGCCGTCCGAATAAGGACTGCCGGGGGCCGGAGAACAGGTGACGGTAGTTGTGAAATCGGACAGCGTCGTTGCGCCGAAGCTGAGGTTGGTGTTCCCGCCAGGGCACGTCTGCGGTCCGCCTGGGGCAAGCAACTCGTAGGCGCCCCATTCGATGCCCGCGCGCGCCGCCTGATATGCCTTCGCGCCCTGCACGTCGATCGCGGAAGAGGTGTGCTGCAGGCCCGAAACCGTGACGATAACGGTACCCAGCAGCGCGAGAATGACCAGCAGGAAGACCGCCGCCGCCATGGTGAAGCCGCTTTCGGCTCTACGGAACATTGTTGACGTGCGCCTGCTCGATGAGACTCACAGTCTCGCCGCCGCTGGTAAGTTGCAACTGGAGCGTCACCAGTGCATCCCGTTGCGTGGTACCGGCGCCGTAGGTAAAGCTACAGCTCGTCACGTTGCTGGCGAGCAGTGCGTTCGACCCTCCGACAGGCGGGTTGGGCTGAGCGGCGACGATCGCGTAATTCCAGTATCGGGTCAGATTGCTGCCGCTGCAGATGTAGCTCACCGGCATGTCGACCACCTGGAAGCGCCTGGCGGGCGACGCGAACGGAAACGGCGCGCCGGTCGGGGTGAAAGTCACCGTGGTCAGCGCGGCGCCGAACGGTGCGGCGGCGGCGCGCCAGTCTGGGTTTCCGCTGCTCGAATAGGCATCGGCGCCGGGAACGCCCAGGTTGTAGACCACGATCCGGTTGCCCGCCTGCACCGGCACGCCCGGCCCCAGCACATCGAATGAACTGTCGGTGCCGGAGGTGAAATCCAGAAAGTCGCATGGTCCCTGTTCGCAGTAGCGGCCGGCAGTGGTTACGTGCAGGAATTCGAGCGCGGTACCGGCGTTGATGCGCACGCTGTTGGGAAGCGCCTGCCGCAGGTCGCGGGCCATGCGCCTCAGCGCGGTGTCGGCGATGTCGGTGAGTTGCGCGCGGCGATCGGTGTCGAAATAGCCCTTGACCGGCCCGACGAGAAAAACCGCCACCACCGTGGCGATGATGCCGGTAATGGCGATGACGATGATCGCCTCCGCCAGCGTGAAACCGGCCCGCCGGCGCGACACAGGATCGATCGAGAAGCCGTACCGGCGATTTCGCGACGCGGTTTCAGGGCAGCGCATTGGGTGCATAACGGGTGCGATATCCGCTCAGCGAATAAGACTGACCGTTGGGTCCGGTCACCGTCACGGTGATGAGCAGCGATTCCGAGGCGGGAATCCCGCCCAGGCTCTGCGTGCTTACGCTTACCGAAGCGTTGTATGCGGAAAGTCCCGGGACGGCCGAACCGGTGATGTCGGTCATGCCGCCGGAAGTGCTGTAGCCCCCGTAGTCGCCGACGTTGTCGAACGGGTTGGTGGGATTCCCGCGCGTTTCGCCAGCCGGCTGTGGAGTCGTGCCTTCGGCGATGGTGCAGCCCGCCGCGCTCGTCGCCGTGGCAGCGTTGGGATCGTTCGGATCGCAGTAAGTGAACGGCATCAATTCGACTTCCTCGAGCAGCGACTCGGCGACCGCGAGCATCTGCTTGCGCACCATCGGGTCGGCGCTCTTCTGCGCGGTGAGATTGAGCACCGTCAGAATGCCGGCCACTCCGAGACCGACGACAACGATGAAGATGATGAGCTCGACGAAGCTGATTCCTGCCTGCGCGTTGCGGCAGATGGTGCCCGCTAGGCGGCTGTCAGGGATGCACATAGCCGGTTTCCGGCTCGATGGTGAAGCTGCGGGTTCCGTCGCCCACGACGTTGACGGTCTGCCCGAGGCTGGGGCGTCCCAGGGCGTCGAAAGCAAAATTGGTCGGCGCGGGAACGAAGGACACGCCGCTGTTGGCGGTCACGGCGTAAGGGCTGACCCCCCCCGGGCTGGTCTCGTTGGAATCGCACGCCGCGCCGCTCCCCGCGGCGGAGGCGTAGGTCAGCGTGACCGAGTTGGCCGAGAATGCGAGGCAGACGTTGCGCCGTTTCGAGATCGCGTCCTTCTGCGCGTAGCGGACGGTCGCGATCACCTCGTCATAGAAGCCCTGGGTATCGAATGTCTTGCGGTCCGCGAAGCGGCCCATTGCCACGACGGCAAGGACCCCGGCGACGATCAGGACGACGATCAGCTCGACGAGGGAGAACCCATCCGTATCCTGCGCCCGTCTCAAGAATTCGCCCGCCCGGCAATCGTCGGGCACTGCGTCGGGCATCCGGTACGACGCCCGGCGGTCCGCCCGGAAATTTCGATGAGTCTTACCTTGCGCAGATGTAGGTCACGACCGCCGAGACCGTGCCGCCGGAGTCGTTGACGACGCAGGTACCGGTCTGTCCGTCATTGGTCGACACCGAACAATCGGTTGCGCTGGTGCCATTCGCCACGGTGTACCCGGCCGGGAATCCCCCGGTCATGAGGCTGCCCAAGGTGCCGGTGGTGCAGATCCCCGCCTGGGCGGTGTTGATGGGGACCGCCAATGCGTTGCCTGCCTTCTTCGCGCCGTAGTTGATCGCGAATCCCGAAGTCGCCGCAGCGGCGACGCCCTGCACGGCCGCCGCTCGGGCCTGTGCCGACAGATCGATGAACTTGGGCAGCGCGGTCGCGGCGAGAATGCCGAGAATCACGATCACGACCACGAGTTCGATCAGGGTAAAACCGGTCTGGCTCTTCTGCATTGCTTTCTCCCTAGGTGGAACGTTGAAAGTGCAAAGCGATCCTTTGAAGCTCAGCATTGACTGGTGTCGATCTGGAACGTCGGCGATCCGTTGGCCGCCGCCGGCGAGGTATAGAACACGGAACAGGACGGGGGCGTGCCGCCGACGACATCAATCCTGAGCGTCGCCCCGGCGCCCGCTCCGCCGCCGTTCAGCGCGACGAGGTCCGCAGCGGTGTTCATCTGCGTGGCGGCGATGATGCCGAGATTGTCGGCGGTCGGATATCCGTTGATCAGATTTACCGGCTGAGTCTCCATGAAGATGGTCGCCGCGCCGCTTGTCACCGTATTGGTCACCAGCGCCTCGGCGTGCGCCAGCGCGGCAGCGGCCTTGATGCCGCCGTAGATCGCCTGCGCCTTTCCCGCCCTGGCCTGAGTCTGCAAGGCGATGTAGCGCGGCAGTGCGAGCGCCGCGAGGATGGCGATGATGCTGAGCGTCACGACCAGCTCGATTAAGGTGAATGCTGTCTGCTGTCCTCTCATGACCAGTCGGCCCCTGTGTTCAGGCTCCCGGGCGCCTGATCGCCCATTCCTTTTGCATCATGCGTGCCACGGTCTCAGAACCATCGGTAGTCGTTGACCACGACCAGCGCGACCCACTCCGGCTGGCGCCTGCCTGCGGCGGCTTCGGCGCGGGGATCCGCACTGATGCGCATGAGGCGTAGCCGGACGGTGAAGTCGCGGTATACCGACGGCGAGAAGAAACGCCGATTGTTCGCGGTGTACACGACTTCGCGGCTGCCGCGGTTGAAATACCACCGGCCGCGCGGCTCTTCAGCGGGCTCGCGATCGACCTCGCCCAGGTAATTCGCGGGCGGGCGATCGAGCCAGGTAAAAGGATCTTCGTCGGCGAGCGCCGGTATGTCTGCCAGCCGGCCATCGACCAGCCGCTCCGCCACCTTGATCCGAAGCTGCGAGCGCAACTCCTCGATGACGAGTTCCATCGCCGTCTTCTCGGCGTATTCCTGCACGTACTGCAGCCGCTCGAGCAGTACTGCCGCCAGCACGCCCAGCACCGCGAGCGCGACCGCCAACTCGACTCGGCTGAATCCATCCTGCCCATCCGCGTCACCCCCTCGTCGCATTGCGTCATTTCTTGAGGGCCGCCTGACCGAGGTCCCAGATCGGCAGAAACACGCCGAGCGCGAGGATCAGCACCAGGACGCCGAGGCAGACGATCAGGATCGGCTCGATCTGGGCGCCGAGCGTCTTGATGTCGTATTCCACCTCCCGCTGATACAGATCGGCGATCTCCTGCATCAGGTCGTCGATGGCGCCGGACTCCTCGCCGACCATGATCATCTGCAACACCACGGGCGTGAACACCTTCGTATGCGTCGCCGTGCGCAACACGCTGTCGCCGCGCTCCACGCCCTCCCGCATCTTCTCGATCCGGCGCGAAAGGAATTCGTTGTCGACCGTCTGCCCGACGAGCGTGAGGCCCTGGACGATCGGCACGCCGCTTCGCATCGCCAGCGAAAAGCTGCGCGCGAATCGGGCGAGCGAAGCCTTGAGCACGATCTTGCCCGCCACCGGGATGCGCAGCTTGAGCCGGTCCCAGGCATATCGTCCGGCGACGGTGGCGGTCCACGCGCGAAACGCGACGACCGCGCCGACGAGGCCGAGGCCTTGCAGCCACCAGGTGGCCTGCATGAACTGCGAGAACGCGATGAGTACGCGCGTGACCATCGGCAACGGCACGCCGAAGCCCTGATAGATCCTGGCGAACTGAGGAATCACGAACAGATTGACGATGACGATCGCAATGGCGATCGCGGCGATGACGAAGATCGGATAGCGCAGCGCCGACTTGACCTGCTGCCGCATCAGGTCCTGGAACTCCAGGTGATGGAACAGCCGCAGGAAGACCTCCTCGAGCATCCCGGTGGTCTCGCCCACGTAGACCATGGCGACATAGAACGGCGAGAACACGCCCTCCTGACGCTGAAACGCGACCGACAGCGGCCGGCCGCTTTCCAGGATTTCGCGCACGCTCTGCAGCACGGCGCGGAACGCGGCGTTCGAGGCCGATTCCTGGAGCCCGGCGAGCGCACGGATGATCGGCACCCCGGCCTTGAGCAGCGTATGCATCTGGCGGCTGAAGAGCAGCAGATCCTGCTGGTGGACGCGGCCGCGTTTGAGCCTGCCGAGGACATCCTTGCCCGGTTCGCGCGGCGCCCGCGTCGGGTCGATCTCGACCGGCGTGATGCCGCTGCCGAACAGCTCGGTGGCGACCGCGGCGCTGTCCGCGCCTTCGCGCACGCCCTGCACGAGCCTGCCACCCGCGTCGCGTCCCTTGTAGGCGAAGTAAGCCATCAATCCTCGACTTGCGAGCTGACCCGCATCGCCTCGTCGACGGTGGTCTTACCCGCGACCACGAGCTGCACCGCGTGATCGCGCAGCGTATGCCCCTCTAGCTCGCGGCGCGCGGCGGCGAGGAACACCGCCGGGTCGGGCTGCGAAGCGGCTTCCACTACCGGCTTGGTCATTTCCAGCATTTCATAGACGCCGGTGCGGCCGAGATACCCGGTGCCGTTGCAGTGGGCGCAGCCGCGGCCCTTCCGGTACGCTTGACGATCGACCTCGGCGCCGAGCAGATTGCGCATCCACTCGCGCTCCTGCGGAGTCAACGACGAATCCTCGCCGCAATTTTCGCAGACCAGCCGAACCAGCCGCTGCGCCACCACGACCTGCAGGGAAATCGCCACCATGTAGCGCGGCGCGCCCATGTCCAGCAGGCGGATCGGCGTACTGGCCGCGTCGTTGGTGTGCAGCGAGGAGAGCACGACGTGGCCGGTGATCGCCGCGCGCAGCCCCGTTTCCACCGTCTCCTGGTCGCGCATTTCGCCGACCAGAATGACGTCGGGGTCCTGGCGCAACGCGGTGCGCAGCACGCGCCCGAACGTCAGCTCGATCTTCTCGTGAATCTGAACCTGGGTGATGGCGGGCAGCCTGTATTCGACCGGGTCCTCCACCGTGATGATCTTGCGCTCCGCGGTGTTCAACTCCTGCAGCACGGCATAGAGCGTGGTGGTCTTGCCGCTGCCGGTCGGCCCGGTCGCCAGCACCATGCCGCTCGGGCGGTGGATGATCCGGCGCAGGCTCTCCAGCATCTCCGGCGGCATGCCGATGCGGTCCAGGCCGAGGATGCCGGAACTCTGGTTGAGCAGACGCATGACCACCGATTCGCCGTACTGCGTCGGCATGGTGGAAATGCGAACGTCGATCTGGGCGCTGCGCACCTTGACGTTGAACCGGCCGTCCTGGGGAAGGCGCTTTTCCGCGATGTCCAGACCGGACATGAGTTTCAGGCGCAGCACCAGCGCGGAGGCGATCTTGGCGTCGGCCTCGGTCTGCGGGTGCAGCACGCCGTCGATGCGGAACCGGATCTGCAGTTTCTTTTCCTGCGGCTCGATGTGGATGTCGGAGGCGCGCACTTGAACGGCGTCCTCGAACACCGTTTGCAGCAGCTTGACGACCGGCGCGTCCTCCAGGCCGGGCGTCAAGCCCAGCCCGCCGAGATCGACGATCGCTTCCCCGAGCTCCGCGCCCAGCTCCTGTGCCAGTCCGCTGATCTCGCCCGTGCGCCGGTAGACCCGGTCGATGGTCTGCAGCAGAAGCGACTCGCTCACCACCGCGAGCTGGATGTCGCGTTTGAGCACGCGCACGATCTCGTCGTAGGCAAACAGGTCGGTGGGATCGGCCATCCCGACGCGGTAGGTTGCGTCGGCATCCTCGAGCACGATGGCGCGGAAACGCCGCGCCAGCGTCTCCGGCAGCCGGGTCGCGACCTCGGGACGGATGTTGAAATGCTTCAGGTTGATGAACGGAATCTGAAGCTGCCGCGCCAGCGCACTGCCGATCTGGTCTTCGGCAAGATAACCGCTGTCGATGAAAATGCGCCCGAGCCTGCGGCCGCTGTGCTTTTGTTCCTCGAGCGCCGTCTTGAGCTGAGTCTCGGTCAGCAGTCCCTGCTGCAGAAGGATCTCTCCGAGGCGGATTTTTTCCGGCTTGCCCATTGTTAAGACGGCATCGGCCTTAATCTAAAGTAAGTTTTGAAAATGGATATGCAGCTTATTGAATAAGAAAATTAAACTTTTTCTGGCGCTCCTGCAAGCATAGTTTGGACAGCGCCATTTTCAGGCCCGAGACGCACGGCACACCGGGAGACGCGCTGAAAGGGATTTGCGGCGGACGGGCGGTTCCGGGCGCCGGTTTAGGGGTTCAGCGAACGCTCTCCGCCCTGGGCTCGCGTTGCAGCAGCTCTTCCAGCGCTTCGCGCACCGAAGTGGCTCCCTGGAGCACCCGCACTACCGCCCGCGTGATCGGCAGATCGACGCCGAGCCGTTCCGAAAGGCGCAGCACCTCGCCCGCGGTGAAGACGCCTTCGGCGACATGCCCGAGCGAAGATAGCGCCGCTTCGAGCGACGTCCCGGAGGCAAGCGCCAGCCCGACGCGCCGGTTGCGCGACAGGTCGCTGGTGCAGGTCAGCGCCAGATCGCCGATGCCTGAAAGCCCCATGAACGTTTCCAGACGCCCGCCGAGGCGCAACCCGAGCCGCGTCATCTCCGCCAGCCCGCGCGTGATGAGCGCCGCGCGTGCGCTCTGACCCAGTGCGAGCCCGTCGCAGATGCCGGCGGCGATGGCGATGACGTTTTTCACCGCTCCGCCGACCTCCACTCCGATCAGATCCTCGCTCGAATACACGCGCAACCGGCCGGTGTGGAGCGCGCGCGCCGCCGACTGCGCAAATTCGCCGTCCGTCGACGCAAGCGTCACCGCGCTCGGCAGGCCGCGCGCGACCTCGTCCGCGAAACTCGGCCCGGACAGCGCGCCGTATCGCGCGCCGGCAGGCAGGGTCTGCACAATCACCTCATGGGGAAGCCGCATCGTGCCGGCCTCGAACCCCTTGCACAGCCAGACCAGCCCGGCAGCGGGCGCGGCCGCATGCGCCATTGCGACGGTCTCGCGCAGTGCCGCCACGGGCGTCGCTATGAGCGCCAGCTCTGCTGCCGCGAGGGCCTCGGCCGCATCCGCAGTCACCAGGACCGGCGGAGGAAGGCGAACGCCGGGCAGATAACGCGCGTTCTCGCGCGAATCGGATATGCCCTTCGCCTGCAGGGGATCGCGGCACCACAGCCGTACGGCGTGCCTCGCCGACAGCACGACGGCGAGAGCGGTGCCCCATGCGCCTGCGCCGAGAACGGCGAGGTTCATACGCCCCAGAGATCTCTGAGCTTCAGATACCCGGCAGCGCCGTCGCGATGGCGCACCTTTGCCCAGCCTTCGTTGATGCCCAGGAATTCGAGCACGACGCCCTGCTGCGCCTTGAACACGACCGGCGCCGCGTCGCCGGGGGATTCGTGCGCTTCCGCCGACGGCACCTTCACCACCACCGTGCGGCGAGTCGAGAGACTCTTCGCCTCCACCCAGCCGAAAGCGCCGGTGTCGTCGCGCACCCGCACCCACCCCTCGCTGGTGATGATCACCTCCACCGGATAATCGCGCGACAGAATGTAGAGCTTGTTGCCCTCCTTGGACGGCTCGTCGTAGAGCACCGCTGCCGCATCGGACACCGAACGAAACTCGATTGCATCGGCCCCTGCGGCGAATCCGGCGAGTAGCAGGCAGGCAAGCAGACGCGCGGCAGGCATTCGCATCTCAATGGGTGGTGCCGGCCGCGCCTTGCGCCTGCTGCCGCTGCGCCTGATAGATCGCCTCGAAGTTCATCGGATGCAGGATCACCGGCGGGAAGCCGGCGCGCGCGACCGTTTCCGAGACCACTTCGCGGACATAGGGGAACAGGATATTGGGGCAGGTCACACCGAGTACGGGATCGAGTTCCGCGGCGGGCACATTGCGGATGCGGAACACGCCGCCGTAGGTCAGCTCGACCAGAAACATGGTCTTCTCCTTCAGCTTGGCGGTGACGGTGACGGTGAGCACCACCTCGTAGAAGCCGTCGTCGATCGCCTGCGCGGCGTTGTTCATGGCGACCTCGACCTGCGGCACGTCGCGCTCCAGATAGACCCGGGGCGCGTTCGGCACTTCCAGGGAGAGGTCTTTGACGAACAGTTTCTCGATGGAGAAACTGGGCTGGTCGTTCTGTTCGCTCATTCGGTTCTCGATTCTGTGGTTTGATCGGCACGCTTCCCGGACGCCTCCCCGCGCAACAGGGAATCGAGCCGCCCCGCGCGATCGAGGGCGGACAGGTCGTTGAAGCCGCCGACATGGTAATCGCCGATGTAGATCTGCGGAACGGTGCGGCGACCGGTGCGCGCCGTCATCTCGACGCGGCGTTCGGGTTCGAGGTCGACACGGATCTTGGCGATGTCGGCCACGCCCTTGCTGCGCAACAGCCGCTCCGCCATCTGGCAGTACGGACAGTAGGCGGTGCAGTACATGCTGATCACGGCGCTCACGCTCACTTCTCCAGCGGAAGGCTCGCCTGCCGCCACGCGTTCATGCCGCCGGAGAGGATGTGAACGTCGACGAAGCCGAGTTTTCTGAGCACGTTGAAGGCGGCATGGGAACGGTTCGCGGTCGCGCACACGATGAGCACCGGTTTTTCCCTGAACCTCGCCAGATCGCCGGCGCGCTTTTCGATCGCCCCGACCGGGAAATTCTTCGCGCCGGCGATGTGCCCGCCGTCGAATTCCCCGGGCTCGCGCACATCGAGAACGACGGCGTCCCGGCGGTTGATAAGCTGTACCGCCTCGACCGCCCCGACTTCCCTGGCGCCGGACAGACGCTTCGCGATCAGCGGCCAGATCAGAAACCCGCCGCTCAAGACTGCGGCGAGGAAGAGCCAGATGTTATGACGTACGAACTCGAGCACCTCAAGGTTCCTTGCTGCGTGAAGCGGCGTATTCTACCAGCGGCCTTACTCCCGCCCGCCCCTGGGAATCGAGATCGCGGAGCAGCCCGATCGCCGCCTCGCGCTCGCCGGGGAACGCCGCCGCCGCCAGGTCCCATTGCCGGAACGCCTCGTCGCGCCGGCCGTCCAGCGCGAGCAGCAGGCTCTGGCGATACACCACGTCCGCCTTCGGCAGATAACGCATGGCGCGGCCATTGAGCGCGATCTTGTCCGCAAGATGCGATTCGTCGGGCAAGATGGTGCGGCTCAGATCGAATTCGACCAGATTCGTGAACAGCGACTTGCCATGCAGCGCAAGCAACTGTTCCTGCCGCTGCGCCGTCCTTGGCGCAAGGGTGAGTTCTTCGAGCCGGCGATAATCGATCGGCACGGTTGTGAGCACCCATGCCGCAAGCACCGTCGCGCCGAGAAATGCGCTGCGATCCAGTGCCGTCGAGCGGAAGCGCCAGGGCCGGTCTTCGGCTGCACCGAGCGCCAGACAGAACGCACCCAGGAAATACGCGTACCACAGCGGGTATTCGAACAGGCTGTGCACGGCGATCGTCGCGAGCAGCACAAGCGCCCACCATTTCTCCACGCAGGGCGCGACGCGTCGTTGCGAGTCGAGCCAGAACACCGCCGCCAGCACCGCGAGCGCACCGCCGGCGAGACCGAACTCCGCAAGGACCTGGAAGGCGATGTTGTGCGCGTTGTCCGCCACCGCAGGCTCCAGGTTCCGGCCAAGCGCCCCGCCTTGCAGAAAACGGTGCCAGGCAAAACTACCGAACCCTGCCCCGAGCAGCGGCGCTTCGCGCCACATCAACAGCGCGGCATGCCATCTCTGCAGGCGGATCGGCACCCCTGCCTGCTCGGCTGCAAGCCGCCCGCCGGCCGTGGATGCCACGTCGTAGCGATCCGGCGCGACGAGCGGAGCGCCCCACTGGACGAGCCCGAATGCGGCCAGCAACGCGCAGGTCCACAGCAGGGCGCGCTTCGTCTGCGGCGAGCGGATCCCGGCGTGCATCGCCACAGCCAGAGCAGCGGCGACGAGAAGATAGAGCCAGGCGGAGCGCGATCCCGAGAAGTCGAGCAGAACGAGCAGTAGCAACGCCGCCATCGCGGCAGCGAATGTGGAAAGGCGGCGCGTCACGGCAAGATACACGGCGCTCACCAGGCCGAGAAAAAGGTAGTCGGCGAAATGGTTCGGCTGCCCGAGGTTGCCGTACACGCGGGCGGAGGCGAGCGGCATCAGCCAGCCGCCCAGGCGCCAGCCGGACATCTGCGCCGCCCCGATCGCCGCGCCGGCGAGCGCCCCGGCGAACAGGCTCCAGGCGAGCAGCGCGACGAAACCTTCCCAGCCGAGCGCGCGGCGCAGCCGATGGCCGACGCACAGCATCGCGCAGGCCCAGAGCAGGAACAGCGCACCGAGCGTCCCCTGCTGCCAGTATTCGACGCGACCGAGCGCGGCCTGCACCGCGATGACGATCGTGAGCCCGAGCGGCAGGACGGCCGCGCGCGGCGTCTCGACGCGCCGTTCCGCCGCAGCGAACCCGAGCGCGACGAAGGCGCCGGCGCCGAGCAGCATCGCGATCCATTCCTGGTAGAAGCTCTGCAGCGGGGGGCGATGGAACGGCAGCAGGAACGGCAGGCATGCGCTCAATGCCACGCAGGCCGACGCGACGCGCACCGGCCAGGACGCGCTGGTAGGGTCCGAGGGTGAGCGAATCTGGATCGGCATCGGCCCGGTTCGGAAGCTGCGCGATAATACCCGCAAGATCCCTGCAACGTTGCGGAAAATTCGATGAAGAAAATCGTCCTGCTGCGCCACGGCGAAAGCGTGTGGAACAAGGAAAACCGCTTCACCGGCTGGACCGACGTCGATCTTTCGGAAAAAGGCGTCGAGGAAGCGCGCGAGTCGGCACGGCTGATCCGGGAGGCGGGTCTCGACTTCGACCTCGCCTTCTGCTCGGTGCTCAAACGCGCGATTCGCACGCTCTGGATCGTGCTCGACCAGCTCGACCGGATGTGGATCCCGCAGGAGCTTTCGTGGCGGCTCAACGAGCGCCACTACGGCGCGCTGCAGGGCTTGAACAAGTCCGAGATGGCGCAGAAGTTCGGCGAGGACCAGATCCTGATCTGGCGCCGCAGCTACGACGTTCCGCCGCCCGCTCTGGAGAAAAGCGATCCGCGCCACGCCGGCAACGATCCGCGCTACCGCGGCCTGCGGGCGGAGGATCTCCCGCTCACCGAGTGCCTGAAGGACACCGTGGCGCGCTTTCTTCCCTA
>Ga0070741_10005380_pt1 | contig 28525 bp, 24 predicted proteins | sample Coa_R1_4_FD_66440 | JGI IMG/M metagenome (GOLD analysis project Ga0070741, IMG submission 66440) | Surface soil microbial communities from Centralia Pennsylvania, which are recovering from an underground coalmine fire - Coalmine... | ecosystem: Environmental > Terrestrial > Soil > Unclassified ... | reverse complement strand
TGCCAGGCATTTTTATCGTTGCAATCTTCCCTCAATGCATCGTACGTGGTACAATCGTCACCATGTACGAAGTCGTTGCGAGAAGAGGCGAGCGATTATGTCACGTAAAAAAGAAGTCGGTACACAACTTTCAACAGCAGAAAATGATCAGGTACAACACCTGCTCGAACGCTATCACGCGATAGCAGAGCGTTTACATACAAGCGCGGAGCAAGCCCAGGCGGAGGATGCGCTCAATGACATTAATGAGCTATCGGAACAAGCCCAGATGGCCTTGCTCAAAAGCCTATCAAAGGAGCATGATAGCGATGCCGCCGATATTGTGGCTGGCATGAACGCGCTTAGCCCGAATAAAGAGGTGCGCAAAGAGGCGCGCCGCTCGCTCATCCGCCTGGAGGCGACGAAGACCTACCCGCACTGGACGCCACCCATTACCCGCGCTCCAGCCGTTCAGGTTAATGTTGCCAACCCTCCGCGATTCTGGAAGAGCTGGGCCACGCAGACGCGCGAGGAAGGGGAGATGGAGCTTGTCCTGTGCTGGGAACAGGGATACGATTACAGCGAAGCGCGCCTCCTCGTCTTTCAACTCGACTACTGGAAAGAGGGCGTAAAAGAAGTTCTGGTTGACCTCGGCTCGAAACGTCGCATTGATGAATACATCGAGACTATGCGAGCACAGATGGCGCAGATCCCAAAGGTCGCATGCACGCTGGCCGAGGCCAGACGCCTGGTCGAGGATGCGCTCTCCGTCAATACATGGCGAGGCACCGAGCCTGCGCGATCCTATCGCAACAATCTTCCCACCGTCAACAATTTGTTGCTGCAAACAACAGCCGATTTAGGGGAGGACCGCGGGCTGACATTTATCAATCCTGAACTGAATGAATCGGAGGTAGCGATCAACTTTATCGGCGCGTGGTCGATGGGAGACTATGGGCTGGCTTATGACTTGCTTTCCAGCAATAGCAGCATTCGCGATAACCTCGCGCGCGACGAGTGGATCGCACAGCGACGCGCCTGGGCCGACGAAGCTCATCCCGCACATCTGGAGCTGGGCTTCGTCCGCGAGCGCGAACGCAGTCAGAGCGCGCTCTGGCTCCCCGCTCCTACCGTCGGCTCGCGTCCGGCAACGCGTAAAGAGGTTGAGCTTGGCTGGTCCCTTGAGCTACTCGATACCCCTCTTAGCGGCACCTTGAAAGAGATGCCGATGGGAACTGCCATCAATAAAGAAACCAACAGGCGCTGGTTCTGGACCAGCTATACGCTGATACGCGAACAGGACGCATGGCGCATCCAAAACGTTGCCGACGAAGGAGCAAACGCCCAGGGACTCTCGATTAGAGAGCTACAGCAGCGCATTGAAGAGTATGAAAAAGTGGTGGAGGAGCGTGTCCAACAGCGTGAGACCAAACCCGATGGGTTGATAGAAGAATTATCCTGGCGTCTGACGCAGTTAATGCACTTCTACGATGCTTTGATCGCGCATCTTCCGCTCGATTATACCGTTTATACACAGGCATACCAGGCCGCTCTGGCCATCGGCAATCCCGAGTTGATGATGGTCTACCTGGAACGAATGGCCCGCCGCTTCGCAGAAGGGCGGGGCGATGCTCTACGTCGCCTGGCCTCTACGATGGTCAGCCTTGCTTACAAATATGACGGCGATCCTCAGATGGCCGGCTGGCAGGAACGCTTTCTTGCGCGCGCAGAGGAGACCACCCGCGAGGCCATTGCGCTTGAACCTGCACGCGCCATCAACCATATCCTGATGGGAGAATTGCTGCTCAATCAAGGGCGCAATGACGAGGCCGAGGCCGAACTACTGCAAGCGAAAGAGCTGTCGCCCGGCCAGAATGAAGAGAGCACTATTGAAGCTGGCCTCGGCAATGTTGGGATGCGGCGCGAGCGCATGGATGAGGCCATCCCGCATTATCTACGCGTCGCGGAACTCGACCCCGCTTATCCCGCTATCTGGTTCAATCTGGGCTTCGCTCACCGCCTGCTGGGTCGGTTTGATGAGGCCAAAACGTATTACCAGCGCGCCATCCAGGTTGATCCAAACGATATTCGCTCCTACAGTGAGCTTATGGCCATTGCGATGAATCAGGGAGATACGCAGCAAGCTCGTGAGATCGCAGCACAGGGCGTGCGCGCCAATCCAGCTTCAGCCACGTTGCGCGCGCTCCTGGCCTCTGTCCTGATTGAAATCGGCGATACCAATGAGGCCCAGCAACAACTGACCAGAGCCGAGGCTATTGATCCTACACTAGAAGTTATTCAGCGAGTCCGGCAGCAAATGCAGACCCACACTGCAAAAAAGAGATAGCGGCGCGTGAGAGCGTGTCGGGAGGGAGAGATCATGGGACACAAAAAACGCGATAAGCAACAGTCGGACCTGGCAAATCAGCCAGTAGATATTACGCAAGTCCAGCAGCAGCTCGGGCAGTATCATCAGATGGCCCAGGCTGTGCGCAGCAGCGTTACGCCTGCGCAGGCCGAGGCCGCCATTGCTTCCATTAATGAGATGCCGGAAGCCACACAGGCCGCTTTTTTGAAAGCGTTGACGAAAGAGGGCACGCTTGACGCTGCCGATGTGCTGCAAGCCGTCAATGCGTTCGCGGCGGTTAAAGAGACGCGTAAAGCAGCTCGTCGCGCGCTAATCCAGCTAGAAGAAGTACACCTGTATCCACATTGGAAGCCGCCTGTTGCCGCTCCACCTGTTGAGTCTGATATCGATCTCAACGCCCCTGCCCACTTCTGGCAGGCATTGTATACTAACACGCGCGAGACTGGACAGATGCAGCTCCTGCTGTTTTTCGAGCAAGGCTACAAGGATGTGCGGATGATGGGCTTTCTGCTCGAATTCTGGCATGATGGCGTCAAAGATTTCTTTACTCGCATCATCAACAAACGCCAGGCTGAAGAACAAATCGCCTATATGCGTTCGCAGCCGACAGATATCCGCCTGACCAATTGTACGCTAGAGGATGGGCGTCGTCTGATTGAGGAGGCCCTTGTCACCAATCAACGCACCGGCACGTCCCCCCATCTCGACTACAGGCGCAATCTGCCCCTGATTGAGCGCCTGGTTCTGCATCCTGCCACGGAAGACGAGGCATTCGAAGATTCCGAGGACGACGAATCTGAGGAGGATGAGGAGATCCTTGATCCTTACGCTTCTCTTTCCTCATTGCTGGAAGAAGTCTTTGCGATGTCGGAGGCCGGGGAGCTTACGGCTTCTCTTCTACAATATTGGGTTGATGGGGATTACGAAGCCGTCTACGATCAGCTTGCCAGCGACAGCCCCTTGCGCGACGGCCTTTCACGCGATGAATGGATCGCGCGTCGCCGCGCATGGAATGCTGAAGCTAAACCAGCCAATTTCCGCAGCACATTTATGCGGGAACGCGATTCTGACGATGAGGAGGCGCCATTTATCGTCGATGCTGGCTGGTCGTTTGAATTCACCGATACGCCTTTGAGTAGCGAACTGAAAGAACTGCCAACTGCCACCGCCGTCTACCAGGAGACGCGCCGCCACTGGTTCTGGAGCAGCTATACCTTCATTGAAGAGGACGGTGAGCTACGCCTGCACAGTATCACCGACGAAGGCGCTACCCTGCAGAATCTTTCCATAGAAGAACTCAAGGGACACCTGGATGAATTTGCCAAGCTCGCCGCAGATCGATTGGAGCAGCTCAGAGAAGAGGCCGAGGAGGAATACGAGGACGAAGAGGAGGATGAAGATATTGAGGAGGACGAGATCGAAGAGGAGGACGAGGAGGATGAAGAAGATGAGGACGAGGACGAGGACCTGGAATTTGGCAATATGGCTAGCCGCCTCCAGGAGGCGCTACAAGTAACCAGCACCGCGCTGCACTATGCCGACGCTCTCATAGCGCAGGCCCCCCTTGATAGTCCCGAAGTATATAATACCGCCTTCGATCAGGCCGAGATCCTTCAGGATCATGAGCGCGCCGCCGTTTATATGCAGCGCCAGATGGAGCACTTCCCCGATCTACAGGCAGACGCTCTGCAAAAGCTTGCCATCGTCCACTTTGCTATGAGCGAAGCCTATGATGAGGAAGAGAACGAAGAGCAACAACTGCACTTTTTCGAGCTGGCAGAAAAAGATCTGCGCGCTTCCCTCGCCCTCAAGAAAACATCCTTCGGTGCGGTAATGCTCGCTCAAACGCTGATTGCACAGAGGAAACAGCTTGACGAGGCGGAAGAGCTTTTGCATCAGGCGCAGGAATTTGAGACATCTCCCCGGGAAACAACGCTGATTGAGGCCGGCCTGGCTATGCTGGCGCAAAACAAAGAGGATTACGAACAGGCCCTGCTCCACTATCAGCGCGCAGCCGATATCAGCCCCGATTTCCCGGGTATCTGGCTTTCTCTCGGTCAAATGCAGCGTGAGCTTGAGCAGTACGAAGCGGCAGAACAAAGCTTCCTGCGGGCAATAGAGGAGAATCCCGAGCAGCTTGAAGGCTATGTAACGCTGGCGACCATCTATACAGATCACCAGCATGATCTGGCGAAAGCTCTGGAGATATTGGAAGAAGGGCTAGAAGAAAACCCCGACTCTGCCGAGCTGATGGCCTCTCTTGCCCTCCTATACCTGGAAAACAAGGATCTGCTTAACGCCCATACCTATCTTGTAGACGCTGAAAATACTGATCCTGAGCTAGAGATTGTGCAGGCGGCACGTCAACGCTATAATGCTGAAAAGGCCGCCCAACGTCAATCGTCAAAACCAAAATCCAAACAGCATAAACCGAAAAAGAAACGATGATACAACAGGAACAATCGATTACATATCATACCATCACGCTCGGCCCACTGACGCGCGAAGGGGATGCGCTGGCTGAAATCATGATACCGACAATAGAAGGCACACTGCAAACGCTCGCCGTGCGCGTACCGGCGGGCCTGCCCGGGGAGCAGGTTACTATCGCCGTCGAGGCCCCGCCCGCTCGTCCGGCGAAACGACGGGCGCGCCGCTGGAAGCCTCGTCCCCCTCGCGTCTGGATTACCGAGATTCACCAGCTCTCGCCTCTGCGCACACTGGCCTCCTGCCCGGTCTTCGGCACCTGCGGCGGCTGCCAGCTCCAACATATGCGGTACGAGGCTCAACTGGAGTGGAAACGCGAGGTTGTACGCCAGCTCTTGCGCGAGATTGGCGACTTTGCCGACCCGCCCCTGCTGCCGACAGAACCCTGCGACATTCCCTGGCACTACCGCAACCATATGCGCTTCTCGGTCAATCGCTCAGGGCAGCCAGGGCTGACCGCGAGAGGCACCCATCGCGTGCTCCCGCTTACCGCGTGTCCGATTGCCCATGAACGTATCAATCAGGCGTTGCAAGTGCTCAGCCAGCAGTCAAATGTGCGCCCACAGGTATTGATTCGCTGTAGCGCGGTCAGCAATCAGGTCATGATTCAGCCAGCGCCAGCACCCGAAGTCGCGCAACAATTAACCGACGCAGGGCTTGACCTGCACAGCGAAACGATGGAGGAGGAACTGGGCGGCAAGCTATTTCGCATTCGCCCAAGTTCGTTCTTCCAGACCAACACGGCCCAGGCAGAAAAAATGGCGCGCATGGTGATCGCAGGACTGTTGCAGACTGCTACGCTCTCGACAGAGCATCCCCGCCCAATAACGATCATCGACGCCTATTGCGGCGTAGGCACGTTCGCCCTGTTGCTCGCTCCTTATGTCAACAAAACGATTGCCATCGAGGAGTCACCCAGCGCGATTAAAGATGCCCAGTGGAACTTACGCGACGCTCCAAATGTGGAAATCCTCAAAGGCAAGGTCGAGGATATCTTACCAACCCTGGCGACGCCAATCGATGGGCTGGTGATCGATCCACCTCGTGCCGGCTGCCAGCAGAGCGTGCTGGACGCGCTGGTGCAACATCCTGTCGCCAGAATCGTCTATGTCTCGTGCGATCCATCGACCCTGGCGCGCGATCTCAATATTCTCTGCCATGTACATTCAACCTATCGTCTACAATCAGTACAACCGCTCGATATGTTTCCCCAGACGGCTCATATCGAGTGCGTTGCGGTCCTGGAGTGTATAGAGTAATGTCAAAAAAGCTTCCCTTACTGCTGGCCTCGGCCTCCCCCCGCCGCAGGCAGATTATCTCCCTGCTCAATCTCCCCTTTGAAGTGGCCATCGCCCCAACAGATGAAGATGCGGCCCAGGAACACTATCATGGCCCTATCGAGGGGCTGGCGCAGTGGACGGCGGCGCACAAAGCTGTGATGATGTTTACTCTCCCCGAAGCCGCTAACTATCTTGTTATCACCGCCGATACAACCGTGCTGCTCGATGGAGAAGAGCTGGGCAAACCGCGTGATGCGGCACACGCGCGCGAACTCTTGCTCTCCCTGCGCGGTCGCTGGCATCGCGTAGTCACAGGCGTGGTCGTGAGCGCGCTGATCGACGACCAACTGCAGCTACATGGGGCGAGTTGCTCTACGCCTGTACTGATGCGCAATTATAGCGTGGAGGAAGTTGACGCCTATATCGCCTCTGGCGATCCGATGGATAAAGCGGGCGCATATGGTATCCAGAATCCGCAGTTTCAGCCGACCGAGCGCATCAATGGCTGTTACCTGAACGTAGTTGGTCTGCCACTTTGCACGCTTGTTGATCTCTTAGCCAGATTTGATGTCCATCCCACAAGCAAGGGCTGTACAGATTGTGCCTGTCCCTGGTCGGAACGATGTCTGAAATAGCTGCTAAACCGGTACGAGGACGCTACGCCCCCAGCCCGACGGGGGACTTACACATGGGTAATCTGCGCACGGCGCTGCTGGCATGGCTCTACGCTCGCAGAGCGGGAGGTCAGTTTGTCCTGCGCATCGAAGATCTCGATCTTCCTCGCGTCCGCGCGCACTCCGCCGAACGTATGCTGAGCGACCTGCGCTGGCTTGGCCTCGATTGGGACGAAGGGCCAGATTGCGGCGGCCCCTATGCCCCCTACGTGCAAAGTCAGCGCCTTGATATCTACCAGCACTACCTGCAACGCTTACAGGACGCGGGCCTGATCTATCCCTGCTATTGCAGCCGCGCTGAGATCGCTCACGCTGCCAGCGCGCCACAGGGTGCGAGCGCGGAAACGAGGTACCCTGGAACTTGCCGCAAGCTCACACGGGCACAGCGCCAACAGCATGAGGCTAGCGGGCGTCGTCCCTCGCTGCGCTTTCGCGTTGCCGATGAACGGAGCGTCTTTTTTACCGATCTGATCGCCGGCCCGATGACTCAACACGTCCAGCAAGCCGTGGGAGATTTCATCGTGCGCCGTTCCGATGGCATTTTCGCCTATCAATTCGCCGTCGTCATCGATGATGCGCTAATGCACATCAACCAGGTTGTGCGCGGAGCCGATCTGCTCTCATCCACCGCCCGGCAAATCCTGCTCTACGAAGCGCTCGGCTTCCCCATTCCCACCTTCGCCCACGTCCCCCTCGTGCTGGATGAGCAGGGCAAACGCCTCGCAAAACGCGACCAGAGCGCCGGTCTTGAGCCACTGCGCGCAACGAGCGTAACGTCGGCCCAGATTGTGGGACAACTCGCGGCAAGCTACGGACTGGTAGCTCCTGGTATCGAGGTTGGCCCTTCCGGGCTGCTGGTGCAATAGCTCCAGACCGCCCCTGCCCTCCCCCATCACATCCCCGTAGGGTCCCGATTTATCGCGACCTGGGCGATTGATCGCCTTCCCCCAAATTCCATCCAATGTGATAACAGCAGGGCAAGCGCAAGTCCCCTCAATCGAACCTGTATCAGCCCGCACCAGGGCAAGCGCGAGGCCCCCGCCCCTCTCCGCCCATCCCCTTGCCCCTACGCCTCCGGTCCAACATCGTACATGCCGTTTGGATTTGTTTTCATCGGAAGGCTGCGGGCTGACGCGCCGCAACGCCGGAGGTCCAACATCGTACATGCCGTTTGGATTTGTTTTCTGAGAAGATGCTATGTCGGGTGGCTGGTAGGGGCAAGGGGATGGGCGGAAATGGGGCGGGGGCCTCGCGCTTGCCCTGTTTGCCTACGGTCCACAGTTGGGCATCCGACGATTCCAATCCCTGCCGGGCTCCACATCCTTTTTCGACGATGCCTTTGAGCGAGATGGGAATCGGACCGCCTTTGTTCCAATCCCTGCCGGGCTCTCCTTCCCTTTTCGACGCTGCTACTTCGATCACAATGGGGAGTTGATGCAGTGGTTCCAATCCCTTCCGGGCTCTCCTTCCCTTTTCGACGGCCACTCCCACAATATAGCATCAAAAGCCGTTTTATGCAAGCAGAATCGCGGGTTTCTTCAGGGCTATCCAGGCGATTAATCGGACGTAGTAAACCTGGTCTCTACAGTTCGCGACCCCTATATTTTCCGCACAGTAAATAGCCCATAGAGGTACGCCCCAGGGGGTAAAGAGTTCAGAAATATGATATAATGCGCCCAAAGTTACCGGCTTACTATCATTAAGCAACTAGAGGATTGAGTTTATTTTGCGTATGTCTCTCTTAGACAGTTTTTTGTATTTCAGGCCACCAGACACCGCCGACGTCACAAATATGGTACTGAACATTGTTTTTAGCATACTCGCTTCTTTGGTCGCGTTGGGCCTCGGCTTGCTATTGCGCCGCTGGCTCGTCCGTCGTCTCCAGCGCACAGTGCTCGACAACTGGCTTGTCCAGACGCTGGGCGTGCTCATTATCCTTCCCCCGCTCGTGCTGGCGGCAGTAGCTATTGTCAGCGTCTGGAATCTCAATCTGCTCTTCAGCACATTCAATCAGCTTGATATCAAAGATATTAGAAGCTTTAGCATTAACTTCACTGAAACGACCCTTCTGATAGTATTCGGCATAGGCATTGCACGCACAATCAGGAAGCTCACCATCCGGGGATTGGGCGAGAATCGCATCGACATCAACATCCGCACGCTGATTGCCCGTACTTTCTATTTTATTGTCCTCATCATTGCGGCATTCTGGATTCTTGCCGTCTGGCAGGTCCAACTGTCCGTCCCCGTGGCCGCCATCGGCGTGCTGACCGTCGCCACCGCCGTCGCCATTCAGGATATTTTGAAAGACCTAGTCGCTGGCTTCTATATCCTGCTCGAACGCCCCTTTTACATCGGCGATCAGATTAGCATCACGAACAACGCCAGTCTCTATACCGGCAAAGTCGAAGATGTCCAGTTGCGCGCAACCAAACTTCGCCTCATCAGTGGCGAGGAGGTTACTATCCCGAACTCGCTCGTTTTCGGCGGCGTCGTCACCAACAATTCTCTTTACAGTGAGCGGCGAGCCGTTATCGCTATCAAGCTGCCACAGGAAGATTTTGTGCAAGGGGAAACGCCCAACCAGATTCTTCAGGCGCTTAAAGATTTTGAGGCGATTACGCCTAAACCAGAGCCTGTCGCGCTCGTCAGCGGTTATGCTAATCAACAAATCATACTCACATTGCGCTTCTGGGTTGCGAACGGCCAGCACGCGATTATCTCAGATGTGGTATATACTTTACATACACTATTGCCCGGCGCGGAGTTGACGGTCCTGGAATCTGCTGGCAATATATAAGCTACAGGGCGAACGGTAGCTCCCCGATTCATCGTGGGAGTTGCCCCTACCGAGTGCGGAAAAGAAGTCCTAGAATGTTCCCCGGAGGAAAGAATACACGTTGGAGAAGTATAGTCCATTGTCGTACAAGCGTCGTATTGGCCTGATTGGCGGCACGTTCGATCCCATTCACTACGCTCATCTTGCCATTGCGGAGGAGGCTCGAACAACCCTTGATCTCACAGAGATGGTTTTTATCCCGGCAGGGGAACCACCTCATAAAGTCGGACACCTGTTGACGCCGGCGTATGATCGCCTGGCGATGCTCCAGCTCGCGATAGCCTCAAATCCGCACTTCACCAGTTCGCGCGTTGAGCTGGATCGCCCCGGGCCATCGTACCTGGTGGATACGCTACGTATTTTGCATGCCGAATGGGGAACAGAACTTGAGATCTATTTTGTTATAGGTTGGGACGGGCTGGAAGAACTGCACCATTGGCACGATCCGCAGGGCATTCTGGCACAACTGGCGCACCTGGTGGTTGTTAAACGTCCAGGTCATCAGGTGGATATCGAGTACAATAAACAGCTAGAGGAGCGCCTGCCCGGCATTATGCAGCGCCTGCTCGTCATTACCGCGCCGCAACTGGACATCTCATCCACCGATCTACGCCACCGGGTCGCGGAGAAGCGGTCGATCAAGTATTTGCTGCCGGAAACGGTGGAACGCTATATCTATGAACATGGACTCTACCAGCTTGCGTATGGGAGGTAAAAGGCATAGCAACGATGCAACCAATGCAGTTTGAATTAGGCGACCGGCTCCGTCTGCGTAAACAACATCCCTGTGGGAGCTTTGATTGGGAAGTGGTCCGCCTGGGAGCCGATATCGGCCTGTGCTGCGAAAAATGCGGACGCAGAATTTTACTGCCGCGCTCGGAGGTCGAACGCCGCACCAAGCAGCGTCTCCCGCGCGTACCCAGGCCGGAGCATGATCCTCTGGCATTCGAGGAAGAATGATACACAAGTACTGAAAATGTGACCCGCCGGAACCTGCGCGCCTGCCCGTTCGTAGAAGTTTACGAGTGCTAAAATCAGGCGTTACAGAATCAAAATTCAAGGAGAGATACCGCTATGGATCTAGTCAATCAAGGCGAGGGCTTTCTGACCTTGCTCAGAAAGCGAAATTTTTTGCGCCTCTGGCTGGCCCAGCTCATCTCCATGACTATTTTTAACGCGTCCAACTACGCCGTACTGATCTTGATCGACAAGATTACTGGATCCACGACGCTGCTCGGCGTTGCCATTATCTGCTTTAGCCTCCCGGCGATCCTCTTTGGCGCGCCTGCTGGCGTCTTCGTGGACCACATGAACAAGCATCGCGTCCTCTGGGCCAGCAATATGCTGCGCGCCGCCGCGACGTTCCTGTTTGTGCTCACGCTATTGGTCGATGAGCATCTGCTGCTCCCTATCTACCTGCTAACCTTTCTAATTTCATCTATCGGCCAGTTCTTCACCCCGGCGGAGGGTTCCGCTATTCCGCTGCTGGTGAGCGATGAAGAATTGATGCCCGCCCTCTCGCTTTTCAATATCACCTTCATGCTTTCACAGGCCCTGGGCTATGTGCTCTTTGCCCCCATTATACTGAGCCTCTTGCCCACATTTAAAATTTTTGGCATCACTATCGATTCAATTGTTCAGCTCTATGCGGTTATCAGCGTGCTCTACCTGGTCTGCGCTGTACTGATTATGCTGATCCCGTCAGCCGCGCTACAAAGAGCTGAGCGGAAAAACAAAACCGGCGATATCACGGCTCAGACCCTCGGCGTGATGGATAGCGTGTGGCACGAGATGTATCAGGGATGGAGCTTTGTACGGCGCAATAAACAGCTCTTCCTGGCGGTGATCCAGCTCTCTTTCGCGGGCGTCCTCATCCTGGTAATTGGTCAGCTAGCAACCCCCATCGTTACTCAATTGCTTAAACTATCGCCGACTGCGATGGCTTTCGTCTTTGCGCCCGCTGGCATCGGCCTGGTTGCCGGCTCAGTATTTATGCCCCGCATTACTCGCCGTCTGGGCCGGTCTCGCACTATCTTCAGTGGTACCGTTGCCCTCACCGTCTCGACGCTGCTCTTACCACTATTAACCCTGTTAACCCGTTCGCTCCAGCCAGCAACCTGGAATACCAATCCCCTGTTGCTCTTCTTGATCGCGCTGTGCATGTTTGCCGCCGGAGTCGCGCTGGACTTTGTCAATATTCCGGCGCAAACCATGATCCAGGAACTGACGCCCGATTGGATCAAGGGGCGCGTGCTGGCGCTGCAACTGGTGCTCTACAATGCCTGCTCCATTCCGATAATCCTCTTTATCGGGGCCACCACCGACCTCTTTGGCATTGATCGCGTCCTCTACCTGCTGTCTGCCTGCGAGATAGCCTTTGGTCTGTGGGGCCTCTACTACGAACGCAAGCATGCAGACCGTACGCCACCAACCGCAGAGGAACATGCCGCAGTACAGACGGAACGCGACACAATTGCCCCGAGTTCCTCACAATCTCATTGACGGCAGGGCTCACTTACGTCTAAAATAGGAGAGTGGAGTAATACTACTGAAAAGCAGAGGAACATGGACGCGAATACTCAACTAATGGCGCAAATAGCACCCTATCAGCCCTGGCTGATTATCGCGGGTGTCCTTGTTCTCTTTCTGCTGCTACGCGTGACACGCAAAGGATTGCGGCGGCGCATCGATGAGATCGGCTATCGCCTGCTGCGCGAGCGCGGCCTGCTGATCTGGTTCTGGCTCAACGCTCCAGGTGTGATGCTGCACGAGCTGAGCCACGCCTTCGTAGTGTTTCTATTCTCCCCCTTTGGCTTTCGCATCACCAGTATTACGCTCTTCCGCATCAAACCGATGGTGCAGCGCGGTCCCAATGGGCGCGTGATGCACAGTGGCGGACGCCAATCGCTCCAGCTCGGCGAAGTGCAATATGTGCGACCGCAGGGACGCATCATGAGCTACATCGGCGATGGCTTTAGCGGCATCGCTCCCCTTTTCGGCGGCGTTGTGGCGCTCTCCTTCCTCTACTGGGTCGCGACCGGCTATAGCCTCTGGGACTTCCCGCTCGATACAACTCATCACTACCTGCAAATCCTGCGTCCAGGCTGGCCCTGGTGGACCCTGATTTTTGCTCCCTACCTGATCCTCACCGTGACATCGGAACTCTGGCCCAGTCGTCAGGACTGGCTGGGGGCGCGCTGGCTGGTCACCGGACTTGTCATCCTCTTCTGCCTGGGCATTTTTTTACTCTGGTACTTCCACCAGTTTGACCAGATGCTCGCGATTACGACCTTCATCTCCTCGCGCATCGATTTTGCTCTGCTGATACTCCTGGGGCTTGATATAGCCTTTCTGTTGATAGCAGAAGTTCTCGTAAGGGCGGTACGACACTGACAATGCCAATCCAAAAGCCTTTTCTGATTATTATTACCGGCTTCTCATGCACCGGCAAAACGACGCTTGGCAAGCGTCTGGCGCAAGAGCTGCACCTGCCTTTTATCTATAAAGATGGTATCAAGGAACTTCTGCTTGACGATCTCGGCTGGCCTGATCGCGCCTGGTCTCGCAAGCTGGGACAGGCAACCTATTCGATTCTCTATCATATCATTGAAGCCCTGCTCACAGGCGGCAGCTCGTTGATTGTCGAGAGCAACTTCTCTCCCACATTCAGCACTCCAGACTTTCTGGCCCTCCAGCAACGTTGCGACTTCGATCCCCTCCAGATCCTCTGCTTCACGACCTCCGCTGATCTCCTGCTCCAACGTGGCAAAGAGCGCGACGCAGCGGGCAACCGCCACCCAGGCCACTTCGACCGCTGGTATCACGAAGGGTCCGAACCCATCCCGCTCACAGGCCGAGAAGATCCCCTCCCCATCGGCGGCCCCGTTCTCGAAGTGGACACAACCGACTTCTCCACTGTTGACTATAGGAAGATCATCGGTGTTGTGAGCGAGTTTATTGCTGAGCGACGCTGACTGAAAAAAATGGAACCTGTCGATCAGCGTCAAATCAAGCGGCAGAACCTGGAACGGGAATATCCAGATATTCCGCAATGCTATGGGATACCGGTAGCGGCTCCCGATCTTCCATCATCCCTTCGATGTGCAACTTGATCGCTTGCTCCATATTCGCCTTGACCTCTTCTAGGGTCCTTCCTGTCGCAATACAGCCGGGCAAATCCGGCACATAGGCGCTATAGTTATTGCTTCCCTGCTCAATAATAATGAGGAACCGGGACATGTTCTTCTCCTCTTTAGAAAATCTTGTTGTGCTATCGAATCCTCATTTGAGCCTGTTTGAGAACGCTAGCAAGTGTTTTAGGATGTACATCATCTCCTGGATGACCTGCAATGGTAACACGACCAGATTTTTCCGAATGTTTGTACTGCCGATGACTCCCTACAGTTTTCACCCAGTACCAACCATCTGCCTCTATTAACCTGATAAGCTCCCGCACCTTCATCTACACTTCTCATCCACCTCAAGTATTCAAAGTTCACTCCTATTTTACCACAATCACCTCTCGATTTTTTCAGTAGAACATGACAAGTTCTTCATCTATACAGATTTCGCTCCATCGCCTCAACGGCTTCTTTGGCTTCTTTCAAACCAACCCCATAGATAGAACGGTAGATTTTGATTGCGTTAATTTTATTGCCCGAGAGCAACGCTTCGCGGATGGCTCCAATCTCCTGCGGCCCCGACATACCTCGCGCCATCAGAGCTGCTGGATTGATGCCCAGGTGGATAATCAACGCCTGCATCATTACTTCCATCTGCTCTATTCTTTCCTCTAGCTGAGTTAGACGATTGTAATGCTCTTCTTCCATAATTGACACATCTTTCTGCGCTTGCCATGAGCTAAATTTCTGTCGTAGAGATGATCATATCACATCTATCAGTAAGAGGTATCGTTGCGCTACGGGATGACCGCCATAGATACCGCACTGCCGAGCTCACTCGTCCACACCACAGTCCCATCAGCAGCCTTCAACGCATAGGTATTGAAATCAGGAACATAGAGAATACCATTTACCACCTTTTGTCTGAAAATGGGGATAAAGAGCTATTTACCTGAGCATAGCGTTACCAATCAAACTTCTCAATCAAGAATGAGCGGCTATAGTGCAGCAATACAGGGCTGCCGTGTGGGCAGACGGCTGGCGCGGCGACGTTCGCCAGGGCTTTGAGCAGGGTGCGCTGCTCTCCATTGCTCAACTCGCGACCTCGGCGCATGGCGGAACGACAGGCGAGGCTGATGAGCAAATGATCTTCCCAATCGATGCTATCTTCGGCTGCGGTCTCCGCCAGTTCGTGCAGATGCGCGACCAGTTGCTCCTGCCCCTCGCCACTCGGAATCGAACGGATCAGGAAGCTGCGCCCGCCAAAACGCTCGCACTCCAGCCCCAGGCTGCGCAGCATCGGCAGGCGTTGCTCCAGCAAATCGGCCTGGTGACGCTTCATTTCGATTAATACCGGCTCTAACAACATATGCGCGCCAACGGCTTCATCCGTTTGCACTCCCGTGTACATGCTGCGCAGATGCTCATAGATGATGCGTTCGTGGGCGCGATGCTGGTCAACCAGGTACAGGCTGCCATCGGGCGCCTCGGCCAGGATCACCGCCTGCTGCAACTGGGCCAGCGGGCGTAAGCTTGCGATTACTTCGGCTGAGCCTGCCGATGCAATCTCTGCCCGATAGCCCTCCGCCGATTCCGCCACATGCAAACCACGCCGCCTCGGTCCCGGCAAACGGCGTTGGCTGGCAAGCACGGGACCGGGGAATTGCACCTCTTGAGGATGCGCCGGGCTGCGTTCCAGCACTAAGCGTATGGCATCGGTTAACGCGGTCGCGACAGTGCTCTCCTGTGCCAGCCGCACCTCCGTTTTAGTCGGATGAACGTTTACATCAACTTCCTGCGGTGGCAACTCTAGATTGAGCACCAGCAGAGGATGCTTCCCTTTCGGCAGTAACGTGCGATAGCCCTGCTCTAATGCCTCCTGCAATGGACGCGCATGCACCCAGCGCCCGTTGATAAAGAGGGTGATGTATTGCCGGTTGCTCTGCGCAAGGACGCGGTTGCCGATATAGCCATGAATCCGGTAACGACCCTCTTCTCCCACATCGATGGAGTGCAGCATCTCATTCAACGGCAAATGGTACAGTTCCGCCAGTGTTGCCGCGAGATCGCCGCTGCCACTTGTTTGCAGCGCGATATGTTCATCGAGGATCAGATTGAAGCGCACAGCAGGGTAGCCCACGGCATAACGGCGCAAGAGTTGCAGCACATGCCCATTCTCGGTACGAGCGCCACGCATAAATTTGAGGCGGGCAGGCACATTGTAGAAGAGGTCGCAGACGGTGATAGTTGTGCCATGCGGACGAGCGCGCCAGCCGCGCTGCGCCACTTCTCCCCCGCGCCACATGATCCACAGGGCCGCGTGCTCCTCGCCCATCATCTCCGTCTCAATCGCCCGACTCAGGATGGTCGTTTCCGAGACTGTGGCGATGCTGGCTAACGCCTCACCACGAAAACCAAGCGAGTGTAGATCAAAAAGGTCATCAATGCCATTGATCTTGCTGGTGGTATGGCGCACGCAGACGCGTTCTAGCTCGTCTTCTGGGATGCCATAGCCATCATCGGAGACGCGGATCAGATGCAATCCTCCCCCGCGCAGTTCGACGCGAATATCACGCGCGCCTGCATCCAGCGCATTCTCAACCAGCTCTTTGACTACCGAAGCCGGACGCTCGATGACTTCACCTGCCGCAATCCGTTCCGCCACATCCGGCGGCAGCGCATGCAATGGCGCGCGCCGTATAGGCATGCTTTGTGGTCTCTCATGGCTATATATCTGGCTCATCTATGCAGTTTGCTTCTCTTCTTCTGTAATAAAAACAACAGGTTCAAGGCATCAAGTGGGGTAATCGCACATACGTCAATCGCGGCTAAATCAGGTTCCGCACCGTTAGCGTGTTCCAGGGAAGCCGCAACCTGCCGCGCCTCCTCGCTTTGCCACTCATAGCGTTCATGCTGCTCAGCCACCATTGCGCCATTGCGTCTGAGGGCGGAGACGGCATACTGCTCAACACTCAATTCCTGCCCCATATGGGTGAAAATATTGTGAATACTGCTTTGTCCGCTCTCCAACTGTTTTAATACGACCTCGGCTCGCTGTACGATGCCAGAAGGCATACCTGCCAGCTTCGCCACATGCACGCCATAACTGCGCCCGATACATCCTGGCGTGACGCGATGGAGGAAGACGATGCCTCCCTGCTCGTCGTCGCTAATCGCCATTGTGCAGACGCGCAGATGCGGCAACTCGTCCGCCATCATCGATAGCTCATGGTAATGGGTAGCGAAGAGCGTGCGCGCCATCGTTTGATTATGCAGATGTTCGACCACGGCGCGCGCTATCGCTAATCCATCGTAGGTACTGGTACCGCGCCCAATTTCGTCGAGGATGATCAGGCTATGCCGCGTGGCGAGATGCAGGATGGTGGCCGTCTCCTCCATCTCGACCATGAAGGTGCTTTTGCCTGAAGCAATGTCATCTTCCGCACCCACGCGCGTGAAAATGCGATCTACAAGGCCGATCCGCGCCTGGCGAGCTGGCACGAAGCTGCCAATTTGCGCTAATAACGTGATGAGCGCGACCTGGCGCAGATAGGTTGATTTGCCCGCCATATTTGGCCCCGTAAGGAGCAGAATGCGCGCTCCCTCGTCGGCTTCGAGCGCGGTATCGTTGGGGATAAACACGTCGCCGTTCAGAGCGTATTCAACGACCGGATGCCGCCCTCCTACGATCTCTAACCCATGTCCATGCTCCAGCACGGGCCGTACATATCCCTGGTGAGCTGCAACCTCCGCAAAGCTGAGCATTACATCAACAACGGCCACAGCCTTCGCGGTGGCGATAAGTTGCGGATAGAACACGCTGATCTGACGCAACAGGTCGGCATAAATGCTGCGCTCCATCTCTTCAATCCGCTCGACCGCGCTGAGAATGCGGGCCTCGTGTTCCTTCAGTTCGGGCGTGATAAAACGCTCCCCGTTCACAAGCGTCTGTTTGCGCATATAATCGGACGGCACGTTTTTGGCGTTGGCTTTGCTGACTTCGATATAATAGCCAAAGACTTTGTTAAAGCCGACCTTGAGCGATTTAATGCCGGTCCGCACCCGTTCGCGCCCCTCTAACGAAACCATCCAGCGCCGCGAATCGCGAATGGAGGCAAAAAGCTCATCCAGTTCGTTATGGAAGCCTGGACGGATCATGCGCCCATCATCGCCCTCGTCGTCTTCCTCTCCGGCCCGCATCAAAGCACGGTCTATCAGCTCTATCACCTGCGGACAGGGATCAAGCTCGTCCACAAGTGAGTGCAAAAGAGAAGCGTCGCAACTGGAGAGCAGGCTGCGCAGCGTGGGAATAACCTCCAGGTAGTCACGCAAGCCGATTACTTCATTGCGTACCGCGCTCCCATAGCGCACGCGCCCGGCGATGCGCTCCATATCGCCCAGTTCCTGCAAATGCAAGGTCAAACGGCTGCGCAAAGCGGGACTTTCATAAAACTCTTCAACGCCTGCCAGCCGCGCATCAAGCTGGCTCAGATCCAGTAACGGCTGCGTGATGGTGCGGCGCATCTGGCGCGCCCCCATCGGCGTAACCGTTCGGTCTAATACGCTCAATAAACTGCCCATCAGCGTGCCACTGCGCGAACCCTGCAATAGTTCCAGATTGCGCTGGGTGTGGGCATCCAGCACCATATAGCTGGTGGTGCGATACGAGCGCAGAGATGTGAGCAGGGCGAGCAGCGCGCTATTCATTTTCTCCAGATAGGCAATGATGGCTCCCGCCGCCGCAATCGCCTGGGGAGCCTGCGCGCATCCATAGGCCTCTAGCGATTGCACGCCAAAATGGCGGCAGAGACGCGCCTGGGCCGCTTCCTGCTGAAAGAAATAGGGAGGGCAATAAGTGACGGTAACATCTTTCGAAGGAAACTGGTACGCCTCCTGCCTGCTTCCCTCGACCAGCAGACACTCGACCGGAGCGATACGCTGAAGCTCGGCATCAAGAGCGACCGGCAGTTCATCGGGAGAAAACCAGGTAACGGTAAATTCGCCGGTGCTCACATCCACCGCCGCCAGCCCGCTCTGAGTCCGTCCCGTGGCAATCGCGATTAAAAAATTGTTCTGGCGTGCTGGCAAAAGATTGGGATCAGAGAGCGTACCCGCCGTCAAAATGCGCGTCACGGCCCGATCAACGACGCCGCGGCCAACCTCGCCCACCTGTTCGCAGACAGCAATTTTGTACCCGCGTCGGATCAGCTTGCCCACATAATTATCCAGGGCGTGCAAAGGTATGCCGGCCAGCGGCACCCGTTCATCTCCATAAGCACGATTGGTCAGGACGATTTGCAGTTCGCGGGCCGCGATAACGGCATCATCGTCAAAGGTTTCATAGAAATCGCCGACCTGGTACATAAGGATGGCATCAGGGTACTGGCTCTTGATCTGCAAATATTGTTTGCGCGCGGGTGTGGGCATCTATCTTTACCTCTACCTAATCTCTATCTGCTTGTCCTGTTATGGAACACATGTACATTACATTATTCTCTCCGTATTGTCAAAAGGTGGTACCGCCAGTACCGCTGGAGAGCTTCTCGCTACTTTTCCCATTATGTTCACGGAGTGCGCAATGAGATGACGGCAGAAGAGCTAAAAGATGCTGAAATTTGTCTTTCGCCTCTGCTGCGCTGCGGCAGCCGCTGTGGAAAAGATAACAGAAAAGCGAGCCTGAGAAACGGACAGATGTCTGTTTTTTCCCCCCATTTTCCCCCAATTTCTCCATTTCCTTGAAGAGTTGTTATAATGATAAGCGGCATTGTCCAACAAAATAAGATAATTGGGCCAGATGAAACTCTTTTTTCCACAGGTGTATGAAAGATAGATATATACTAATGGAGGTAGAATAACTCGTATGAGGTGGAAAGAGTATGACCAGACCACAGCAGAAACGTAACAATCGCTTGCGAAATGCACGCCGGGCAGCAGGTCTAACCCAGGAGCAATTAGCGGAAAGAATCGGGGTGAGCGAGAAAACAGTTCAGCGATGGGAAGTAGGTAAAGCCATTCCTCAACCCATTGCGTTGCACGCTCTTTGTGAAGAGCTTCATGCAAAAAATTCAGAAGAGCTTGGCTTTGGAGATACTGAAGAAGCTCCATCAGAAGAAGAGGAGCAGCCAGTTCTCCAGCAGACAGAGCAGTGCCAGGAAAAGCAGAGGCAAAGGTCGTCTCCCTTGCAGGTACCCCTTATGAAGAGAAGCTCTCCGCTTCCGCGTCAACGGAACTTCCATCTGCTGGTCGGGCTCACTACTATTCTCGTGGTAGCTATACTTGTTAGCGGGGGCGTGATGGTGGCCTTCCCCCATCTTCCAATACTCGGGCAGAGTATCATGAACCCCTCGGAAAGCGATTGCGGGCAACCCTTCTCAGGCGCATTTCATAGACAGTTGGATACAAGATGGCAATTTGTCAACCCAACCGAGGATGGCACATGGCACATAGACCCTCAAGGCTCCCTCAGCATTACGGCTCCCCGCGGTAGCGATTTAAATCCGAATCCGGGTCACAACCTCGAGGCTCCACGATTACTTCAACCCATCAGAGACAACTTTACCATTCAGACGCGTCTCCAGTTTTCCCCTACTAGGAACTTCCAAAGCGCAGGCTTGCTTCTCTGGCAGGACTCAACCACCTTCCTGCGCTTCGAGCGCGTCTATGGGTTACAAAATGGGATACTCTTCCAACAAGAAAAGGACAACGACCCTATTTTCTCTATTCCTCAATCAAGGAACCATCTAACCAGCACTCAGTCCCTTGACCTGCGCGTGCAGAAACAAGGGGACCATTTCACCGCTTTCTGGCGAGAGCTGGGACACAACTGGCAAAAAGATGGGGAAACTGACCTGCACTTTGATCACTTGACGGTCGGTTTCGATGTACTCACGGTTTATGGAGCACCTCCGATCACAGCCACCTTTACCTCCTTCACTGTGAACTGTGCCTAGTCCTCTTCAGTGGTAATTGCGCTAAACGGCAATCTTAGGGTGAGGCATGTTCTGTTAGTACAAGGATAACCTCTTTCGGATAAGCCAGTCCCCACCCAAGTTTGCCATTCAGCGTTTTTTGGTGAAGAAACGTTTTCTATACCATTTCGCCCAAGTCTTCGCCTGTCCTCTGGATGAGGCCGTTTAGCAGCTCCTGGTCCACTGCTGCAGCCGAATGGTGTCGTTGGCGGCAGGAGGATAGGCAACTCCACTGTTGACGATCCAACTGGTCGCGGTAGCATACTTCAGATACATCCCCTTCGGGGTGTACACGCTGGCATGGAACTGCCCACCGAACGCTGGATGTCCCGGCCACGATTGTGCCTTGGTGATCTTAAAAACGTTGAGTCCGAAGTGCCGCCCATCACTACGTCGGACGGAGAAGAGTATGTCTAGTTCGGCGCCATTGTGGAGCGACGCCGAGTTCCAAGACGCATCCACTGTGATACCGGCCCAACTGCTGCCACATGAGGTCCAACTCACGAAGCTAGTTGCGGTAGTCCAAGCGATCACGCCCACACCGGGACCTGCCCAGGTGACATGTGTATGCTTACCGGTGTAACCGCTCGATTCACGGATGGACCGCGCATTAGCGACGCCAGTGGACATCGCGATCATGAGGCTGACCAGTACTACAACGAGTAGTGAAATGACAACATGCCGTATCCGGGCTGCTCCGTTCGAACTGTCCTGTGTGGATTGGCGCTGCTCGATTTTAAAACTTGTAGTAAGCTTCTCTCGCCCTCCGTCAACATACTCTTTGTTGCTTTGTAACATAGACTTAATCCTTTCAAAAACTGAAGAAACATGAAACGTTTCTTTTGTTTGCTTCTCGCGGCTGCCCTATGGTAGCCGCTGTTGTGGAAAAGATAACAGAAAAGCGGGTCTGAGAAACGGACAGATGTCTGTTTTTTCTCCCCACTTTCCCCCCAATTTCTCTACCTACTCTTCAAGAAGATGGAGCAAAATCCTCATTTCCCACCATTTCCCCTTGCTTTTTGGCTCAAAGTAATATATAGTATTTTATAGTTATTCTTGGTTCTTTTAGTAATGCATAGTATTTCCTGGCACGAAAGGACAGGGGATTATGGAACATCTTATGACTTCAGAGGAAGTAGCGGAGATCATGCACGTTGATCCGGTAACAATTCGCCGTCTGGTCAATAAGGGCGAGCTCTCCGCCTATCGCATCGGCGCCGACTACCGTTTTGCGCCGTCCGATCTGCAAAGCTATCTCCAGCGACAGCGCGTCTCCGCTCATGCAGAAAGCGGGCCAGAAGCCGTCCTCGGCGCGCAACTTGGCCAGCTTAGTCAATTTTTAGGAAAAGTTCTCCAGGGAAAACAGCCACCGGGATCACGCGACCGTTTTGATCGTTTTACGAAGCGCGCGCGCAACGTTCTCAATTTTGCGCAGGAGGAAGCACAATCATTCCAGCACAACTATATTGGTACAGAGCATCTTTTGCTGGGGCTGATCCGCGAGAACGGGAGCGTAGCTGCTCAGGTGCTCAACAATCTAGGGGTCGAGGCGAATCGGGTCCGTCAGGCTGTCGAAGCCATCATTGGTCACGGCGACCACCCTGTTTCCGGCATGGTAGGGCTGACTCCCCGCGCCAAAAGAGTTATCGAGTTGGCTGTAGATGAAGCTCGTCGCTTTGATCATCACTATATTGGCACAGAGCATCTTCTCCTGGGTCTGCTGCGGGAAAAAGAAGGCGTGGCAGCCCGCGTCCTTGATAGCCTGGGCGTCAATTTTGAGGAAACCCACCAGGCGATCATCCAGGTGCTGAATCAACGCCAGCAGGATGAGGCTTCATCCTCTCCGCCAGTACCAGAGGAAGCTTCCAGGCTGCTCACTGAAGAAGAACAGGGTCAGAGCTGCTCTCGTTGTGGGGCTCGCTCTCCGAACTACTTCCGCCACTGCTTCAACTGTGGCAATCCCTTCCCACGCGAAGAAGCCTCTCATGGCGAGGAAGCGTAATATTCCCCATGCCGCATCTCGCACCGTTGTCACCCGCGAGGTGCGGCATATATTGCGCAATAACACACTTCCCTATTATAAGCCCACTCCGGCAAGATACCAGACCATGCCCATACCGCGACCATTGAATTGACCAGGGGCCATATCACCAACGTAGGTATAGAGCGGGTGGCCGTCGTACTCCACCTGGTTGCCGTTGGCCGTCATGAAAACGCTCAGCTTCTTGGGCAGCGGCATTGAGCTGGTCAGCATCATTCCATTAGCCATCAGCGGGGGCCAGACCTTCGCGCAGGCTCCCGTACAGGTGGAGTTCGGAGCCGGATCGCTCATTCGATAGTAAATAGAAAAGCCTTTCGCAGTGATAAGAACCATGACGCTCCTACCATTCAGCATCACATGCCCCACATGGATGAAGGTATCCATAGTATTGCCCATTGTTGTCGTCGTGGGCGTCGCCATTGGAGCGGTCGTCGGCGTTGCGCCCATCATTTGATTGCCGCTCATAGTAGCCGTCGGGCTGGCCGCCCCCATCTTGTTCCCCGTCATGGTATTGGCATTCCCCGTATTGCTGGCAGCATTGCTCCCGCAGGCAACGGCGAAGATGGTCAGTAGCAAGCAGGTCACGATTAACCAGGAACGTCGCAGAGTTGTCATGTCAAATACCTCCTCAAAATCACAGCTTGTTAGCCAGAATGGCTATCATTTTTGCGATCTTATCGCTTTCCCTATTACCGCAGGGGGCAGAATCGCAGTAATACAACAGGTAGTCCCGATGTCACCACAGCTTAATAAGCAACGCTTATATTCATTGCATTTCGCCGCTCTACGATACACACGCCCATTATTTACAGCACTTACAAAAGAGGACCTATTTCCTCTTCTAAAATCGAGATTGCCTCTTTTCATCACCATCAATACCTGCAATAATGTCCCCATCAATAGTGAGACAAAAAACGACAAAAGGAGTCACCATTGTGGAAGTAACCAATGATCCACAGAAGATTGGACAGGCGCTCAACTGGATCGTTTCTCTGCTCAACCGCCACCACGTCCCTTATCAAGTCGTCGGTGGCCTGGCTGCCAAAGCCTACGGGGCAACTCGCCCTCTGGTTGACATCGATATCTACGTACCAATAGAGCAGGCACAGGCGGCAATCGAGGAGATGAAACCGTATGTTGTGCGCGAGCCTTTGCCGCATAGAAGCGATTCCTGGGACCTTATCTACATGGCCCTTGAGTATCACAATATCTGGATTGAGATCGGCGATACCACCACCAATCCGAGTTTCTACAATCGCCGCGACCAGCGTTGGGAGCCGCAGACCATTGATTTCGCACGCACTAATACCATCAATTTGTATGGGGTTGAAGTCCATATCATGCCAAAGGATGAACTGATCAGCTACAAAGCCATGCTTGACCGTCCGGTGGATCACCAGGATTTACAGGAGATCGCGGGATAAATTGCGACTGTTCTCTTGAAAACCCACAACAAATGTCCTACATCTACGTATATTTATTAGGAAGTAGCGGAGCAGGAAGCTGATGGTTGTGGCTCTCACCCAAATCGTATCCTCACAATTAATGAAGAGCACATCGAAAATATTTGAGATAGCAGGAGATAAAATAGCATGGTCGATCTTGACGCCCCCATCACAGAAGTGACCGTTTATGCTGACCGTGCCCTCGTCACGCGTGAGGGGAGCATCCACCTGGAAGCTGGCGAGCATGAGCTGCGGATCAACGATCTTCCCCAGTTCATCCGCGATTCGCTGCGCAGCTCCGGTCAGGGTCCGCAGAACACGCGTATCCTCAACGTTGATATCGCTACCGCCTTCTACAGTCGTCCCCCGGAGGCCGACATAGCCCGGCTGCAGCGCGATCTGGAAAAGCTCCAGCAACAACAGCAATTGCTCAAGGCGCGCCAGGACTCGCTCAACGACCATCGTCAATGGCTACGGGCGCTCGGCGAACAATCGCGCGACTTCGCCAAAGGACTCGCGCAAGGTCAGATGAAGCCACAGGATTGCGCCGATTTCTTTAGCTTTATGACCAATCAGGCGTTGCAGGACGCCGAAGCTGCGCAAAACCTGGAAATCCAGCTCAAGCAGGTGCAGTTGGAGATCGAGGCCAAAAAGCGCGAACTCTCCCAAAAGCAGGGCCATGCAAACCCGGACCGCCTGGCAGCAGTCGTCACCGTCGCGCTGGCGGAAGCAGGCGATTTCACATTGGAGATCTCTTATCTGGTGATGGACGCCTCCTGGCACCCACAATATGACGTACGTGTGCAGATGAACGACGAACACAGCGCGGGCGAGGTTGAACTGACATACGTCGGCATAGTCCAGCAGTACACGGGCGAAGCGTGGGAGCAGATCAATCTCTCGCTCTCCACCGCTCGTCCCAGCCTCGCGGCAGTACTGCCCGAACTGAACCCCTGGTATCTTCAAGTGTATACGCCACCACCACCACAGCCCTTGTATGCAGCAGCGCCAGCCGGTGCGCCAACGGTTGCCAGAATGGCAAGAGCGTCCATCAGTGTGCCAGCTTCCATGCCGGCGTTAGACCAGGCAGAGACGGAATACGAGCCTGTGGAGGCAAGCATAGAAACCGCGACCGTCGAACGCACAGGGACTGCGCTGGTTTTCCGCGTGGGTCGCTCAGTCGATATCCCCTCGGACAACTCGCCCCACAAAACCACGATTGCGCGCGACAACCTGCCCTGTGAATTCGATTACGTCAGCGCGCCCGTTACCGAAGAGCACACGCACCTGCGCGCTACCATCACCAACACGACAGAACGCGTGCTGCTCAAGGGCGATGCCAGCATCTTCCTGAGCGGCGAATACGTCGGCACCACCCGGGTGAAAATGACGGCGCCCGGCGAAAAGTTCAAAATCTTCCTGGGAATCGACGACGATATTAAGGTCAAGCGCGAGCTGATCGAGCGTGCGGTGGACAAGGGGAACCTGCTGCAAAGCGATATTCGCCGCATCACGTACGCGTATCGCATCACCGTCCACAACTACGCCGCTCATCCCCGGCGTGTCGTCGTCCGCGACCACCTCCCCGTCTCCCAGCACGAACGCGTCAAAGTCAAAGTCCAGAACATCCAGCCCGCCCCCGCCAAACGAACCGGCCTGGAGCTGCTCACCTGGCGCTCCACCTTAGCGCCCGACGCCGAGCAAAAGATCGAATACCGCTTCACCATCGAACACCCGCAAGGAATGAAGGTGATCGGATTACCGTAGGGGCAGGTCTCGCGCCTGCCCTTCTCCTAAACAGGCTCAATGACAGCTTGTGACATCAAGCAGCAAAAACGCGCCCGCATCGCTTCACAACCGTTTGCGCGCCCAGCGGGTCGAGAATGGTCGTCGTGCCGCCCAGGGAAGCGCCAGTGTCGTCGGTGGCGGTCCGTGGATCAAGCCAAATGCTGTCACGAGCCACGCGGAACGGCAGGCTCTGGAACCAGTCACGATGCGTCTCGTCATGACTCTTTGGTTATGTGTAACACCCTTTTCTCCATCTCCTAAATGATATACTTTATGTGAAAGCTCAACAAGCTTCTCTCCTCTGCTACCTGGTGATAAGAGAAAGCTATAGATACACTGATAGAGAGAAGGGGGTGCATAGATGGCACTAAAATTTGGTTTGATTGTTCCCCAGGGCTGGCGTACTGATCTGGCAGGGCTGGCAGACCCCATAGAGGCATATGAAACAATGACTCGTGTAGCCCAGGAAGCAGAAGGATTAGGATACGATTCGATCTGGTTATTTGATCATTTTCATACAGTGCCGGAACCACGACAAGAAGTGACGTTTGAGTGTTGGACAAGTACTGCAGCCCTTGCCCGTGATACGAAGCGTGTCCGCATTGGGCAATTAGTCACTTGCAATGGGTACCGTCACCCTGCACTGTTAGCAAAAATGGCTAGCACCGTTGATGTGTTGAGTCATGGGCGCCTTGACTTTGGCATTGGGGCAGGATGGTATGAGCATGAATACCGGGCATATGGGTATGAGTTCCCTGATGTCCCAACACGCCTGCGCTATTTACGCGATGCAGTTCGTATCATCCATGCTATGTGGACGCAAGAAGAGGCAGTCTTTGAAGGCAAACATTATCAGATACACGGGGCCATTAATCAACCCAAAGGAGTGCAACGACCACATATTCCATTGCTCATCGGCGGCGGTGGTGAGCGAGTAACGCTCAAACTTGTGGCTCAGTATGCCGATGCTTGTAATCTGAGTTATGTTGATGTGACCGAACTTGCCCACAAACTTTCTGTCCTCAAAAAGCATTGTGAGGAGGTTGGACGAGACTATGAAAGTATTAGGCGCACAGTACTCCTGATGTGTGCTATTGCAGAGACGGATGAAGAGGCATTTGCTGCTAGTCAGAGCCTCCCGTTTCGCCGTAAGATCCCACCAGAAAAAGTGCCAGAGCAGGCACTTGTAGGGACGCCTGATGTCATCAGGCGACGGATAGCGGCCTATGAACAAGCAGGAGCACAAGAAATTATTTTGTATATGCCAGACGCAAAGGCACTCAAGTCTGTTCGGTTATTTGCAGAGACCTGTCTATCAGACTAAACAACTCCTTGAAAAGGTGGGAGTAAACAAGGAAGTGGCTTTACTGTAATGCTCCAAGCTTGTTCAACTCCCACCCTAGCCGTAGAACAAGTGGCGCGTTTTTATAACTACTGACACAAAGTTTGTAGTATAGTTCAGTAATGTAGCCGATATTGATATCGGAGTGTATCTCTTTAAATACCTCTAAGGCGAGGAGAGCCTCTTTGACGGCAAAGCCATACTCCCCCAGTCCATAATGCGCTTGAGCTCGAAAGAGATTAATCATCCCATGACGACGTGTCATCTCTTGACTGGTATTTTGCTCGGCGAGTTCAAGCTGGCAAAGAGCTTCCGTGAATGGCCCTTTCCTCAATTTCTCCGTAGAATGACCCACTGCAATAAGTGCAATAGCTCGCCTGATATGATACATCCCTACATTAAATCGGAGAAAATACTCATCTTCTCCCAGGTTGCCTGAACGCGCAATGGTCTCTGCCTGATCTAACAAGTTCAATGCTGATGTAATATCAGCATTACTTTGTATCATATGCGCATGGATCATCCCCGCATTTTGCAAAACGGTGCCTCTCACCTGTCCAGAGGCGTTGCTTTTCTTCTAAGTGAGCCAGAGAATCCAGACCGAGCAGGAAGGCGGGTATATCAAGCAATAAGACGAGTTTTCTACAACGGATGATCGAATCAAGGCCGATGCTCTCCTTTTCCATGCGGCACGCCATAGATATACTAATCCCAAGTGTCTGAGCTAGCATTTGGCGTGTCATACCCAAACGCTGTCGATAGTATATTACGACCGCTCCTGGACTTGGATATTGCCTTCTAGCATCTTTTGGAGGAAAAGGACCAAAGGAATACCACCAGCATTGTACCGTACTCATTTTCTCCCCCACCATCTTAAAGCATTTGTTTAGATTATAGACCTAAAAATATTTGAAATCAATCTAGCAGCAAAATATGACCGCAACTTTCATGCAATAGTAATAAATGCTCTTTTGAATAACTAGAGTATTGAGTAGAGTAAGCAATGTGAGATGTATTGAGTGTGCAAGCGAGGAACGAGCAGATGATGGATGACATCAAGGAGGTGGATTTCATATGACGTATTATTGTCTGAAAATCGAACTGACAGCAGATGTGGTCAACTATCTGAATCACATCGGCGTCTCGATTGTGCCCGAGGTGGTCAATGGGACGATCTATCTGCGGCTCGACTG
>Ga0070741_10005379_pt1 | contig 28527 bp, 27 predicted proteins | sample Coa_R1_4_FD_66440 | JGI IMG/M metagenome (GOLD analysis project Ga0070741, IMG submission 66440) | Surface soil microbial communities from Centralia Pennsylvania, which are recovering from an underground coalmine fire - Coalmine... | ecosystem: Environmental > Terrestrial > Soil > Unclassified ... | reverse complement strand
TGCGGGACGTGGCTGACCATGGCGACCAGCGCGTCGTGGTCGTCGGGTGTCACTGCGAGCACCTCCGCGCCGAGTGACCGCACCAGCGCGCGCACCGACTGGAACGCCGCCGGATCGGTCCGATCGGTCGGGGTGAGCACCCACGTCGCGCCGACGAAGAGGTCGGCATCGGCACCGTCGAGGCCGTCCTGCTCGGATCCCGCCATCGGGTGCCCGCCGACGAAGCGCGGCGCGTCCTGCGGGCGGGCGGCGTGCACCTCGGTCACGACGGCGCCCTTCGCCGACCCGACGTCGGTGACGACGCGTGCGCCGGCGTCGAGCGCCTCCACCACGGTCGCCGCGACCTGGCCGACGGGGACCGCGACCACCACGAGGTCGACTCCGGCCACGGCGTCCCCGATCGAACGGGCGACCTCGTCGACCACGCCGAGTCGCTTGGCGTCGTCGACGCGGCCAGCGTCGCGGTCGAGGCCGCGCACCACCGTGCCGGTGCGGCGCAGCGCCAGCCCGACGGAGCCGCCGATCAGCCCCGTCCCGATGATCGCGGCCCGTTTCACTCGGAGAGGTCGCCGCGGAGGACCCGGGCCTCCTCGAGGTACACGTGCTGTACCTCGTCGCGCGACTTGTCGCTGTAGCAGTGCACCAGCACGCGGATGCACCGGGGCAGCCCGCCCTCGACGGCGAGCTCACGGGCGCCGAGGAGCGGGACCTGGTCGAGGCCGAGACCCCGGGCCGCCGTCGCCGGGAAGTGCGCGGTGAGGTCGTCGGTGGCGGTGAAGATCATGCTGACGATGTCGTCGGGTTCGACTTCGTTGCGGGCGAGCAGCTCCTTGACCATGCGCTGCGTCTTCGCCTCGATCTCCTCCTTGGTGTCCGCGGCACAGGTGATCGCGCCCCGCAACCCGACGAGTCTCACGGGAGTCAGGTTAGGCGGTCAGTGTCCGGAACCGTGCGAACCGGGCCCGTCGGGAGGCGGCGCGCCGGCCCCCGCCGGCTCCTCCGCCGTGGCCGTCTCGTAGAGCCGGCGCACTTCACCGGGCCGCAGCGCGCGCCACGCGCCGGGCGCGAGATGGTCGTCGCGGACGGGGCCGATGCGGGTGCGCACGAGCCTGCGCACGTGCAGCCCGACCGACTCGCACATCCGCCGGACCTGCCGGTTCCGGCCCTCGTGGACGACGAGCTCGAGCGCGGCACCGTCGGCGCGCTGCGCCAGGACCCTCGCCCGCGCCGGCGCGGTCCGGCCGTCGTCGAGGTCGACGCCCTCGCGCAGGCGGCGCAGCTCCCCGCGCCCGGGCACCGCGTCGACCTCGGCGACGTAGGTCTTCTCGACGCCGTGCCTCGGATGTGTCAGGAGCTGCGCGAGCTCGCCGTCGTTCGTGAGGAGCAGGAGACCTTCGGTCTCGTAGTCGAGCCGCCCGACCGGGAAGACGCGCGGCTCGGCGGGAACGAGCTCGACCACGGTGGGGCGTCCTTGCGGATCGTCGGCGGTCGTCACGACGCGTGCCGGCTTGTTGAGCAGGTAGTAGACGAGATCCGTCCGGGTGACGACGGGGACGCCGTCGACCTCGAGCCGCTCGGTCACCGGGTCGACCCGGTCGCCGAGGACCGCGATGCGACCGCCGACCGTCACGCGTCCGGCGCTGATGAGGGCTTCGCATGCCCGCCTCGAGCCGAAGCCGGCGCGCGCCAGGACCTTCTGGACGCGTTCAGCCGTCGTGGTCGGCCGTGGACTCGGGCACATCGGCCTCGTCGGCCTCGCCGGAGAGCGTCGGGTCGTCGGACAGGCGCAACCCGCGTTCGAGCGCCTCGACCACGCTCGCGTCGGGGACGAAGTCGCCGAGCGGCGGCAGGTCGCGCAGCGAGTCGAGCCCCAGGCGCTCGAGGAACAGGGTCGTCGTGCCGTAGAGGACGGCGAGCCCGGGGCCGGGGTCGCGGCCCGACTCCTCGACGTAGCCGCGCTGGATGAGCGTGCTGAGCGTGGACTCGACGTTGACGCCGCGGATCGCCGAGATCTGCCCGCGCGAGATGGGCTGCTTGTAGGCGATGATCGCGAGCGTTTCGAGTGCCGCGCCCGACAGCCGGACGTGCTGGCCCTCGAGAACGAAGTGCTCGACGTAGGGCGCCAGGTCGGGATGCGTCTGGAACCGGTAGCCGCCCGCGACGCGCGCGAGCACGAACCCGCGGCGGTCGTCGTCGTACTCGGCGGCGAGTTGTGTGCAGAGCTGCTCCACGCGGGTGACGGGGAGCTCGACGAGCTCGGCGAGCACACGTGGCTCGACCGGTTCGGTCGCCGCGAGGACCACCGCCTCGATCGCGCGCTTCGCCTCGACGTCCCGATCGACCTTCGCGTCCGTCGCCACGTCGCGCACGTCCGAGACGTCGTCGGCGCGCGCCGCCAGCGGGAACGTGCGCTCCCCCGCCGCGGTGTCGGGCCGGACGGGGAACACCGGTCGGGGCCGCCAGCCGCTGCTCACGAGCGTTCGACCCCCACTTCGACGTCGAGGTCGTCGGCGGCAGCTCCCTCGTCGCGGTCCCGGGCTTCGGCCGGCTCGTCCCAGTCGGCGATGCTCACGGCGTCGAGCGCCGCCTCGCCGTGTACGAGCCGGCGGACGCGCAGCTCGCCGAAGTTCGTGACCTGCTCGATGTCGACGACGCCCTGCTTGAAGAGCTCGAGCACCGCGAGGAAGCGCACGATGACGTCGAGCCGCTCGGTCGCGCCGGCGACGAGGTGCCGGAACGACATCGGCGCGTCACCGGTGAGCCGGTCGAGAACCACGACGATGGCGTCGGCCACGCTCGCCCGGATCGGGGCGACGTGGTCGGTGTCGACGACCGGCGCCGGTCGGGGCGCGAGCGCCCGGCGGGCCGCCGCGAGCAGTTGCTCGGGCCGCACCCGGTCCAGCGGGTCGGGAACGAGCGAGCGGAACGGCTCCTCGGGCCCCGCCGCCCGCGGCACCATCCGCTCGGCCCGGCGCATCAGCGCCGAGAACGCGGCGGCCGCGTCCTTGAACGTCTTGCACTCGAGCAGGCGGGCCAGGAGGAGGTCACGCTCCTCGAACCGGAGCAGGTCCTCGTCGAGCTCGAGCTCCGACGGTGCCGGCAACAACCGCCGGGTCTTCAACTCGACGAGCGTCGCCGCGATCAGCAGGAACTCGGTGGCGACGTCGAGGTCGAGCGACTCGAGCCGTTCGAGCTCGCCGAGGTACTCGTCCACGATCGTGGCGAGCGACAGCTCGAAGAGATCGACCTCCTGGCGCAGGATCAGGTGCAGCAGCAGGTCGAACGGGCCTTCGTAGACGGCGGTGCGGACCTCGTACCCCATGTCGCCGTCGAAGATATCGGACGGCTCGGCGCGAGTCGCGCCTTGTACGCTCGGACCCCGATGGCCAGGGTCTTCTCGGGCATCCAGCCCACCGGCGAGATGCACCTGGGCAACTACCTCGGCGCGGTGCGCCAGTGGGTCGACGCCCAGGACGACAACGACGCCATCTACTGCGTCGTCGACCTGCACGCCATCACCATGCCGTACGACGCGGCGTCGCTCGCGGACCGGACCCGCCGGACGGTGACGATCCTCCTGGCCGCCGGCCTCGACCCGGCCCGCTGCACCTTGTTCGTGCAGAGCCACGTCCTCGCCCACACCGAGCTCACCTGGATCCTCAACTGCGTGGCCAGCTTCGGCGAGCTGCGGCGCATGACCCAGTTCAAGGAGAAGTCCGAGGGTCAGGAGTCCGTCAGCGTCGGCCTGTTCGACTATCCGGTGCTCCAGGCCGCCGACGTGCTCGCCTACGACACCGAGAAGGTGCCGGTCGGCGACGACCAGCGCCAGCACATCGAGCTCGCCCGCGACCTGGCGATCCGGTTCAACCATCGGTACGGCGAGACCTTCGTCGTTCCCGAGCACGCCGTCCCGCCGGTGGGCGCACGGGTCATGGACCTGCAGAACCCGGCGGCGAAGATGTCGAAGTCGTCGGACAGCTCGAGCGGCTTCATCGCGCTGCTCGACGATCCGGCGCTCATCACCAAGCGGATCAAGAGCGCCGTGACCGACTCCGGGACCGAGGTCCGGTTCGACCCCGCGGCGAAGCCGGGCGTGTCGAACCTGCTGCAGATCCTCGCCGCCACGACCGGGCGGCCGATCCCCGACCTCGAACGGGAGTTCGCGTCGTCGGGGTACGGCCGGCTCAAGTCCGCCGTCGCCGAGGGCGTCGTCGAGTTCCTGCGCCCGCTGCAGGAGCGCTACGCCACGCTCGCCGCCGATCCGGCCGAGGTCGACGCCCAGCTCGCCGTCGGCGCCGAGAAGGCCGAGGCGATCGCCACCAAGGTGCTCGAACGGGTGCGCCGGGCCACGGGTCTGCTCCCCCGCGGAGGCTGACGCCGCACCCCCGAGTGGGCGGCACGCAGACCGGAGCGGGAGACCCGCAGATTCGCCGCCGACGCTCAACAGCGCGGCGGTTCGTCCGATCAGGGCACGTCCCAGCCGTCGATCCGGAGCACACGTGGAGGAGACCTACTTCTCGTTGGTGCATCTCTTCGCGGGTGTCGACGGCTCCCAGCAGGTGACGCCGGACGACGGGACCGCGCAGCACAGCGCCCGGGTCGGGCAGGGAAGCGCGGTGGTCGCCGCGCACCTCGGCATCGCCGCGCACGAGGTCGAGACGGTCGCGTGGGCCGGAACGCTGCACGACATCGGCAAGCTGCGGATCCCGTACGAGGTGCTCGCGAAGCCCGGGCCGCTGACCGTCGAGGAGTGGACGATGGTCAAGCAGCACCCGGTGTTCGGTGCCGACATGCTCCTCGCCGTGTCACCCGAGCTCGAACCCATCGCCTGCGGCATCCGCACCCACCACGAGCATTGGGACGGCAGCGGGTACCCGTTCGGACTGCGGGGCGACGAGATCCCCGTCGCCGGCCGCATCGTCGCGGTGCTCGACGTCTTCGACTCGTTGATGTGCCCGCGTCCCTACCGGTTCCGGGTGTGGTCGGAGCAGGCGGTCGTCGACCACATCGCGGCGATCGCGGGAACCCACCTCGACCCCGACGTCGTCGCGGTCTTCCTCGAGCTCCACGAGCAGGGCGTCGCCGCCCGTCGCGCCGGTTAGTCGTCGTCGGCGGCGCGCAACGCCTCGACGACGGGCGCAGGCAGGCCGCACCGGTCCCACTCACCGGCGTCGTGGTGCACCGCGGCCCAGCGGGCGACCTCCGGACGGCCCTCCGCCACGAGGATCCGGTCGGACCCCAGCTGTGGATGCTTGAGGTACAGCCCGAACCGGCGGGTCACGCCCCGCTTGGTCGTCCACGCGTCCGCCCACTCGTGCCCCGCGGCGCCGCCCGCCATCGTCGCGAGGACACGCCCGACGACCGAGAGGTGCGAGTCGAGCTTGCCGACGTCGTGCAGCAGGGCGGCAGCGGGCCAGCGGGTGTCGCCCGCGTGCTCGGTCCCCGCGAGCTGCGCCTCGACCCGCCGGGCCACCGCGACCGAGTGCCGGCGGTCGTGGTCCGGCATCTTCGACCACAGCGCGAGCTCACCCGGCTCCAGCACCTCCCCCACCCACTCGAAGTCGGCGGGCCGCGGCCCACCCCGGCGCAACGCGCCGAAGAACCGCCGCGCGAGGTGCCCGAGCCTGCTCATGAGACGACGAAGTGGTACAGCGCGTCGTAGAACGGGCTCACGATGCTCGACACGAAGCCCGGGATCGTGAACACGAGCAGGAAGAGGACCAGCAGCCCGTAGGGCCGGAACCGGTACCACCCCGGGAGCCATTCACGCGGGAGCAGCCGCTCGACCAGGGCCGAGCCGTCGAGCGGCGGGATCGGCAACAAGTTGAAGATCCCGAGCAGGAGGTTCACGACCGCGAAGAAGAACGTGATCTCGAGCAGCAGGCTCGACGAGCTGGTGTCGATCGCGCCGCCGAGGATGCTTCCGCTGCCCCGGAGCTCGGCGCGCGCGACGACCGCCGCGATCGCCATCAGGACGAAGTTGGTCAACGGGCCCGCGAGACTCACGAACACGATGTCGCGCCGTGGATGGCGCATGCGTGCCGGATTGACCGGAACCGGCTTGGCCCAGCCGATGACCGGCAGCCCGGAGATCGCGCCGAGCGCGGGCAGGATGATCGAACCGAAGGGGTCGATGTGCGGGATCGGGTTGAGGGTCAGGCGCCCGGCCCGTTTGGCGGTGTCGTCACCGAACGCGAGGGCGGCGACGCCGTGGCTGATCTCGTGCAGGATGATCGCGACGACGAGGCAGCCGAAGAGGATCAGGGCCTCCCGGAGCGGCACTCGGACGCGATCGGCGGGTCAGCGTCGCTTCGACGCGCAGGTGATGCAGAGCCGCGCCGCCGGCATTGCCTCGAGCCGGGCGTCGGCGATGCGGCCGCCGCAGCTCTCGCAGATCCCGTACGTCCCGGCGTCGAGCTTCGCGAGCGCGTCCTCGATCTCCTGGAGGGTGTCGGTGAGCGTGCCCGCGAGCGCCTCGAGCTCGCCGCGCTCGGCCGTCACCTGACTCGAGTCGGCGAAGTTCCCGTCGAGGTTGTCCGAGCCCACGCCCATCTGCGCGAGCTGGTCGCGCAGGCGGGCCCGCTCCTCTTGGAGCTGGGCGCGGAACGGCGCGTACGCAGCGTCCGGCATGCCCCCATGGTACCGCCGCGCCACCCCGCATCACCTTCCGAGCCGCGGAGTTCGGGTCAGGCCCGGGCTCTCGGGTGGGCCGCTTCGTAGACGGCCCGCAGGCGCTCGGCGGAGACCTTCGTGTAGATCTGGGTCGTCGAGATGCTGACGTGGCCCAGGAGCTCCTGGACGACCCGGATGTCGGCGCCGTGGTCGAGCATGTGGGTGGCGCAGGAGTGGCGCAGGACGTGGGGCGACAGGCGGTCACCGAGCCCGGCCCGGCGGCCCGCGTTGCGCACGACGTGCCAGCACGAGGTGCGGGACAGCCGCGAGCCCTTCCCGTTGAGGAACACCGGGTCGCCCGGCGGGCCGCCCCGGCGGCGGGTCGGCGCGGTGTCGAGGGCGGGCCGGCCCCGGCGCAGGTAGGCGTCCAGCGCCTGGCGCCCGGTCCGGCCGATGGGGACGATCCGCTCCTTGCTCCCCTTGCCGAGGACGCGGACGAGCCCGTCGGCGAGATCGAGGTCGGCCCGGTCGAGCCCGCACAGCTCGCCGATCCGGATCCCCGTGGCGTACAGGGTCTCGAGCATGGCCCGGTCCCGGAGGGCCACCGGGTCGTCGCCCTCGACCGCCGCGAGCAGCGCCTGGACCTCGCCCTCGGTGAGCGCCTTGGGAAGGCCCTGCGGGACGCGCGGAGTGCCCAGCTCCTCGGTCGGGTCGTTCCCGGCCAGCCCCTCGTCGACGCAGAACCGGTGGAACGAGCGGACGGCGACGAGGCGGCGGGCGACGGTGGCCGGCGCGTACCGGGGCCGACCCCCGTCGTCGCGGGCGTCACGGAGGGACGCCGCGTAGGCCTGGACGGCGGCCTCGGTGACCGAGTCGGGGTCGTGGATCCGCCGGGCCCGCAGGAAGGCGACGTACCGCGCGAGATCACGGGCGTACGCCGCGCGTGAGTTCACCGCGAGCCCCCGTTCGACCGCGAGCCAGGTGTGGTACTCGGCGAGCACCTCGTCGAACCGGTCGGTGCCGGCCGCCCGGGCGGGCCGGGCCCGCACCCTCGTCGCGGTCAGGTCGGCATCCCCGGGTAGGTGCCGGCGAGATACCGGCGGGCGAGCTCGAGCCCGATGATGCTCTTCGCGTCGCACAGGCGGCCGCTCGCGACGAGGGCGTCGACGTCCGCGAAGGGCACCCGCTCGACCGACATCGCCCGCTCCTCGGCGTTGACGCCGCGCGGACCGTCGACGGCCTCCAGTTCGAGCGCGCAGTACAGGTGCGTGTACTCGTCGCAGAAGCCGGGCGAGTTGTAGAACTCGGCGAGCTTGACCAACCGGCCCGGGCGGTGGCCGATCTCCTCCTCGAGCTCCCGCCGGGCGGTCTCCTCGGGCGGCTCCCCGTCGACGTCGCGCTTGCCGGCCGGGATCTCGAGGAGGTCGCCGTCGGTCGCCACACGGTACTGCCGGACGAGCAGCGCCGCGTCACCGGTCTCGTCGACCGGGACGACGACGACCGCGCCGAGGTGGCGCACGACGTAGCGCGTCAGCTGCTCACCGTCGGGTGCGTCGACTCGTTCCTCGGTGAGTTTCAGGAACCCGACGTCGGCGACCGTGTCGGACCGGACGATCGTGAACTTCCGGTCCTGACGCTGGCTCACGCCTCGGCGGTCACCGCGTCGAGCGACTCCATCGGCAGGCGCGGTGCCCGTCCCTCGGCCCGGTCCGCGGCCGCCCGCACGAACGCGGCGAACAGCGGGTGGGGCCGGTTCGGCCGGCTCTTGAACTCGGGATGCGCCTGGGTGGCGACGAAGAACGGGTGCACCTCGCTCGGGAGCTCGATGAACTCGACGAGCCGGTCGTCGGGCGACGTACCCGAGCACCGGAGCCCGGCGTCCTCGAGCTTCGCCCGGTACCGGTTGTTCACCTCGTACCGGTGGCGGTGCCGCTCGTACACGAGCCCCTCGCCGTAGGCCCGGGCGACGACGCTGTCCGGCTCGAGCTTCGCCGGGTACACGCCGAGGCGCATCGTGCCGCCCATGTCGACGATGTCGCGTTGCTCGTCCATCAGGTCGATGACCGGATGGGGGCTGTGCGGGTCGAACTCGCTCGAGTTCGCGCCGACGAGCCCGCACGCGTCCCGGGCGAACTCGATGACCGCGCAGTGCAGGCCGAGGCAGAGCCCGAGATAGGGCACCTCGTGCTCGCGCGCGTAGCCGGCCGCGGTGATCTTGCCCTCGATGCCGCGGAAGCCGAACCCGCCCGGGATCACGATCCCGTCGAGCTCGCGGAGGCGGCCCTCGGCGAGCAGGCCCTCGGCGTCGTCGGACGCGATCCAGTCGATCTCGATCCTGGCGCCGCATGCGTACCCGCCGTGCCGGAGCGCCTCGACCACCGACAGGTACGCGTCGGGCAGGTTGACGTACTTGCCGACGAGCCCGATGCGTACGGGCCGTTCGGCCGCCTCGACCCGGGCGACGAGCCGCTGCCACTCGGCGAGGTCGGGCTCGTGCTCGTCGAGGTGGAGGATGCGGCACACGTAGTCGTCGAGACCCTCGTCGTGCAGGACGAGTGGGATCTCGTAGAGGTTGTCGGCGTCGATCGCCGAGACGATGCCCTCCTCCGGCACGTCGCAGAGCTGCGAGATCTTCTCCTTGAGCCGGGTGGGGATCGGCCGGTCGGAGCGGCAGACGATCGCATCGGGCTGGATGCCGCGGCTGCGCAGCTCGGTCACGGAGTGCTGGGTCGGCTTCGTCTTCTGCTCCCCCGACGGCCCGATGAAGGGCACCAGGGTCACGTGGACGTAGAAGACGTTCTCGCGGCCGACGTCCTTGCGGAACTGGCGGACTGCCTCGAGGAACGGGAGGATCTCGATGTCGCCGACGGTGCCGCCGATCTCGGTGATCACGACGTCGACCTCGTCGTCGGCGAGGCGGAGGATCCGGTCCTTGATCTCGTCGGTGATGTGCGGGATGACCTGGACGGTCTGCCCGAGGTAGGCACCCCGCCGCTCCTTGGCGAGCACCTCCTGGTAGATCGAACCCGTCGTCGCGTTCGACTTCTTCGACAGCGGGACGTCGACGAACCGTTCGTAGTGCCCGAGGTCGAGGTCGGTCTCGCCGCCGTCGTCGGTGACGAACACCTCGCCGTGCTGGAAGGGGTTCATGGTGCCGGGATCGACGTTGATGTACGGGTCGAGCTTCTGCATCGTGACGCGCAGGCCCCGGCACTTGAGGAGGCGGCCCAGCGAGGATGCGGTGAGGCCCTTCCCGAGACTCGACGCCACTCCGCCGGTCACGAAAATGTGCTTCGCCACGTCCGGCGAACCTAGCAGGCGCGCCGGCGCGTACCGGTGATCGTGTTCGTCGCCGGGTACCGTCGACGCCATGCGCCCCCGGGCCGAGGTGGCGGACGCTGCGCCGGCGACCGATCCGTCCGTTCGGGACGCCGGTCGTAGCGGGCGACGCGCCTGGCACCTCGATGCCGCGACGCTCGGGCTCCTCGCGCTCGTCGTACGGCTGCCCGCGCTGCTCGCGTCACGCGCGCTGACCTTCGACGAGGGTGTCTACGGCTCCGCTGTGCTCGCGATGCGCGACGGCGCGCGTCCGTTTCGCGAGATCTTCTCGTCGCAGGGCCCGTTGCAGCTGCCGCTCCTCTGGGTTGCCGACCTCGTCGGCTTCCGCACGCTCGACGCCCCGCGCCTCCTGACCGTCGCGAGCGGCGTGGTCGTGACCGTCGCCGCGTACGCCGTCGCCCGCCGCGTGACCGGTCGCCGGGGTGCGATCCTCGCGGGTCTGCTCGTCGCGACGAGCGGATCGATGCTGTGGGTGACCGCACCGCTCAGCGGTGACGGCCCGGCGCTCGCGTTCGTGGTGACGGCGGCCGCGCTCGCGTTCGCCTTCCGCGCCCGGCCGACGACGCTGCGGGCGGTCGGCGTCGGGCTCGCCATGGGCGGGGCGCTGTCGATCAAGGTGCTCGTGGTGCCGGCCGCGATCCCGGTCGGCATCCTCCTGCTGCGTGGCGGTCGACTGCGGGCGCTCGCGGCGGCCGTCGGCTCGGCCGTCGCGGTGTTCTTCGCCGCGGCGCTGCCGTGGGGGCTCTCGAACGTGTGGGACCAGTCGGTCGCCTTCCACCAGGACGCGACCCGCACCGACTCCCCTGCGGGGAACGCCTGGCGGCTCGTGCGCACGCTGTGCGAGCGCGACGTGCTGCTCACGGTCGTCGCCGTGGCCGCCGTCGTGACGCTGGGGGCGGCGGGGCTCCTCCGCCGGCGGGCGTCGGGCGCGGCCGCCGCGACCGCGGCCCACGACGGCCCGGCCCGAGCGCGAGCGCTGCAGTGGATCCAGCGCCCGGCCGGGATGTTCACGGCCTGGCTCGTCGTGCAGACCGCCCTGCTCGTGTGGGAACCGCAGATGTGGAGGCCCCACGTGAGCGAGGTGATCGTCCCGCTCGCGCTGCTCGTCGCACTCCGCCCGCCGCCCTGGCGCGCGACGGTCGCCCTCGTGGCCCTGGCTCTTCCCTGGTATGTCGTGAACGTCCACACGATGCTCTGGCCGGAGCCCGCCCCGCGCGACGAGGCCGACGCGGTCGCACGCATCCGCGCGCTGCCGCCCGGCGCGTGGGCGATCAGCGACGAGCCGGGGCTGGTCTGGCGGGCGGACCGGCGAACGCCGGGGAACCTCGTCGACGCGTCGCTGAAGCGGGTCCAGGAGCACCTCGTCACGGCGCAGACCGTCGCCCGCGGCGCGACCCTGCCTCAGGTGTGCGCCGTCGTCGTCTGGTCGTCGCGCTACGGGAGCTTCACGACGCTCCCCCACCTGCTGGCCGACGAGGGCTACCACGTCGTCGCCGGCTACGGCGGCCCCCGCGTCTTCTACGAGAAGCGCGACTGCTCCGCCTGACCGGGTCTCACCCCGCTCGGTGCGCCCGGTTCACGGGTGGCGACGGTCGGGAAGCTGGCCGAGTCGGTCAACGGCGCGCAGCCACGGGACCCGGTCGATCACCGCGCTGAACGAGACGAGCTCGGCCGCGACGTTGAGGACGACGAGCGCGACGAGCGCGGTGATCCGGGTCGCTTCGCCCCGGCCGAGCACGACACCGAGGCCGAGCACCGCGCCGATCACGTTCGCGCCCGCGTCGCCGAGCATCAACCGCTCGTGCAGATCGTCGCCCAACAGTCCGAACGCGGCGCCGAGAGCCGGCGCGATCGCGATGCCCACCGTGCCCGTGCCGAGCACGAACGCGAGCGGCACGTACGCGATCGCGGCCGCCTTGATCGTCCGGCCGGGCGCGCGGTCGAGCAGGTTCCCGAGGTTCGCGGCGAGCGCGATCAGGACCGCGTCGACGAGCAGCCGGCGTCCCGTCGCGAAGCCCGGCGTCGCCACCAGGACGACCGCGATCCCGGCACCCCCGAACAGCTTGAGGAACCCTGTCGTGATCCGGCCCTCGAGCAGCGCGCCCAGGTGGCCGCGGAAACCGCGGGAGGAGCCGTCGCCGAGCACGTCGTCGACGAGGCCGAGGAGCCCGAAGCCGAAGACGGCGAACAGCACCTCGCTGCGCGCGACGGTGAGACCGGGGTCGTGCCCGACTCCGAGCGCGCCCAGCACGGCGCGGCCCGCCTCGACGACGAGGACGGAGAGGACGATGAGCACGCCACCCGCCGTCGGCAGGCGGTGCCCCCGGTAGTTCTCGCGCTGGAGCGCCGGGGACGCGAGCATGTCGGCCGCGCCGAGCCGCAGGAACTGCACGGTCAGCGCCCCGACGACGAGGCCGAGCACGACGCTCATGCGCGACGCCCGCTCTCGCTCGGGCTCATTCTTCGGAGCCCACGTCGGCCGGTTCGAGGTCGACCACGTCGGGTCCGTCGGGCGCACCGGCGGCGTGCGGCGGACGCTCGGGCATGCCCCCGACCAGGCGGATGACCCCGACGTAGATCGCCCCGCCGGCGAGGGTGATCCCCGCGAGCAGGGCGACGGTCGCGAGCCGGCCCGAGGGCGCGACCGTGCGCGCCACCCACCACGCCGCGACCCCGAGCGGCACCGACACGAGCACCGCCTTCGGCAGGGCCGCCGGGAGGATCGAGCGGCCGGTGCGCCGCGCGAGCCCCGCGCCGAGCACGAGCGCGCCGATCGCGTAGGCGAGCGAGTGGCCCAGGCCGATCGCCTCGACGACGGCGGCGCCGTGGACGACGGCTCCCGCGCCGACGGTTACCCCCACTCCCACGATCGAGGCCGCGAGCGCGACGAGCGCGGGGGTTCGTCCGACACCCAACGCGTAGTACGCGCGCACGAAGAGGAGGAAGGCGCTGTACGCGAACAGCCCGACACCGAAGGTCGCCAGGCCCGCCGAGAGCAGGGCCACGCCACCGGCCCGCTGCGCGTGCCCGAACGCGGCGACGCGCATGATCGGCTGCGAGAGCGCGATCATCCCGGCCGAGACAGGGACGACGAGCAGCGCCATCGCGTCGAGGGCCCAGCGCAGCGACCGCGCGAACGCGTCGTGCAGACCGACCTGGCGTGCCAGGTCCGGGTGGATCGCGGTGTGGATCGGCTGCGCCAGCACCGCGTACGGCGCGAGGAAGAACGTGGACGACACCTGGTAGGCGACGGTGCCACCCTCGACCCGGTTGCCGATCACGATCGCGGCGAGGAGCAGCACGCCGACCATCGAGTTCTGGAACGCGGCCCACCCCGAGAGCCGCAGCAGTTGCCTCACTGCCGCGTTGGGCCGCCGGAACCGCGGAACGAGCTTGAACCCGCCGCGCCAGAGCGCGACGGCCGGGATGCCGACGAACGCGGCCACGCCGAGCGTGCCGCCCAGGGCGAGCACGAGCTTCTCGGGGACGCTCAACGCGAGCCCCGGGTCCGGTCCCGCGAGCGCGCGGAACGCGCCCATCGCCGAGACGACCACGATCGTCAACCCGATGGGTGCGACCGCCGTCACCGCCAGTCGCCGCTGGGCGTAGAGCGCGGCGACCGCGACCGCACCCAACGCGTACAGCACGATCTGGGGGACGAAGAAGAACAGCAGGAAGGTCGAGAGGCTGCGCTGCTGCGCCGCGATGTGCGGGTCCGGCACGCCCGACGTGAGCAACCGAGCGATCAGCGGCGCCGCGGCCATGCCGATCGCGGCGACGACGGCGAGCGCGACGACGGCGATCCCGAGGAGACGGCCCGCGAGCTCCTCGGCGCCCCGCTGGTCGCCCCGGTCGAGGTACGTGACGAACGTCGGGACGAGCACCGCCGAGAGCGCACCCGACGCCAGCAGCTCGAACAGCACGTTCGAGACCGAGTTCGACGACGAGTACGTGTTGCCCAGGTACGTCGTCCCGAGCACGGCCGCGATGACCAGGATCCGGACGAAGCCGAACGCCCGCGACACCGCGGTCGCGATCCCCATGCCGGTCGCGGCCCGGCGGACGGTGGACGGTTCGCTCACCGCTGGATGCCCGCGCCCGCCATGGTCGCCGGATCTTCCGGCGCCGCCCCTCCGCCGCTCACGGTCCGGGTGACCACCACTCGGGCAGCACCCGGTCGGCGCCCTCGCCGTAGCCGTAGTCCGCCACGACCCCGCGGGCCAGGTCGGCGACGGCGAGGACGCCGGCCACCCGGCCCTCCGTCAGGTCGAGATCGTCGACGGTCGACACCTTCTTGGTGAGGGTCTCGTCGCTGCGGATCGCCGTGAGCCGCTGTCCGCGGTCCGGGCCGTTGTCGGTCTGGACGTACACCTCGCCGAACACGACCGGCGTCGCCACGGCTGCCATGGCGTCGGCGAGCGGCCCGACCAGCGCCGAGTCGGGGACCTTCGACTGCGTGCCGTCGACGACGAGGACGCGCCCGCCGGTGCCGTCCAGCTTCGTCAGGTCGAACCCGCCTCCCCCGACGGCCTCGCCGGTGACGAAGCCCGCCTGCTGGAGCGCGGCGAGCGTGTCGCCGGCGGCCGGAGCGCCGCCGAGCCGGCGCGCCAGCGCCAGCCACCCGGCGGCCCGGACGCCCGACTTCGGTCCGGGCTCGAGCCCGAGCGCGGCCTCGAGCGCCTTCGTGTCGGTCGAGCTCGCGAGGGCCCACTTCGGCTCGAGCCACACGATGCCGCCGATGGCGGCACCGGCCTTGCGCGCGAGGTTCACCACGTCGCGCACGCGGTCGGCGTCGACGCCCCGCAGCGCGACGATCTGGACGGAGGCGCCCGCGAGCCGGTCGGTGACGGCGAACTGCGACGACGCGTCGCTGTACGCGTTGAGCCGGTCGACCTCGCCCTGCAGGCGGTCGTTGTCGCGCCGGACCGAGTTGATCCGGCCCTCGACACGGTCGACCCGGTCCTGCAGACCCGACACGGTGGGCTGTCCGAGCACGCCGTAGCCCATGACGATGCCGAGCGCGAGCGCGAGGAACACGGCGACGAGCGAGACGAGGTGGAAGCGGAAGTGGATCACGGCGCCGCCCGGCCTACCCGGTGATGGAGTACCAGATGTCCTCGACGGTCACGCGGAACCCGTTGAGGAGCGTGTGGATGGGTTGCGACACGATGATGACCGTGATGATGGCGACCAGCGCGGACGCGACCAGCATGACCAGATCGAGGCGCCGCACCCGGCCTTCGTAGAGCTTGCTGACCCCCTTGGCGTCCACGAGCATCGGTCCGAGCCGGAGGCGCGTGAGGAACGTCGACGCCATGCCCTTCCGGCCCTTGTCGAGGAACTCGACCATCGTCGCGTGCGTCCCGACGGCGACGATGAGCTGCGCGCCCCCTTCGGCCGCGAGCAGCATCGCGACGTCCTCGCTCGTGCCCTCGGCGACGAACTCCTCGTACTCCACACCCCACTCCACCAGCGTCTCGCGGCCCGGGGCCCGGCCGTCCGGATGCACGTGATGGACGAGGTCCGCGCCGGCCTTCAGCGCCTCGCGTGACACCGAGTCGAAGTCGCCGATGATGACGTCCGGCTTGAGACCGATCTCGAGCAGCGCGTCGGCGCCGCCGTCGACGCCGATCAACACCGGCCGGTACTCACGGATGTACGAACGCAACGCGCGGAGATCCTCGCGGTAGTCGTAGCCGCGCACGACGACGAGGGCGTGACGCCCCTCGAACGACGTCACGAGCGGCGGAAGCTCGAGCGGCTCGAAGATGAGCTGGGCTTCACGGCGGACGTACTCGAGGGTGTTCACCGCGAAGCGTTCGAGCTCGCTGCCGATCGCGGCGCGCGACGCCGCCATGACGGCCTCGACCTCGTCGCTGTGGCGGACCACGCCCTTGCCCACGAGCTCGTCGTCGCGCCAGACCTCGCCGTCGTCGGTGACGCGCACGACGTCGCCCTCGTCGAGCCGCTCGAACAGCTCGGGCCCGATCCGGTCGACGAGCGGGATGCCGGCGCCGAGCAGCCGGATCGGGCCGCCGTTCGGGTAGCGGCCGCTGATCGAGTCGTCCGCGTTGAGGACGGCGACGACCCCGGCGTCGACGAGGGCGTCGGCCGCGATCCGGTCGAGGTCGCGGTGATCGATGACCGCCACCTCGCCCGGCTCGAGCCGCTTCACCAGGTCCTTCGTCCGGTGGTCGAGACGCACGGGACCGGCCACCGCCGGCAGCCGGGCGGCACGCGAGCTCCGGAACCAGAGGTTCACACTCGGGCCCCCGTGCCGGAGCGCCGGCGGCGCGGCGCACGGTCCGCTCTGGCCGCGTCGAGCAGTTCGGCGGCATGACGGCGCGCGTGGTCGGAACCCAGTCCGGCGAGCATCCGCGCGAGCTCGCCGATGCGGTCTTCCCCCTCGACGACCGTCGCCACCGTGACCGTGCGGCCCCCGCGCTCGCGTTTGGTGACCGCGACCTGCGCGTCGGCATGGGCCGCGACCTGGGCCAGGTGCGTGACGCAGAGAACCTGGTGGCGCCGCCCCAGCTCGGCGAGATGGCGACCCACGGCGGTGCCCGCTTCGCCCCCGAGGCCGGCGTCCACCTCGTCGAAGACGAGCGTCGGCGGCGCCTCGGACAGAACGAGGCGCAGCGCGAGCATCGTCCGCGACAGCTCGCCGCCCGACGCCGCGCGCGCGAGCGGGCGGGGTGGCTCGCCCGGGTTCGCGGACAGCACGAACGTGACGGTATCGGCGCCGTCCTCGGTCAGCTCCGCGGGCTCGACGAGCACGGAGATCCGCGCCGCCGGCATCGCGAGATCGGACAGGTGCTCGCTGACGCGCTCGCCGAGTGGCGCGGCCGCGGCGCGCCGGATCTCGGAGAGACGCGCGGCGGCGGCGGCGGCCCGCCGGTCGGCGTCGGCGCGGGCGGCCTCGAGCGAGGCGGCGCGCTCCTCGTAGCTCTCGAGCTCGGCCAGGCGGGCCCGCGTCGTCGCCGCGAACGCCAGCACCTCGGCGAGCGTGTCGCCGTACTTTCGCTGCAGCTCGCGCAGGAGCTGGCGCCGGCTCCGAATTGCTTCGAGGCGCTCGGGATCGTCGGGGACGCGCTCGGCCGCGAGCCGCAGCTCGCTCTCGATGTCGGCCAGCTCGGCGAGCACCGACCGCAACCGCGCGGACAGGTCGTCGAACGGGTGGCGGTCGGCGAGCGCGCTCGCGGCGACGCCCACGGCGTCGTACCCGCGGTTCTCGAGCGCGTCGTACGCGGCCGCGAGCGCGGCCCGATGGCCGGCCGCGTCGCGGAGCAGCGCCTCCTCGGCTTCGAGGGTCACGTCCTCGGCGGGATCGTCGATCACGGCCTGTTCGATCTCGTCGATCTGGAAGCGCAGCAGGTCGAGCTCGCGCGCTCGCGCCCGGGCATCGCCTCCGAGTGAGGCGAGCTCGGCGGTCGCGGCGCGGGCGTCGTCCCGTGCCGTGCGGAGCTCGTGCAGGGCCTGCGCGGCCGGCGTCCCGGCGAACCGGTCGAGCGCGGCTCGCTGCACCGCCGGCGCGAGCAGCGACTGGTGCGAGTTCTGTCCGTGCAGATCGACCAGGGTGGCACCGACGGCCGCCAGCTCACCCGCGGTCGCGAGCCTGCCGTCGACATAGGCGCGCGCCCGCCCGTCGGCGGGCACGACCCGAGCGAGCACCCGCTCGCCGCCGTCGTCGTCGACGAAGCGCCCTTCGACCCGCGCCTCGGGCGCGCCCTCCCGCACGAGCGAGGCGTCGGCGCGGGCGCCGAGCAGCAGCTCGACGGCCTCGACCAGCAGGGTCTTGCCGGCGCCCGTCTCCCCGGTGATCGCGGTGAGGCCGGGCGCGACGAGCAGGGTGAGGTCGTCGACGATGCCCAGGTTGGCGACGTGCAGCTCGACGAGCATCGCGGTCACCGGTCGGCGAGGCCGAACTTGGCCTTCAGGATCTGGTGGAAGTCACGCGGCCCGAAGGTCACGATGCGCGCCGGCTTGGGTCCGCCGGTGCACGTCACCGTGTCGCCGACGTCGAGCATGCCCAGCTCGCGACCGTCGAGCGTCAGGACCGCGGTGCGCGCGTCGGTGACGGTGAAGCGCACCTCTTCGTCGGCGTCGAGCACGAGCGAACGGTCGAACAGCATGTGGGGCGAGACGGGCGTCAGCAGCAGGCACCGATGCCGGGGCGAGACGATGGGCCCCCGCGCGGAGAACGAGTACGCGGTCGAGCCGGTCGGCGTCGCCGCGATCACGCCGTCGGCGACGTAGGTGGTGAACGGCGTGCCGTTGATGGCGACGTCGAGGCGGACGACGCGCCCGCCGGGGGACTTCTCGATCACGGTCTCGTTGAGCGCCCACCAACGGCCGCCTGCACTCCCGTGCGATCCCACCGTCACGTCGAGCACCATGCGCTCGTCGACCTCGAACTCGCCGGCGACGAGCCGCTCGAGCGCGCGGTCGAGGTCGGCGGGCTCGACCTCGGTCAGGTAGCCCAGTTGCCCGACGTTCACACCCAGGACCGCGGCACCGCTCTCGTAGACGAGGTCGACCGTGCGGAGCATCGTGCCGTCGCCGCCGAGCGAGACGGCGACGTCGAGGCCGGCGGCGAACTCCTCGCGCCCGCAGACGAGGTCGTCGAGCGACCCGGCTTCGACGTCCTCGGCGCACACGCGCACGGTCAGGCCGTGGCCCTGCAGCCAGGCCGCGGCCCGCCGTGCCAGATCCTGGGCGACCGGCCGGTCGCGGTGCGGGACCAGCCCGATGGTGGAGATCGGCCGGTTCGGGGTCATCCGCCGGCGCCCTCGTCGCGAGCGGGTCCCGGCGCCGCGAGGGCGTCGAGCTCGTCGAACGGGATCGGCGCCGCACCCTTGCGGCAGTGGACGAGGAACTCGACGTTCCCGTCGGCCCCGAGGAGCGGCGAGCGGATCGCCCCCACCACCGCGATGCCGGCAGCGGCCAGGCCGGTCGCGACGCGCCGGAGCACCTCGGCATGCACCGCCGGATCGCGCACGATGCCACCCCGCCCGACGTGGGCGCGCCCCGCCTCGAACTGCGGCTTCACCAGCAGGACGAGGTCGGCGTCCGTGCTCGTGCACGCGGCGAGAGCGGGCGCCACCGTCAGCAGCGAGATGAACGAGAGATCGGCGACCGCGAGCTCGACCGGGCCTCCGAGGTCGGCCGGCGTCAGGTCGCGGACGTTCGTGCGCTCGCGCACGGTGACGCGCGGGTCGGTCCGCAGCGACCACGCGAGCTGGCCCCGGCCGACGTCGACGGCCTCGACGTGCGCCGCGCCACGTTGCAGCAGGCAGTCGGTGAACCCGCCGGTCGACGCGCCGGCGTCGAGGGCGTGCCGGCCGGGGACCGCGACCGGGAAGGCGTCGAGCGCGGCGGCGAGCTTCTCGCCGCCGCGCGACACGTACGCGTGCCGCGCGGCCGCGACCCGGATCGCCTCGTCGGGGCGGACCTGGCGGGCCGGTGTGGCCGCGGGTGCACCACCGACGAGCACACGACCGGCCCGGATCGCGTCGACGGCCCGGGCCCGGCTCGGGGCCAGTCCCCGGCGTACGAGCTCCGTGTCGAGCCTGCGCCTCACCGGCTGTGGGTCCACATCGCCGTCGCTCCTCGCCCGTCGGAAGGGCCACCCGAAACCCCTCCGGGGCGGGCCCGTCGTGGGCGGCCGTGCCGGCAGCCCGTCCAGACACTCGGCGCGGCTCCGGACCGACCGCACGCCGTGCCCGTACGGCGGCCGAGTCGCCCGTCGCAGGTTACCTGCGCGCCGCCGATCGTCTCCGTGACCGGGCACGCTTCGGCGGCGGGCGTCTCAGCACGCTCTCAGCCGCCGGCGGTGCCGCGGCCCGGCGCGGGCGCCGACGCGGCCACGAGCCGGGGCGCCAGCGCGCGCAGATCGTCGGCGACGAACGGCGGGGGCGGCGTCGGGATCGCCTCTCCTCCCCCGGCGGGGTGCGCGGAGGCGACGCCCGAGAGGACGAGCGCGAACGGCCATCCGAGCGCGTCGGCCATGGCGCCGTCGGTGGAGGGACGATCGCCGACCATCACGCCGTGGCGGCCGAAACGGCGGTGCACGAGCGCGGCTGTGGGCGGGTACGGCTTCCCCGCGACCTCCGGCGACCGTCCCGATGCCGTCGCCACCGCGGCGACGAGCGCACCCGCGCCGGGAACCAGCCCGCCGGGCACCGGATACGTCGCGTCGAGGTTGGTGGCGACGAACCGGGCGCCCTCGCGCACCGCGCGCGACGCCCGGTCGAGGCCGTCGAAGTCGAAGTCGCGGTGCCATCCCACGACGACTGCGGCAGCGGGCGGTTCACGTACGACACGGAACCCGGCCGTCTCCAGCGCCTCGACCACGCCGGGACCCGCGCACGCCAGGACGCGCGCACCCTGCTCCAAGGCGTCCGAAAGGAGATGCGCGGCCGCGACCGCGCTCGTCAGCACGGTCTCCGCCGAGGTCTCGATCCCGCAGCGCGCCAGCTTCGCGACGACGTCGGCGATCGTCGCGCTGGAGTTGTTGGACAGGAACGCGACGCGCAGGCCGGCGGCGCGCAGCGTGGCCACACCGACGTCGGAGCCGGCGATGGGCGCGTCCCCGCGCCAGATCACGCCGTCGAGATCGCAGCAGACGACCGGGGTGGCCGACGCGGAACCCGAAGCCGGACCGGCCTCGGCGGCCGCGACGTCCGACACCTCAGCCGGCGAGCTCGGCCACCTGCGCCAGCGCGCGGCGGTACTCGTCGCGCGGGCGCATCGCGACCGCCAGCTTCAGGTGCCGGCGCGCGCCGGCCCGGTCGCCCGTCCGGAGAAGGCAGAGGCCGAGGCCGAAGTGCGCGTAGTCGTTGACGGGGTCGATCTCGACGGCGCGCGCGAACTCCGACCTGGCCGCGGGGAACCGGCCGCAGCGGAAGTAGGCGCGCCCGAGCGCCTCGCGGATCGAACCCTTGTCGGGTTCGAGGTCGCGGGCGCGCTCGAGCACGACCGCGGCCGCGTGCGGGTGCGAGTCCTCCAGCAGCCGGCTGCCCTCCTGGAAGGCCTCGTACGCATGCGCCCGCTCGGAGTCCTGGTTCGGTTGCATCGCTCGCCTCGCTCACGTCGGTCTGCGCCACACCCGGCCGTCGGGGCCTGCTCGGGGAGCGCCACGACGAGCGCCCCGACGACGGGCCCGGCACAAACGGTATGCGACAATCGGGCGTCCCCGACGAAAGCGAAACCAGCCGGTGCCCCAGTTCCTTCCCTTCCGCGGCCTTCGGTACCGAACGACGCCGGGGCCCGGGGCGGACGGCGCCGGCCCCGTCGATCTGAGCCGGGTGGTGGCGCCTCCCTACGACGTCATCGACGACGATCTCCGGGCGAGCCTCGAGGCCACCGACCCGCACAACTCGGTGCAGCTGATCCTCCCCCGCGGCTCCGGCGCCCGCGACGGCTACGAGACCGCCGCCGACCTCCTCGGCGCCTGGCGGGCCGGCGGTGTGCTCACCGTCGACGAGGCCCCCTCGTTCTACGGCTACCGCATGACGTTCCGGGGCCACGACGGCACCCTCCGCCACACCTCCGGGGTCCTCGGTGCGCTGGCTCTCCCGCCCGCGGGTGCCGACCCGTCCGACGCCGGCATCCTCCCCCACGAACGCACCCTGCCCAAGGCGCGCAGCGACCGTCTCTCGCTCCTGCGCGCGACCCGGGCCAACCTCGACCCGATCTGGGGGTTGTCGCTCGCGTCCGGGCTCACGTCGCGACTCCCGCTCGACACGGCGGCCGACGCCACCGCCGTCGACGGGGACGGCGTCGTCCACGAGCTCTGGCGCCTCGACGACCCGGCGGTGCTCGACGCGGTCACCGCCGCGGTCGGCTCGGCACCGGTCGTCCTCGCCGACGGCCACCACCGGTTCGAGACGGCGTCGACCTACCGGGCCGAGCGCCCGGCCGCCGACGCCGGGGCGGCGGCGATCATGGCGCTCGTCGTCGAGCTCGCCGACGAGCAGCTGTCGGTGGCGGCGATCCACCGGCTCGTGCACGGCGCGCCGGGTGACGTGCGAGCCCGGATCACGGAGTCGTTCGAGGTCCGCGACGCGGGCCCCAACGGGCCCGATGCCGTCGCCGCGCTCGAGCGCCGGATGCGGGATGCGGGCGGCCTCGGCCTCGTCGACGGCGACGGTCTGGCGCTGCTCGTGCCGCACCCCGACGCGCTGGCGGCCCTCGACGGGTTGCCCGCACCGCTTCCCGATGTCGACGCCAGCCGCTTCGACGCCGGCATCCGCCCGGCGCTCGGCGCCGCCGAGCTCACCTACCGCAACGACGCCGCGACCTGCGCCGCGCTGGTCGACAAGGGCGCCGCCGACGCCGCCGTCCTGCTGCGGGCCGTGACCGTCGAGCAGATCCGCACCGCGGCGTTCGGGCGCGTCCGGATGCCGGAGAAGACGACCTTCTTCGAACCCAAGCCCCGGACGGGCATGGTCTTCCGCAGCCTCGACGACACCTGAGCGCCGCGACGCGGCCGGGGATCGGCGGCCGGCTGGGGATCAGCGGGTCAGTTGACGTCCCACACGGCGCCCGAGTTGAGCAACGCGGCCAGGTCACCCGGCCCGTTGCGCTCCGACGCCGTCACCAGCTGGCGCTGCACCTGGAGCTCGTAGCTCGGGCGCTGCACGTCCCGGAACACCCCGACCGGGGTCGGCGTCGTCGGCTGGTCCGCGATGCGCGACAGCGCGAAGGCGAGCGTCGGATCGGGCCGGTGCTCGTCGTGCACGAGCAGCTTGTCCTCCCCGACGGCGGCGACGTCGACGATCTCGCACTCGCCGAACGCGTTCAGCGCGACGCCCTTCTCCGAGTCGGCGCCGAAACGCACCGCCTCGCCGTGACGCAGCTCGATGAGCATCTCGGCCCGCACCTCCTTGCCCGTGATGCCCTCGAACGCGCCGTCGTTGAAGACGTTGCAGTTCTGGTACACCTCGATGAAGGACGCGCCGTTGTGCTCGTGCGCCCGGCGAAACGCCTCGATCATGCCCTTGCGGTCCATGTCGTGAGTACGGGCGACGAAGGTCGCCTCGGCACCGAGCGCCACCGAGATCGGGTTGAAGGGCTGGTCGAGCGATCCGAACGGCGACGACTTGGTGATCTTGCCCATCTCGCTCGTCGGCGAGTACTGGCCCTTCGTCAACCCGTAGATCTGGTTGTTGAACATGACGATCTTGAGGTTCACGTTGCGCCGCAGCGCGTGGATCAGGTGGTTGCCACCGATCGAGAGCGCGTCCCCGTCGCCCGAGATCACCCAGACGTCGAGGTCGGGCCGCGCCAGCGCCACGCCGGTCGCGACCGCAGGAGCCCGGCCGTGGATCGAGTGCAGGCCGTACACGTTCATGTAGTAGGGGAAGCGCGCCGCGCAACCGATGCCCGAGATGAACACGAGGTTCTCGGGCCGGATGCCGGCCTCGGCGAAGTAGAGCTGCATCGCGGCGAGGATCGAGTAGTCGCCGCACCCCGGGCACCACCGGACCTCCTGGTCGGACTGGAAGTCCTTGCGGCCCAGCGCGATCGCCGCGCCGCCGTTGTCGTCAGCCATGGTCAGATCGTCTCCATGATCGCGTGCTCGATCTCGGCGGCCCGGAAGGGCAGGCCCTGGACCTTCGTGACGCTGCGCGCGTCGACGAGGAACTCGGCGCGCACGAGACGGGCGAGTTGGCCGAGGTTCATCTCGGGGACGAGCACCTTCGGGTAGCGGGCGAGCACCTCGCCGAGATTCTTGGGGAACGGGTTGAGGTGCACGAGGTGCGCGTGGGCGACGCGCCGGCCGGCGGCCCGCGCCTGGCGGACGGCCTGCTGCGCCACCCCCCATGTGCTGCCCCATCCGAGCACCAGCAGGTCCGCGTAGCTGCCATCCGCTGCGTCGGGGTCGTCGACCTCGACGGCGGGGATGTCGTCCGCGATGCGTGCCACCTTGTCGGCGCGCAAGTGGACCATGTGCTCGTGGTTCTCGGGGTCGTAGTTGACGTTTCCGGTCCCGTCCTGCTTCTCGATGCCGCCGATCCGGTGCATCAGGCCGGGCGTGCCGGGGATGGCCCACGGGCGCGCCAGCGTCTCCGGGTCGCGCAGGTAGGGCCAGAACGCGCCGTCGTGGTTGGGCTCGGTCGCGAAGTCGACCGAGAGGTCGGGCAGCGCGTTCACGTCGGGCAGCAGCCACGGCTCGGCGCCGTTGGCCAGGTAGCCATCGGTCAAGAGGATGACGGGCGTCCGGTACTTCAGCGCGATGCGGACCGCCTCGATCGCGGCGTCGAAGCAGTGGCTCGGCGACCGGGCCGCGACGATCGGCAACGGAGCCTCGCCGTGCCGCCCGTACATGGCGAGGAGCAGGTCGGCCTGCTCCGTCTTGGTGGGGAGCCCGGTCGAGGGGCCGCCCCGTTGCACGTCGACGAGCACGAGCGGCAGCTCGAGGCTCACGGCGAGCCCCATGCCCTCCGACTTCAGGTCGACGCCCGGGCCGCTCGTCGCCGTCACCGCGAGCTGACCCGCGAACGCGGCACCGATCGCGACGCCCACCGCCGCGATCTCGTCCTCCGCCTGCAGCGTCCGCACACCGAAGTTCTTGTGTCGCGACAGCTCGTGGAGGATGTCGGACGCCGGCGTGATCGGGTACGACGCGTACAGCAGCGGCAGATTCGCCTGTTGCGACGCGGCGATCAGGCCGTAGGACGTCGCGAGGTTGCCGGTGATGTTGCGGTAGCGGCCGGGAGCGAGACGCGCCGGCGCGACCTCGTATGGATGGTCGAAGAGCTCGGCCGTCTCGCCGAAGTTGTAGCCGGCCTTGAACGCGGCGAGGTTCGCGCCCTTCACGAGCTCGCGGTTCGCGTACTTCTCCTCGATCCACTCGAGCGTCGCCTCGATCGGGCGCGTGTACATCCACGAGAGCAGGCCGAGCGCGAAGAAGTTCTTCGACCGCTCCGCGTCGCGCGGCTTGACGCCGAGCTCCTTGGTCGACTCGAGGGTGATCGTCGTCATCGGCACCTGGATCACGCGGTAGGCCGTGAGCGAGCCGTCCTCGAGCGGGTTCGCGGCGTAGCCGGCCTTCTCGAGGGCACGGGCGTCGAACGCGTCGGAGTTCACGAGCAACGTCCCGCCCGGGGCGAGCTCGGCCACGTTGGCCTTGAGCGCAGCCGGGTTCATCGCCACGAGGACGTTGGGCATGTCGCCCGGGGTGAGGATGTCGTGATCGGAGATGTGGACCTGGAACGACGAGACCCCGGCGATCGTGCCCGCCGGCGCCCGGATCTCCGCCGGGAAGTTCGGCATCGTCGCGAGGTCGTTCCCGAAGGCGGCGCTCACGTCCGTGAAGCGGTCGCCCGCGAGCTGCATCCCGTCGCCGGAGTCGCCGGCGAAGCGGATCACGACCTGGTCGAGCGCCTCGGGTCTCAGATCAGTGGTCTCGGCGGTCACTCGGTCTCGTTTCTCTCCGTTGCTCTCGTCGATTGCTCGCGCCGGACGGGCCGGTACTGAGCGGCACCCGCGCGGAGCGGGCCGGCGACGAGGCGGTTCGCCCGTGGCGCCGTCCGCCCTGGATGCCGGCATCCCATCTTAGGGGTGCCCGGTCCGAGCCTCGGGAACGGGCCGCGCGCCGCGGCGCGGTCGTCGTTCACGCGAGACCCTCGAGCGCGTCCTCCGCGCGGCGCCAGGCGGTCGCCAGCCGCTTCGGCGTCGCGCGGGCGACGTAGGTCGCCTCGACCTCGGCCTTGGCGGCCGAGCCCGTCGGTGTGCGGAAGAACCGCCGGTGGACCGCGCCCACGACGACGAGCTCCTCGCCGCCCGCCAGCGTCTCGAGCCAGGTCGGCGGGTCCCACACGGTGACCGGGACGGAGGTCGCGCGGGCACCGGGACCGTGCGTGCGGAGGGCGAGTGACCCGAGGCGGCGGCCGGACTCGAGCACACGCACGTCGGGCGGGTTCGGACACACGCCGCGGAGCACGGCGACGTTGACGGTGGCGGACTCGGGTGCATCCGCAGTGGACGGCATCGCATTCCCCTTCGTCGCGACGAGGTGGCTCGTCGGCCGGCACGGGGAAGCGGCTCGGGGAAGCGGCGCGGGGAACGAGGTCGAGCGTACCGGCGGGGTATGACCGTTATCGGAGGAGCCGTCAGCGAAGCGCCGCGGCGCGCTCGGCGACGTCCGCGAAGTCGGGCTCGTGACGCCGGACCCGCCCGAACAGCTCGCGGGCGCGTGCGAGGTTGCCGGCCCGCTCCTCCAGGTCGGCGAGGGAGTACCAGAGCCGCAGATGGTGCTCGCGCGGGTTGCGGACGTCGCCGGCCTTGCGGTCGAGTTGCGCGATCGCGTCGCGCAGCCGGCCCCGGTCCGCGAGCGACCCCGCCAGCACGATCCGGCCCTCGGTGACGAGCTCGGCCGACGGCGACGCGGCCGCCAGTTCCTCCCAGAGCTCGTCGACGCGCCGCCATCGCTTGCGGGCGCGGTAGCAGTCCATGAGCACGGGGTGCTGCTCCACCGAGTTGGTGAGCTCGACGAACGACTCGAGCTCCGTGGAAGCCGCGTTGAAGTTCCCCAGCCGGTAGTGCACCAGGCCGGTCAGTTCGCGCACCGACGGTGCGTCGGGCAGCGCGTCGCGCACCGGCCGCAGCATGCGCAGCGCGTCGCGGTCACGCCCGCGGGCGAAGGCCTCGGCCGCGGCCAGGAGCTGGCGATAGAGGTAGGCACCGCGCCGCCCGCCGAGGCGGAGCACCTCGGATTCGATGTCGGTCGGGCCCCGCCGCCGGCGCCGCGCGGGTTCGCCGCCCGACCGGCGGGCGCGGCCCGCCGGCGCGGGCTCGGGAGCCGCCGTGCGCCGCTGCCCCACCGTCCGCAGGGCCGGGCGCCGGGATGGTGCCGGCACGCGCGCCGGTCGCTCCGCTCTCTCCGGTCGCTCGGGGCGCCGGGCCCGGCCCGTCCCCTCGGCGGGCGCGCCGTAGGGTCCGAAGCCGCCGTCACGGCCTCGCGCCTCCCGGCGTGCGGGCGGGCGAGCGCCTCGCTGCGCGGGGCCGCCACCACCGCTCGCTGCCGGCGGGCGACCGCCCCGCCGGCCGGGCGACGCCGACGGCTGGTGAGGCCGCGCCGGCTTCGCCGACCGTGCGCCTCGCCCCGGGTCGGAGCGTCCGCCCTTCCCCCGGCCGGAATCCGCCGCACCACCGCGGGCGGCGCCGGCCCCGCCGCGACGGGCGGCGCCGGGCTGCGGTCGCCCACGCCCGCCCCGTCCCGCCGCCGGGCGCGGCCGTCGTTCGTCGTCATCGTCGTCGCGGGCGGTCACCGGCCGAGCGTACCGGCCCGGTCCCCGGTTCCTTCCTCCCTGGCCGGGCGTCAGAACCCGGACGCGACGAAGCGCCCCGGCCGATGGACGGCGGGGGCGCTTCCTTGGGAAATCCCGGCGGCGACCTACTCTCCCAGGGGGTTTCCCCCCAAGTACCATCGGCGCGGGCGGTCTTCACTGCCGTGTTCGGGATGGGAACGGGTGTTTCCCCGCCGCTGTTGCCACCGGAAACCTGTTGTCAATTCCGTCCCCTGCGCCAGACCTTCGGGCCGGGCCGGTCGGAAGAACTCCAGAGCGAGCACGAGCACTGGCGAAAGAAGCCAGAGCAAGGAAATCCCAAGCCCTCGGCCGATTAGTACCGGTCGGCTGAACACGTCACCGTGCGTACACCTCCGGCCTATCTACCTGGTCGTCTACCAGGGGCCTTACTCGGTTGACCCGATGGGAGATCTCATCTCGAGGCAGGCTTCGCGCTTAGATGCTTTCAGCGCTTATCCTTTCCGCAGGTCGCTAACCAGCCGTGCCCTTGGCAGGACAACTGGCACACGAGAGCTGCGTCCGTCCCGGTCCTCTCGTACTAGGGACAGCTCCCCTCAAATCTCCTACGCCCACAGTGGATAGGGACCGAACTGTCTCGCGACGTTCTAAACCCAGCTCGCGTACCGCTTTAATGGGCGAACAGCCCAACCCTTGGGAGATGCTTCACCCCCAGGATGCGACGAGCCGACATCGAGGTGCCAAACCTTGCCGTCGATGTGGACTCTTGGGCAAGATAAGCCTGTTATCCCCGGGGTACCTTTTATCCGTTGATCGACCGCGCTTCCACACGCCACGGCCGGGTCACTAAGCCCTGCTTTCGCACCTGCTCGACTTGTAGGTCTCGCAGTCAAGCTCCCTTGTGTCTTTGCACTCGACGCCTGATGGCCAACCAGGCTGAGGGAACCTTTGGGCGCCTCCGTTACTCTTTAGGAGGCGACCGCCCCAGTCAAACTACCCACCTGACGCTGTCCCCGACCCGGATTCACGGGCCCGGGTTAGAGCCCCAACAAATGAAGGGTGGTATTTCAACGGCGACTCCACCAAGGCTGACGCCTCAGCTTCCAAGTCTCCCACCTATCCTACACAGCACCTGTCAGAACCCAACATCAAATTGTAGTAAAGGTCCACGGGGTCTTTCCGTCCTTCTGCGGGAAACGAGCATCTTTACTCGTCGTGCAATTTCGCCGGGTCTCTGGTTGAGACAGTAGCCAAGTCGTTACGCCATTCGTGCAGGTCGGAACTTACCCGACAAGGAATTTCG
>Ga0070741_10005378_pt1 | contig 28530 bp, 23 predicted proteins | sample Coa_R1_4_FD_66440 | JGI IMG/M metagenome (GOLD analysis project Ga0070741, IMG submission 66440) | Surface soil microbial communities from Centralia Pennsylvania, which are recovering from an underground coalmine fire - Coalmine... | ecosystem: Environmental > Terrestrial > Soil > Unclassified ... | reverse complement strand
TTTGTTGTCCAACTACTGCCGGCTATGCTGGCCGCAGCTCGCGGCGCGGTTTTCAATGGAATTCCGCCCTATGCCCTGTGGGAACATCCGCCCGCAGTTGGCAAATTGCCACCGCATGGGAGCGATGCCGGATCATACCTGCTGGCAGAAGTCTTCGGAGCGCGCAGCCTCATCTTTCTTAAAGATGTCGATGGGCTTTATGACTCCGATCCAAAAACCAATCCACAGGCTGAATTAATTCCCGAAATCACAGTCGACGAATTGAAGCGCAAGGAGATGCCAACTTTGCCGATCGAGCCCTCTGTCCTTGAATTGATGAACAATGCCAAGCTGGCGAAGAACGTTCGCATCGTCAACGGTCTCACTCGCGGTAATCTCACCCGGGCCCTGGCAGGTGAAGCGGTGGGTACCGTCATACGAGCCTAATTCAGATTCGAATTAAATAATCAGGGAGTTTGAGGTCCAAACTCTCTCCGAGAGTCGCATTATTGTTTTAAATCAGATCAAGTTTTGGCTGGCTTGATGACACGCTTCGTTTAGGACCACTATGGATAAGCTAAGAAAACTATGCCAGGCCCACTAGCCTCAATGCGCCAGGAAATTCAAACTTGAATGGACAAAGCCCGTCATACACGGTGCTGGCCGCCTGAAAATTTTCCAGGGACTCAGCGAAAAAACGAGCCCCACCGCCATTGTTTTCCCTTGGATCGCAGGCGCCCTCGCCCGCACTGAAACTGCTATAAGGCTTCTGTGTACGGCAGAGATGCGGCGGAACCAGGGGGGCCCCGGAACGCGCTGCTTTGCGCGTTCTGGGGTAGAGGACTGCGTCTCCATTACACGTTAACTGTTAATCGCGGTGACCGCGCCTGCCCGGCAATCCGTCAGCGAAGTGACGGGAACCAAGCGGGGCCGTGGCATGGAGTAGCGTTGCACGGCAGAGACGAACATTGAATCTCCACCGTTTCCTGCTCCGCAAGCCTTCACATCTACCTGCAGCAGCCTGTGGTTTTCCAAATTGAGGGCGGTAGGAAACGCTGCCAGCAATTTGTTGTTAAAAAAGTCCAGCCCGTGTGCGGACAAATGAGGCACGTTACCCGCTTCCGAGTACGGTAAGCCCACGCCAAAGAACAACGCGCCGACAGGATTGTTGGGACACTCCAATCCCGCCTTCATGTGCTCTATCCGCTCTTGGTGATCTTTTTCTGCGCCAGCCCCCTGCTCCTGGCGGGAGGCGTTTCCTCGCTCTTGGCGGGCTGCGGTAGCTTGCTTCTCAAGCCAGGGAAACACGTCGGCGCAGGAGAGAGGATGCCGCTCGCCCAACTGGGGTGAGCGCACCTTTACCTTCTTCAGGTCACCGAAGTCACTGAGCCGGTATTGCAGAACGTGGCTGGTCGGCATCAGGGTCAACCTGTCTCCGGCCAGCAACGCCGGCTCTGCCGGAACGCGATAGCTGATCAAATCCGGCGTGGGCAGGTCCAGCGTCACAAAATAATCGTTCGGGCTGGGCTGCCATCCGCTGACGTTCAGAGTGAAGTCAGCGAAGCCGGCATCGATGTGCGGCATCCGATCGTTCGTCTCCAGATTGTGTTCCTCCAGGGTGAACTGGTACTGGTTGCGCCCTTTCTGGCCCTGCTCGGAGAAGGGCTTGTCGTCGTCCTGGTCGGCTGGCGGCGCGTAAAACACGTGATCATTCGTGCCGCTATACGGGACGAATGCTTTGATCCTGTAGTGGTTTTTTGTATCTATCACCACGGCAAATGGACCCTGCAGGATCAGTTGTAAAATTCCGCCTCGCGAATGAGGGAAAAAAGGATGATCCGAATGCTCATGGCGGCAGCCGCCAAGCGCGCCGGCTACCGGCACGCTGAGCATCGCTTTTATCAAGTGGCGTCTGTTCATAACCTCTCCTGTACCGTAAAACTATGCGCTGTGACTTATGCGCTGTGAAAAGCTATGCAGAGTAGAACGGCAAAAAAGTGCTTTTCCCTAAATACAAACGGCGCGGTGGCGGAAAGTTTTTCTTAATTGGCCTTGCCGGTCAAATAGAAGCCGGCCCAGTAATAAGGATGGGTTCGGTCAGGCCGTCCGTGGAGCGGGTCGACTGGGGCGGTGCGAAGGTCGCGGCGGGCGTGGCGAAGCGCCTGTGCCGGCGTTTCTCCCCGGGCCAGGTTGGTGTAGAACTTCTCAAAAAGCTCGCCGGTGCTTTGGGAATCGACGTCCCAGCGGCTGGCGATTACATTCGGGACCTTGCTGGCCAGCAGCGAGCGTACCATGTTGTCCGGATCCTGCAGTCCATTCTCGGAGTATCCGCTTGAACAGGCTGCTAGCACGGCCAGGCGCAACCGGTCCACGTGCTGAGTAAAGTCTTTGGCCTGCAAAGACCAATCCGGAGTCATTTTCAATCCCATCCCTTCATCGCCCAGCAGTCCGTGGCTGATCACCAGCAAGGCGGCGTCAGATTGCAAGGCTTGACGCACCTTTAGCGGAGTGAGATCGGCATTTTTGAGGAGGGTTAGAGAATAAGCTTGCTTGATCGCCTGCGTCGGCAGTTCGTGCCCGGGAAGTTTCTCGGGGCCATTCTCCGGTGAAGCATCCGCCACCAGGAACTGCTCCTGCGGCTTCAGTGGTATGGGTTTGTGCAGGAAGCCTTCGGCCAGAATACCGGGCGAATGCAATACGGCATAGTCTTCGCCAAAGTAGTGGCCGGAAGTATCTTTCAATGCCTCGATGGCAAACGCGGGAAGGGCGTCGTCCCATTCGACCGCTACCGTATCTTCGAGCGCTCCGGCCTTAGGAGGTGCCAAGTCCGCGATGATGGGCCGAAGGAGTAGTGCATAGATATCTTCTCCTTGCTTTTCCGCTTCACTTTCGTCGGAGTCCTTGTCCCCACACTTCATATTGAAGGCGCGGATGCGACCCAGCAGTTCGGCCTTCGTTACGGACACGGATTTGGCGAGGACACGCCCGTTCTGGACGAGCCAGATTTGCAACCGGTCTTCAAAGCTGGCATAGACGATATAGGGGTAAGCGGTCTGGGGAAGCGGGACCGCGCCTGCGTCCTCGGCATTGAGCAGGTGATTTGCGTTACCATTCAGAAACAGGCTCTTGGACCACTCCCACATAGCCAAAGCTTTCTCGCTTTGATTTTTCTCCAGCCGCACCTGAACCATGCGGGCATAAATTTTGTGGATAGCGAGAGCCCAGTTCAGTCGCTTGGCTTCATCCTGAATGCGCGTGGCATCGTCTTTCAGGCGCTTGGCCTTGCCCTTGGCGAAATCATCAAAAAACTTCTGGGCTACGTCGATGCCTTTCTGATAATCCGCATCGGCCTGGTCAAACTGGCGGAGCTGCAGTTTGGCATCTCCGCGGATCCGATAGAAGTCCAGCCTGACGAAGTCGTCCGGCGTCTTCGGGGCATCACCAATCTGCGCGAGGGTCGAGAGCACCTGTTGGGGCTTGTGGCGTCGCAACTCAAAGTCCGCCAGTTCGATGGCCGGCATCTCGAAATGAACCGGAACTGGATTTTTGCCCGTTGAACCGATCAACTCACGCGCGTGCTGGGCCTCTTTCTCCGCCCCGGCATCGTCGCCCATCTGCGAAAGCAGGTTCGCCAGGCTGGTATAAAGGATTGCCTGGAGCTCAATATCTTCCGGCGCGGCGGTCTTAAAGATCTCAATCGACCTGCGCAAATACGTCTCTGAAGTGTGAGGAAAATCGGTGTCTAAAGCGATCTCCCGCATCACGGCATAAAACTGGTAATAACGCTCGGGCGAGGAATCGTGGTCCTGCCAGTACTGATTCAGGCCCTCCAGTGCCTTCCACCAAGCTTCTTTGTAATGGTGGTTTAGCCGCTTGATTCCCGCGTCCGCACCGATCACCCGCAGCTTGAGCTCGGGGAAATGAAATTTGTCAGCCAGGGCGAGACTGGAGGCCAGGCCATCCTGAGTAGGACCGCTCTTGAGCACCCGGTTGGCGCACATGGCTTTTTCTAGTGCGAGTTCTCCCTGCAGCCAGTGATACTGCGTGGCGAAAGCCCTGTCCCAAAGTTCGTTCACCAGATTCAGGCAGGTCTCGCCATCAAGTTGCCTTTGCCGCGCATAGATTTCCTGATAGCGGGCCAGCAGTTCGCCGGCTACGTTTCCGATATTATGGAAGAGATTGGCGGCTTTCTTTGATGACTCTACGGCGTCATTCGGCTTGTCATTCTTGTTGTAAACAAAAGCGGCGCTCAGCGCCTGCATTGCCGAAAACCTGTCCTGTTCCGAGGCTGTCCAACCACCGTTGACGGCGCCATGAGTGCCGGTAAGAACGGCTTGCACCTCCTGAACGGGTCGCCGCCGATTTTCCGCGAAACTCAGCAAGTCCATCAGCATGGGATCGAGGTGATCCTGCTGGCTAAGAGTTTCAGCGATGTCCTGTACGGCCTTTCCCGCGTCGCTTGTGGGGTCCTCTATCGCCAGAACCAGCCACTGCTCAAGCGCGATCTCTATATACTGCTCAATCTCGCGGTGTACCGCGGGGTCGGCGGAATCCCGGATGTAATCGGAGGGATTTAGATAAGGCGAATGGCTGGGAGCATTCTTCTTGTCATCCTCCAGATGGCGCTGGGCATCGTTCGCCCAGGCTCCCGTGGGATCGGATTGAAGATACTCTTCCCACGCCGAGATCGCGGATCCCCAATCTTTCATTTGTTCGTAGGTCACCGCCAGGTTATACAAAGCGGTCTTTTTCTCTTCTGGAGAAGGCTCCGGGTGGCGGCTGCCGAGGACTTTCTTCAGTTCATCGATGGTCTTCCTGAAATCCGGTTTCCCGAGCAGGCTTTCCTCCTGGAAGGAGGCGACGGCCAGATCAATGTCAAGACTGAGATCCTTCAATCCCATATCCTGTGCTTTCTGGAAGTACAATCGGGCCGTTTTCGGATCATCCGGATGCTTAAGAAGGGAAATACGACCTCTGAGCTGGTACCATCGCGGGTCCACTTTGCCACCCGCATTCAACTTGTGGGCGAGCTCGTTTTCAGCCTCGATCATCGGGGTCCAGTTCAGGTCGTCTGCAGTTCCGGTGCTGCCCAATGTCTTGTGGTCCGGCTGATACGGGGCTTGGTCAACCCCCGTGAAGCGCCCTGGGATTGTCCGCTTCTGCACGAAAGCCGCGGAGATCGATCCCTTGGCCTGCCAGAGTTGATACCAATTCATGATCGCCGGCCCGCGCATGATCCCGATCCCCACAACCAAAGTGGCCGTTGCTCCCGCAATGGCCCGAACCTTGGACGCGGAAATCCATTCGGCCGTCCGATTCCAGAGCCGCTTCCATTTCGGCGTCGAGGAAGCCACGATCTCTTTTGCTTTCTGCCGTTGCCATTGCGGCTGCGAGAAAGGCATCTGGTCAATAAGCGCTTCGATCTCGGGTGAAAGTTCGCCGAAAAAATCTTCCAGATACTGTTTCAGGAGGGAGCCACAGTAGTCGCACTGCGCTGCATGTTGCAGAACGCGGGCGGAAGTTTCAGGAGAAGCCATTTCTGCGGCCACTTCCTGCAATTCTCTTTCTGTATGGCAGCGGGGCTTTGGCCTCATGGCGTCTGCCTCCCCAACTCTGAACTGGGTCCGTTGCCATTCCAGCAACCGCCCCAGGCAGGATTCACACTGGGAAAGATGTGCCTCAACATCCTCGGGACTGCCGCCAGGGACGGTATCCGCGCATTCTCGTATCTGCTGGTCGCTTAAATGCCCCGATTGCTGCTTCACTCTTGCCTCACATGCGATAAACGTACAGAAACCGTTTCGCCCTAAAATATTCTTATCTTGCTGATTTTAAAGGCAATGCGTACGCGCTAACCTTGCCAAACGGGCCACAATGTTTTCCACCTTCCTGACATTCAACTTGTAAAGCCGGGCCAGGTCCGCAGCCGTAACTGTGAAACCGTAGTAGAGCAGGAACATGGCGATGTCGCGCGCCGAATTCGGCTCGTCACGAGTGAGTTTTGCCAAGCATCGGGTCACCTCCTTAAGAAGGGTCTTGTGCACGAACTTTTTCTCGGTGCTTTCCGGATTGGGAATGACCAGCCCCCGCTCTTCCAGCGATTCTTCCTTGTCAACGTTCCATTTCTCTGATCGCCGTTTGCGGGCAAAGTCATGGGCAGCAGTAGCGGCGGTGATCTGCAGCAGACCGCGCAGCGCTCCCTCATGCCGCCATTCCAACTCGCGTAGCGCCCGGAAATTATTCGCGCAGATCCGCAGGATTGCGTCCTGCACTGCCTCGGCAATGAACTCTTTTATCTGCGGAGAGTTGGGAAAGTAACGGCGGAGCACCCTGGCCGCCACACCCAGGAGCAATCGATGATAGCGCTGTAGAAGTTCTCTCCAGGCATCCTCGTGGCCCTGAAGACACAATTTAACCAGCTCGCGATCTATGAGCTCTTGACAATTCATTCGGGCGAAAATTGTTCGGCCAGATTGTATCTCACAAAATGATCAACCGCTTTTATTTCCTTATACCGGCGGGTTTATAGGTTCAGAGCCAAGCAAGACGTGGCTGGATTATTAAAATACTTTTAATTCGAGAATAGGCTGGCAGATAGCAAGCAGTAGTAGTCAAGACGCGAAGCAGATTCCCGGGACACAAAGTCTGGATCAAACGCTGCTTCACCAGATCGAACTGGAAACCGCTGGCCAGCCATACTTTGTCCATGGATCTACCTGGAGCATTGAGAATTGTCGCCCTTGGAGGACGCCATATCCAATTTCAAAACTCCAGCGAGCCCGATTTCATTCCTCTTACGCAAATGCTGGAATTTGAGGGCGCGCGACCGCGATGACGCGCATCTGGTGCGGACGTGCGGCTCAGACAAAAAAGAATATGCCGGTTTTGATGATCAAAATTGCACATCTCCCGCTGCTGAACACTCGGCATTTCAAACTCACCGAACGGGAAACAGGACCGTGACCGTATTAAGATCACATTTTGCTTGGATGTAAGTCTATGAAAAGCTGGCGGGGACGACGAGACTCGAACTCGCGACCTCTGCCGTGACAGGGCAGCGTTCTAACCAACTGAACTACGTCCCCAGCTTTAATGGGATTTACAAGATCAGGCCCCAGTTTCTTCAACCGGGGCCTTGAATAACTTTTATTAGTCTAACAGATGAACACTGGTACGTCACCCTCGCACAAAGGCGTGTGTCAAAGCTTGTTAGAAATGTCCCCATCTTTAATTCATTGAAATGTTCCTTGAAGTGTTGTTGATTGGATTTGCGTCCTGAAGGGGAACGTGGGGCGATGATACTTCCGGCGCAGCTCCATTGCGATGAGAATTGTGAATTGTTTGAAAGACGGCTTCATACTCTCCGGTCATGATGTCCAACGGGACCTTATTTATTGTGAGGAATGCCCTGGTGAGAATGCTCTCTTTATCTGAGAGCCAGCCGCGAGATTCGTGAGATTAAGGATTCCGACTGAATCCGTCCATAAGGACAAGATTAGGCGCAATTGCTTAACACGGAAGACAGCGTCCGACAAAAATCCCGCATCTACTCTGGAAATCTGTAGACTTCAGCAACACTGAAAGTCGCCACCCGTCTTTAATACTTAATTCCGCCACTTCGGGAAGAGTTCCCCGAAATGAGAAAACTGAATGCGGTAGTCTGCCTAAGTCTTTCTGTTTTGACGGTTGCTCTATTTGCTGGTTGCGGTGGCAAATCGGCAAGCCCGACCAACGCGGCAAGCTCCGATCCGGGCACTAGCCCTAATCCCAACGCGAGTCCAACCCCAACACCGAGCGCGAGCCCAACTCCCACGCCGCCCGGAACGCCACCCAGCAATGCGCAGGTGATCTCCGGCATACAAAAGCTTACGGGATGGCAGACCTGTGTTAACGCTTGCAGCGGAACGGCCACGGCAGTGATTTCCATGACGCAGGGGATCGCTACGCCCTCGCTGAGCGGATCGTCGGCGGAATTTTCTCTGCTGACGGGAACCAGTCCCTTTGGCGGCGCGATGTGGTTTGAGGCGCTGGGTGCGCACAACAGCGCAACCCATTTTCTCTATGACCTGAATTACTACGTCGATAATCCCTCGGTGGCGCAGGCGCTGGAGTTCTACGTGACGCAGAGCGCAGGCGGAAAGCGCTATAACTTTGGCGCGCAGTGCGACCTTGCCGGCGGAAAAAACTGGCGCATGTGGGACAACATCGGAAACAAATGGATCAACTCGGCGGCCACTTGCGCGGCACCAGCGGCAAAGACCTGGACTCACCTGGTGTTTGAGTTTGAACACCAGCCGGGCGGCACTGTGACGTTTACCGCCGTCACAGTCAACGGCAAACGCGAAGTGGTGAACCTGGCCTCGCAGCCCACGCCGGACACAAATAGCGGGCTCGACGTTGCGTATCAGTCAGACGCCAACATCGCGGGCGCACCGTTCTCAGTGTGGCTGGACAAGGTGAGCGTGACGTATTGGTAGGGGATCGCCGAAATCGTTGAGCGAGATCAGAAAACAAAAACCTCGCCACGAATGAACACGGATAACACTGATGGAAAATCGGGACATCGGGGAATCTGAAGAACAGGGTTCGCCGCAGATAAGCGCAGATAAGCGTTATGATCGCGGCTCTAACAGGTTCATCGCTATCGCAATGACGTCTGCCTAAAGGCCCGAGATTGTACCCCACCACGCCAAAACCGGGCGCGTCGGGGACCCCGCGATTCGCCCAACGAATCGCTAGACGCTGATAACGGTAATGGGTTCGTTTTCAACTCACCCACTACCAGAGCAGCAGGATTTTCTGTAGCGGCATCTAAAGCAGGAACATGCTTAATCACCCCATAGTCCGTAAGGACTACGTTTTTGCGGCCAATTTCGCGCGGGAAATCCGCTATAATGAGCAGGCTCTGGTGTACTCTGGACTTTTGGCAGAAAGCGCGGTTTTGGCTGCGCGCAGGTATGAATGCCTGCTCCACCCTCACGGGGATGCGGCCATGATTGGAAGAGATTTTGGGAATTTCAGTGCCGCTTTTAGGCCGAAGGACAGACCCCAATGAAGTATTTTCTGCGTGCGTTCACGCCTACCAAGAACCGCCGGCTCAATGAGCTGATCGGGTTATTGTTGTTTGTCTCCGCGACACTCCTTTTCCTGGCGCTGGTGAGTTATTCAGCGCTGGATCCCTCGCTGAACACCGCCGGATCGCTGGCCGGGAACGGCGCGCGCAACTGGATTGGCCTGTTTGGGGCCATGGTGAGCGATCTGCTGCTGCAATCGGCAGGCATCTTTGTGTTTGTCTTTCCGGTGATGCTGGGCTTGCTGGGCATGCGCTGGTTCAAGAGCTTGAGAGTGGCTTCTCCGGGGGCCAAGGCCGTGGGCGCGGCCATATTGCTGATTTTTACTCCGGCGCTGCTGGCGCTGCTGCCGTGGCACTTGCGCTGGCGCCACGCCGTACCGATTGAAGGCATGCTGGGCCGCGTGGTGGGCGATACACTGCTGCACTATTTCAACACCGTGGGCGCGACCATTGTTTGCGTGACTCTGGTAGCGGTGGCGCTGTATCTTTCAACAGCGTTTTCGTTTGTCGAGATGCGGCTATGGCTAAACACGCGTCTGGCGTTTGCTTTTGCTCTGTGGCAGCGCTTTCAGGATTGGCGGACTGCACGCGCCGAGGCTGCGGCGAAGAAGAAAGCACAGAAAGAATTGGATCGGCGCAGTGGAGAAGAGCGTCGGGCGGAAGAGCGCAGAATTGCAGCGGCAGGACAGGCAGCTCTGCTACAGCGCGCACAGTCGGATGGCAGCGATGGACGCCAAGGAGTTGGGATGACTGGTTCGGCTGTGGCTGGGCCAGTAACGGCGGCAACGCCGGGCTTTGAGCGGACGTTTGCTGATATGGAACCTGTGGGCGCTCAGTCGCCGGCGCCGGCTTTGAGCAGCGCGTCAGGCGATGATACTGCAAGCGCTTCTGGCACGGAGCTTGAGCCGGAGGTTTCTGCTCGCGGAGACCTGACAGCGCGACGCAAGACCGTGATGCCAAAGATTGCGGCAGGCGGATACAAGTTGCCGCCGAGTTCGCTGCTACATCGCCCAGACGACCAACAGGCGGTGAATGAGGGCGAAGTCAAAGCCTTAGCTGAGGTTTTAACTGAAAAATGCGCGGAATTTGACGTTTTGGGCGCGGTGACGCAAATCAATCCCGGGCCGGTGGTGACAACGTATGAATTCAAGCCTGAGCCGGGCGTGAAGTACAGCCGCGTCACCAGCTTGTCAGAAGATTTGTGCCTGGCCATGCGTGCAGAGAGCATTTTGATTGAGCGCATGCCCGGCAAGTCAACCGTGGGCATTCAGGTGCCGAACCATCAGCGCGAAACGATCTGGCTGCGCGAGGTGGTGGAGTCTCAGGATTTTGTGGGCGCGCGGAGCAAGCTCACGCTAGCCATGGGCAAGGACATCAATGGACGGATCATCACTGCAGACCTGGCGACCATGCCGCATCTGCTGATCGCGGGATCAACTGGATCAGGAAAATCGGTGGCGATTAACGCCATGATTATGTCGATCCTGTACAAGTCCACGCCGGAGCAGGTGAGGCTGATTCTGGTTGATCCGAAGCGGGTTGAGCTGGGAATTTACGAAGGTGTGCCGCACCTCTATGTGCCGATCATAAGAGAGCCGAAACTTGCAGCCAACGCGCTCCGCAACGCCGTGCGTGAGATGGAACGCCGATTGAAAGTGCTGGCGGAAAAAGGCGTGCGGAATCTCGATCAGTACAACAAGCTGTTTGAAAACGATACGCCGAGCTTGTTTGAAGAAAACGCCGAGCACAAGCCGCTGCCGCAGATCGTGATCATCATTGACGAACTGGCCGACCTGATGATGCTGGACCAGTCAAATGTGGAAGAGTCCATTACGCGATTGGCACAAATGGCAAGAGCTGTTGGAATTCACCTCGTGCTGGCTACGCAAAGACCTTCCGTCGACGTGATAACCGGTCTTATAAAGGCTAATTTCCCGTCGCGAATTTCCTTCCGCGTGGCAACGAAGATCGATTCGCGCACCATTCTCGACGCCAACGGCGCAGAGTCTCTGCTAGGCAAAGGCGACATGCTGTACCTGCCTTCAGGCTCGGCGCGCGTGCATCGTCTGCACGCTCCGTACACTACGGAAAAAGAGATTAATGCCGTGGTCGAGTTCTGGCGCGCGCAGGCCCAGGCTGAGTACGAGCAGAAGTTCCTTGAGGCCCCGAAAGAAGAGCGTGAAGGCGCTACTGGCTCAACGGCTGGCGGCGACTCCGCCGACGGTGGCGATTCCGAGCACGATGAGCTTTATCAGGATGCCGTCCGCCTGGTGATTGAGTTTGGCAAGGCCTCTACTTCGCTGCTGCAGCGGCGGCTGCGCATTGGCTATGGCCGCGCTGCTCATCTGATCGACATGATGCAGCAAGATGGCATTGTGGGCCCAGCGGATGGCCCCAAGCCGCGCGAAGTCCTGAAGAAGCCCGATTGGCTCAGTGAAGTGGAAGAGGCGCTGCGCTAGGTGCCTTGTCCCGAGCGAAGCGAGGGGAACCCTATTTGTTTAAAAGATAAACTCTTCGCCAGTAATACCCAAATAGATACTAAATCAGCCAAATATGCGCCTGTAAGCCTTGTTTATTATAGCTATATAGGTCCCTTCGCCCCGCTCAGGATTGCTCCGCCGTACATGCCCCCTAAGTCCGTTGCTCTCCCTGACCAACGTAATGCTCTGCCTTACCCAAACAGTGGAACAATATTTGTCAACCAGGGTCTGGGTAAAGCAAGGAGTTGTTGTATGGCAGTTGAATATAAAGAGAAGCGGAGACACCCCCGCTATCCCTGTGATACTGGTGTACGCATTCATGCGCAAACGGGCAACGCTGGATATTGGGGCACAGTTGGAGATATATCGCTTGGCGGTTGTTATGTCTTCACTTTTTCCCCAATCCCTGCTGGGCAGGCTGTAACGCTGGATATTAAAGCCAACGATAAAGAGATCAGCCTCGCCGGAAAGACAGTAAGTTTCCATCCTGGCGTTGGCATGGGAATCGCTTTCCAGGGATTCACGCAGGACGAGGCGGAAGAGCGGCTTAAGAATTATCTGGCCCAGTTGGCGGCCCAGCCCAAGAAAGACACGATGGTGGTCTTTCACTAAGACGCGGATGCGCTCTTCATGGAGCGCAGGGCTATTGCACCCAGAATCGCTACCGCGGCGATGATCGCAATCCACAAGACTGCCGGGTGCCGCTCTGTCCACGGGCGTTCATCCGGCCTTCCTGCATAGCTGGCATTCTTTTCTTCAGCGCCGAGTTGCGCTTCCGTGGCGTTCTGCTCCTGCTGGAAAAGCTTGGCGTAATCGTAAACCGGCGGTCCCAGTTTTTCGTCGCCATAGTAGAGCGTGAGTGCGCCCTGTTGCGGAGCGTCAAAATACATGCGACGTTCGTATTGCTGCAGCCGCCCGCCTGTCAGTTTGAGTGGTGCATCGTCGCCGTTATAGACGATTACTCTAATGTCTTTGTGTCCGACGGCAGAAAACTCTACCTCCTGCTTCTCTGTATCAATCCTCTGCCCTGAGCGCACCATGTGAATTCGGTTGATCTCTCCCGATCCTATGGTTCGTCCCTTGTCATCCTGAATTTCCACTTCGCGCTTGAAATTTGGCTGCGCCGGATCAACTTCAAACACCACGCGCTCCACCGGTACATTTTCCGCCACTGCGAAAGTCAGCAGAGTGCCTCTAGTCCCCTGATTTCCGCCGAAATCATTCGGCACGCTCTTTTGCGGTAGCGCTTCTTGCCTCGGCGAGTTAGCCACATCGCGCCACACCGCTTTCTGTTCCTGGCGGAATTCTGAGCTTGCGCCAAGGACATCTGCCGGTGTGACTGGTCCGTCAATTGTCACGCGCAGGTATTTATAAGTGGAAAGAGGAAGGTGGAGCGTGTTGTTCCGGCCCAGGTTCTCCTGGGAGAAATCGTAGAGAGTCGGCTGCGCCAGCGCTGTCCAATGTGTTCCGTGCACATCGTCCTGGCCTTCAACCGTAGCGTGCGCGACAAAATTTCTCGCCTCCAGTTGCAGGTCAATATGGTCGTATTCCAACGCGTTGGACATGTCAATCAGAAACCGCATTTTGCCATCAACCGTTCCCTGCTGCAGCACGCGAACACTTCTGTGATCGTGCTCCACGTTACCTCGCTGAATCACCAGCGCATGTGAAACTTCCGTTTGGCCGTTAAAGATACGAACATCGCCCAGGTCAGGTCGCGCATTTTTCCATATCGGCTCATCTATAACCAGGTAATGCTGCCCGGCTCCCGTGGCTTGCACCGACCGCTGATACTTAAAATACGAAACAGAAGCTCCGGCCAGCATTGCCGCAGCCAAAAGACCTGCGCTCAGCTTCATGCCGATGTCTCCTGCCCGGCGCTTCCCTCTTTGCGCGGTGAGAGCTTCAGCCAGTCGCGATGGTAAGCATACGAGATCGCCATCAGCATCACGCCCAGCGCAATGAAGCTAAGGATGCGGTACACCTGCTCCAGTTCTCGCGAATCGTACAGAAAGACTTTGCCAATGGTCACCGCAATCAGCACCAGCGCCTGCCAGCGTATAAAGGCGGACCGTTTCAAAAATCCTATGACCATCAGCATGGCCCCGTACACAATCCAGATGGCGGAGAAGGTAAAGTCGCGGGCAATTTCCAATTGCCGTATCACGGTGTAGCCGCCGCCCTGCACCACCTGGCGATTGAAATAATCATTTGCCTCCAGCGTAAGCGCCCACAGCGCAAGCAGGTTCAGCGCCACGCCTGCCGCTTTCACAAAGGGCATCTCCGTCTCAGAGGCAAAGCGTTTGCCTGCGGCCACAATGCCGCCCATAATGGCAATCGCCACCAGATAGGTGCCAAAGCGTGCGTTCAGCAACAAGGTATCTGAATTGAAGTTGTCAAAGAACAACAACCGCGCAATGCCCAATACTAGCGTGCATCCGGCAAAAATACGCAGAAAATGCGCTTCTGATTTCACTGCCACCCAGAGCAGCACAGCCGACTCAACCAGCCACCCGATCGTGATCCAATGCTGGTCGAGTTTGAGCGGAATGGCAATCGTGATGAACGCAATGGCAATCGCCACATGCAACAGGCTGAGCACCTTCACTACGTCAGGTTCGCTGCCAGTCCGGCGCTTGAATTGGCTCCCCAGAGCCAGGTACACAGCGGCCAACGCCAGTGAATACCAGGTCAGCGTTGCCGTCTCTCTCCAATACATGACAAAAAGCGCCAGAAAAAATGCTGCGGCGTTCACCAGCGGAAGCACCGTAAGCGTGATTGAGAAGCCCCGATGCCAGCGTGAGCGCGTCAGGGGAGTAACCAGCGGCACTATGGCAAAAATCGCGAAGAAGATTGAGGCAAACAGCACGGTGAGCGTGCGTTCAGTGTTGTCATAGAACTGGGCCGCCCAGCCGATATACAGGATTGCCGTGCCCCAAAAGCTGCCCCAGACAATTCTTCGCCAGGGCTTTGCGCTCACCATCACTAGAATGGCCAGATCGAGCAGGCAGACATAAGAGAACAAAACGATCTCGTGGTTTTCACCGGTTGAGACCAGAGCCGGCGTGCTGAACCCGCCGAGCATGGCATAGACCGCAAGGATCTCCGCATTCTGCGTGAGCGCCAGCGTGATGGTGGAAGCCGTGACCACGATCATGGCGATGAAAGCGAAGCTGGAAGGAACCAGATGGTATTTCTGTGAAGCTGCCCACAGCGAAAGATAGAGAATGCCGATCCCTATGGCTTTCAGAGAATAAGAAAACGCCACGCTGCCCTTGCTGCGGAAACGCTCACTCCACAAAACCACAGCTATGCCCGCAGCAATACCAATGAGCACCCTCATGCCGGGGCCGATCCAGTTGTTGTCAATTGCGAGCTTCAGAAAATACGCAACGCCAATCAGGATCGCAATAATGCCGATCCGGTTCAGCCACAGCTTGCCAATGGTCCCTTCCAGGTCTCTCTCAGAAGAAGCGCGACTCTGCATAGGATAGGAAGGCAATGAGCTGGCGTTTGCCCTTGGCGGAATCGAAGGCATAGAAGGCAGCGGCTTTTGCTGCAATTCACTTTTTGAGACGGTAAGCGGAGGTGGTGGCGGTGGCGCAGCAACATGAGGCGGCGCAGCCGGTGCTCGTAGTGAAATTTGTGGCTCTACGCCGGCTTCCTGTTCCAGCCGGTGCACGCGCGCAGTCAATGACGCTACCTGCGCTCGTAGCGCCTCCAACTCATCTTGTGGATTGGCCATGCGGCTAAGCTACCGCATGTCTTGGCAATGCGCAAAGAATTTATAACTTACGAAATAACTGAAGTGCGGCATCTACCGGCCGAAAAAAATTCCGGTGCTCTTTCACTAAGGATCCAGATCTAGAGCACGTCGGCCTTCAAATGCCGCACTTACGTTGTGTGCTTTTCTCTATGACCCGCTTAGGCGGCTTGCTGCTGCTGGTACAAAGGCAGCAATTCTTCTTTGACAAACGTTTCGTAAGATGTTGGCGTCGTGTTCTGTTCTGTTCGCGGTTCCAGCGCGCGCATGTGGCCGGAGTTCAGCGCGCTAGACATTTCAATGATCAGATCAGCCGACGGGGCAGACAATCCCATCTGCTCCAGCACCGGCTTCACCTGTTCCGGCGGTAATTGTTTATAAATTAGTCCCGGTTTTCCGATCACGCGTCCAATCGTGTTCGCCACTTCGCTCATCGTGAGATCGGCATGACCCAGCAGTTCATGAATCTGCTTCCCGCGAAAGTTGAGGTCAAGCAACAGCTCAGCCACACGGTTGCTAATGTCTTTTGTGGCGATCATTGGCAATCTCAAGTCACTGCGCAACAATCCAACCGCATAGCCCATCTTGGCGACGGCCGCAGCCTGGCCCAACGTGTTTTCCATAAAATAAGCGGGCCGCAGATAAAGCACATTCAGGTCTGGGATCGTGTCCAGCATCTTCTCAAACTGATGTAATCCCACTACTGGTCCTGTTCGTACATCTTTGTCGGCGCCCACGCTGCTCAGTTGTACCGCGTACTTAACGCCGGATTCCTGCAACGCTCCTGTAATCGCCTGGGCCACCCGGCGCGAATAGCCCAGCGGATCCTGGCTCTTTTCATTCGGCGGGATCATCACGTAAACGGCATCGGCACCTTTGAAAGCCTTTGCCAGTGCTGCCTGATCGCCCAGGTCAGCAACCACCGCTTCCGCGCCGCGCGCCGCCAATGGTTGTAAGCGATCTTTGCTTCTGCCTATCGCACGCACTTTTCTCTTCTGGCCAAGCAGGCGCTCGGCAACGATCTTGCCAGTGTGACCTGTCGCTCCTGTTACAACAAACATGAAACCTCCTTTCAAGGAATCGATGCTGTTGCAACGCTATTCGATGCTAAATGGTGAGTTCGTTTTCATGGAACATGGCAGCCGATTAATTCCACTTCAATCCTTTAAGCTGGTCAAGATTCACATTCCCACCGCTCAGTATGCAGGCCACTCTTGATCCCCTGGGCGCTTTAACTAAGCCGTGCAGCAGCGCGGCTACCGGCGCGGCAGCAGCACCTTCCACCACCAGCTTGCAGTGCGACATGATCCAGATCATCGCATCAAAAATCTCTTTGTCCGGCAGCGTCACAATGTCATCCACAAAGCGCTGCACGATTGAGAAGGTATTCTCACCGACACGTTTGACTCGCAATCCGTCAATAATGGAATCAACCGTGTCTAACGTCACTACATGCCCGGCCTCAATGCTGCGCTTCATGGCCGGCCCATCGGATGATTCAACGCCAATAATTTTGATCCTGGGATTCGACTGCTTCAGTGCCATCGAGACACCGGAGATCAACCCGCCGCCGCCGATTGGCACCACTGCAACATCAATCTGGGGAAAGTCTTCATAGATTTCCAGACCCAGTGTTCCCTGGCCTGTAATGAGTTGAAGATCGTCAAAAGGATGAATGTATGTAAGCCCTCGCTCCCGGCAGAGCTGCTTTGATTTCTCATTGGCTTCATCCCAGATCAGGCCGTGCTGCACAACCTCAGCGCCATAAGCGCGCGTTGCGTCAACCTTGGACTGCGTGGCGTTAGTGGCCATCACCACCACAGCTTTCATCTTGTACACGCTTGCCGCCAGCGCCACACCCTGCGCATGATTCCCGGCCGAGGAGCAAATCACGCCGCGCTTGCGTTGCTCTTCAGTCAAATGGCTGAACTTATTCAATGGTCCGCGCAGCTTGTACGATCCGCCTTTCTGGAAGATCTCTGCCTTTAGCCGCACGTCAAAGCCGGTGCGTTCGCTGAGCAGCCGCGAGGTCAAGAGCGGGGTGTGATAAGCAAAAGAAGAAACCACTTTTCTGGCTTCCTGAAACTCGTGTAAAGAAACTTCTGGGGCGGTAGCGACCTGTGTGGACATGGATTAATCCTTTATAAATGCTCATTAAAGTCTATCAAAGCGAGCGCGGCGAAATCACATTTCAGGCCCATAAAATCAAGGCCCAAATTGATCCAACCATGAATACAATTTGCGCCCAGCGTCATCCAATACAACAAGCTGTTGCATATCCTGTAGAGTTCTGCTTTCATGCACCCAGGCACGGAGAACTGATGGCCAAGACTCCCAAAATTTCCAGACTTTCACAAACCGCTCTTTCTGTCCTTGATCTCGCGCACGTCCGTCAAGGTGGCGCTGCCACTGAGGCATTTCAACGCGCGCTTGACCTTGCCCAGCACGTTGAGCGCTGGGGTTATAAGCGGTTTTGGCTGGCTGAACATCACAACATTGCGGGCGTGGCATGCTCAGCAACATCGGTCCTCATCAGTCATATAGCGGCTGGAACATCGCGGATTCGCGTCGGCTCTGGCGGCATCATGCTTCCCAACCATGCGCCTCTGGTCATCGCGGAGCAGTTCGGCACCCTGGAAGCTCTCTATCCCGGACGCATTGATCTTGGACTGGGCCGCGCTCCGGGCGGTGATTTTGCGGTCTCAAGGGCGTTGCGCCGTGGCCTGAACTCAACTGGCGACGACTATCCTGATTTGCTGGCTGAGCTTCGCAGCTATCTGGCGAAACCAGTGCCGGGCCAAACTGTGCGCGCTTTTCCCGGCGCCGATACAAACATTCCCATCTGGCTCCTTGGCTCCAGTGATTTCAGCGCACAGCTTGCAGGAGAGTTGGGCCTGCCCTTTGCCTTTGCCGCCCATTTTCAGCCGGAAGGAATGTTGGAAGCCTTTCAACTGTATCGCAGCAGCTTCCGTCCTTCCGCGCAACTTGCAGGGCCTTATACGATGGCCGGCTTGCCCGTACTGGTGGCTGAAACTGACGCGCAGGCAAAATATCTGGCTACCACCGCGCAGCAGATGTTCCTGAACATGATTCGTAACCGATCTGTCGGCTTGGTGCCGCCCGTGGAGCACATGGACTGGAATGCTTTTGAAGAGGCTGCTGTGGCCTCGCGCTTCCGCGCGGCCATCATTGGCAGCCCGCAAATGGTCCAGAAAAAGCTGGAAGAATTTTTAGAAGAAACGCAGGTCGACGAGCTGATGGTGGTCGCCAACACGTATGAACACGCCGACCGCCTGCGATCTTATGAGCTGCTGGCTGAATTGGCCGGAATTGATGACACGATAGAATCGGCGGCGGAAGTACGCTTGTGATCCACGGCCTTGCGGTGTCATTGGAACAAAGTACGGCCTATGCGTGCAGCGCCTGAATTAGCACTGGTCGCTGTGCGAATTAACATTTCGGAGCTAAATTCTTTTAAGCTCTGAACTGGAGCGCTCGCCATGGATCCGATGCCCCCAGGATAGCTCCATGTATTAAAATTGACTATGGCAGTCGCCTACGCGTTCTGCCTTGGTAATGACCTGGTCAAGATTGTTCACGCCTGCAAGTCCAACTTCAGATCCAGATCCTCGGTCATCCAATGTGACAAATCTGCCTTTATCGAATGCGAAGCCATGCAGACCGGTGGCATTAGAATATTGCCCCACGATGTCACCCTCATTATTGATTTTGTTTAATTCCGTGTCTGTTGCTCCTGGAAAATCAATGAACGTAAAGACGCCGTTCCGGACCATAAATCCATGATCCTGACCTTCCTTATGATAGGTCCCGACAATCTGGCCATGGATATTGATGCTGCCTGCCTGTGTGGACAGGGCGCCTGGAACACTAAAGCTGGTGAAATGGCCATTGTGCAGCAAAAACGCCTGCAGGCCGCGGCCCGGCATGCTAAAAGCTCCTACAATGTCTCCTTTATCGCTAATACCATTAATGTTGGTGCCACTGGAGTTTGGCACCTTAATGGTTTGAAACCCTCCGTCATGCACAAGGAAACCATTCCTACCCCGGCTGATTGAATCATAGGAGCCCACAATCTGAGCATGATTGTTGATGTCATTGGGAAAAGTCTGTATTGAGTCTCCTGGAAATGTGAACAGGGCCACCCTGTTATTGAACGATAAAAACCCCAGGATAACGCCTCCGTTTGAGATAGACCCCACAACTGCGCCGACATCGTTAATTGCTGTCACGGAGAAAAGGGGGCCGACCAAAGAAATGCTCCGAAATGTACACGTACCTTGTACAACACTATCCTGGCCCATTCCTATGCCGCTGAAAACGAGAATACCGAGAAGTAAATGGATACCTATGGTACTTATTGGCTTTGTCACATGACCTCCCATCTATGAACAACTTGTTGTACTGTTTTGCAAAACCGATACAAGCAAAACGGAGCCAGTATAGTTAATTTTTCCAAGTTCTATTTCAGGGTTAAGGTTAAAAATCCAGAGTCTCTGTTTCAAACTAGGAATTTAAGCTAAAAATTATCTCCAGTTAACCTATAGTTAGAAATTTATAATCTAGAAGCGGTCGATTGCTCAGTGATCTGATCCGAGAGAAAAGCATCTGTGCCCTTGGATGGAAGACAATTCATCAGAGCGGCTCCCATGTCTGATGCTGAGACTTTCAATTCGGCGTTTTGGCAATCTTGGCATTCTGGCAGTTTTCCCGATGGCCCGATAGGCTTCTCTCTGTTAAAATCTCTTAGTAACAGACTTTCCCGTCCGGACTTCCCAGGATTATTTTTTTGATCTCGTGAAAAACCCGCGGGCGAGGAGTGTGCAATCGAAGTGAAGCGTGGCAAGACAGCCGTAATCGTTGGCGCCCAGTGGGGTGATGAGGGCAAGGGCAAAATTGTTGACGTGCTCTCGCACAATTTTTCCATTGTGGCCCGCTATGCCGGAGGGCATAACGCCGGGCACACGGTCATTATTAAGGGCAAAAAGTTTGTGCTGCAGCTGGTGCCCTGCGGCGTGCTGCGCCAGGGCTGCCGCTCCGTGATCGGCAACGGCGTGGTGCTTGACCCGCTCGCCTTTCTCAAAGAAGTAAAGATGCTGCGCGATGCCGGAGTCGCCGTGGACGGGAACCTTTTTGTCTCCAACCGCGCGCACGTTATCCTGCCGTACCACCGCATGATTGAGATGGGCGCAGAGAACGCGCCCGGACGCGTGAAGATCGGCACTACCTCGCGCGGGATTGGCCCGGCCTATGAAGATAAGATGGGCCGTCGCGGGCTTCGTGTGGCCGATCTTTTGGATTCCGCGTTGCTCAAGACGACTATTGAGAACGCCTGCCGCGAGAAAAACATGATCGCACATGCGCTCTTCAACTCTGAGCCGCTCGATGCTGACAGCATGTATCGCGAGTACGCCGAGGCCGCCGAGAAGATTGCGCCTTTTGTGGCTGACACCGCAACGCTCTTGAACCAGGCGCTGGCTGAAGGCGGATCAGTAATGTTTGAGGGCGCGCAGGCAACGATGCTCGATATCGATCACGGCACGTATCCGTTTGTGACCTCATCCAGTTGCACAGCTGGCGGCGCGGTTACCGGAACAGGCGTTCCTCCCAATGCGATCCAGAACGTGATCGGCGTAACCAAGGCGTATTGCACGCGCGTTGGCGGCGGCCCATTTCCCAGCGAAGTTGAGGGCGCCATTGCTGACCAGCTTCGTGCTCGCGGCAATGAATACGGCGCAGTTACCGGGCGTCCGCGGCGCTGCGGCTGGATTGACCTGCCGCTCTTGCGTTATGCACAGATGATCAACGGCGTGAACTGGTGGGTGGTCACCAAGATGGACGTGCTCGACGTGCTGGACGAGGTGCCAGTCTGCGTGGGTTACAAGATCAAAGGCAAAAAATTTGATTCTATTCCTGCGCTCGCCACGGGCTTTGACCAGGTGGAATGCGTCTATACCAAGATGCCGGGCTGGAAGACGTCAACCGAAGGCGCAACCAGCTTTGACGAATTGCCAAAGAAAGCCCAGGAGTATTTGCGGTTTATTGAGCGGGAGAGCGGCGCAGCAATTGGCATGGTTTCAACCGGCCCTGATCGCGACCAGACCATGATGCTGCCGGAGTTTGAAGCAGAAGTTTTAAGCGCGGCGGGAAAGCCTGCTCCACTGAAAGGCGTGAAAGCAAGATGATCGTTCTTAAAGTCGATATGCTGGTGAAGCCCGGCACAGAAGAGAAATGCCGGGAGTACATTCGCATTTTGCAGGAGCATTCGCGGAAAGAGCCGGGCTGCCTGATGTACATCGGCCATCAGTCCACGGAAAATCCGCGCAAATTTCTTTTCTATGAGCAATACAAAGATGAGGCCGCGCTCCAGGCCCATCGTGATGCGCCCTACTTCAAGCAATATGTGACCGGCGGGCTGGACACGATCATGGAGCAGCGCAACCGCGACTTGTACGCGGCAATCGAGTAGCTTCGTAAGGAAATCCGATCAAGAATTGGGTTGCGACAATGTTTCAGTCGCTGCTTGAGCATCGACTTTTCCAGAATACCAGATTAACTCTCTTGAGCATTTCAGTGTAGCTCGGAGAATTTGCCGGGTAGTGAACCTGGAACCATACAGATAACCCATCGAAAACCAGGGAGAGCCACTCTGAATTGTAAAGTGCTCGTGCATAACAGAGTCTGTATTAGGTTCCATCACATAAGAAGTCCAAGAAGGCTCAGATCGCGCGATTTCGCTAACATGATCGCTTTCCTGAAGCTTGAACATTCCGAAAGGGACATCGCGTTTAATCATGAAAACCTGAACTCTGGAGTGAACAGGGCAGAGTTCAATGGGCAGCTCACCGCGGTTTCGCCACACCGCAGTTAAGGTTAGAGCGAGTTTTTCAGCATCGATTGGAACAGTGCTCGCAGTCAATGCTCCATCTGGCGAACACATTTCGCGTCGTTTACGAAGCTTCTCGCCATAACCCCATTTCCAGACAGCCCAGACTCCGCCAACAAGGATCGCAATCGTTGTAACAATATCTTTTGCATTCGCCCACCAGCCCATCATTCAATCTCTCATGATCATGCTTTGCCGTCGAAGGATATCTCTTCGATCTACTAAGACACTGCAATATCTCACATCTCCCATAAAAACAAAACTCAAGATGAACCCGCCTTTCCCGTCGGAGAAAAAATCATAGCCTTCGGAAGATTTAGTTCAACAGAAGCTGGAACATTAAGTTGACTTCAGAAAGACAAGATTCGCTATTTCTTGTCTGCCAGCAACACACCCGCGCTGGCATAGTCTTCACGCGTGACTTCCACAAAGGTGACAACCACGGCTTCTTTTGCGGCCTTGGCGTCTTCTACCATTACCTGCGTGATGCGCTCCGCGACCTTTCGCTTCTGATCCACGGTGCGGCCTTTCAACAAGGTGATTTGGATGAGGGGCATGAAGTCACTCCTTTAATCTTTTCAGCATTGAGCTCGCTTAAAGAAATTACCTTGGATAAAGGCTCGGGCGCAATGCCGCACTCGTGCAAGTTGGAGCCGCGCAGAAAAAATGGAACCTCGAGGAGCTCCCCTAAAGTATCTTCTGTCTGATCCAGCAATACGTCTATTTGACTTTTACCTTCAGCGCAGCAGAGCTGGACGCGTTGAAATTTCCATCGCCGCTGCACTGTGTGCTGATTAGGTGCGTACCTGACGCCAATGAACTGATGGCGAACATGGCTGAGCCACTGCTCAGCGGCACTGGACCAACTCCAGCATGTGCGTGGACGAAATCTGCCCTGTCTGCCTCTGACGAATAAATATCAGGGATTGCAAGCTCAAGCTGCTTTTGGTGGCTGCTCGTCCGAATGTTGATCTTCTGAGGCATGCAGTGCTTCAGGATTTTGCAGTGTCAGGGTCATGGTACTGGAGCCAATCTCGATATCTTTGCGCTCCCGGATCTGGCGAAAGACTTCGATGAAAATAAAACTGCTGGCGGCGCGGCGTTTCTTGGGATCGACAAGGTAACGCAACGTGAGTTCAATCCAGTTATCCGTAACTTTGAGGAATACGATGGGTTCAACCTCAAACCGCTGAACAGCAAAAATGCGCTCCATTGTTGCAATCTGCGGCTCTGCTTCCGCCATAAATTCGCGTGTATATTCGCCGCCTACAGTTTTCAACATATCCATGGCGGCCGGGATATTACTTGCGTAGGTCAGAGGAAGCTTGATCTCGTCCCAGATATAAGCGAAGTTGCGGGTGTAATTGAAAACTGATGCGCCGAATACCTGCGCGTTGGCAAACTGAATGATGCGTCCGCTGTACTGGTCCCCGCCAATCCAGTTGCCTATTTCCATCATTCGTGTGTAGAAAAATCCGACGTCAATGACATCGCCGCTCATATTGTTGATCTCAATGCGATCGCCGGCGGTGTACATTCGGCCAACAAAAATGGCGATCCTGCCCGCAATGCTCAGCAGCGGTTCACGCAATGCGACTGCAAGTCCTGCACCGATCAGTCCCAGAAAGGTACTGGTGTGCTGGAACTGCTTGGACCAGAGCCCGAAAATAATGATTGCTCCCGCTACCAGCACAATCGTGCTGAACAACCGTTGTTTTCGATACTCTTCTTTGGGGGTTGACGTACGCGAGGAAATAAACTTCTGCCCCAGAGTGATCACTAGCCAGCCAATGACTAAGACTCCAACCGTGCCAAAAACAGAAACTGGATGTTTGATGAACCACATTCTTTCTGTAAGATGCGCGATTGTCGGGTCTCGTATGGCTTCTCATACCTATACGTGAGGGACAGAACAGTAATAACGGCTGGGCGCTGGCATAAGCGCTATTACAAACGAACGATATTTAAACGTCCGCACACAGCTCTTAATGTAGCTTTTTTGAAAGCAGTGCCTGATGATCCAGACCCAGGCAAGAAAAAGCATTGTTTCGCAAATTGACGCAAAGCTGCAATCAACTCCATTGCAGCTGAAAAAAGAATCTGCCTGGGTGATGAATACAATTTCTGCGGAAATAGCGAATTCTATCTCCGCAGATTTGTTCCGGCGCCAGCGTGACTCTTTGTTTGTGACGCCGTGATCGGTACGATTATTCAATATACAACTGGCTCTGCTGGCTACCCAGAAGCTGTTCACAGTGACTTGCTCGTGTAGCAGTAGCGCAACTTACTATGCAGCTATCCCCACATCTTCCACAGGCATTCCAGCGTCCCAGTCGGTCGAGGCGATCACAGCCACTTCGTTAAGGGCCTGCCCGTAAAAGAACAATGCATCCCGTTCGCCGGCAAATCCGTGCAGAACCGGGTCCAAGGCGGCCATGCCGGCCTGGATTGCGTCCAGAGTTCCGTGCAGCTTGAAGTTGATTGGTTTTCTGCCATCGCCTTCATAATCGGTGAACAGTGATATTCCTGCCACCATCGCGCCATTTAGAAAAGCTGCGGTAGCTGCACCGCCTTTTCGGCGGCTTGCAAACCAGGCGCCCAGGCCCAGAAAATATCCAGCGACTCCTACATCGAGCCAACGGTGAACTCTTGGTGAAATCAACTTGGGCATGTTGGCGAAAGTATCCGGGACAGTTTTCTCGTTGATGTTGAGCCGCCGAATTGCATCCATTCCAGTCTTCGCAACGTCGCTCGCGCGATTTACGGAATCAGCGATGTTGTCCCAGCCCATCTCTGATTTATTACGTTCCCTTGTCTCTCGATCTGCACTCATGTTTTCTCCTTTTACATATTTTTGATGCTTGTTACTCAGGCTTGATGATGCAGGCTCAGTCCTTCCAACGACGTTTCGAATAATGCCTGCATATCGGTTCTGCATTGCGCGATTTCTTTTTTGCAGCTCACCAGATTTGCAGCTCACCAGACTTTGTCTGTACGGACACTCCTGCAAAGAGAATGGCTCTTGCCCACTCCATCTACTTCAGTTTTCCGCCGTTAACGGCCTTAGATTGGTCGGTCAAGCCCATCTTGCCGCTCATATCCAGCTTGCCTGCGAGATCTTCTGCCACCCTCATGTGGTCCTGAAGCACGGGCAAGGTTTTCTGCGCGAATTGCTTCAACTGCGGGTCCTGTCCTTCGCTGACTTCTTTTTCAAAGAGAGCAATGGCTTTTTTATGGTCCTGAAGTTGCGATTGGATGTACTTCTGGTCAAATTGCGATCCTGAATCCGAAGACAGGCTCGATTTTGTGGAACTGTCTTCTGCGGTCAAGCCCGTGGAGAGAGTAAAGTTGCTCTGTGAAGCCCAGCTCTTCAGTTGCTGTCCGGCGTTGTTGTGATCGTCCACAATGGTCTTGGCGAACTGCTTTACGGCATCATTCGAGGCTTTCTGCTGTGCCATAGTGCCCATCTCGATCTCACCCTGATTGGCCTGTGCGGCCATGTTCGCGAATTCGCGGTCCTGCTGATTTAAGTTGGCCTGGTTGCTGTTGGCCGATTGGGCAAATGCTGTCGCAGCCAAAAATACCAGCACTGAACCAATGCTAAGTAGAGTCTTGCGCATGGAATCTCCTCTCATTCTCATTTTGTGGTCTTAAAAATGCGATGTGCTTAGAGCAGGCGCCGTTGCCACGCTGTTACAACACCTCTTCGGGAATTTCGGTTTTCTGTTTTCGCATCTGCAAAGACTTCCTTCGCAGCGGTTCACCCAGTGCAGTAAGCACCAGCACGGCAATGATGATGATGGAAAGAGCAGCGCGGCCCGATTGATAACCTGCCAGAGTGACAAGCAGCCCCGTAGCAAATGCGGCGGGTTGGCTCGCTTTGGCCAATAGAGTCAAGAGTTTGCGATCAGAACGCAAGGCAAGCACGCTGGCAAAGAGACGGGTTGCGTTGAGATGCCCGGTGTTTGCAGCTAGAGGCTCATTAAATCCTCCCAGCACCCACAAAGCGAAAAAGCCGCAGGCTAAAGCAATGATTATGGCCAGCAACCACGTTATAAGGGCATGCGCTCTTCATCTGCGGCTTTTCTATTTGCTCGTAAGCTGTTGGTCCCAGGCTGCCGAATAGAAGTGGCAGCCCCAAACGGCGGTTTGCACGTCTACCCTTGAATACTCACTTTAGAGACTCAGCCACTCCTTCTTGCGATCCTAAAAAGACACGTAAATTAAAAGCCCAGAGGCATTCCGCTATAATTTGAGTTAGGCACTATGCCAAGAACATTTCACGTCGCCGGCATTTTTCTACTCACAATATTCATTAGCCTTCTGCTATGCGCGGCGCAGCCGCAACAGCCTGCTCAACCAGCGCAATCTTCTCAAGATGTTCCGGTCACGGATGCGCAGTCAGGCTCGTGCTCCATTGAGCTCACAGTGAGCGGCACTGACACCAAGCCGGTCTATGCCGCCCGCATTGATTACCACACTGCATATGGATTCATGGGGACGCACAAGCTTGACATGACGGTTTACACCAACGCGCAGGGCATGGCGCGATTTACAGGCATTCCGGCCAAGGTAAGAAAGCCGCCCATTGAGTTCCACGCCAGCAAGGGCGACCTTGTGGGCGTTGCAACTATGGATCCTGCTACCGAGTGCCAAGCCCGGCACGACATCATGATGGACAAGCCTAAGCCGCAGTAATTGCAAAATCGCGAATCGCCTAAAATTCGGCGATTCTGGTGTTTTGGCAATTCCGGCAATTCTTCCATTCTGCATGCCTTGTTATCCACAGACTTACACAGCCAAATACCGCGTCCCAAGCCACTATAATGAGAGTAAGCCATGTCTGAGTTCGTTCATCTTCATCTTCATACCGATTATTCCCTGCTTGATGGCGCTTGCGGCGTTCCCAGGCTGATCGAACGCGTAAAAGAAGTCGGACAGACTGCCGTCGCCATGACGGATCACGGCAACATCTATGGCACGGTGGAGTTTGTCGATGAGGCCACCAAAGCAGGCATCAAGCCCATCGTTGGCTGCGAACTTTACATCTGCAAGAAAGATGATCATCGCGCTCCGCCGGAAGGCGATACTTACAATCATCTCCTGGTGCTGGCGGAAAATGAAGAAGGCTATCGCAACCTCATCAAGATCACCTCTGAGGCCAGCCTTCATGGCTTCTATTACAAGCCGCGCATCAGCAAAAAGTTTTTGGCTGAGCATAGCAAAGGCTTGATCGGCCTCAGTGGCTGCCTTGCCGGCGAGGTCTGCGAAAACCTGCTGGCCAACAAATATGACGCGGCGCGCGATGCCGCAAGCTATTTCCGCGAGATATTTGGCCCGGAAAACTTCTTTATGGAGATCCAGGACCAGGGCCTGCCGGAAGAACACCGCATTCACGCCGATCTGTTCCGCATTGAAAAAGAGTTGGGGATTCCCATGGTGGCCACCAATGACAGCCACTACCTTTGCGAGGACGACGCCCACGCGCAGGACGTTCTGGTCTGCGTACAGACGGGCAAGTCAGTCAATGATACTAACCGGCTCAAGTTCCACGGCAGCCAGTTCTTTGTCAAAAGCGCCAATGATATGGCCAAGCTCTTTAACGGCCGTGAAGATGTAGTCAAGCGCACGCTGGCCATCGCAGAGCGCTGCAACTTTAAGCTGAACAAAGTTAAGAATCCGTTTCCGGAATTTACTGTTCCTGATGGCTACACTCTCGATAGCTACTTTGAGCACGTCGCGCGACAAGGCTTTGCCCGGCGATGGGAGAGCCTGAGCCAGATTGAGGCAGCCGGTCGGCTGAAGCAGTCGCGCAGTGAATACGAGCAGCGGCTGGCGCGCGAGATCGCCATCATCCAGCAGATGAAGTTCTCTGGCTACTTCCTGATCGTCTGGGACTTCATTCGCTACGCAAAGGAAAATTCTATTCCCGTCGGTCCGGGCCGTGGCTCCGCCGCTGGTGCGCTGGTTGCTTATGCAATGGGCATTACCGATATTGACCCGCTCCAGCATGAGCTGCTGTTTGAGCGTTTCCTGAATCCTGAGCGCGTGTCGATGCCTGATATCGACATTGATTTCTGCATGAACCGGCGCGGCGAGGTGATTCAGTATGTCACGCAGAAATATGGCCGTGAAAATGTGGCCCAAATCATCACCTTTGGCACCATGGCTGCTAAAGCGGCGGTCAAAGACGTGGGCCGTGCCATGGACATCCCTTATGCTGATGTCGACCGCATCGCCAAGATGATTCCCACGACGCCGATCGGCATCACGCTCAAACAGGCATTGGAAGATTCGCCGCCGCTTCAGGAAGCTTACGAAAAAGAAATCC
>Ga0070741_10005377_pt1 | contig 28539 bp, 25 predicted proteins | sample Coa_R1_4_FD_66440 | JGI IMG/M metagenome (GOLD analysis project Ga0070741, IMG submission 66440) | Surface soil microbial communities from Centralia Pennsylvania, which are recovering from an underground coalmine fire - Coalmine... | ecosystem: Environmental > Terrestrial > Soil > Unclassified ... | reverse complement strand
ATGGCTCGACGCGATCCGCTGCAGGCAGTGGAGGCAAAAAGGCTTGCCATCAACCCGTCCACCATGTCCTCGTACGCCTGTCCACCATGTCTCCGTACAATACACCTGTCGAAGCACGGCCGGCATGCGTGGTCCGTCCTTCGACAAGCTCAGGACGGGGGTGGGCGCGTGAGACGCGCTCATGGGTATAAGGCGCTGGCCGCTAAGGCGCGATGTGCCGAGCACCCGCGACCTCAGATCATGGAGGCCGCGAGATTGATGGTGAGCGCCAGCACGGCGGTGTTGAAGAAGAAGGAGATGATCGCGTGCAGGGTGGCCAGCCGTCGCAACGGCTTGGTCAAGATCGACACATCGGAAGTCTGTGAGGCTGCACCGAACGAGGTCGAGAAGTAGAAGAAGTCCCAGTAGTCCGGGTTGCGATCGCCGCGGAAGTCGAGCCCCTCGGCAAAGGACTGGGGACCGCCGCTCGGCCGATAGTATTCATGCGCGTAGTGCAGCGTGAAGACGACCTGGGTGATGGTCCAGGACAGCAGGATCGTGATCGCGGCCAGGCCCAGGTTGAGCACCTTGTGCGGCGCCTCTTTCGCTTCGGCGAGCAGTCCGGCGATGGCAACGAAGCTTGCCGTGATCGCCAACAGGATGATGACGAGGATCACCACTCCACTATCGTCTTGGCGCGCTGCCCGGGCACGAATTCTCTCGGCCGTGCAGCTCAGCATGACACGGAACGCCAGCGCCAGGTAGATCACCGCGCTCAGATCCCAGGCGATCGCCCCGCGAATACCGAGCGGCCAGCTTCGCGGCAGGAGCACCAGCGTGGCGAAGCCCACCAAGGTTGCGTAATACAGCCGGGGCCGGATGGCGATCGAGCGCGCAATCGACACCGGATGGGACCAATGCCGCCGGTGATGGACCGTTGGGGTGTCCATGTCGCTAGGCCTTTCCACTGCCAGCCTGTTGCTCGGGTTCGACCTCGCCGCGGCTTTGCAGCCACAGCATCACGAACCAGCACAGTAGCGCCCAGGTGCCGCCGACCAACCAGCCCGCTATCACGTCCGTGGGCCAGTGTACGCCTAGATACACCCGGCTCACCCCGACGATCGCGGTCAGGAACCCGGCGCAGCAAAGAACGTACGTCTTCACGGCGATCGACGCCTGGGTGCGGCAGAGAAGGGCGCCCAGCGTCAGATACACCAGCGCCGACATGGTCGTATGTCCCGACGGAAAGCTCGCCGTGTAGACCGCCATGTCGCGCGGAATGAGCTCCGGCCTCGGTCGCGAGAAGCCCGCCTTGAGGACATTGCTCAAGATCACGCCCGTGATCACGGAGGCCGCAACCATCACGGCGGCATGGCGCAGCCCTGTGACCAGAAGGAAACCGATCACCCCCGTCACGATGATGCTGAGCACGCTCGTGCTCCCGAGCGCCGTGACATCCCGCATCGCTTCCTTCAGCCACGGTGGACCGATCGATGTGGCAGGACTTCCAGGAACGCGAAACAGCAGCAGAAGTCGCTCATCGAAGGCGTGCGTTTCTCCCTCCGCCATCTCGCTCGCCAGGACCACAAATGAAAGGATCAGCATCATGGCCACGACGAAGCCGGCCACCATCCACCTCTCCGCCCCGCTCACCTGGGCAAGAACGGCACGACCGACGCGCATATCTGGGCTCCCTGTGGTGCTTGGGGCCCAGAGCTGGGCCTGCGCTGACCGATCGCAACTCTACCGCAACGCCTCCGGCAAAACGCACGAAGATTGCTTCGAGGTCTGTCGCCCGTCCTGGACCACGGCGCCGGGACTCGGCTCTCTGGGGAGCGAACGCTGTGCCACAGGGCACATCTCACCCTCATTCCATGACCTAGGTTGATCACGCCATCGCTCCCCTCGATGGCGGCCCGCGCTTCCCTCCCCTCTTGTTGCGCGGAGCAAATGCGGCAGACAGGGCGCCTCTGTCCCCCGGAGGCGCCCATCTTTCTATGGCTCGCGCACGCGGCATGCCTCCGGTCAGGGAAATTCGCGCGCCCAACGGCGTCTCGTCACCACGGGCGCACGGACAGCGATGCTGCTAATGCCGGACGCCGAGGATTAGAGGCGCCCTGGGGCGCGGATTGCCGGAGCGAGGCGGTGCGGGAGGGGCCGGCAGGCGGGCAACGCCTTCAGCTGCTGCGGTCGGTTCGCCTTCACTGACGGTCGTCATGCGCTCGGCGGTCTCGGTGGGGAGGGCGTCGCGGTCGATCTCCGGTTCCGACGAGGCACTCTCGCTTGGGCGAGCTTCCGACAAGGCCGGAAGGCCGTCTGGTGCCGCCGGAGAACCCCGTGCGGGCATCACGACTACGAAAGACCAGCCGCCAACGAGGCCCAAAACAAGGGCGGCGACCCCCGCGAAAACGAGACGGCGCATGCGTGTTCCCCTCGTGGCTCATCCGCAGCACGACCATCCAATCGCTGCGTCGGGTTAACAAGTAGTTTCCTGAGGTCAAGCCGCACGAATCGCACGAAGTTGCAGCCACGCAACGTGTCTGCCATCCGGGTCCGCTCCTCAAATCCGCAGTCTGATCAAGCCGACTCTGCCAAGTCGAAGGCGGGTTGGTCGGCCATGCCCGGCTCGGGAGGCGCACCCTTTTCGGCCGCCAGCATCACGGCTTGATGTTCTTGCCGCCGGATTGCTCCGTCCCGCTCCCCCAAAGCCAGGACCACCAGCTGCTTGCCGCGCTTTGCTGGCCGCCGTTGTTGATCGCCTTGGGGTCGGCCCTAACTTTCGGCGCCGTCGCCTTCCCAACCACTGCCGTGGCTTTCCGCTTCTTGGATGGCTCGGGAGACATCGCGGTCGGATTGGCCTTGGCCCTTGCCATCAATTCACTGGCCTTGATCTGGTCGGCGACCGCGCGCGTGTGATCGCCTTTGCTAGCATACGCGCGACCGCGATTCTCGTAAGCGCTGGCGGTGTTCGGCGCGATCTCGATGACCCTGCTGTAGTCGGCGATCGCGCTGTCGACATCACCCGCCGAGCTGTAGGCGACAGCACGGTTGTGATAGGCGCTCGCATCCTTGGGATCGCGGCGGATGAGCTCGGAGCAGCCTTTGATCCTCTGCTGGGGGTCTTTGCCCTGAAAGCAATCCTGCTCGTCGCTCGCCAGTGCAGGCACTGCCAACAGGGTCACGGCCACAGCCAGCAGCAGCGCGCGCATCAGTCCCTACCTACGCATCACCTCTAGCCGGCCACATCAGCTCATCCGATTGTGGCAATTTTCTAGGAAAGAGCCTAGCCGCCAGATCGCTCCTGGCGCATCCTCGACGCACAATCAGATCACGTTCTAACTGCGCCAGGCCATCGCCTGTCAGCATCCTGTAAGGATCAGGACGCCCACCGCGCGGCCTTGCGCGAGGCGACCGATGCCTGCACCATCGTCACCGACATGGTCGCGGGGTGCAGCACCCCTCTCCAATCCGACCGGCAAAGCGAGGCGGGTGAGGTGGCACTGCCAGCAACAGGCGACAGCAAGGTCGGTCCACCGGTCGCGATGTCCACTGTCGAGACACCGGCATCGTGGATCGCGGCCTTCGTGGTCCTGTTCATCTTCACGTTCTCCTACGGAGCTCCGCTCATCGCTCCCGTGGCCCTCAAACCCATCGCCGCGGATCTCGGCAGCGCGCGATCCATACCCGCATTGGCCAATGCCCTGGCGTGGCTTGGCTCGGGTGCGGGTGCCCTGGCCTTCGGGTGGATTGCGGAACGCTTCGGCATCCGCCGCACGGCGATCTTCGGCGCCATCATGATCGGCGCCGGGTTGGCGTGGGCTTCGGAGGCAGGCGCGTGGGGGCTGCTTCTCAGCCACGGCCTTTTCATCGGCCTGTTGGGTGGAGGCGCCACCAACGTGCCGCTGATCATTTACATCAGCCGTTGGTTTGATCGCCGCCGCGGCTCGGCCTTGGCGCTAGTGTCCTGCGGCCAGTACATCGCCGGCGTGCTGTGGCCGCCCCTGATCGCCCTGGGCATCGAGCACCTGGGCTGGCGCACCACCATGCTGATGTTCGGCTTGGCATCGGGTGCCGGCATGGTGGCGGCGGCCGTGCTCTTCCTGCGGCCTGTCCCTCAGTCCGTCCGCGCGAAGGATGAAGAAGCGGACCGCCACGCGCCGACGCTTCCCATGGCGCCGCGCACGATCTTTGCAGCTCTCTGCGTCGCCGGTTTCCTCTGCTGCACGCCGATGGCCATGCCGCCGGCCCATCTGGTCGCGTTGTGCAGCGATCTCGGCATCGCTCCTGCGCAAGGCGCCTTGATGCTCTCGGTGTTGCTTGGCAGTGCCTTCGTGAGCCGCCTGTTCTGGGGCTGGCTGTCCGATCACGCCGGGGGCCTCTACACGATCCTGGCCGCCTCCATGTTGCAGGCGGCGGCGCTGACGGGATTCATCGTCACTCAGGACGAGGCTGGGCTGTTCGCCGTGTCGGCAGCGTTCGGCGCTGGGTTCAGCGGCATCATCCCTGCCTATGTGGTGGTGCTGCGGCAACTCTTTCCGGCAGGCGAAGCGGCCTGGCGCGTGCCGGCATGGTTCTTCGCCAACATTTGCGGCATGGCGCTCGGCGGGTGGCTCGCTGGAGCAATGTATGACCAGTTCGGTTCCTACGCGCCGGCCTTCGCTGCGGGTGTCGCCTTCAACCTCGGCAACATCGCCGTGATTGCCTGGCTTGCGGCCCGGCTGAGAGGAGCGGATGGCTGACCGGCAAGGCTCGTTTGCAGCGTCCGACCGTCAGGGGCGCTGACCTCCACCACTGAGTTCATCGTAGATCGACCACCAGCGCCGTGAACCAAAGCGCACCGCTTCCAGTCGATGTTCGTAGTAGCCGGTGGGATCGTCGTCGTTGTCGCGTTGTCGATATGTCTTGGCCGGCAGCGCGCGATAGTGTTGAACACCAACATGTTTCTTCTTTCGGTAGGTCGCCGCATCTGCCTGACTGATGAGAGCTGCGCTGATCACGAGCACAGTGAGCCCGGCTGCCACTTTCATCGGTTTCGCTCCAAGAGACCTTCAGCTTCCTCGAGGTAAACGTCGCTCGAGCCGTGATCATTTCATCTTGTCACACAGGTGTGAAGCCCGCCTTCCCTCCATTGCGGAGCCGCAGCGCACCTCGATGCACGGTTACGGATAGTAGCCAACCCCACAGCCGAGCTCTCCGATGCGCCGAAGGAAACTGACCTTCCTCACGGGTGTGCGGTCGACGGCTCCTGGCCTGGGTCCGAGGTACTCGAGGCGACTAATCTCTCCCTCCGGCTTGTGCGCGGCGTCGAACATCTGCTGACCCGCTGCGCCGGAAAACGTGCGGATGTCGCGGCCAGCCGTTTGGCCGGTGATGACGATGCCATCGCTCAGTCGAAAGCAGAACGGGTAGATGTCGCCGTCGCGGAAGCCGTTCTCGCCCTTTGTGAACATCTGTACGGCAACCGCTTGGTCCTTGGTGACTTCTACGGCCACGCGCTCCAGCATCGCTCGTGCCTTGTCAGCATCGCCTTCCCCGGCATTCGCCACAGCGCTCGCCGCGGCCACGACCAACATGCAAAGTAGGCGAGCCAGCATGTCCATCTCCCCCAGTCGCAAGGTCCTTACGTCGGGTCAACGCATTGGTTCATCGATCTTGCGCGGGAACGCTGTCGGCGTGACTGACAAACGCGCGCAGTTCGCTGTTCTGGCGCTGAAGATCCTCCAGCCGCAACCTCAGGACGTCGCGAATGCTTATCATGCCGGCCAGGCGGCCGTCGTCGACTACGGGAAGATGACGCACATTTCGCGTCAGCATCGTGGAAGCGACGTTCGCGACGCTGTCGTGCGGCGAGCACGTGACGACGACAGTCGTCATGAGCGCGGAGACCGGCAGCGTATGCAGGTCGGCCTTGTGAACGGCGAGGCCATAGGCAATATCCCGCTCCGAGATCACGCCGTCGATCGTGTGCCCGTCATTGCTCACGACGGCCGCTCCGATACGCTTCTCGCGCAGCTGCTCCGAGAGCGTTCCAATGGTCTGCGACGGCCTGATGGTGATCACGACGGGGCCCTTCATCGTCAGAATGTCCGTCACCTTCATGGCATTGCTCCCGCATCCAGCTGGTTTTCCCGATAAGGGTGAGCATGCTACCGAGTGATTATTTCCGATCCTTCGTTCCCTCTTTCAACTTCTCTTTGCTTTTGGTCGCTTTCTTGTCTGCCGCTGGTTTTGCGGCCTTTAGGGCTCTTCCTCGAGTGACGGGACTGGACTCCCCCGACGACTCCGAGCGGCCCGGTAGGCCTCCCGGCACCTCATCGCCGGATTTGCCTTGTGCCAGCCGCTCCAGAAGGGCGCTGGGTCGCTGCCGTGCAAGCTGCGGCTCAGCGTGCGATGAGGCCCACAAATCCGAGGGTCCAATCGTGCTGGCAAGAGCGATCAGTAAGGCCGTCCGGAACGACATGCTGCGCACTCCTTCACCCGATAGCCGATGTTCGGCCGCCGCGCCGCGCTGTCAAGCGTGCACGATACCGAATGAGCAGCCTTGCGGGCGGGGTGGGTGCGGCCGCTCACGGCCGGGGCGCGTGCATCGCCGATCGAGCGGTGGCGTGCCGGTACGCGAAGTCGTGATGCGGCGGCCGCGCCACACTTGGGGGCGGCCGGGAGGTCAATTCGACCCGACGTCGTCGCAGGCGGGCTTCAGCATTCGTCGTCGTCGTCATCGCTGCAGCGGCCGCCTCGCTGGCTCTCCCTGCGAAGGGCGGCGGCCGCCTCACGCTGCTTTGCCTGCCGACGCTTCCAGGCGGCGCGTGACCCGCTGGAGGGCTCTGCCGTCACTTTGGGCTCGTCTGCCGCATGGAACGCAGGCGACGCTGCAGTCGGGATGACGGCCACGCTGCGATCCGCGGGAATTGGTGCCGGCGTGGCTGAGACCGCCGCGGCCGCCTCCACGGCTGCCCCGTTGGGGAGCGACCAGCCGGCGATCATCCCGGCAACTACGGCGGCGATGGCGAGCAGCGCGATGCGAAACATGATCGTCCTCCAGGCAAGGGGACAGCACGCTCCGCATCGTAAGCGGGGCAGGACTGTTGGCTGTTCCGCCGGGAACAGGAGCAGGCCGGCTAAGAGCCCGTGGCGCCCTGCAGGGCGGACAGGCGATGTTCCGCTGGTGACCGCAGATCTCTTCCAAGCCTGCTACGTTGGCGCAGGTTCGAAACAGGCGCAGCGAGGCCGTACATGGACGCCAGTCAATTCCAGGGCCGCCTTCTCAAGGGCGAGAAGGTCGTGTGGTGGGGACAGCCCAAGCGAGGATTGCTGTTCACCCGTCGCGATTGGCTTCTGGTGCCGTTCAGCCTGTTCTGGGCGGGGTTCATCGTCTTCTGGGAGATGAATGTACTCAGGGCGAACGGAGCGACCTTCATGAAGTTCTGGGGCGTCCCGTTCATGCTGATCGGCATCTACCTGGTCGCCGGCCGCTACGTGGTCGATGCATGGGTTCGGCGCGGCACGCACTATGCCCTCACGAACAAGCGCGTCCTCATTCTCCGCGCCCCGCCCTTCAGCAGGTTCGTCGCCCTGAGCCTCGATCAATTGCCGAGTGCGAATCTCACCGAGTACGGCCGCGGGCGCGGCACGATCCGCTTTGGCCCTGAAGTTCCGCTGTGGGGAGGCCGCGGGTTCGCGGGCTGGACGCCATCACTTGATCCCACGCCGCAGTTCCTCGCGATCGAGGAGGCTGCACGCGTGTTCGATCACATTCAGAGCGGGATTGCGCGTGATCGTTGAAAGCGAAGGGAGGGTGGCCGTCGGGCTCCGGGGCGCCCAGGCGACCCTCCTCGGCGTTGACGGCTAGGCGGCAGCGAGCGACACGGCTGCAGGCCCCAGGACCATCTGGCGAGGCGGCTCCATACCTTGTGAGCGCCCGGCTTCTTCGATCTCCGCTGCCGCGATGGCCTTCGCCAGTGCATCGTTGAGCGCCTTGGCCGCATCGAGGGTGAGCTCGACCGCTGCCCGCGCGCCCGGCGGCAAGCCTCGATTGACGAAGTCTATGGTGATGGCGTCCTCGAGCAGCGCGTGGCGAGCGTGGTCGTAGGCGACCACTGAATGCGTAAGGGCGAACCAGCCGTCCTCGCTCTTGGCCATACCGCTCGCAGGCGCAATCTCGACGATTGAAGTGCACATGCTCGGTTACCTCGCCAGATGCTTGCCGAAGAATGCAAAGACCTTGTTCCAGCCGTCGAGCGCCTGCTCCACCCGGTACATGGGCCGGTGGTAGTAGAAGATGCCGTGGCCGGCGCCGTCGTAGCGATGGAACTCGTAGGCCTTGCCGTGCTTCTTGAGCTCGGCCTCGTGCTGGTTCACCTGCTCGGGGCTCGGTGCGCGATCCTCGTTGCCGAAGATGCCGAGCAGCGGGCAGGAGAGATCCTTGGTGAGCTCGATGGGTGACGTCGGGGTCTTGGCGTTCAGCTCCTCTTTGGCCATCACGACGCGGCCACCCCACAGGTCGACGCAGGCGTCGACATCTTTCTTGTGGCAGGCATAGAGAAAGGCGTGCCGCCCGCCCGAGCAGGAGCCGAAGACGCCGACCTTGCTGTTGAGGCCCGGTTGCGCCCGTATCCATTTCACGGCGCCCTCCGTGTCGCCGACGACCTGCGCGTCGGGGACGCCACCCTCGGCGCGCACCTTGGCGGCGACATCGTCGGGGTTGCCCTGACCGGAGCGCTCATAGAGGTTGGCGCAGATGGCGATGTAGCCGTGGTGGGCGAACTTGCGCGTGAACTCGCAGTAGATCTCGCTCCAGCCAGGGAGATGGTGCACCAGCACGACACCGGGAAACGGGCCCGGCCCGGAGGGACGCGCCGTATAGGCCGAGATCGGCGTGCCCTTGTCGCCGTTGATCTTGATCTCCTCCACGGTCATGCCACGGTATGTCATCTCGCTACCTCTTTAAGAAGCCGATCTTGAGCTTCCAGCCGTCGTGACCAGCGTCAATAGAGCGGTCGGAGGTCGGAGCTTAGTGCGCGGGCGGCAGGGGCGCCAGTAGGCCGCCGCCGCGCTTGTCGGGTAAGGGCTGGGGAGGCGTCCGCGGACAGCGCGGATCGGGTCGGCTCACGCACGACCTTCCACCGTGTCCCTCCCGCAACATTGCGCCGCAAGCTCCATGTCATATGACCGACATCATCAGTCATAGACTTGTCTCCAATCAGATGATTTGCCAGTCTCGATCAAGCAGATGCGGCTTCACTTCATGCTCGCGGAGCCAATGCGCATCGCCGTCGTCATCCCGCTCTACAATTGTGCCCCGTTCGTCGAGGAAGCCCTACGGAGCGTACTGGCGCAGACGCTCCAGCCCGACGAGATCATCGTTGTCGATGACGGGTCGACGGACGGTGGCGCCGAGATCGTGCGCCGGTTCGGCGACCGCCTCACGCTGCTGACGAAACCCAACGGCGGCCAATCCGCGGCCCGGAACTGGGGCGTTGCGCACTCGACCGCGTCGCATATCGCGCTTCTTGATGCCGACGATGTCTGGTATCCCGGACACCTCGACAAACTCAGCATGCCGTTTCGCAGCGGAGAGCAGTCACGTCTGGGATGGGTCTACTCCGACATGGACCGCACGGATGCCGACGGCGAGATCGTGGCGCGTCGGTTCCTGGCAAGCATGCCGGGCGTGACGCATCCCAAGCGTGGCGTCGGAGACTGCCTCGTCGATATGTTTGTTCAACCGTCGACATGCCTCCTCTCGCGTGAGGCATTCGAAGCGGTCGGTGGCTTCGACGAGCAGCTGCGCGGCTATGAGGACGACGATCTGTACGGATGTTCTGCGCGGGGTATGGGAACATCTACATCGACGAGCCGCTATCGCAATGGCGCCACTATGGCTGGTCGACCTCCTCCAATCAGGCGCGACACGCTGGTCGCTATGCCAGGAAGCTTATCGCTCGCTTTCCAGAGCATGCCGGATCGACACTTGCCCGCCGCTTCATTCCGGTTGCGCGCCATCTCGCCCGTAGTGCCGCTCGAAACCGCGATGCGCAGGCACTCAGATCGGCAATCTCAACCGCAATGCTCTTCGCGGATCATCTCTCTGTGCACCACCGCATCCGCCTCATGGTTGCCAATGCGCTCCTGCGGCACTGGAGCATTGCGCGGATCCCACTCCTGCGACCAGCCCAGCTCTTTCCGAGAGTCAGGGCGTAGCTGCAGCGATTGGGATCGATCCAATCAGCTCGCCGAAGGCATGGTGCCGGGAGCAAAGGACACGACGGCTACGAAGCGACGCTTTCCGAGCCCGCTCGAACCGATTGCCCGCCAGGACCTGCAGGCCATCCCCTCGGGCTCGCCCATCGGCAAAGCTCGATTGGGGAGGCCAGAGGCGTGCGGGTGTGCGTGCGCATCCGCGCCCACGGTCAGGCGGCGGCCGGCTTGCGCGGGGTCTTGGATCGATCTGAGAAGAACTGCTGCTCGAGCTCCTCGGCAGGCACGGCGCGGCTGAAGAAGAAGCCCTGCATCTCCGTGCAGCCCTCCGACCTGACGGCCGCGAGCTGCTCGGCGCGCTCGATCCCCTCGACCGTGGTCTCCATCCCGAGCGCCTGGGCGAGCGTTGATACGGCGCGCACGATCTTGAGCGAGCCGACGCGGTCGGTGATGTCTTTGACGAACGAGCGGTCGATCTTGATCCGGTCGAAGGGGAAGCTCTGCAGGTAGTTGAGCGAGGAATGGCCCGTGCCGAAGTCGTCCATGGCGATACGGACGCCGAGGCCGCGCAGCTGATAGAGGATCTCGAGCGCAGCCTCGGTGTCCTCCCAGAGTGCCATTTCGTTGATCTCGAGCTCCAGCCGCTCCGGCGCCAGGCCCGAGGCGGCAAGCGCATTGACGACGAGCTGCGGTAGCCGGGGGCTCCTGAACTGCGCCGGCGAAAGGTTGACGGCGATCCGCACCTCGGCGGGCCATTTGGCGGCAGCGGAGCACGCCTCGCGGATGGTCCACTCGCCGAGCGGCATGATGAGGCCCGTATCCTCGGCGAGCGGAATGAACGTGTCCGGCGGCACGATCCCGTTCCTGGGGTGGTGCCAGCGGATGAGCGCCTCGAAGCCCCGGATCTCGTTGTCATCCAGCCGGACCATGGGCTGGTAGTAGAGGCGGAATTGCCCTTCTGCGAGCGCGTTGCGAAGGTCGTTCGCCAGCGCGTGACGCGCCTGCATCCGCGCGGCCATCGCGGGCTCGAAGAAATGGAAGGTGCCGCGTCCGTTGTCCTTGGCCTGGTACAGCGACAGGTCGGCATCCCGGATGAGGACCTCGGAGCTTGCGCCGTCTCCCGGCGCCATGGCGATGCCGACGCTCGTGCCGATGATCACCTCGTGGCCGTCGATGTCGTAGGCTTTGCTCAGTGTGTCGATCACGCGCTGCGCGAGCGCGGTGGCGTCGGCGGGCGTCTCGGCGGCCGCCTGGAGGATGGCGAACTCGTCACCCCCCATCCGGGCGATGGTGTCGCCCGGCCGCACGAGGGAGCGGAGGCGGTTGGCCACCAGCCGCAGCAGCTTGTCGCCCGCCGGATGACCTAACGTGTCGTTGACGGCCTTGAAGCGGTCGAGGTCGAGGAGGTGAACGGCCAGCACCTCGGACCGCTCGAGAGCCTGCTCGAGGCGCTCGTTGAGGAGAAGGCGGTTGGGAAGGCCGGTCAGGACGTCATGGCGCGCCATGTGCGCAATTCGGGCCTCGGAGCGATAGCGCTCCGTGATGTCCATGTAGGTCACGATGAAGCCGCCGTTGTCGATCGGCGCGCCGCGTACGTCGAGCACGGTGCCATCAGGGCGCTCCCACTCGAAACGATAGGCCCTGCGGCCTTTGGCGAACGCCAGCGCGTCGGCTACCTGCTGCTCGACATCGCCCGGGCCGTACTCGCCGCGGCGGGCATTGAAGCGCACGATGTCCTCGAGCTTGGGAGGACCATCGGCGAAAAGCTCCTCGGGCAGATGCAAGATGATCTTGGCGCGCTCGTTGCAGACGATGACGCGGAGGTCGCTGTCGAAGAAGCCGATGCCGCCGGGGAAGTTGTCGATGATCGCTTGCAGGAGCGAGGTGCGCTCCCCGAGCAGCTTGTGGTTCTGCTCCAGGCTCGCGCTGAGCTTCCGGCGCTCGCTGATGTCGTCGTGCGTGGCGAGCCACCCGCCACCGGGCATGGGTCGGTGATGGATCTCGATGGCGCGGCCGTCCTGCATCTCCACGATGCTGTCGGACGGCTCGTCGGACATCGTTACACCGTCCCGCCAGGCGACGTAGTCCTCCTTCGTCATGGTCGGTGAGCCGCCGGCCTCGTAACGAAGGTCGACGATCTCCCGCAGGGTCGTTCCCGGACGGACGCGCTCGGGATCGACACCGTACATCTCGGAGTAGCGGCGGTTGCAGACGATGAGCCGCTTAGCCCGGTCGAACAGGCATAGGCCCTGCGACATGTTGTTGAGGGCGGTGTCGAAGCGCAGGTTCTGCCGACGCAGCTCACGGGTGAGGTTGCGCTGCTTCTGCCACCAGCTCGCCGCCAGCCATGTCATGAGGAGGACGAAGAACGTCCGGGCAACGGCCATAGCCGTCGAATGGTCGGCGAGATTGCGCCAGCTCCGCAGCGCCTCCGGCTCAGGCTGGCCGACGACGACGGCCAAGGGATAGCCGGCGACCGGGGCCGTGGCCACGAGCGAGCCATCCCCAGCCGCCGCATCGACCTGCGGCCCCGACTGCGGGCTTGGGGCAACATCGGCCGGGCTCCTGCTCGCGGCAGCCTTCGGTGCGGTGGGATCACGATATGCCAGCTCGACAATGCTCCCTTCCAGCGGTGCGAGCGAGCGGAAGAAGGCTGTCAGATCACGGAGGCTGACGATGGCCAGCACCAGTCCGTCGAAACCGCCGGCACCCCTGACGCGACGAGCCAGGTAGAGTTGCCCATCTGCCGGCGCCGCGCGTCCCGCAGGGGGGACCGCGAAGGTCTGGCGTGCCGGGTCCGCCTGGAAAGCCCGGAAGAAATCCCGTTCGGCCACGCTGAGTTCGGTCCCTGGCCAGTTGCTCGTGTGGCTGATGACCTTTCCATCGGAGCCAATCAAGGCGATGCGGGAGCGGGGGTACGCGCTGCCGCTCTCCTCGAGCAGCGACTGGATACGGGTGTTCCCGATCCCGAGGGGCGAGACCTCGGTGCCTTTGGCTCCCTCGAGCTCGTGCGAGATGATCGACAGGCTGAGGTCGAGGACCTTGAGCGCGCGGTCCCCGGCCTCGGCGAGGAGGGTTGCCTGGCCCTGCAAGCGCTGCTCGGTCGACCGCAGCGTGTCGTCCCGCAGGCGGTTCAGGTTGGCATCGTTGAGCGCGATAATAGCCACGCACAACGCCAATGCTCCTGCGAGGAGGGCGATATCAGGCCGCCAGTGCTTCTCGATCGCGCGCCGGATCATCAGCGATCAACCGACCACCAAGGTTGGATAAGGAGGTCCCTGAATTAAAGGGGCAGGCACGTAGCAGGTACGTAAACGGGCCGGCCGTCGGCTGCTCCGGATTCGGTAACGGAGCTTCTCCTTGCTTTGGCGGTTAACAGCTGGTCAACGCCCGTGCCGAAAATGGCCGGAACAACGGGCCTTCTTGGCGAGTCCGGGCGGCCGCGGCTCTCGACGCAGTCTGCAGCCTGGCGGCTGCCGGTCAGCGGTTTGCGGCCTGCAGCCGGGCGACCATGGCCTTCTGCCGGGTCAGCATCTCCACGATCGTCCCTTTGTTGGCATACGGAGCGAATGCGTAGTGGAGCACGACCTTGCCCTTCACGATCGTGGTCGCAAACACCGTGACTTCGACCCTCTCTTGACCAGTGTCCGTTTGCGACTTCTGCAGCAGGGACGCGTAGCAGGCCGTCGGCCCCTCGCCGATGGTGCCGAGGAAGCGCATCTGATTGACCCTGAGGGTGGCAAGAGCCTGCTCGGCGCGCTGCTGCAGATCCTTAGGCTGGATTGAGCCCGCCTGTGTGCCCATGTCCTGCATCTGGCCGCAGAGCCGCTTGAGCACGTTCTCGGGTGCGTCCGGCAGCGGGCCGTTCGCAAAGGCGAGCACGGTCTGATACTCGGCCCGGCGCTCGAGGGCGGGTCGCTTGCCGTTCCTCCATTCCCTGAGATCGCGGCAGTCCGCGCTGAGGAGCAGCAGGCGGTTGCCGGTCTTGTTGCGCGCCGCATGAATGTTGGAGACGAGGTGCGCATCGGTGGACACGGTCGGATCGAGCTCGCAGTGGCCGGGCGGGAGCGGGAGGCTGAGGGTGGTCTCGGCGATCTTGATCTGCGTCGCGGCTGCGGCGGTGCAGAGGACGCAGACCGCAACAAGCACCGCGGCGGTCCGAGGCACGGCCTTTCGCGACATGAGGATCACTCCTTCTGTTCCCGGGCGCCACGTGGGGGCGCCGCTGATCGCTTGTCAATCCCGGCGCGGACCCCCAAACGGACCCCACATGCCGAGGCGAGCGGCAGAAGGCGCTCCTGAACGGGGCCTCGCTGTGGACATCGCGCCCACCGGATTGACCCGGGAACCGAGATGTAGTCCCTGGCAGGAGGCGGACGTCCGCACCCGTCGCATCGGTATCGCCACGCATGGCCAGCTCGATACGCCTGGTATCCTACAATCTTCTCGAGGGGCTTCGCCCCCTCGCGGCGGACGCCGACGATCGCCGCCGGCTCGACCGCGGGCGCGCCAAGGCGGCGCGCGCGGTGGTGAGCGCGCTCCACCCCGACATTCTCGTTCTCAACGAGGCGCTGTTCTGCCGGCAGTATCTCGGACGGATAGTCGACTACGCGCGCCTGTTCGGCTTCCCCTACGAGGCGGCCGCGCTCTACGACGACGCCTGGGGCAATGCGGTACTGAGCCGCTACCCCATCTCAAGGTCGCATGAGATGCGGATTCAGGACCGCGGGGGCCTGGTGGCTGCCATCGCGCTCCCGGCGGGAGAAGTGACGGTTGCGTCCTATCACCCGCATCCCAATCGACAGCCGGAGGCCAAGGCGTCCGATTTTGTGCGCCTGGTGTCCGACGTCTCGGGTGCTCTGATCGTCTGCGGCGATCTCAACTGCATCAGCCCGGATGACGGGATCGACCGCGGGCAGCTCGTTGCGGCATTCCGCAGCTTCTCGAGCGACGCCGAGGTGGTGGTCGACCGGTTCCTCGAAAGCGGGCGCCAGGTCTTTGCAGCATTGGGCGCACTGGGCCTGCGGGATGCCGTGCCGCCGAGCGGGCGGCGCTACAGCATTCCGACGGACCTCATCAATGCCGACAAGAGCTCCGCGATGCGTATCGATCACGTGCTGGTCAACGACGCCATCGACGTCATCGGTGGTGAGGTGGTCCACAGCGCCGCCACCAATCGGGCAAGCGACCATCATCCGGTAATGGTCGAGTTCCGCATCGCGACGTGAGCGCTTCACCTCGCTCGGCTTCGGCGCCGGTCCACCTTGGACGGTGCCTGGCGCCTGAGCTGGGTCGCCGCGAGGAGCGCGCAGTAGGGCGGTCGCGGGCGCGGAACGATCCTCTGGGGGCCGCGTTAATGGGGACCATGCCTCCGCTCTACCGAGATCCGGCCCTGCTTCTGCTGATCGCTGCCGCCGCCGCCACGGCGTTCTTTGCGGTGCTGGTCAGCATGTGAGGCATTTCGGACCTGCGGGCCGGGCTGCTTTCCCCACCTCTTCTGCGCTTCCACGGCTCGTTTGGGGGGGCGCATTGTTAACCTCGGGAAACATCGCACCTGGGTGGGCGCTACGTGCCTCGGCAGGGAGGGGATGGCGGCTGGGCCAGGGTGCCAGTGCTCGTTCCAGCACCGCTCAGTGTGAAACTTCCACCATCCCTGGGTGGACGGCGTTCCGTTTCCTGGCCGCGCGCGCCGCCTAGCAAACGAGCTTTTTACTGGCGTTGCAGCTCGGCTATCGGAAAATGTGCTGCAAAGTGCCTCAGGTAACAGCCGTCGCACCATTTCCAGGCTGGAGTGCGCCCCGCAAGGACGGACGCCGCCACGACCGATGAAAGGGATAGGTTTGCGCGGCGGCGCCGCCCGTTCTGCCGGCACCGGGCTCGTAACCGCGGAAGGGCTCCGTCGGCCGCCGCAAGGAAAGGGAGGCATGTCTTGGACACCCGCTTTGCTCTCCCGGTCAATACCGTTCTCGATGGCACCTACAAGATCGTGCGTGTCGTCGGGCTGGGCGGGTTCGGCATCACCTACGAGGCGTTCGACGTCAAGCTCGCCACCCGGGTCGCGCTGAAGGAGTACTACCCCTGCGATTTCGGCGACCGCGACCGGACCATGAGCGTCCGTCCGCGATCGGAGCGCCACCGGAAGACCTTCGAGTGGGGGCGCTCGAACTTCCTCAAGGAGGCGCGCACGCTGGCGCGCTTCGAGCACCCCAGCATCGTGCGTGTCTCACGCGTGTTCGAGGCCAATTCCACCGCCTACATGGTGATGAGCTTCGAGGAGGGGCAGAGCTTCGAGCATTGGCTCACCAACCTCGGCCGACCGCCGGCGCAGGAGGAACTCGACGGCATCGTCGCTCCGATGCTGGCGGCGCTCGAGATGATGCATGCCGCCGACTTCCTGCATCGCGACATCGCGCCCGACAATATCATCGTGCGCGCCGATGGCAGTCCGGTGCTGCTCGACTTCGGGGCGGCGCGGCGGGCGGTTGCGGAAATGAGCCGCACGATGACCGGCATCGTCAAGGCCGGCTACTCGCCGCATGAGCAGTATTCCGCCGACAGCCGCCTGCAGGGTCCATGGTCGGACCTCTATGCGCTGGGAGGCACGCTCTACCGCGCGGTCACGGGCAGCCCGCCCGAGGAAGCGACCCTGCGCGTGGATGAGGATCGCCTGGCGCCGGCGACGCTGGCTGCCAGAGGCAGCTACCGGCCCGGCTTCCTGGCGGCGATCGATGCCTGCCTCAAGGTGAAGCAGTCGGACCGGCCCCGCTCCGTGGCGCAGCTGCGACCGATGCTGTTCGAGCCGGCGCCGCGGCCTCAGGTACGCTCCCAGCGCGTCGCCCCCACCTCAAAGCTGCAGAGCGGGCCGCCGCGGTCCCTCCGCGTGGCGCGGCCTGCCCCTCAGAGCCCGGCCAGGCGATGGGCGGTGGCGGTCGCCGCAACGCTGATGATCGCGGGTGGCGCCTACGGCGGCTATCAATTCACGCATTGGCAGCAGGGCCGTCCGTCCGGCAGCAGTGGCAGCACGCGTGGCGGCGAGGCGAGCAAGGCCGAAGATGCGGACAAGCTGCGCCAGCAAGCCCGCCGCGACGCCGAGAGAAGGCGCCAGGAGGAGGATGCCGCGGCTCGGGCGGCCGCGGAAAGGCGCGAGCAGGAGGAGCGCGCCGCGGCAGAGGCCGAGGCTCGCCGCAAGGCCGAAGCCGAAGCCGAGGAGCGCAAGGCCGCCGAGCAACGGCGCACGGCCTCACGCGATGATGGCAAGGGGAGCGGGACCGGCCCGCCGCAGGGGCGGATGCTCACGCTGTCGACGAAGCTCGGCAGCCAGCCGAATGACGCCCACCGCGGATGGCTCGGCGTGGGCCTCGAGCCCCTGGAGCTGCCGCTGGCGCTCTCGCTGGGTCTCGGCAACGCCGATGGCGCCGTGATCCTGAGCGCCATGCCTGCCAGCCCGGCGGCCCAGATCGGCCTGCGCTTCGGCGACATCATCGTCGGTCTCAACGGGCTGCGCATCCCCAGCATGACGGAGCTGCTTTCCCGCCTGTCATCGCTGGCGCCGGGCAGTGAGGCCAACCTGGAGGTGTGGCGGGTCGGAGAGAGCGACGGCGACTTCCTGCAGGCAATGTTGCGGCTGGCGGATGGTGGCAACGCCTACATCATGTATCGCGTCGGGCGAATGTATGCCCTGGGGCTCGGTGCGGCGCGTAGTGCCGGCGAGGCGGCGCGCTGGTATCGCAAAGGTGCGGACGCAGGCAATATCAACGCCGTCGCTGCGCTGGCGGTTGCGCTGCTCGAAGGCAACGGCACGCCCGTGGACACCCAGGAGGGCCTGCGCCTGCTGAGGAGCGCGGCGGCCAAGGACCACGTCGAGGCGATGAACCGGCTGGGCCACATCCTGCTCAATGGCAAGATCGCCGACAAGGACGCTCTCGAGGCGGCGCGCCTGTTCACCAGGGCGGCCGACGCGGGACATGTACCCTCCATGGTCGACATCGGGCGGATGTACGGCAACGGTACGGGCGTGCAGGCCGACGCGAGCAAGGCGGCCATGTGGTTCAAGCGGGCGGCCGACCTCGGCAACTCGAGCGGCATGGCCGGCCTTGGATGGCTCTACGAGCATGGCAAGGGCGTCACGCAGGACCTGGGACAGGCGGTTGCGCTCTACCGGCGCGCCATCGATCTCGGCAATCCGGCGGCGATGACCGACCTGGCCCTGCTCCACGTGCAAGGCAAGGGCGTGGAGAAGAGCGAGCCGACTGCCGTGGCGCTCTACCGCAAGGCGGCGGGGCTCGGCAACTCGATCGCCATGAACAACCTTGCCTGGATGATCCAGAGCGGCAGGGGCGTGGCGCGCAAGGACCCCGCGGAGGCCGCCGACCTGATGCTGAAGGCGCTCGCGCGGCACAACGAGTTCTCCTATCGCCAGATGACGCAAAGCTGGCGCGCCTGGAGCAAGGAGTTCCGCGTGGCCCTGCAGACGAAGCTGCGCGAAGCCGGCTTCTACTCGGGGCAGGTGGACGGCGAGTTCCGCAATACCACCACCGCTGCGATCAACGCCTACATCAACCGCACGGGCACGCCTTAGGACGCCGCGCCTCGGGCTCGACTCGCCCAGCCCTCGGCGTCATGTCATACGCTCCAACCCCGTGCTGAGCCTGTCGAAGCACGGCTTGGCGTGCTCGGCCGCGTCCTTCGACAGGCTCAGGACGAGGGCGTGTGTGCGGCCAATGGTTACCGCCCCTGCGCTGAGCTTGTCGAAGCGCGCTTGGCATGCGTGGGCCGTCCTTCGACAAGGCTCAGGACGGGGGCGTGTGACACGACACTCCGGGCGTCGGGCCACTGGCGGTGGACAAGCAGGGCGATCCACTGCACGATGAATGCCATCGCATCCGGCATGATCCGTGTGGCATCCTCCGTGCGAGGATAGAGCATGAACAAACCTATTGTCGGTGTCATCGGGCTCGGCTCGATGGGGGGCGGCGTCGCCGGGTCGCTCTTGCGCGCCGGCTTTCCCGTGCGCGTGTGCGACGTGAGGGCGGACGTCGTGCGCTCGTTCGCCGACGCGGGCGCCGCTGCCTGCGCGACCCCGGCCGAGCTTGGCGCGGTCTGCGACGTGGTGATCGTGCTGGTGGTCAACGCGGAGCAGACCGAGGCGGTGCTGTTCGGCGAGCAGGGCGCGGCGCCGGCGATGCGCAAGGGCAGCGTGCTGGTGCTGAGCGTCACGGTGCCGCCCGCCTTTGCCGAGCAGCTGAGCGCGCGGCTCGGCGAGCGCGGCATCGTCATGATCGATGGGCCGGTGTCGGGCGGCGCAGCCAGGGCGGCTGCCGGCGAGATGACGATGATGGCGTCGGGCCCGCCCGAGGCCTTCGCCATCTGCGAGCCTGTGCTCAGCTCCATTGCGCAGAAGGTCTACCGGCTGGGGACGGAGGCCGGCACGGGCTCGAAGGTGAAGATGGTCAACCAGCTGCTCGCGGGCGTGCACATCGCCGCGGCGGCGGAGGCCATGGCGCTCGGCATCAAGGCGGGCGCAGACCCCAACGTTCTCTTCGAGGTGATCTCCAACAGCGCCGGCTCCTCCTGGATGTTCCAGAACCGCGTGCCGCACATCCTCGCCGGCGACTATACGCCCCGCTCGGCAGTCAACATCTTCGTCAAGGACCTCGGCATCGTGCTCGAGGCCGGCAAGAGGTCGACGCTGCCGCTGCCGCTCACGGCTGCCGCACACCAGATGTTCCTCAGCGCGGCGGCAGCCGGGCACGGGGCAGAGGACGACGCCGCGGTGATCAAGATCTTTCCGGGTGTCGACCTTCCTCGCTCGTGAGCATGGGACAGGCACATGCTGCTCGGCTGCATCGCGGATGATTTCACGGGCGCCACGGACCTCGCCAACATGCTGGTGCGCGGCGGCATGCGCACGATCCAGACCATCGGTGTGCCCGACGCGCCGCTCGGGCAGGAGGTGGATGCCGTGGTGGTGGCGCTCAAGTCGCGCACGATCGCCGCAGCCGATGCGGTTGCGCAGTCGCTCGACGCGCTCGCGTGGCTGAGGCAGGCGGGGTGCGGCCAAGTCTATTTCAAATACTGCTCGACCTTCGACTCCACGCCCAAGGGCAACATCGGCCCGGTCACCGAGGCGCTCATGGACGCGCTCGGCACCGACTTCACGATTGCCTGTCCGGCGTTCCCCGAGAACGGCCGCACCATCTGCCGCGGCTACCTGTTCGTGGGCGACGTGCTGCTGTCTGAATCCGGCATGAAGGACCATCCGCTGACGCCCATGACGGATGCCAACCTCGTGCGCGTGCTTCAGGCGCAGACGCGGCGCAAGGTGGGGCTCATCCGCTACGACGCGCTGGCGCGCGGCGCCGATGCGATGAAGGCGCGCATCAGCGAGCTGCGGAAGGGCGGCGTCGGCATCGCGATCGTCGATGCGCTCGCGGAGGCGGATCTGCACTGCATTGCCGAAGGCTGCGCGGACCTGCCCCTGGTGACGGCTGGGTCCGGGGTCGGGCTCGGCATTGCCGAGCACCAGCGGCGCGCCGGCCGGCTCGCTCATGCTGCCTCGGCTGCCACCCTGCCCCGGGTGGAGGGGCATGGCGCAGTCCTGTCGGGCAGCTGCTCGGTGGCGACCAACGGCCAAGTTGCCCACTGGATGCAATCGCGGCCCGCCTTCCGGGTCGATCCGCTGCGTCTGGCCGCGGGCGGCGAGGTGGTGCAGGAGGCGTTGGCGTGGGCGCGGCCCCGGTTGGCCTCGGGGCCGGTGCTCGTCTATGCAACCAGCGGGCCGGATGAGGTGAAAGCGGTGCAGCGCGAGCTGGGCGTGGAGCGTGCAGGCGCGTTAGTGGAGCAGGCGCTGGCCGAGCTTGCGAAGGGGCTCGTCGCCTCCGGCGTGCGCAAGCTGGTGGTGGCGGGCGGAGAGACCGCGGGCGCGGTGGTCGGCGCGCTCGGTGTCCGGGCGCTGCGCATCGGTCCGCAGATCGACCCGGGCGTGCCGTGGACAGAGAGCCTCGACGCCCGGCCCATCGCGCTCGCCCTCAAGTCCGGCAATTTCGGCAGTGCGGACTTTTTCGCCAAGGCACTGGCGCAACTGGAGTAGGAGCATGCAGGAAAGCGCGCTGCGCGAGCAGATCTGCGCGCTCGGCCGGTCGATCTTCGAGCGGGGCCTCACCCATGGCTCGACCGGCAACATCTCAGCCCGCTGCGCGGACGGCTGGCTGCTGACGCCCACCGGCTCCAATCTCGGGCGGCTCGATCCGGCCAGGCTTTCCAAGCTCGACTGGAACGGCAAGATGGTCTCGGGCGATGCACCGTCCAAGGAGAGCTTCCTGCACCTCGCCATGTATCAGCAGCGGGACAGGAGCCAGGCCGTCATCCACCTGCACGCGACGCACTCGGTGGCGGTCTCGGTGCTGGAGGGTCTCGACCCCAACGACCTGCTGCCGCCGCTGACGGCCTACTACGTCATGCGCATCGGCACGCTGCCGCTGGTGCCCTACTACGCGCCCGGCGACCTTGCGCTGGCGGAGGCGGTGCGGGGCTACGCCGGACGGCATCATGCCATGCTGCTCGCCAACCACGGTCCGGTGGTGGCGGGCTCAAGCCTGGCGGCGGCCGCCGACGCGGTCGAGGAGCTGGAAGCCACGGCCAAGCTCTATCTGCTGCTCCGGGGCCAGCGGGTGCGCCCCCTCAGCCCCGAGCAGGTGGCTGACATCAAGCGGCGCTATCCGGCCGGTTAGCCCGGCACCAGCCGTCAGGTTGCGGCAGGGCTGGAACCCGAGCGGCAGCTCGGCCGTTGAACATTGTTGGGACAGGAGGAGCGCACCATGGCTGGGACGCGCGAGCAGGCTGTCACCCGGCGGCGGCAACACCGTCAGCAGGTTCAGCAGCAACAGGCGCAGCGGCCCAGATTTCCGACAACACGCGAGCTGCCTGCCAAAGAGCAACAGTCGCGGCACAACCCGGTTGCCGAAATCCTCAAGGGACGGATCGGCGAGACCGATCAGTGAAGGGCCCTGGCGGCTCGGGGGCCCGTTCGGGGCGGGCTGCAAGCGTTTGCGCGCGGGCCGGTGGGGGCCGCGGTGATTCCACCATTGTTCCGGGCGGAACTGCGCAGTTCTTGGTCCCCCATTAGATCTGGCAGGGCCGGAAAGCTAGTGGAGCGGCAATCATGAGCATCGCACCGCGATTTCTTCGGACGGCCGTGGCGGCAGGCGGCTTGAGCTGGGTAGGTGCCGCCCAGACCCACGCAGCCATGGTCGTGTGCGAGCCCTCGCATGCCGGCGAGGTCGCCGAAGACAGGAGCGAGTTCGAGGCAAGGAAGCGCGCGCTGGCGAGTTGGGCGGCGCTCGCCACCCGTCACGGCGAGCAGTACGGCCGCTGGGGCCTCGCCTGGAACAGGCAGCTCGACTGCGCGCCCACGGGCGCCGGGACGTTCCGCTGCAAGGCGGCGGGCCATCCCTGCACCATCCGGCAGGTGCCGCCCACGCAGTTCATACCCCTGAAGCGAGGGACACAGGACTGAGACCAAGTTTCAGCGGCGCGGCATCTTTGATAGGATCGCCTGCCGCGGCTCGAAGGGAGATGCGCCTTGGACAGTCGTTTGGCTCTTCCCGTCAATACCGTGCTCGACGAGAGCTACCGCATCGTGCGCGTGGTGGGCTCCGGCGGCTTCGGCATCACCTACGAGGCCGAGGACATCAAGCTCGGCATGCCGATTGCCTTGAAGGAGTATTACCCCTTCGATTTCGGCGAGCGCGACTCCACCATGAGCGTCAAGCCGAAGTCGGATCGCCATCGCTCGACGTTCCAGTGGGGCCGCTCCAACTTCCTGCAGGAAGCCCGCACGCTGGCGCGCTTCGAGCATGCGAGCATCGTGCGCGTGACCCGCGTGTTCGAGGCGAACTCGACCGCCTACATGGTGATGCGCTTCGAGCAGGGGCAGAGCTTCGAGGCCTGGCTCAACAGTCTCGGTCGGCCGCCGACGCAGGAGGAACTCGACCGGATCGTGGAGCCGCTGCTCGACGCCCTGCAGGTGATGCACGCGGAAAGCTTCCTGCATCGCGACATCGCGCCCGACAACATCATCGTGCGCGCCGACGGCAGCCCGGTGCTGCTCGATTTCGGCGCGGCGCGGCGGGCGGTGGCCGAGATGAGCCGGTCGCTGACCGGCGTCGTCAAGGCGGGTTACTCGCCGCATGAGCAGTACTCGACCGACAGCCGCCTGCAGGGGCCATGGTCGGACCTCTATGCGCTGGGCGGTACGCTCTATCGCGCGGTCACCGGGGAGACGCCGCTGGAATCGGCGCTGCGTGTCGACCGGGACCTGATGCCGTCGGCGGCCAAGGCGGCGAAGGGCTCGTACCGGCCGACCTTCCTGGCGGCGATCGACGCCTGCCTCAGGGTGCGGCACTCGGAGCGCCCGCGTTCCGTGGCGCAGCTGCGTCCGAAGCTGTTCTCGCAGACGCCGGAGCCGACGCGCAGGACCGAGCCGCCGGTCAGTATGCGCAGATCCGCCAGCAGACCGCTGCCCATGAGCAAGGTGGCAACGCGCGCGGCGACTCCGCCGGGGCGTTGGGTCGCCATCGCGGCGGCCGCCGTGGCTCTGCTCGGCGGCACCTACGGCGGCATGGAATACATGCGCTGGCAGCCGGCGAGGCCCGGCGTGTCGGACACCGAGTCCAAGCGACTGGCGGCAGAGGCCGAAGCGCGCAGGAAGGCCGAGGCCGAGGTCGCACAGCGCCAGGCCGCTCTCGATGCGGACCGGCGGCGGCAGGAGGACGAGGCGGCTGCCGCCGCGGCGCGGCGCCAGGCCGAGCTCGACGCGGAGCGGCGGGGCAAGGAGGCGGCCGAGGCCGCGCAGCGGCAGGCCGACCTCGATGCGGAGCGGCAAAGGGCCGAGGCGGAGCGGGTCGCGTCCGCCGAGGCGGAGCGCCGCAAGGCGGACGAGGACGCGGCGCGCAAGGCCGAGGAGGAGCGGCTGAAGGTGGCTTCGGCGGTGCTCAGCGCAGACGAGCGCTCCGGCTTCGTGCGGCGCGTGCAGACCGTGCTCAAGCAGAGCCGGTGCTATGACGGCGCCATCAACGGGCGCAGCGGTGAGACGCAGGACGACGTCGACCGCTTCGTCGCCAGCGCCGGCAAGAAGGGCATGGCAAAGCCGGGTCACATCGAGCTGGCCAAGGCCACGGCCGGCGACTTCGAGGCGTGGCTGCGCGATGCCGACGAGGTCAAGGGACCGCTCTGCACTCCTGCACCTGCGCCCAAAGCGGTCAAGCACGAGGTCGAGAAGCCGAAGGCCAAGCGTGAGGCCGATAGGTCGCGCCGTTACCAGGAGGAGCAGCCGCGGGCGCGGGTCGAGCGGGAGCGGCCGCGTGCGGAGCCCCGGGAATCATCGGGCGGCGGGCAGAAGCTTTGCTGGGGCTACAAGAACGAGATCGCGCCCTGCCAGCGATAGTCCCGCTCGGGCCGTGACGCTCGATCCCGGATATTCGCTGAGGCGAATTCCGGGATGACAATTCCGCGGGACATCCAGCCGGGCTGTCAGTAGCGGGGCGGGATGACTTCAGCCAAGATGGCGCATCGGGGGTGGGCCGCTTCGGCGCAACGCCGGCGCCCCTCGCTACCGATGCGCGAGGGCGGCATGCGAAGCGGGACGATTTATCAACGCCCCAGGGCGGCACCCAGGCCTAACGAGACGATCGTCACGAGCACCTGCGGGCACAACTGCGGCGGCCGGTGCGTGGTCAATGCCCACGTGGTCGACGGCCGCATCGCGCGCATCTCCTCGGACCCGGCGAGATGGCAGCCGGAGCTGCCGCCGCTACAGGCCTGCGCGCGGGGATTCGGGCAGATCGAGCGCGTCTACCACCCGGACCGCCTGAAATATCCGCTGCGGCGCAAGGGTGCCCGCGGAAGCGGTGGGTTCGAGCGCATCTCCTGGGACGAGGCACTGGGTGAGGTCGCGCGCGAGCTGTTGCGTGTGCGCGGGCGCCACGGCAACGCTGCGATCCTGGACGCCTCACGCTCGGGCAGCCTGTCTGCCCTGCACGGGCGGACCGCCGCCCAGCGGTTCCTCCATATGTTCGGCGGCTGCACGGAGTTGTGGTCGAACATGTCGGCCGAGGCCGAGGTGTTCGCGGTGCGCATGACCTACGGCGCCAAGGCCACCTACAAGAGCGCCGGTCGCGAGCCCACCGACTACGTCAACTCCAAGCTGATCCTGATGTGGGGCTGGAGCCCCGGCGACGGCACCTTCGGGACCGGCACCTACCAGTACCTGCGGCTGGCGAAGAAGCGCGGCGTGCGCATCGTTTGCGTCGATCCCCGGCGCACGCGCACGAGCACCGCTCTGGCCGACGAGCACGTCTTCATCCGGCCTTCCACCGACGCCGCGGCGCTGATCGCCATGGCGTATGTGATCGCCAGCGAGGGCCTCCATGACCAGGCTTTTTGCGATGCGCACGTGCTGGGCTTCGATGAGGACCATCTGCCTGGCGGCGCGCCGGCCGGAGCGTCCTATTTGTCCTACCTCAACGGCGTGGCGGATGGCGTGCGGAAGACGCCCGAGTGGGCAGCCGGGATCACCGGCATCCCGGCCGACACGATCCGCCGGCTGGCCGTCGCGTTCGCCACGACGAAGCCGGCAGCCCTGCAGTGCGGGTACGCGCCGGGCCGGACGGCTTACGGCGAGCAGTTCCACAGAGCCGCTTACGCGCTCGCCGCCATCACCGGCAATGTCGGCGTCAAGGGAGGCAACTCGGGCGTCAGCAACGGCGCTACGGGACGCACCGGCATCAAGAGCCTGCCCGCGGGAGCCAATCCGATCGACGCGCGCGTGGCCTCCCCGCTGCTCGCCGATCTGCTGGCGCGCGGGAGAAGCGGCGGTTATCCCGCCGACATCAAGCTGATCTACTCGGCGGGCGGCGACCTCTTCAACCAGGCCCCCAACGTCAACAAGATGGTGCAGTCGCTCGACAGGGTGGAGTTCATCGTGGCGCAGGATCATTTCCTCACGCCCACCGCGCGTCATGCCGACATCGTGCTGCCGGCGACCACCTTCTGGGAGCGCAACGACGTGCACACGCCCTGGGCCGGTGCCGGGCACTACGCCATCTTCATGAAGCAGGCGATCGAGCCCATGCACGAGTGCCGCAACGACATCGACATCTTCGCCGAGCTCGCCGCCCGCGTCGGCATCGAGGGCTACAACGGCAAGAGCGAGATGGCTTGGCTGCGCGAGCTGACGGCGGATGCGGTGGACGACTTCGAGGCGTTTGCCGGGAACGGCGTCGCCCGCTTTCCGGCGCCTGACGATGCGGTCGCCTTCGCGCGCGAGATCCGCGATCCCGAGCGCCACAGGTTCACCACGCCCTCCGGCAAGATCGAGGTCTATTCCATGGCCCTGGCGGCGAACCCTGACCCCTATGGGCTGGGACGCATCCCGCCGATCCCCACGTGGGTGCCGCCGTTCCGGGAGAACCCGTCCTATCCGCTCAAGCTGTGCACGCCCAAGTCGCGGGCGCGGACGCATTCGATCCACAGCAACCAGCCCCTGCTCGGCCGCGTCGACCGCGACGATGTCTGGCTCAACCCGGCCGATGCCAGCGCGCGAGGGATTGGCGATGGCGATCCCGTGCGCGTGTTCAACGAGCGGGGCGCCGTGGTCCTGCCCGCACACGTCACGGAGCGGATGGCCCCCGGAGCCGTGTCGATCAAGGAGGGTGCGTGGTTCACGCCGGACGCCGACGGCACCGACACGCGTGGCTGCGCCAACGTGCTCACCGACGACCGCTCGGCGCCCTGCGGGGCAACCACCTACAACACCAACGAGGTGGAGGTCGAACGGGTGGGCGCGGCTGCGGCGAAGGCTTCTCGGTAGGCCGCTTTCCGTCGTCGCGCGCCTCAAGTTTCGGGCACCAGCGTCCCCGGGATCGAGCGGCTGTGGCCGCGGAACTCGGCGATGGTCTCGCCCGCCTCCGTCCTCACCGTCACGTCGTAGATGCCGCTGCGCCCGCCGCGGTAGCGCTCGCGGGCCTCGGCGATGAGCCGCATGCCGACGTGCGCGGGGGCCACGTAGGCGATCTGGCACTGCTGGGCCACGTGGCGTTGGCCGTGGGAGTTGCAAGCGAACGCGAACGCTGAATCGGCCAGGGAGAAGATGTAGCCGCCGTGGCAGGAGCCGTGTCCGTTGGCCATGCTCTCGATCACGGTCATCGACAGGACGGCGAGGCCGGGTCCCACCTCCTCCACCCTCATGCCCATGGCGCGGCTCGCCCGATCGTCCGCCCACATGGCGTCGGCGCTGGCCTTCGCGATTCTTTCGGCGTCCCGCTTCATGCCTTGCGTCCCGTGAAGTTCGGCGCCCGCCTCTCGAGGAATGCGGCGATGCCTTCCGCGGCATCGGGAGAGGCGCCGGCGAGACGCTGCAGGTCGCGCTCCAGATCGAGCTGCTGGGCAAGCGTGTTGGTGGAGGAGGCGGCGAGAGCACGCTTGGCGAGCCCGAGGCCGTAGGTCGGGGCGACCGCGAGCCTGCCGGCGACAGCGGATACCTCGGCCTCGAGCTTGTCGTCGTCGACCGCCTTCCAGATGAGGCCCCAGGCTTCGGCCTGTTCGGCGGACAGCGGCTCGGCCAGCAGGGCGAGGCCGCGGGCACGTGCCGCGCCCACGAGCCGCGGCAGCACCCAGGTGCCGCCGGCATCGGGGATGAGGCCGATGCGGGCAAAGGCCTGCAGGAAGCTCGCGCTGCGCGCCGCGTAGACGAGGTCGCAGGCGAGCGCGACGTTGGCGCCGGCCCCGGCGGCGACGCCGTTGACGGCACAGATCACCGGCTTCTCCAGCGAGGCGATGAGGCGCACGAGGGGATTGTAGGCCTGCTCGAGGCGGCTGCCGGCGTCGGGTACGCCCGCCGCGCCCTGCGGGCGCGTCTCGGCCAGGTCCTGGCCGGCGCAGAAGGCGCGGCCCGCGCCGGTCAGCACCACCACGCGGCATTGTGCATCGGTGGATGCGGCCTCGAGCGCGGCTCTCAGCTCGGCGTGCATGGCGAGCGTGAAGGCGTTGAGCTTATCGGGGCGGTTGAGCGTGAGGCGCGTCACGCCTCCCTCGCGGGCGATCAGGACTGTCTCGCCGGTCACGGCGTATCCTCCCTTGCGGCGTCGATGGACTGGGGACGCCAGTGCGACGTTGTAGCCGAGCCGGCCGCCTGCACAAGCAGCCGCGGCGTCGCCGCGCGGGTTCATCCAGGGCGGGCCGTGCGGCCTGTCGCTAGCACTCGGAGTTGACCGGTTTTGGTAGCACATCAGTTGTCCGCTTCGGTGGTTTGGGCATGGAGGGGCTTTAAAGCCCCTCCATGCCGGCAAAGCGTCGCGTCGAAGCGGG
>Ga0070741_10005376_pt1 | contig 28540 bp, 22 predicted proteins | sample Coa_R1_4_FD_66440 | JGI IMG/M metagenome (GOLD analysis project Ga0070741, IMG submission 66440) | Surface soil microbial communities from Centralia Pennsylvania, which are recovering from an underground coalmine fire - Coalmine... | ecosystem: Environmental > Terrestrial > Soil > Unclassified ... | reverse complement strand
GGCCTTCTACTATATGTGGTACCATCAATCGGATTGGTCCTCCTCCAAAATGTCGGACTTGCCAACCGTACAGTACGACTCCGGCGATGATGCCACGATTGATCAGCAGGTCAACTGGGCAGCTAATGCAGGCATTACGGGCTTCATCAGTTCCTGGTGGGGACCCGGCGACCAGACCGACCAGAATTTCACCAGGCTCCTGGCACACTCGGCCTCCCTGGAGAGTACGACGCACGATCACTTTGCCTCAAGCATCTATTTTGAATGTGATGCCGGTGGCCTGAGCGGCACCGACAACATCGTCAACGGTCTGCGCTATCTGATCTCCAACTATAGTAGCAGTCCCTACTTCTTCCACTGGCAGGGCAAGCCCGTTTTGTTCTTCTGGGACCCGCTGGGCAACGGGCGCACGCTGGCGCAATGGGCCTCCATTCGCAGCCAGGTCGATCCCAACAACCAGACGATCTGGTCGGCCGAAGGGGTGAGCACAGACCTGCTGAGCGTCTTCGATGGCATACACCTCTTCAGTGCTGGCTACTGGGGTATCCAGAACAACGACATGCCCGCTGTCGACCAGGGGTTCCGGGCCAAAATCGATGCCTATAACGGCGCGCATGGCACCAGCAAAATCTGGGCGGCAGGCGTCTTGCCCGGCTATGACGACACCCGTGTTCCTGGACGCACTGGTACCTATATTGTGCCCCGCAACAATGGTGCCACCTATACTACCAGCTGGAACGCGGCCATGGCGAGCAAGCCCGAATGGATCACCATTACCTCCTTCAACGAATGGTTCGAGGGAGCCATGATCGAGCCTAGCGTCACCTATGGCATGCAATATCTCAATCTGACCCAGCAATTCACGCGACAATGGCATGGGTAAGATATTTCAGGTAACCGTAATGATCGTGTTCATGCTGCGGCAGTAGGTGATCAAGCGGCTAAACACTGGAAGAGGTTCAAGGGCCGGGATGCTGCCCACGACAATCAGCTTGCGTTGCGCGCGTGTTAGCGCCACGTTCAGACGGTGCGGGTTGATCAAGAACTCGCGCCGCTGGCTCTCGATGGCCGGTTCCTGGGTTGTGGCGAAGGACATAATAATCACCATTCGCTCACCACCCTGAAAACGATCGACCGTATCAACGCTCATAGGTGAACCAGGAGGCAACGCTGACCAATCACTGGTGGGATCATTGCTGAACAGATGGCGGCGTATATTGGCAACCTGGGCTCGATAGGGCGCGATGATGCCAATATCTTGCTGCTCTATACCTCGTGCAAGTAGCCCAGCCACCACATCGCGTACTGCCCGTGCCTCGGCGTTGCTGATCTTGGATTCCGCGTTTGCTTGCTCATCGCGTACATCCAGAAAAACCAGCGGATACTTAGGTTCAAGTGCCCTGCTGAGCTCCGAAGCTTCTTCAGGGGATAGACGCCTGCCAGATCTGTACACTAAGCGACGATTGGCAACAGACTCGTGTGCAAGCAACTGTTTGTCGTAGAAGATGGTTGAAGAGAAATTTGAAATCCACTTGTTCATTCGATATTGAATGCGCAGGGGAACACAGGCCCCAATTGCCATTGAATGACGCTTCATATAGTCATCATCCAGGTGCTTTAAATAGCTGAAGAGTGAATCGCTGAGACCCTCCTCAGCTGCTTCTGTGCTCAGCACCAGTGGAGGAAGCTGCTTTTCATCCCCGACAAGGATGAAACGCCTGGTGAAACGCAGTGCGCCTAGAATAGCTGGGATGGTAAGTTGTCCAGCTTCATCTATGATCGCCACATCGAAATCCAGTCCGCTGTTTTCCAGCAAGTTTTCCTCCGTATATGTTGCGTGTGGAGAGTAGCGATCCGATGACCATGTTGCTGTTGTAGAGGCGACAACAGGAGTATTCTGTAAGATTTCGCGTACAATATCGCTGTAAGAATGCTCCTGCTCCTCTTCTGAGGGATTTCTTATAGTCAAAGAAGAGGCGCGTACGGTAATCAACTCCTTCAGGAGGCGAGGACGGACGGCTTCGTCGACACTACGCTCATGTCCCAGGCGCAGGTAATTATGAAAGCCCTCTTTGTCGAGGCGCTTGAGCATGTTATCAACCGCCTGGTTGGTGAAAGCTGCGAGCATGACGCGCTGGCCTTGCCTGGTCAGGTGCTTGACGATCTCCGCGATGACACTCGTTTTGCCCGTGCCAGGAGGACCATGTATCAGCAGATAGTCTTGCATTTGCATTGCACGCTCAACGGCAAGGTTCTGTTCTGCGTTAAAATCGCGTCTAGGGACAACGCTTGTCTCGATAAAGCGTGGGCGTATTCTGCCAGCTACAAGGTCGCGCAGGTGAGCATCAGCTTGTAACCAGCGCAGAAGGTTTTGCAATGTTCGTATATGCACCAGATCGTTATCATAGCGGTCGATCAGCGTTGGATGGGCGATCAACTCGCGTGTCCAGACCGTTACCTGCTCCGAGCTGATCGCCATAATCGTGCCTGTGACCACCTCGCCAGTGATAGGATCACCATTGCTCAACAGGATCTCATCGCCCTCACGTAGTTCAGAAGTATTCTGACAGTGAAACACGGTGACCCAACCATCTTTATCAATGGTGGGAGTGTCCTGGATTTCCAGACCGCGAATAGCTGTTCCTTGCTGGATACGCTCTGCGACAGGCGTTTGCCACAGCCGCGCCTGTTGCAACTCGCCAGCGCGGCCCTCCATTTGCAAGAGGCGATAATAGCGTGCAAAAAAATCACGATCCTCTGATGTATCACTGACTGCTGATTGCAGACTTGTCATATGAGAATGAGGTTGAGTAACCTCGGAGGCTGCAATCAGTTGTCGAGCGGCCATAACCTGAGGATCTGGCTCTGGCGGTTGCCAGTAGAGAATGGATGAGATACGCTGGCACTGAGTCAGCATAGCGCATTTTGTGCAACGTCCAGGGCCAGGTGGCATCGTTGGAATGTTCGTGACACGACTGAGGATGAGAATATTGCGCGTCTCGTTGACCCGCTGAATCTCGCGTATACTCGCAGGTATGCCAAATGCCTGTGCACTGCCTGGTGTACCACTATAGAGCAGCGTAGCCAGCGCCTTCTTCATTTTGGAGTCACGGCGTACCGTCAGGAGTGCGTGATAGCCGTATACCTGCCAACGATGATCGCGCTTAGGCAAATCCCCGCTTGCTCCACCAGTCTTGAGTTCGAGTAATCGCTGCCTGCCCGCCTGTTGCCAGAACAGGTCAAGCCTGCCGCGCAGACCGATCTCAGGTGCCAGCAGAAACGTTTCCGCTCGTACCTGATTGCCTTCATTGGTCTCACCTTGTTGGTTCGCATAGGCGGTGGGCATATCCCACAATGTATTGCGTTCTTGCTCATACCATTGCGCGAGACTTTCAAGGTGTGGGGCAACCTCCTCGCGCAGCCCATCGCTGGAAATATCCGCAAGCGCAATATCGATGCTATAGAGGTCGAGCGCCTGCTCCAGATGATGGTGAAGAGACGCGAGCGGCGACTCCGATTGTTTGTCTGTTGAACTGTGTTGAGGGTTGAACCTTCCCCTATCGTGCTCCTTGAGCAACTCTTTGAAGCAATGATGGATCAGATTGCCGCGCAAAGTCGCGGCCGACGGTTTTGAGGGAATGAGACGATTCAGGATGTATTGTCGGGGGCAGTACTCGGCCTGGTTCAGATCAGTAATATTGAGCAGGGTGTCGGGTTCCAGGACTGCCAGCGTATAGGTATTGGTCTGATAGCACTGCCGCGAGTGCTCCTTATATTCAATCGTGAAGGGTTCAACAGGCAAATGATAGATACGCAGCGTCAGATTATAGGTTCCAATCACATCGCCCCTGGCCTTGAGTTCGCGGATCAAGCTGCGATAATACTGGTCGTAGAGCCGCACCTCGACACGTGCAGTGCCCGTATCGAGGATAACAATAGGAGTGCGTTCGCCTGCGACCAGGCGTTCCTGGGCGGCTACGATACGCCCCTCAAGTTGAGCCTCATGACAAGAGTGTTTGGGATCAAGCGTACAAAGAAAACACTCACGCTTTATCTCGTCGTGCTTGTCGAAATATTGATCATTAAGGGTCGCCATCAGGCATTGCTCTCCCTGTTTTTGCTCTCTTGCACGCAGTGTACGGTAGGAACGTAGGTTCGTCAAGTAGGGCGTACATATCCAAAACCTGTTATCATTTCCAGGTTCCCACTTCTTTCAATAGTGAAGACGACAGCCTCGAAGAGCGTAGCGCTATTTCTCTGGGCGTCTCTGGCCTCCCCTGCTCAAACCAGCGGATGATTATCTCGATCAACAGTGAGGCGGCAAGCTCGGGCGCAAGCCTGTCGTAGGCGTTGGCGACGTGTTTGCCGTTCTGTATACACGAGGATGACTGCTGGACACGGATATACAGGGCTTCTTTCAGGAAGGCATGCATTTTCTCTATAAACCACGAACGGCTCTTGCTGGCAAGCAGGACACGATAGAGCCGCTCGTACTCCACGAGATGCTCGAAGAACTTCACAAACGGTTCCGGTACAACTTGCGTTTCTTCGGAGTCTCGTACGACCTGGGGATGAGCATTCAACTCGTTTATCATCGTACACACGGCTTCCTCGAAGAGTTGCTCGACCAGCTCATATTTATCCTGATAATAGCGATAAAAGCCAGCCCGACTCATCATGGCGTGTTCAGCAATCTCTCCCACTGTGAGCGCGTCAAAATCACGCTCCTTGATGAGATCCATCAAGGCTATCCGCAGGAGCTTCTGCATGCGTTTGATGCGTAAATTGCGGGTAGATTGAGTCATTTTCCCTTCTTTGTCTCAGCGAAAGACATCTGACTTCGATTGTTTCTTGTCTCTCACCAGTGGTCAGACTACACTGGTGAGGATAAAGGATCACTCCCTGTGTATCCTGTCATAGACCTCTCTCATTGTCAACGAGAAATCTGCCTCATTTGGAGATGATCAGGCAAGAGCGTTTTCTCTGCGAGAGATCATTGAAGTATGTCACCAGGCGAAATAAGGAAGGAATCCAGTGATGGTTCAGGAACATGTACCCGTTTTGATTGTGGGAGCAGGTGGCGCTGGCCTATCCCTGTCCCTCTTGTTGCACCAGCAGGGTATTGCTTCGTTGTTGGTCGAGCGACGAAGCGACACCTCGTGGTATCCGCGAGCACGTTCCCTCAATTTCCGCACGTTAGAAGTGCTGCGCGGGTTGGGACTGGAAGCGCAGGTTCTTGCTGAAGGCACCACAATCTCGCGGCTATTCCGCAAACAAAGCCTTGCAGCCAACGAACAAGAGGAGATCCCCAATCCCATTGCGATGGTTGAGCATCTGGAAGAAATCACCCAGGAGCCTCTCGCATGGTATTATCCCCAGAGTAAGCTCGAACCGCTCCTGCTAGCGGAAGCGCGGCGACGTGGCGTAGATGTGCGGTATGGCACTGAACTCGTCTCCTTCACACAAGATGAGGCAGGCGTGACAACTGCCATTAAGGATTGCGTGACTGGGAAAGGAAGCGAGGTGCGAGCAGATTACCTGATTGCGGCTGATGGTGCACATAGCAGGATTCGCGATACGCTCTCCATCCCCACACAAGGACTCGGGGAACTTCCAGAGTGCCAGATCTTTGTGTACTTTCGGGCAGACTGGGGTGAGTTGGTACGAGGGTATGAAACGGACGTGTTCCAGATTGTGAACAAGAATGTGCGTGGGATGTTTATGATCACCGATCAGCAGCGTGGCTTATTTATGATCAGCTATTCTCCTGCCCGAGGGGAAGCAGCGCGGGACTATACCGCCGAGCGCTGTCAGGAGCTGATTCGTCTGGCGTTGGGGAAATCTGATATGACCGTCGAGGTTGTCGATATAGCCGACTGGAAGCCCATTCAACGTGTGGCCGATCGGTTTCAGGAGGGGAGGGTTTTCCTGGTGGGGGACGCGGCACATACCATGCCGCCCTACCTGGGACTGGGTGTCAATACGGCCATTCAAAGCGCGCAGAACCTGGGCTGGAAGCTGGCTGTTGTCCTCAAGAAGCTGGCGACACCAGAGCTCCTGGCTACCTATCAGGTGGAGCGACGCCCCGTTGGTTTGTTAGCGGCCCAACAGTCGATGATCGGATCGGGTGCGATCTTGTTTGGGAAAGAAATCACCGAAGCCAGGGGAAGTACTCTGCCTTCTCTGAAGGAACAGCTTTCCATCATGTATCCTATCGTCGGGTATCGCTATCGCTCAGAGGCGATCATCTCAGATGATGCGGCCACGCCAGCACAGGATGGGATCGAATTGCTAGAGCCTCTGGAGTTGAACGGACTGCCTGGGACACGCGTACCCCATCTCTGGGTTGAGCGAGAGGGGCAACGCCTCTCCACGCTGGATCTACTCGATGGGTGCTTCGTCTTGCTCATAGGTCCTGATGGCACTGCCTGGGAGCAAGCGGTGCCGGGAGTGGCAGCTTCACTTGGGATCGAACTGACAGCCTACCGTATCGGCTCGGATGGAGAACTGCTTGATCTGGAGAATGCATGGCAAACAAAAATGGGAGCCTCCCCCGATGGAGCTGTGGTCGTCAGGCCTGATGGTTTTGTGGCCTGGCGCAGCAACACGCGGCCTCCCAATCCAGCGCAGCAGCTTGAACAGGTGTTTGCGCACATCCTATGTCAGCCGTTCTCCTGATTGAGTCAACTGGTCGGGCAGCAGCTTGCCCGACCAGAGCCTCATCACCGAACAATGAGTAGCCTGATGTTCTCCCACAAACGTAATAGCCATCGGGAAGTATTTTTTGCGTCCTATGGAAGCGTCAGAATGCGCTTGAGGGGAGTCTCGAACTCGGTAGATATGCAGTCCATAATGACGTTATCATAGAGCTTATTACCCCAGCGATAGGCTTCACGCTGCCGTCCGATAATACGGAAACCTGCACGCGTATATGCGCGAATAGCGCGCTCGTTGTAAGCAAAGGTGCTAAGCCTGATATTGTGTAGACCCACTATCGTGAAACCGTAATCAAGCACGAGGCGAGTTGCTTCTGTCCCGTAACCTTTGTCCCAGCAATCTTTTTCCCCTATGAGAATACCAAACGCGGCAGTGCCATGCCTATGATTAATACGGCGTAGTTCGGTCAAGCCAATGGGGCGCAATGTGACGTATTCGTATATGATGAAGAAGACGTGGTTGCCCTGTTCACCTTTGAAAAGCGACTCATTATGCTTTTCCATTGCCTCCTGGGGGGTTGGTTGCAATGTATCACCTGCCAGGAAACCGACAGCAAAATCATTTTCCCATTTCGTCAATAGTGGCAGAACGCCGCGATGGATTGGCCCTAGCGCGACCTTTTCCCCAACGATATTAATGATAGGCTTCTCATCTATTTGAGGCTTCGATTCGAGATTATCCATAAAATGCTCCTTCTAATGTAAAAAGCCATAAACACATACCTGGATTTATGCATTCTTATTTTAGTACTACGTAGAAAACAGGTGCTATTTGTCACCAAAGCGCTCGGTATCTCATCTTCTGCTTTGTCTGTAATTCAAGAGTGTATTTTCAAAAGCAGTTTCGTTCTCGTGATACAATTTTTCCGTCAAGAAAAATTTATGCTATGTTAGCTTCTTATTTGAAAGGCAAAGAGTTATGTCTATACCACCTATACGTACACTCACGCTCGGTATTGCCGAAGCGCATCCTATCTCCGGGCAAAGCATTCAAGAGGTTGGTAGGCTTCTCAAGCAGGCTAGCGCACGTTTCACGGATGCTGGTTATGAGGTGCAGACGGTGCGCCTTTCCACGCGGCCAATCTTTGATGATCTTGCCGATTGGTCGCCTGCCGCGCTTGTCAGGTATGTGCGGGATCTCCAGGAGATGCTGGACGATGCGGGGGTGAATTATTGCTCCCTGGGAACGGCACAGGCTGCGCGCCCCGATTTTCCCCTGGAACGACTGGATGTGCTGGCTGATCTACTGATCCCGACGAGTGCGCTTAACGCGACGATCCAGCTTGCGACAGTAGAAGATGGTTTACGCGCTGAGGCCGCAATGCCGGCGGCGCGGATCATGCAACGCCTGGCCCAGGAAACGGCTGAGGGCTTCGGTAATTTCCGCTTTGCAGTGCTGGCCTGTATGCCAGCTGGTAGCCCATTCTTCCCCGCAGCCTATCATGCTGGCCCGACAAGCCTCTCTATTGGGTTGCAGGGAGCATCTCTTGTTGCCGGAGCCCTGCAGGCGCAACAGGGGAGTACAAAACATGCGCTTGCTCTTGCGCAGATTACGCAAAAGGTGAAAGCTTTCCTGATTGAACAGGTAATGCCAGTTGTGAAACTGGGGCAAGAACTGGCCGAAGCGCACAACGTGCTCTTTGGCGGAATTGATCTCTCGCCTGCCCCGCTGGGCGATGATAGTATTGCTAGAGCACTGGAGCTGGCTGGCTATGGTCCAATTGGCACTCCAGGAACACTTGCTGTTGCTGCTGCCGTGACTACAGCACTAAAGCAGACGGGACTGCCAACCTGCGGCTACTGTGGGTTGATGCTGCCCGTGCTGGAGGATGTAGTGTTGGGGCAACGCTGGGAAGAGGGCCTTGTGAATGTACATCAATTGTTGTTGTATTCAGCCGTATGTGGAACCGGGTTAGATGCTATTCCGCTGCCGGGGAATAGTCCAGCTGAAACCATCGCCGCTCTTTTATTGGACGTGGCGACATTGGCAGTACGCCTGCAAAAACCGCTCTCGGCACGTCTTTTTCCCGTGCCTGGGAAGCAAGCAGGAGAGCGTACAACATTTACCTCACCGTATTTAACCAATACAAGCATCCAATTATAACAAGCCTAACAAGTAAACAGAGCACAACCCGGTTCCCAGTCAGGCTGGGAACCGGGTTGTGCTCTGTTTACTTGTTATAATTTGTCTATCTATGGTGTAACGTGTGTGCCCCACAGCGCGTCCATAACGCCATGATAGGAACTTCTGAGGCTTTCAAAGAGGCGTGCATTCTCGATTGCCAATGCAGCGAGGCTGGCGAGCACAGAGAGAAATTGCACATCATCTTCCTTGAATGTAGTTGCGTGGTCCGTGTAGACGCGCATAACCCCGATGGCCTGACCACGCACCTCTAATGGAACACACAAAACCGAAACAATTCCTTCTTGCTTGGCGGCTTCCTGGTATTGGAAGCGCTGATCGGTTCTGACATCAGCGATGTAGACAGGTGAGCCACAGAGGGCCTCGCTATCTATCGGGCTGTGTACGACATCAACGGGTCCTTTTGACAGATAGCCGCCGCTGAGGCCGTAGACAGCACTTAATTCTAGCTGACCAGTGTTGGGATTGAGTAAACGTAATCCACATGCCTTGACCTGCATGGCTTCTGTAATGCTCATCACAACGCTTTGTAACACCTGGTCGAGTTCAAGGCTGGATGAGATGGTCAGTGCAGCTTGATAGAGGGCTTTATAGTAGTCTCTATGTGGAAGAGATGGAGGGTTTGTAGTGCTAGAGTTTCCTGTCATCGTTCTGTTCTCCCTGGTAAGCAATGCTAGTACACAAGCACACCGTCTGTCGAAAATGCAAAGGACACTTACTAATACGTATCTATTGTAACATACGTATCACTTGGGAAAAAACAGAGCGTTGTTACCTAGCCAACAGACCTGCAAGGCTGCGGTTCAGGATGACAGAGGACTCCTGGTGAGTGTTCTACAGGTTTAACCCTCTCCTCTCATTGCAGTATGTTTATTGCATCACATGCTGGGGTGACGGATCTTGCACCAGCCACACGCGACAGGGGGCGTTGGCCAGAACATAGGATACAGTTTTGCCCAGGTCGTTATGCGTCTTTCCATTCCGTACTAAGCCGATCAGAAGAAGTGCGCAATGGTGATCTTTTGCCTCGTCAACGATAGCCGGGCCTGCATCGCGGGCCTGGACTACTTCAGCAACGGCCTCACAACCTACTCGTCCTGCAATATCCATAGCTGAATTAAGCAACTTGTCTGCGCGTTCAGATTCCTGTGTAAGTACAGCTTTCAGAGGTAAAGAACGTGGGACTTCGATAACATGAACGAGGTGGACCTTACGTCTGGCTCCTTTCGCCATTTGACAACCGAGGTAAACCAGGTTCGTGTCGAGTTTTTCACCAGCAATAACGACAGCGATGTCTCCGGTGTTTGTCTCTCCCAGAGCCGACTTACTGATCTCTGTCTCCCCTTTGGCCTTGGAACCCCATAAGTGAACCATAGTGACTCCCCTCCTGATGGAGCGTGATAAAACAGCATCTAGCACCTTCAGTGTCAGCGTATTCAGCTAAAGCCTTCAACGCTTGACATCCGGGTCTCTAGAGATTCTAACCCCTATATGCAATCAGAGTCAATGTCAGTAATGTATACGCTAGCAACACTGCTAGTAGATACAATTGCTAAGATTGCCTATAAGAGTAGATAGTAGTATACCCGGTTTCTACTTACTTTTATGTAATACGTGGATTTCTACACGTTGTTGTGATTTTTCAGGTACAAAATCTCACAGATTTGTGAATTTCGCCCATCCGACGTATCAAAACTAGTAACTGAGAATTTTAGGACCTATTGTATTTATGACCATTATCAGTATTTTTATGAACCTGAATTAGTACAAAAGTACTAATTTTAAGCATCTCAATGGGATAACAGGAATGATGACTCTGTTATTCCCGACATTATTGTCGTTTTATCTATAAGTGTACCAATTGCTTGATAAAAAGAAAGGCGACCTTGCTGGTCGCCCGTAACGTTTAATCTGGTTCAATCGTTGCTGTAAGGTTATAACTTAATAAGCGTTCCTGGTAATACTCCGCTGCCTCCTTGGGACAAACGATTACAACAGCTTTTCCTGTCAGGTGGGCTGTCAGCATAATGCGTTCTGCTTCCTCCACGGTTAAAGTATTTACCGATTGTAGCAGAGCAAAGACAACATAGGTCATTTCATTATAATCGTCATTATGAACAATAACTTTGTAGGGAGGAAGCAACTTTGTGTGGTCGCGTACAATCTCCTTTGGTTTTACAGGAGATTGCGCTAGCATGAACCGGTCTCTAGGCATTGTGACTTTCTCCACTCAGTGTAAGAAGTAATTTGCTATGAGTCTATTGTAACTAAGAGTGAGGGATTTTACCAGTACTCTAGTGCAAAGTCACTAGACGGATTTGGATGGGCGAGTATACCGAAAAGAGAAGGGAAGGCTCCCGTGTCGCCCCCCTCGCCATAAGTCATTCCCGATTTTTAAACCCATGCACGCAATGAACCCAACCGCGCCCCAGGCGCGGTTGGGTTCATTGCGTGCATGGGTTTAAAAATCGGGAAACCTCATTCCTGGCGGCTGACGCTTCTATCAATTTTGCCCTGATTGTTCAATAGAATGGCTCGTGCTCGTGATTTCCTGCTGATATTTTCGGGATCAGCAAAGCGCAGCGCAATCACAGTGAGAGCATCCTGGGTTGATGGAGCGGGGCTGTTTTGTGGAATCTGCTGCCCAATGGCTCCGCGTACACGACCTCGCCGCAGCAGCCCAAATATTACACCGAGCACAATACCAACTATCGCGCCTACGATACTGCTCAGAGGTTCATGCACCGTTGGTAGCGCAAAGGTCGCCACAAAACCTAACACCGCCACGAACGCGCCTAAAATGATGGCGAGCAGAATGACCATTACAGGATTGGGTCCTGTACGCTGGGTTTGCAGAAAGAATTCGCGGCGTGCCTGATTGGGACCATGTTGGCGGAACTGGCCCTGTGAGGCGACACCTGCCGGAAGTTGATAAACCTCATCTTCGTTGAAGCCTTCCTGGCGCAGTCTTGCTGCCGCTGTATCCGCCTTAGCTTCATCTGGAAAAACCGCCAGTAGATCATAACTGGCAGGTTGTTGTTGCTGTTTTTGCATAGAATATGCTCCTGACAAGGATATGTGCCTGATTTTCTGCCCCATTATACTACGCTGCCACTTTTTTGTGGCTACCCTTTATCGCGATACCTCAAGCATTACGCGCTCACAAGAAATTTGATCACACACATTTTTTTCGTGCTTCGTACGAAAAAATGTGTGTGATCAAATTTCTTGTGAGCGCGCAGCGCGATACTTCACTGTTGCTGGCAAGCACGTTCTTCTAGTTGTTTGATGCGCTCCATTTGCTGAAGATTCCATTCATCCTGCGAATAGGGAGTGGAGAACCAGGCATCGAGAATCTCTTTGGCAATTGGTTCGGGTGTGGCGCGCAGGCTGAGCGCGAGAACGTTGGCGTGGTTCCAGATGCGTGCACCCCGCGCGGTTTCCGCGTCGTGACATAGTGCGGCGCGAATGCCAGGCACTTTGTTGGCAGCAATCGAGGCCCCGGTACCAGTCCAGCAGCAGACGATACCTTCATCTGCCTGTTGGCTAACTACAGCCTCTCCAACTTTGCTGCTGGTGAGCGGCCAGTCCGTTTCGGGGTCGTTCTCGGCCAGAGGGCCGAAAGGCAGGACTTCGTGCCCGCGCTTCTTGAGTTCCTCGATTAAGAAATCGGTAAAGTGTGTACGTTCGTCACTGCCAATAGCAATCTTCATGACCAGGCTCCTCCTTTAGTCAACTGGCTTGTGCTGGAGAGATTCCAGTACTGCAGCAATCTCCTGACGCACGCGTTCATTATTGTTAATCTCGGCATGCACCTTCTCCCAACCATGCATGATGGTGGTGTGATCACGTCCCCCCAGTTCAGTGCCGATCTGCAGCAGAGAGGCACTTGTCTCTTCGCGCATCAGGTACATGGCGACCTGCCGCGGCCAGACGATATCGCGATCTCGCTGTTTCCCTCTCAGGAGTTGCGGCTCGACATTATAATAACGACTCACGCCTTCCAGCACTTCTGTCACTGTCAGGCTGGAGGGAGCCTTTTTGTCATTGTAGATATGTTCGAGCGCCTGGGTTGCCAGTCCCACGGTAAGGGGAGCGTCGTGGAGCGTGGCATAGGCGATCACGCGGTTGAGTGCCCCTTCAAGTTCACGCACACTGCTGCATTGAGGGCGTGCAATATATTCGATTACTGCAGAAGGAATGGTAAAATGCAGCGACTCGGCCTTGGAACGCAGAATTGCCAGGCGGTGCTCGTATTCTGGCGGTTGCACATCGGCCAGCAATCCCCATTCAAAGCGTGAGCGCAGACGATCCTGCAAACTGTGAATTGCCTTGGGAGGACGATCACTGGTGACCACAATCTGCTTACTGGCATTATGCAAAGAATTAAATGTATGAAAAAACTCTTCCTCGGTTGACTCTTTCCCTGCGATAAACTGGATATCATCGACAAGCAAAATATCGATCTGGCGATACTTGGCACGGAACTCTTCGGTTTTTTGAAACCGAATAGCGTTGATGATTTCATTCGTAAATTTCTCAGAAGTTACGTAAAGGACAGTCAGCCCTCTTGTCTCTCCTGTATGACCGATGGCATGTAACAGGTGGGTTTTTCCCAGGCCCACACCTCCGTAGAGAAAGAGTGGATTGTAAATACGCCCGGGATTTTCGGAGACGGCAAAAGAAGCCGCATGCGCTAACTGGTTCGATTTGCCAACGATAAAAGAATTGAAGGTATAGCGAGGGTTCAGCAGACCTTCATTAGGAAGACCAACCGAGGTAGCAAAACTGTATGCTTGCGCTTTCGCGGGCATCTGTGGCTCGCTTAGGGGAAGATTATGACCAAATCGTTCTTCCTGCTGTTCTTGTACAGGCTCTTGTTCTGACTGCGGACCCGGATGCACTTCAGGTTGTTGAGGAGTCAGAGAAGGCATTGAAGACATGGCAGCGGCAGCTGCGGCATCAGCGATACGCCTCTCGCGCTGGGCAGCAGAAGGACGCCCCTTGCCAAGGCGAGGGAAGCGCCTGGGAACATTTGAGAATGCGGTGTCTCCCGATGCTGTATTTGCCTGTTCGTGCGTCTCTTTCGCGACGACAAATTGCACTTCAAGGTTCGTGCCGGTAACTTCGATAAGGACAGAGCGAATAGGCTCGATAAAACGACCTTCTAACTGGGCTTTAGCAAACGTTGTTGGGACGCGTACCACAAAGACGCCATCTTGAAAAGAGAGCGCAGAGGTGCCCTGAAACCAGGTCATAAAAGTTGCAGCGCTGACCTTCGTCTGCACTCGTTCCATTGCTGTTTGCCAGATTTGTTTTGCATTCACACGCAGCACCCCTTTACTGTGGGGATATTTGAGATCTATTGGAGCCGATACGCTCGTATTACGCTTTCCACATATTGACAGTAGAAGAGTAGTGTATGTAATACTCATTTGCATTCACAATGGCGCTCTCGCGTTCGTGTGAATGCAAGGAAAGAAAGATAAAAAATAGACCCGGATAGTAATTTCGTGTCGGCGGTTTGTAATGGTAGCATTAAATCAAAACGCTGTAAAGCCCCTCTTTTGGTACCAGTGAGAGAACTACTTCATAGGTTTTTTTCTTTTTTTAGAGTATACTAGGCCAAAGAAAACATAGCAGGATATCTCTGTCTCAAAACGTTTATATTTTATAAGGTACCCATTAACTTGTCGGGATGTGCCTGTGTTGAAGGAGCATCATTCTATGTCTTTGTGTCGTGCTGTATTCTGGATTATGCGGCGTTGGGAAGGCTGGTGGAGGGCCTCTGTCTTTCTGCCGACAAAACGGCGGTGGTTGTATCTGCCTGTCGTGTTATCGGCTATCTTGTTGGCTGCATGTTCGGGTCTTAATCTGGGGGGCAATGTTTCGCCAACCTCGACGGCTGCTTCAACGAATGTTCAGCTCTCCACGCTGCATTGGTGCGGGAAGCCGCTCATGTCCTTCCGCGATCTCGCCGCAGCCGCGAACGCAACGCCAGGAGCAACACCGAACAGTACGACTACTGCGCAGGCTACGCCAACCAGCACAACTGCTGTGCAGGCTACGGCAAGCAGTACACCCTCGGCAAAGACAAATGGCCTGGGGCCAGCTAATGGGACTCCTACGACGATCACGGATTGGTCGCTCGTCAAAGCCAATCTGGGATTTACCATTTTTCTACCGGCGACATTGCCAGCCGGTTCCTGTCTGTTGAGTGCGTCGGGCACGTTGCGAGACCCCATTCTGGGCAGTAACTTTACCATTATATACCTGTTACCTGATAATAGCTCGATCAGTCTATCGCAGGCTCCACAACGTTCGCAAAATACGGCATTTCAGTGCAGTACCTCTCCCACTACCGGCCCTTCAGGCTCGACGCAGAAAGGGGGAACGCCTAAGCCGACCGCGAGTGCGGCCCAGGCTCCAGTACAACTTTGTAGCGGTGTGCGCGATAAGACCAATATCGTTTTCTCGGCACGAGGAACGAGTCAAACTCTACAGGTATTTTTTCACAATTTACAATCCGGTGTTGATTGGATGCCCACTTCGTAGGATAATAGATGTGGGCTTTCTGTGAGAGATCTAAAAAATGTACAATATCATGGGAAGAACTGTCGTGCCGGGAGATCCTTTGTTTGTAGGAGTGACCGCGACGCTCAACTTTCGCTTCTGGTATAATGATCAAGAAGTTTTACAGATGCACGTGATGGAAATTTTGCGTGTAGACGAATGGGAGGAACAGTAATCATGGAAAAGTGTCCCTTTTGCGGGGCGGAAACTCGACCTGGAGATAACTTCTGCTTAAATTGTGGCAATCGCCTGCTCCCGTCGACTCCCTCAGCTGCTCAGCCACCGATTGGAGAAGCTACGCTTGCCGCGCCAGAGGATTGGGGATCAGCGCTCTCGGGTGCTCCTGCGCAGACTTCTGCCTGGGCGGACTCAGGTGGTCCGACGATTGCGAGCTCTGAGCCCGAGCCCGCGACTGCGCGTGATGGTTCTGCTGCGACTGCTCAGGCAACACTAGACAGGATTCACGAGCCTGCGCGCTTTATTCTGCGTTCGGATACAGGCGAGACCTTGCAGGAATATACGCTGGATAAGCCCGAGGTGACTATAGGTCGTGCTCCGAACAGCGACGTGTTGTTATCGAAGGATAAGCTAACTTCGCGCCGTCATGCGACGGTGCGCTATGAGAATGGGCGCTATATATTGCGTGATGAGCGCAGCGCCAATGGGACGTTTGTCAACGGGCAACAGATTGAAGAATTGACTCCTTACGAATTGCAAGATGGTGATCATATTGGCATCGGTGAGCACGAGCTGGTCTTCCGACCCTTCGGGGCATCAGGGGGCGGAGTAGAAGACATGCCAACGATTGCCGTTCCCTTTGGCTCTCCTGCACTGTCAGAGGCGACATATGGTACGAAGGATGAGCTAGCAACGGTACCTACCAGCGACGAATTTGGCACACGCCCGGTGGAATCCTCCGATGAGCCGGAGGTACCAGCCGCGCAACCAGCACCAGCGGCTTCCAATTTTGATCCCTTTGCGTTCGCTCCTGTGCCCGCTGCCGCTGTACCTGTGGCTCCTCCAGAGCCGGTTCCCAGCACACCACCGCCTGTAGAGCAGGCGTCAGCTCCTGTAAACAATACATCAGCCCCCAGTACACCTGCCATAGTGGAGGAAAAGACTACCGTGGGAACTCCCGCTACCAGCGATCAACTTGACAGTGACGTGACGTTTAATCGTCTGCTCAGTATGCCAATGCCTGCTTTGCCTGATATGAGCGAAGTACAGGCAGCACTCGCAGCCTTGGATGGCCAGGTCATGTCATTTCAGGCACAGCTCAATGCCACGCAAGATGCCTTGCGCAACCATGAGGCTTCGATGGCCCAGACCGCCAATCGCTTACGTCTGGGGATACGTCAGGTCTCTGAGCGCATGAACAAGACCATTGCCGATGTAGCACGCAGCCGCGAGGCGCTTGCCTGGGCGGAACTATCGCAACTGATGGAAGATGTCATGAGCAATCCGCGCGATATCGAATACGTGACGAAGCTTGCACGTAAAGCACGCGAACTCAACAAGGTCTTCCAGATCCATCAGAGCGTACTTAACACAATGGCGGAATGCAATAGTCTGCTGCGCAGCATGATTGGCGAGGAAGTGTAGAAGGAATAGATCTATTGTTGCAAAATCTCGAAACTCCGGTTTTCGAGATTTTGCAACAATAGATCTATTCATCTAGTGTCATGGACAAAATACTGAATACTACTCTATCAGATAAAAACGGGCGCGTCGACGCGGTGGTTATTGGGGCAGGTCTGGGAGGGCTGCTTAGTGCTGCGCAATTACTCAAACGGGGAAAGCGCGTTGTTGTACTGGAGCGCTTGCCGCATAGCGGTGGACGATTCACCGCGAAAAACTTTCAAGGTGTGCAGGTAAGCACTGGCGCTGTCCATATGGTTCCCTTTGGTAGTAGCGGGGTGCTGGCGCGTATGTTGCGCAGCCTGCGCGTGCCGCACCGTTTCTTTGATGCCGATGTCTTTGGTTCATTTCACGTACATGGTAAGCAATATCGTTCGCGGGGGTTGCTGGGTGTCTGCAAATTTCTGGGGCCACGACAATGCTTCTGGTTTTTGCGTCTTGGTTATTTGATGTTTTTTCGTCCTTTGCCTCCACACGAGCGTAACCTCCCCTTTGACCTGTGGCTTGAACGACACATCAACGTTAAGCATAATCCCCAACTGGTAGCATTCTTTGAACGCATCTCGCGCTTTGCTCTCAGCCTCGAACTGAGCCAGGTCAGTACTGCAGAGGTCGTGCGTACAACGAAGAATATGTTCCGCTATGGTGCACCGGCTATCGTACAGGGCGGTTGTGGCGAACTGACACGTCAGCTGGAACAGCTGGTTATTGGACAGGGAGGCGAGTTGCGCCTGGCCTGTGAAGTGTTACAGATTTTGCACGAAGATGGGCACATTACAGGTGTGCGGGTGCGTAATAAAGCGAACGGAAATGAGGAGATCATCAACGCTTCGCTTGTGGTGAGCGATATCGGTCCACGAGCCTCTAATGCATTGCTGCAAAATCGGCGTGTGACGCAGGCACAGGTATTGAAGCAAAAGACGACCACAACCGACGAGAGCGCTAGTCTTGAGGAAGAGCAGGTCGAGTCAGAACTACACGAAGCGGTGGGACTCAAGGTACACGTGCTGAGTGATATCTCGCTCATTCCGCATAAAGGCATTATGTATTGTCTGGATACGCAACGCATTGCTGGTATTGTGCAGCCGACCAATAGCGATCCTGGACTTGCGCCTTCTGGCAAACACTTGCTCATCAGTCATCAGGTGATTCAGAGCAATAACATCGAAGAGGAACGCCAACTCGCGCTTGCCGACCTGCGTATGCTCTTTGGTGAAGCGTTTGATAGTCATTGTCGCGTAATCACTATGGGGACCTATCGCGGTGAGTGGCCTGTAAATCGGATTGCCCAGGGAGAGGACGTTTCCCCGCAAACGCAGATGCGTGGCCTCTATCTGGTGGGGGATGCTGTCAAGCCGGCAGGTTACTTGATGGTTGAAGGTGTTGCTCAGAGCGTCAATTGCTTGCTCGATGTGCTCGACGAGATCGACCAGGAGCAGAAAGCAGCATATCGTCAACACGGGAAGCAACGCAATGTAATGTCACCACCTTCTCGCCTCAACGCGGTTCGCTGGTTATGGAAAGCCCCTGGAAATGCTGGCAAAGGCTAAGGAGATCGATAGTTGAAACAAGAAATAGATTTACAGGCTCCTCACTATCTTGTGACTGGAGGGAGGCCGTTGCGTGGTGAAGTCGTAGTGAGTGGAGCCAAAAATGCTGTAACCAAAATGGTCATGGCCTCTCTGTTGACGACTGATCCATGTATGCTGCGCAATGTACCTCTGCTTGGTGACCTTGATCTGACGGTGAAACTTTGTGAGAGCCTTGGTTCCCAGGTGCAAGTGGATGATCATACGCTCTCCATTCGCACAGAATATATTCATAGTACCAACGTATCTAGTGAGGTTGGAGGCTTAAATCGTATCGGTGTGATGACGATAGGGCCGCTGCTGCATCGCTGTGGCGAAGTGACCATTCCGATGCCCGGAGGTGACCGTATAGGTCCGCGCCCAATCGATTACCATATTAGCGGCTTGCAGCAGATGGGGGCAAAGATCGTTGAGTACAATGGCTATTATCATTGTACTGCTCCCTCAGGTTTGCGTGGCACAACCATTCGTTTACCATTCCCGAGCGTGATGGCGACCGAAAACTTTTTGATTACCGGCTCGCTGGCAAAAGGCGTTACGATTATTGAAAATGCCGCGACGGAGCCAGAGATTGTTGACCTGATCAAGCTCTTACAGAAAATGGGCGCAATCATCGAGTTCAAGGTTGATCGGCGAATTGTCGTCGAGGGAGTAGACAGGCTGCACGGTGCCAGCCATACGTTGCTCAGCGACCGCAACGAAGCCGTATCGCTAGCGGTGGCAACCTATCTAACCAGGGGCAATGTCTACCTGCGTCGTGCCCAGCAGGATACCCTGCTCACCTTCCTCAACACGCTTTATAAAATGCACCTGCATTTTGAGATCGATGATGAGGGCATTCGCTTTATCGGCGACGGCAGAACGGCCTCGGCTATTGCCCTGGAAACCGACGTACATCCTGGATTCATGACCGATTGGCAGCAACCATTCACTATTTTGTTAACGCAGGCTAATGGTATGTCCGTGGTACACGAAACTATTTACGAAGATCGTTTTGGCTATACCGTTGCTCTCCAGGGAATGGGAGCGCATATCGGCTTATACTCCAAATGTCTTGGCGAATTGCCCTGTCGTTTCCGTGAAAAACAATATCTGCACAGTTGTGTCGTACGCGGCCCAACACCGCTCAAAGGCACGCGCCTCTGCATACCCGATATTCGTGCTGGCTGCTCCTACATCCTGGCCGCCCTCTGTGCCGAAGGTATCTCCGAAGTCTACGGCATCGAACACATCGAGCGTGGCTACGAGCACCTTGATGCCAAATTGCGCAGCCTTGGGGCACAAATAGAGCGTATTGAAGGCTAGACAATAAAAAACATCCACCAAACGGGTGCAACCTGTTTGGTGGATGTTTTTTATTGTCTAGCCTTGCCAGTCAGTCTTTACCTCTCGTAATTGTTCTGGAGTGAGAATCCTGAAGAGGATCAAGAGATTCTCCAGGTCGTATTCCAGGCCAATTGAGTGCAGTTCTTGTCGGATACGACCGAGCGCACTTACCTGCGTCGTCGTGATCAAACCATAACTTACAAGACTTGCTGCCAGAAGCTGATCGGGGGTAAGTAACTTAAACATAAGCAAAATTTCACCAAGTTGATAATTCAAATCCACACCACGTAACATCCGCTGAATATTCTGCGCCACCTCTAAACGGCTCTGCGGGACAAGATGCCCTTCAATTAACACGCTGCCAAGTGAACGCGTTGCGCGACCACTGAGCACCTGCGGTTGCATAGCAGATGGTTGTGGAGGAAGCGCAGGCATGGGTGGAAGACTTTGTACAATATCCAGTAACAGCGCATTATTGGGCGCTGTAGTTGAGTCTAACTGGGCATCAGAGTGCTTTTCCAGCGCTTCGTAGATTCGCTCTCTATCTGCCGTATGGTTGCCATTCTCCTTCCCATTCTCAAGTGGTCTCTGCGTGACCGACACGGTAGGTGCCTCTTGCTCTCTCAGATCCTGTTCAATTGCCACCAGTTCCTCTTTCTCAACAGATACTGGCGGAGGGGGTGGTGGTGGGGCAAGAGTTTGTCTGACAGGTGCCGGAGCCGGGGCTGGAGTGACGCTTGCTGTGCTTGCAGGTGCTGATGCGCTTGCTGCTGGTATCGGTGTAGCAATAGATGCCAGCGGTGACGCTGCTGTTGGTGAGGACTGCTGAAGTTGTTGTCCGTAATTAGTCCGCGAGAGTACATCAGGTCGCCGTGACACTTCTGATGCTGGCAGCCCGTTGGAAGGGCGCTCGGCAGGAATATCCTGAATTGGAGAAGCGCGCAATGGTTGTGTGCTAATGCTCTCTCCTGGTGAGACTGGACGAGTGTAGCTCGTAAAGCCGGGATTTGGTGATGTTTGTTCTGTTACCGTATCAGATGCCATAGGACGTAGCCCTGCAGGCGTTGTTGTCTCCGGAGATGTATAGATAGCATTATTGAGCTCTTCTAGAGCCGATGTACGGCGTTCCTGTACCAGGCGCGATAACTGGGCCAGACCAGATTCCTTCTGACCATCCGCTGTGACCTGTCCGTTGGCAAGCCGTTGCAGCATAGGAGAATCTGTGGGTGCGGGATTGTACGAAGCCGTATTAGTAGTATTATATGTAATGTTTTGTGTATCCTGTACTGGCCCTGGCGTTGTTGCATAATTGCTGTTTGCTTGAGGACCCCAGTTCCGCTGATCAGGATAGAGTACGGCGCGAATTTTTTCGGTATAGGATGGCTGGCCCGTCCCCGCTGTGCCAGGTGACAAAGAAGGATTAGCGCGCATTGGCGAGATTTGCTGAGCGGGTGTCACTGGCGGATTGGGTGTATTGACTGGAGAAGATGGCGTAAAATTAACTCTAGTCGATACCTGAGGCGTACCATTATCGGGCGCAGATCTATATACGGTTCCATTGCCAGATATTATAGGGTTATTCGTAGTTATGGATGCTTGTTGTGACGATGGTGCAGATCTTTGTGGCGCAACATAAGAATTAGAAGGTGTGGTTGTCGTTGGCGGTGTTGCTACCCTGGGAATGCGCGACATAGTATTTGCCGTTGACGCTGCATTTGGCACGCGCTCACGTATAGCATCAACGAGTCTCATGACTCCAAACATGCCGTCGACTTCTAGATCGACCACTGTAGATTGGGAGCGGTCTTCTGGATCGTGAGGGCCATAACTTGCCAGATTTGTACAGCGAAACGTCATGACCTGTATGCCACGGCCTCGTCGCTGGCTATCTAGTTGTACCCAGAACTCCCGCCGTGCCGCAGCCGCCTGGGCAAGATTGACAAGCACCATTCGTATAGGTTGGCGCGAAATAGTATCAAATACCTCAACTGCCGTACGTGCTGTGTGACATTCGTAGCCAGCAAGTTGCAGTTCGCTGATGAGAAGCGCGGCCAGTTGTTGATCTCGCTCAAAAAGAAGTAAATGTGGTCCGCCAGTACTGCTGTTCATACCTGCATCACTCCGGTTGCTGTACGCGTTCTGATTGAGTTCACCGGGGTAAGTCGCACTAACTTCATGTTAGACCCTACTCCATAGTCCATCAAAACCTCCTATCCTGTGTCGATACCCCGTCTCAAGGGGAAGAAACATGTCCCCGGTGGGGGAGATATACAGAGAGAATCCTACCTCGCTGTGAGCAATGCCTAGCATCCAACGCGAAATCACAAGATAGTAGTATTGATATTGGACAGACCCGCGTCGTGCTGAGCTATACGTTTGGCGCTAGTATAGCATACATCGCCTTCATTGTCATAATTACCGTACTGTACCATGACTATTGACGCATGTACAAGTTAAAATTAAGAGGGAGGTGTATATATGCATCAATCTGTTTTTTCTTCTGCTCGCCCGCTGATTGCGTTCTTAACCGATTTTGGGCTAAGCGATGGCTATGTTGGGGTGATGAAAGGTGTGGTGTTGGGGATTGTGCCAGATGCACAGTTGATTGATCTTACGCACGATATCGCCCCACAGGATGTGACCGCTGGTGCCTGGATTCTGGCGACATGCTATCGCTATTTCCCGTCTGGAACGATCTTTACGTGTGTGGTGGACCCGGGCGTGGGGAGTCAGCGACATGCTGTGGCCCTGCGAACTGGCGACCGAGTATTTGTCGGTCCCGACAATGGGCTTTTTAGTTATGTACTCGCCGAGCAACAAGTACAAGAAGCGGTTACATTGTCGAATCCGACCTATCACCTGCCGCAGGTCAGTGCAACCTTTCAGGGTCGGGATGTGTTTGCCCCATCAGCCGCACACATTGCGCGTGGTGTCTCACTGACTGAGTTAGGGCCACAGATTGACCCTATGACCCTGCAACGTATCGATCTCGGCATGCCTGTGCATCAAGGCGAAGGTATTGTTGCCCACATTGTGCATATCGATCATTTTGGTAATCTCATCACAAATATCCCATTGAGCATGGTTCCCGATCTGTTTAGTAGTCCTGGAATGCAGCTGAACTTTCCAGAGCGGCAGGTTGTGATCACAGAGAGGAGACGTTTTTTCTCTGAGGGCAGCACGCATGAAGATGATGCGCGTCCATTCGTTTATGCGGACAGTGCAGGTTATATAGCTGTCGCAATACATAACGGCAATGCTGCCAGAACACTGGGTATGCGTCGAGGTGAGACCATTACTTTTGTCCAGATGAAGTAAACTTGCCTCTCTGATCGAGAGGCCTCTTCCGCAAACGTGATAAAAATAAAGAATAGAAAGTCAAGAGTGGCAAAAGGCATGTGATGGCAGGAAGACACAGCAATAGCAGACGAAAGGGACCAAGAAGTAAGCTCTTAACTTCCGAACAGAAATATGCTATAATGAGCGTATACCATTTAGAAAAAGATGGGCAATGGCAGCGGTGTTTCACGTAGTAAGCAGCGGCCCAGGTAATTGCATATGTACTGTGTTCATCTCTTGCCTGAGGTGGAATGAGAAAGGACCGATTTACACATTGCAGGAGCATCAGTATGATGCATCTTTCGGCGTTATCCCATAGTATCCAATCTAGTGATTGGGTGAAGAGTATGGCAGATCTAAACCAAATAACCTCCGAAACGTAGGAAAGGGCTGGTTCTCTCGCGTTGAGTGTCGAGTAAGAAACTGGCCCTTTTGATCTTAATGGTGCTGTACGTTCGGTTGGGACCGAGTGGGTGCTGTTAGGAGGCGGGTATGTTCTCCTATCAATGCCTGCATGATATCCCTTCCTCTTGCCCAAACACGAACCGCGTTTTCGGGTCGTCGAATGTAGAATCAGTCGATGTAAGTAGTGTAAACCAAAACCCACGGAGGGGGTAACAACATTTATGACTTTCATGCACTACTTGGTTATACAAACAGAGAGAGGGTGAATTATGGATCTGGTGAAGCGGTTGGAAGAATTTCGAGATCGTGAGCGAGAACTCATGTGGGAAGGAACCTTTGCACAATACTTTGAAATTGCATGCAAGAGGTCTGAGGTCGCCCGACTTTCCCACGAGCGCATTTATCATATGATTGTGGATGGGGGGGTTGAAACGACCCGCATTGGCGAACCCCGTTACAAATTCTTTAGCCAGGAGATCTTTGGCATAGAGAAGCCGCTACAGCAGATCGTTGACTACTTCCATTCCGCTGCTCAGCGCCTGGAAGTACGCAAACGTGTGCTTCTCCTGATGGGGCCTGTTGGCGGTGGTAAGTCCACGATTGTTTACTTGCTCAAGCGTGGCTTAGAAGCCTATAGCCGCACCCCAGCCGGGGCGATCTATGTGATCAAAGATTGCCCGATGCATGAAGAGCCACTCCATCTCATTCCTCTTGAACTGCGTCCCGATGTTGAGAAAGAATTTGGACTCTACATTGAGGGAGATCTGTGCCCCCATTGTCGCTACATGGTCGATAATCAGTATCAGGGGCGTATCGAAGATGTACCAGTCAAGCGTATCGCTTTCAGCGAGAAATATCGTGTAGGTATAGGAACCTTCACGCCGTCAGACCCCAAGAGTCAGGATATCAGCGAATTGGTTGGTGGTATCGACCTCTCGACGATTGGTGAGGTTGGCGTAGAAAGCGATCCGCGCGCCTATCGCTTTGATGGTGAGCTGAACATCGCAAATCGTGGAATTATGGAATTTGTAGAAATGCTGAAAACCGACGAGAAGTTCCTCTATGTACTGCTCACCCTCAGTCAGGAGCAGAATATTAAAACCGGGCGCTTCAGCATGATCTATGCCGATGAAGTTGTTGTCAGCCACACCAATGAGCATGAATACCAGTCATTTGTTGGTAATAAGAAGTCGGAGGCATTGCAAGACCGCATTATCCTGGTTAAGGTTCCATACAACCTGCGTGTCTCTGATGAAGTAAAGATCTATGAAAAGTTACTCAAGCAGAGTGCACTCCAGAATGTCCATATCGCTCCGTATACTCTGCGTGTAGCCAGCATTTTTGCCACCCTCACTCGTCTTGAGCCGTCGAAGAAGGCGGGCATGAGCTTGATGAAGAAGCTCAAACTCTATGATGGTGAGGATATGGAAGACTTCAAGCAGAAAGATGTACGGGAACTACAGGAGGAAGCGCAGCGCGAGGGCATGGATGGCATATCCCCCCGCTATGTTATCAATCGTCTCTCTAACGCACTTGTCAAGCAGGATGTTACCTGTATTAATCCAATAGATGCCTTGCGCGCATTGAAAGATGGGCTGGATCAGCATACCAGCATTACGCGTGAAGAGCGCGAGCGCTACCTGATGTTCATCAGCGAAGCGCGTAAAGAGTACGATGAGATAGCGAAGAAAGAAGTACAGCGTGCCTTCGTCTACTCCTACGAAGAGCAAGCGCGTACCCTGTTGAACAACTACCTCGATAACGTTGAGGCGTATTGCAACAAGACCAAACTGCGCGATCCCATCACCGATGAAGAAGTCGAGCCCGATGAGCACCTGATGCGCTCGATTGAAGAGCAAATCGGTGTTTCTGAGAACGCCAAGCGCTCATTCCGCGAAGAGATCCTGATCCGCATCTCGTCGCTGGCGCGTAAAGGTCAGACTTTTGACTATACCAGCCACGAGCGTTTGAAGGAAGCCATCGAGAAGAAGTTGTTTGCTGACTTACGTGATGTGGTGAAGATTACAACGTCCACGCGCACTCCCGACAAAGAGCAGTTGCGCAAGATCAATGAAGTGGTTGATCGCCTCATGACGGAGCACGGCTACTGTCACGTGTGCGCGAACGAAATCCTCCGCTACACCGGAAGCCTCTTAAATCGGTAATCTCCGGCTGATGCTGGATGAAGAGTATTGACGAACCTTTGATTGTGGGGCATCCGCGATGGATGCCCCGCCTTACCCAGGTTCGCCATGCCATCCACATCACCGTTCTCACACAAAGGAGAAAGATCCATGTCTGTCTCCCAGCATGACTGGTCATTGCACCGTAAAGGTCAGATCGATCAGGAGCGCCACAAAGAGAAGATCCGCGAGGCGGTCAAGAAAAATTTAGGTGAAATCGTCAGCGAGGAGAGCATCATTCTCTCAGACGGCAAGAAAATGGTGCGCGTGCCAATTCGTTCGCTGGATGAATATAGTTTCCGCTATGATCCAGGTCGCCAGCAGCATGCCGGTCAGGGCAACGGCAAGAGCAAGGTCGGCGATGTTGTGGCCCAGGAGCCAAGGCCAGGCAAAGGCAAGAAGGGTGATGCCGGAAAAGACGCCGGTTACGACTACTACGAAGCCGAAATCACAATGGAAGAACTGGCGGCCATGATCTTTGAAGATCTGGGTCTGCCCAACCTCGAACAGAAACGCCAGCAAGAACTCCAGACCGAAGCCGTGCGCTTTACCGACGTGCGCAAAAAAGGACCCCTCAACAACCTCGACAAGAAGCGCACCATCATGGAAAACATGAAGCGCAATGCTGCGAAGGGGGAAGCCAGGTTTAAAGATATTAAATCCGAAGACCTGCGATTTAAAGTGTGGGAGCCTACGATTAAATATCAATCCAATGCTGTTGTTATAGCAATGATGGATGTTTCGGGCTCGATGGGCGAATTCGAGAAATATATTGCAAGAAGCTTCTACTTTTGGATGGTGCGCTTCTTGCGCACGAAATATAATAACGTGCAAATCGTGTTTGTCAGCCACCATACAGAGGCGAAAGAGGTCACGGAGGAAGAGTTTTTCCATAAAGGCGAAAGCGGCGGCACGCAGGTTTCGTCAGCGTATGAACTGGCGCTGCAAATCATCCAGGAGCGCTACAATCCCAACGACTGGAATATCTACCCATTCCACTTCTCGGATGGTGATAATCTGCCGTGGGATAATGATCGCTGTGTGCAGCTGGTGACCAAATTGATGGAACTGTGTAACATCTTTGGCTACGGCGAGATCCGCGAGGGACATTATCGTTCACCCAGCACGCTCATGTCGGCATACAACAAAATTACAGATAAGAAATTTATCGCTGTAACCATTTCTGATAAGAAAGAGGTCTATCCCGCGCTGCGAAAATTCTTCGCACTGCGCGATCCCGTTCCTAGCAGGTAGTGTCAGGAGTTGTTTATGGCAAACTATGACTCAAATAATGAAATCGAACGGTTGCGTGATGCGATAGATGCTGCATGGGATGAGGCTCGCAAGTTTGGGCTTGATCCTTTCCCAACGCACTTTGAGCTGGTGCCCTCAACGATCATGTACGAGTTTGCTTCGTACGGTCTGCCCGGTCGCTTCAGTCACTGGACGTTCGGAAAGTCTTATTATCGGCAGAAGATGCAGTATGATCTTGGGTTGAGCAAAATCTACGAGATGGTGATCAACACCAACCCGAGTTATGCCTTCCTGATGGAGATGAACAACATGCTACAAAATACCTTTGTAGCGGCTCATGTCTTCGGTCATACAGACTTCTTCAAGAACAATGCCTACTTCCAGCATACGTCTCGGCGTATGATGGACAAGGTGAGCATTCATGCCGAGCGCATTGCCAAGTACGAGTTTGATCATGGTAAGGCTGAGGTTGAGCGTTTCCTCGATGCGGCTCTCTCGATTCAGGAGCATGTGGACTATAATCTACTGCTACGGGGGAGTGACCCTGAGAAAAAAGAGGAGAAGCTACGGCAGCCCTCCAGCGAGTACGACGACCTGTGGGGTCTGGATGAGCGCGCAAAGAAAGCCGAGGAAGAGCGTGACAGATTGCCTGGCAAGCCGCCAAAATTCCCCGAGAAGCCCGAAAAAGATATCCTGCTTTTCCTGATGCAACATGCTCCCCATCTCCATCCCTGGCAGCGTGATATCATCGACATCGCACGTACAGAAATGCTGTACTTCGTGCCCATGATTCAAACGAAAACAATGAACGAGGGCTGGGCTTGCCTTACAAAAGATAGTCTTGTACTGACTGAGCAGGGATGGATGCGTTATGATGCATTACATGAAAGCTTGGCTCTCGGCGAAACCGTGATGGTGGGCAGTGGTCATGGGGAGCAGGACAAGATTACTGACAGGCATATTCGCCGCAATGCTGCTACTATCCGTTTACGTACAAAGCGTGGCCTTGTGCTGGAGGGTGCGGAAGAGCACAAACTTAGCATAGGGCCTGACCAGTGGATAGCGCTGAAGGATGTGAAGGTCGGGCAGCGTATACCCTTGTGCGTCGGCGATAACATCTGGCCGGAGCAGCTTGTGCCTGTGACTACGCCTGAGAAAATTGTCTCTGCAACAGTAGTGGATGTCGCTCTTGCGGCTGGTGTTGGCGTACACACGGTCTATCGTTCAATGAGTGGGAAGACTGACTACGCCAGAGATCGTATTCAAGAGGCTATTCAACAGACTGGTTATAGCGCTGGCACTCATGGCAAGCCGATATACAGTAAGCGTTTCCCGCTTGTCGCGCCTATCCATGTCACAGAAGAGTTTGCCGAG
>Ga0070741_10005375_pt1 | contig 28540 bp, 19 predicted proteins | sample Coa_R1_4_FD_66440 | JGI IMG/M metagenome (GOLD analysis project Ga0070741, IMG submission 66440) | Surface soil microbial communities from Centralia Pennsylvania, which are recovering from an underground coalmine fire - Coalmine... | ecosystem: Environmental > Terrestrial > Soil > Unclassified ... | reverse complement strand
GACGCGTTCAAAAGCACGGTTGCGTCTGCAAGATTCGAGCCATAAATCGAAACGATCATGCGCGGCGCAAGCTCTAAAGGAAAATTGGCGGCGGCCGCGGAATAAACCCGTGCAATCTGTGGGCCCTGCTTTACGAGGAAAGGTTCGTACCCGCCAGCGGGCAGCGTCACAGAGTTTGAGATGGTGGTGGATCCGGAAGTCACGTTGAGCATTTGGGTGCCGGCCGGGAGCAGGTTGGCGAACGCGATGTGGTCGGAAGAGATGGAGAGCTTGGTGGAATTGGCCGTAGCCGAGTCAATGTTCAGATTCGAATCATCCGCGGCGTGCGCGGCCACAATCAATCCGCTATCCTTTGACAGAAACGGATCGTTCTCCGGCGCCGTGCCGACGCTTTGCCAGGCGTTAGTGCCGCTCAAGAACGAAGTAATGATCTGCGCCGAATCGTGCATCGCGGAATCGATCTTGGCAATTCCCTTGGCGCTGGACGGGCATAGATTAAAGATCGAGATGATTCCGCCGCCGCTGATGTGACAGTAAGAAACTACGCGTGTGCGGCCGGGCAGATAAAACCTGAGCGAGCCGCTGGTCAGCGGGACCACGCCATCGTCGGATCCAGCGGGTTCGTTCAGTCCGCCGCTTCCAGCATTGCCAATTGCAGCGACCGCGTCCACTCCGCGCAGATCATCGGCCCCATCGTTCCAAGTCGCCAAATCGAACAGAAACGCGCTGCCCCCGGCCATTTCCTGGACCTGATTGCTCACGGGCAGCAGAGACGCGATCGGCGTCCCGAAATGCGGAGTCGCGAGAAAAACGGCCTTTCGAATTCCGGCGACACCCGGAGGTTTAAACGTCTGACGAACATTCTGTTTCCCGCTCAAATAGCAACGCAGCACAAGCCCGCCCATGCTGTGCGCCACCACGTCCACGGTAGTCACCGGCTGGCCGTTCGTATATTTCAACCCGGCGAGAAACGTGCCGAAGGCGCCGGCAAGATCTTCGATGGTGGCCGAAGACCCCAGCGAACACGTGCTGAAAAACAGGCTTACCTCGCCATTCGCTTGCAGCACCTGATCGGCAATGCCAAACGTGCCGGAGAACGTCGACGGGCAACCCTCAAACTGAAAGCCGTTGATGAACACCACGGGCGGGAGCGTGGTGACGGGTACCAGGTTTCCCGGGGGAATCAACTGGGCCTGCACCGCCCACGCGATCAACAGGCCCGAAGCGAGTACTGCCCGCGTCAACGCGTGGGAACCGGCTGCAGGGCGCGGCTTTCGATGATGCGGTCAATCAGTCCGTATTCGAGCGCCTGATCGGGTTCCAGAATATAATCGCGGTCCACATCGCGCGCGATGCGGTCTACCGGCTGATTGGTCGCATTCGCCAGAATCTGGTTCAGCGATTCGCGCATGCGCAGGATCTCGCGGGCATAAATGTCGATGTCGGTAGCCTGCCCGCCCAGCCCACTCATAGAGGGCTGGTGAATTAGAATGCGCGAATGCGGCAGGCTGTAGCGCTTACCTTTGGTGCCGCAGGCGAGCAGCACTGCACCCATGGACGCCGCTTGGCCTACGCAATAGGTCACGATGTCGGGCTCCACCAGATTCATGGTGTCCAGGATGGCGAGACCGGCCGTGATGGACCCGCCGGGAGAATTAATGTACAGCGAAATGTCCTTCTCCGGATCTTCGGCCGCCAGAAACAGCATCTGCGCGATGATCAAGTTCGCGACGTTGTCGTCAATGGGGGTGCCCAGGAAAATGATGTTTTCCTTGAGGAGGCGGGAGTAAATATCAAACGCGCGCTCACCGCGCGATGTTTGCTCAACCACCATCGGCACAAGAACTGAGTTCTGCATGAAAACCGGCTCCTTACTTGGTTCTTTCGACCTTCTCTTTCAATCTCTTTAAAAGCGCGTCTTAAACCCCATCATACTCCCCGCGCAACGAACGCGCATTTGCAGGCGGCTCCGCGAGACAATAGGAACAGCCATGCACCTGGTTCCAACCCAAGAAGAAGTCGTCGCCCTGTTGCGAAAGACGGGAGCCATTCGCGACGGCCATTTCGAATATCCCAATGGATTGCACGCCAACGAGTACATGCAAGTGCAGCTCGCCACGCGCTATTACCAGCACGCCAAGGTGCTGAGCGTGGGCTTGAGCCGCCTGCTCCGCGCCAACGCGGAGATCCGCGCCATGATTCCGGAATTGTCCATCGTTTCGCCCGACACCGGCGGACTACCTGTCGCCTACGGGGTCTGCGAGGCTTTGCGTGCCGCGCAAGTTTATTGGGCCGATCGCAAGGATGGAGATGGGAGCGAGATGCGCTTCCGCCAATATCTGGAGCAGAAGCCGGGCGAAAAAGTGCTGCTGGTGGACGATATCCTACGGTCCGGCCGCAATCTTTCGGCGCTGAAGCGGCTGGTGGAATCCACCGGGGCGCAAGTGGTCGGGATGGCGGTGATTATTTACCAGCCCACGCCCAAGACAGTGGACTTCAGCCCACTTCCGCTCTACTATCTGGCGCAACTCGACGCGGCGTATTACAAAGACGCCGGATCGTGCGATTTGTGCAAGCGCGGCGTGCCGGTGGAGAAGGTTTGGATTTGAACGCGTTTAGCGGACGTCCTTTTTCAGCGACCGTCTTTGAACGTGCCCTTTTGTTTTGCAATGTCGAGCAGGGCAGGATAGAACTGCACGAACGTGTTGTCCACGGCGCCGTGCTCGGCGTGGCATGTATAACAGTCCTGTGTGCGAGGGAGCAGCTTGCCGGTATCGGACTTACCGAAAGCGAAGAAAGCCCATCCGGTGCCCGGGAATTTCCGGCTGTCTTTCACCTCGGCCTCAATCGCGAGCAGATCGGTCTGATACGAGCCGCCCTGGTTTATGGAGCCTTTGCTCGCCGATGATCGTACTTCGAGAACAAGCACGGTTTTGTCCGGCCAGCTGCCGCTGGCAAGGAAAGCACGATACGCGCCGGGATTCACGAATACGTTGGTAAACGCAGGCAGGTCCCGGCCAGCTTTCGACTGATAGGTCATTCCGAGGCCGGAACTGAGGAACACCCATTCGCGGTAGTCGCGGGGAAGGGTGAGTTGTCCATCAGCCGTGTAGACCGGCTGTGCGGTCAAGAAGCTCGCTGCGAGTAGAAAGGTGATTGCCAGTCGGGTCACTGCGCCAGTTTATCATTTGAACTTAGAACCAATGATCGAGCCAATCGACTTCGACCGAAGTGTTTGCGGGGATTTGGGCGAAGCCTGTCAGCGCGAGTGGCTGGAAACGAACGGCATCGGTGGCTTTGCGTGCTCCACGATCATCGGAATGAATACGCGCCGCTACCATTCACTTCTGACGGCGGCGACAAAGCCACCCGCCGGGCGTGTCACGCTGCTTTCGAGATTCGAAGAGACACTCGTACTTGGCGACGAACGCTTCGAGCTGGGCGCGAATCAGTACGGAGAAGTGGTGCATCCCCGTGGGTTCGAGTATCTGGCGTCGTTCCGTAAGGATCCATTTCCGGCATTCCGATATCGCTGCCGGGACGTCGAGTTGGAGAAAACGATCTTTCTCGTGGACGGCGAGAACACGGCGGTCGTGCAATACGAACTAATTGGCGAGCTTCGAAACCGGCCGTGCTCGCTCGAAATTAGGCCCCTCGTCGCCTTTCGCGATTTCCATGCCACCACGCACGCGAACAATGCGATCAACCCTCAGGTTGTGACTCAGCCGGGCATGGCCGTGATTAGCCCGTATCCTGGGCTTCCCAACTTGTCCTTCCAACATAACGCTGTTTTCGTCGAGCCCTCAGGCCTGTGGTTCTACAACTTCGAATACCTGCGTGAACGGGAGCGCGGCCTGCATTCGCGAGAGGATCTTTATAGCCCTTTCCTGCTGCGCTTCGATTTGGCGACCGACCCGGGAGCCGGGATCATTGCGTCCACGCGTTCACCGTCTGCGACGCCCGCCCTGCTCCGCGATCGAGAGATCCAACGCCGCGCATCCATTGTGTGCGAGTCTCCTGTTGACGATCCATTTGCAAAGACTCTGACCCGTGCGGCCAGCCAGTTCATTGCCGCGCGTGGAGATCAGAAGACCATAATCGCGGGCTATCCCTGGTTCGGCGACTGGGGACGTGACACCATGATTTCGCTGCCCGGGCTGACGCTGGTCACAGGATGGTTCGACATTGCGCGCAAAATCCTGCGCGCTTTCGCCGCGAGTCTGGATCAAGGCATGCTCCCCAACCGCTTTCCCGACTCCGGCGAAGAGCCCGAGTACAACACAGTGGACGCGACGCTGTGGATGTTCCACGCTGTCCATGAGTTTCTTCGCTACACCGGCGATTACGAGTTCGTTCGGGCGGCATTGTTTGGCCCGCTGGCTGACGTTATCCACTGGCACGAGCGCGGAACCCGTTACGGCATTCGCCTGGATTCGGACGGCCTGCTGCGCGCGGGCGAGCCCGGCCTGCAACTCACGTGGATGGACGCGCGCGTGGATGGTCGCGAAGTAACGCCCCGCACCGGCAAGCCGGTGGAGATTCAGGCGCTGTGGCATAACGCGCTGCGTATGATGGCGCGCACCTCGCGTCTGTATTCGGCGACTCGGCTGCTTGCGATCGCTATAGCGCCCTGGCGGATCGCTGCCGCGATCAGTTCGAGCGCGTGTTTTGGAATGATGCCTGCGGCTGTTTGTATGACGTGATAGCGGACGACGGCGCACCGGATGCGTCCATACGGCCCAACCAAATCTTCGCCGTCAGCCTGCCTTATCCGTTGATCACCGGAGAGCGGGCGTTACACGTGGTCGACGTCGTCGAATGGGAACTCCTGACGCCCTACGGTCTGAGGACGCTTTCGCCGCGCGACGCGGCTTATCACGGGCGCTTCGAAGGCGACGCGCGCAGCCGCGATGGCGCATATCATCAAGGCACTGTGTGGCCGTGGCTGCTGGGCCCGTTTCTGACGTCGTATGTGAAGGTGCACGGGGCGACAGACGACGCACGCGCGCGCGCCGATCATTTCCTGAATCCGATGCGCGAGCATCTGTTCGATGCCGGGCTGGGACAGATTTCGGAAGTATTCGACGGCGACGCTCCGCACCGTCCGGGCGGGTGTTTCGCTCAGGCCTGGAGCGTGGCGGAGGTGCTGCGAACGTATGTAGAGGATGCGAAAGGCATGCGGCCCGAGCTACTGATCCGCTCTTAATTGCAAAGCGCCGGTAAATTCGCTGGACTGCCGGCCGACAGCGCCTCGATGATTTCATCGCAGCGCGAGCGAGACAGGACAGACCCGGCAAGCACGTGGAACTTGGCCGTCATCTCTTCCCAGGTTAACGGATTTTCGGGATCGCCTTTGGGATAGCGTACGAACTTTTCGTGCCTCTGCCCGTTGCGAAGTTCGATGGCCACCCGCGCAGGCCACTCTTTCGGAAACGTCTGCTCGATCGCCGGATCTTTGACCAGCGCGATTTTCGGCAGGAAGCGCCGCACCTCGGCCGAGTTGATTTTCTCCAAGGAGAATTGATCCAGGCCGGCCGCGCCGTCCACCACCGCCACCGCCGCTCCGAACGGCATGGAGAACTGCGCATCCACCACCGACACCGGATTGTACTTTTTGTCGCGAGGCTCAGCCACGATTCCCCAGCCAGCTTCTAAAATCGCAATCTCGATCCGCTGGATCTGGCCGGCATCAAGATGCTGCTCGCGCATGAGCGCCAGAATCGCATCGATCGGGCCCTGCATATAACGGCAGCAAGCGTGCGGCTTCACGGCCGTATGCAGGATCTCGAACGACTTTCCGAGATCCGCCGTCAGCCGCTCGGGAACGGAATTGCGCGAGTAGCCGTGCAGGAAACCATCGCGCCCTTCCAGGATGTGCGAGGGGCCGACAAAGCCCTCGGCCGCGAGCATTGCCGCCTGAATGCCGTTTTGCGCGGCCAACCCAGGATGAATGCGCTTGGTCCACGCGCCTTCCGCGAGGAACTCCATCGACCCGGCGGCCATGCTGCCCGCGATTCCCACGGCGGCTAGCGTCTGGTCCGCAGTCAGACCCAGCAGTTTCGCGGCTGTTATGGCGGCCCCAAAAACGCCGCAGGTTTGCGTGGGATGAAAACCGAGCGCGTAGTGTTCTTTGGGCTGAACGGCCATCGCGATGCGCGCGGAGGCTTCGAATCCCGCCACAACCGCGGCCAGCAAATTCTCTATTGTTGCGGCCGGCATGGTTTCGGCCAGCGCTAGCGCCACCGAATACATCGTGGCACCCAGATGAATGGATCCCCCGCTGTGCGTGTCGTCCTGTTCGATGCCGTGAGCAGCCGCGCCATTCGCGAGTGCCGCGAGACCGGGTATGGTGCGGATGTGTGTACCAATGACGGTGGAGCAGCCGTTCGCGCCCACTCGCTGCACCATGCGCTGCACCGTATGCGCCGATTCCTCGCACGATCCGCGTATCGTTACCGAGAGGTAATCGAGAAGGAAATATTGGGCGCGATCCAGCACTTCGGGCGGCAAGCTGCGCGCATCGAGCCAATGCAGAAAGCCAACCAACTCGCGAGTGTATTCTCTCATGACTTGCCTGTCTTTATTCCTGTTTCTGATTGTCCTCTTTTCGGCGCCAGATAATGCCGGCGTAGCACGATCACGCGTTCGTGCCTTTGGTTGAAACCGCGCGTTTCCACTCCCACGATGCCGCGATCCGGCTTGCTGGCCGATTCCCGCTTATCCAGAACTTCGGATTCGGCGTACAGCGAATCGCCCGGAAACATAGGCCGCTCAAAAACCACGCTTTCGTAGCCCAGATTCGCAATCGTCTTCCCGCTGGTGTCGGAAACGCTCATGCCGACCGTGAGGCTGAAAATCAGCGAATCGAGCAGCGGCCGGCGGCCCAGCGGCTGTGAGCTGGCATAATGCTCGTCGATGAACAACGGATTCTGGTTCATGGAGAGCAAGGCGAAGAGCGTGTTGTCGTATTCGGTTATCGTGCGTCCGGGCCAATGTTTGTAGACGGCCCCGACTTCGAACTCTTCGTAATAACGCCCGAACTCCATCGTTACCCGCCCTCTTTATACTTCTTGAGCAGGTTGCGCGCGATAATTAAGCGCTGCAGCTCGTTGGTGCCTCCGCCGATCACCACCAACGGCGCATCGCGATAGTACCGCTCCACCGGAAAGTCTTTCGAATAGCCGTTCGCGCCCATGATGCGCATGGCCTCCAGAGCAACTTCGGCGGCCGTTTCGGTGGCGAACAGCTTCGCCATACCGGCTTCCAGATCGCAGCGCTCACCGCGATCGCGCTTCTCGCAGGCGGAGTAGATCAGCAAGCGGGAAGCTTCGATCTTCGTCGCCATATCGGCCAGCTTGTTTTGGATGGTCTGGTATTCCGAAATCGGCTTGCCGAACGTGGTGCGGCGTTGCGCGTAGCGAATTGCTTCTTCAAAGGCTGCTCGCGCGATTCCCAAGCCGCGCGCGGCCACGTTGAGCCGCTCAGCTTCCAAGCCGGTCATCACCTGTTTGAACCCGTGGCCTTCCACTCCGCCGATCAAGTTTTCGGCGGGCACGGGAAAATCCGAGAAATGCAGCTCGCAGGTTTCCACTCCCTTATAGCCCAACTTTTCGATGTCGCGGCTAACGGTCATGCCGGGCGCGCCCTTTTCGATAACGAATGCGCTCATGCCGCGGTAGGCAGGCTGCGCCGACGGATCCGTTTTCGCGAGCAGCAAAAACGTATTTCCGTGCCGCGCGTTGGTGATCCACATTTTTGAGCCGTTGACGCGATAGACGCCGCCGTCGCGGGCCGCCGTAGTGCTAATGGCCTGCAGGTCAGTGCCTGCATTGGGCTCTGTCAGGCAGATTCCGCCGCGTTTCTCGCCGGTCGCCATGGCGGGAAGGAAGCGCCGCTTTTGCTCGTCGGTCGCGAAGCGCGCCACCACGTCGCACATTACAGAGTTGCTTCCAATCACCCCGGCCAATCCAAGCCAGCCGCGCGAGATCTCCTCAAAAACCATTGCGAACGTGGTGGAATCCACACCCGCTCCGCCGTACTCTTCCGGGATGTTGAGACCAAATAGCCCGATCTCTTTCATCTGCTCGACCAGCGAGTGCGGATATTCGTCGCGATGCTCCATGGCGGAAGCCACCGGAATCACGTCTTTGGCGACAAACTGCCGGACCGTGCTCAAGATCAACTGCTGCTCGTCGGTCAGTGTGGTGGACCCGCTCATATTTACGAATCCAAAGCGCAGGCTCCGCACCCGGCCAATTCCTCAATTTCAGACCGGCTGTACCCGGCCTCTTCTAATATTTCGCGGCCGTGCTCGCCGGGCGCCGGTGGAGAGCCTAAGTGCTGGGGAGGATAGAGCGAAAATTCCAGCGGTAGACGCGGCACTTGAGCCGGAGCCTCGCCCGGTAAAGCCACTTCGGCAAACTGCCCCAAAGCAGCGGCTTGCCGATCCTGGAGCACCTGTTCCGGCGTGTTCACCGGATCGTTCGCGATATCGTTGCGATCGAACAGCTCTACCCAATGCGCCGTGGGCTGGGTGCGTAGAACCTCCGTCATCAGACCAGCCAGTTCGTCGGCGTTCCGCACGCGATCACTATTCGTAGCGAAGCGCGGATCATCGATCCAGTGGTTCTTGCCGAGCACGCCGGCCAAGCGATGAAATGCACGATCGCTGGAGACGCCGATCATGATGGATCCATCCGCAGTGCAATATGCCCCGTATGGCGCGAAGGCGGTGTGGCGCGAACCTTGCGGGCGCGGATTGACGCCGGCGAACTGACGATACAGGAGATGGTAGGACATCAGCGAAACACCGGTCTGGAACAGCGATCCATCCACTCGTTGTCCCCTCCCGGACCGCTGACGTTCGAGCAGCGCAGCCAACACTCCGAGAGCGATCCACACGCCTGTCCCCATGTCGAGAATGGATACACCGGCTCGAATCGGCGCATCCTGACCCGTACCCGTCACGTTCATGATGCCGGTTCTGGCCTGCAGTACGGCATCATATCCGGGCTTAGTATAGTCGGGTCCTCTCGCGCCGTAAGCCGACAACGAGGCGTAGATTATGTCGGGGTTCGCCTCGCGAATCGCCGGCTCATCCAGCCCTAAGGCCGCAGCTTTGCCTCCGCGGAAGTTTTCCAGGAAAACGTCGCACCGCGTAGCGAGCTTCAGGACAAGCTGGCGACCTTGGGGCTTGGTAATGTCGATGGCGATGGAGCGCTTCCCGCGATTCAAGGCTACAAAATAGGCGCCCCATTTCCCACGATGCGGCCCCATCGCCCGCCCATCTTCGCCCGCACCGATTCGTTCCAACTTGATCACCTCCGCGCCCAGATCGCTCAGAATCATGCTGGCGGCCGGGCCGGCCACGATGGTGCTCAAATCGAGAACGCGAATTCCTTGCAGCGGGGAAACCAAAGAATTGAGAATATCACGCGCTCATACCGCGGCTTCCCCTACGAGCGGCGGCGGCGTAATTAGCGGTACCAGTCGGAGTCGTGATGATAGTGATAACCCTCGTGCGAATATCCGGGATCATTCCACCCGACCACATGTAACGGCGCCTGAAGCTGGAAAGTGATCCGAGCGCCGCCGGGCACGCGAATTTCATTGCCGCGCGTTTCCACCTGAACCTGACCGCCCGAGATAGCGCCCACGATGTTCCCCAACAAGCCAGCACCGCTGTTGTACGCGTTATTCGGCACCTGAAATTGAGGGCCGCTTGTATCGATCGCGTAACGTCTGCCGTTTACGGTGACCGATTCCAGATCTAAGGTCATTTGATTCGGCCCGCTCTCGCGGACGATCAATTCAGCATTGGATCCGCGAGGGATAGCCACATCTCCGTCTCTGGCAAAGACATCTCGCGACACTTGCGCGGGATAAATGCGGCCGCGATCCCACGTGTGTACCTCTATCGGCTGATCTGTCCGCACTTCAATCTGCGTACCCGGTAGAATCGTGTCGGCATACGCGCAAATTTGCATGCCTACCAGCACGGCAGGCAGTGTCCAGAAGAGCTTTCGCATAGCTGTTACTCCTGCTGCTTTTCAGTGCAACAGTCGTGCCACGCCGCGCCGCGCCGCAATTACGGCAGCTCGAATACCCAAACGGCGCCCGCGCCCCGATCAGGCGGGTTCTGAATATCCGGCGTCAGTTGCGCCCAGGTGGCCGGATGCGCGCCGCCGTTACCAACCGTGATAGCCACGTATTGTTTGCCGTTCACCGAGTAGCTGATGGGCGCGGCATTCGGCACGTCGTTCAGGCGCGTCTGCCACAGCACCTTGCCGGATGCATCGTCACGCGCGCGAAACCAACGGTCCATGGAGCCTTCGAACACCACTCCGCCAGCAGTATCCAGAACACCGGTGGTCACGGGCGCATGCTGCCGCTCCGTCCAGACTACCTTGCGCGTTGCAAGATTCACGGCCATCACGCGGCCGTACTTGCCATCGGAATCTAGCCTGGGCCGAACCGTCCAGCGCACTCCGGACGACAGGCTGTAGCGCTCGCCGGTTTTCACCGGAATCAGATCCATACAGGACTCCACCAGCGGCACGTACAGGATCTGCGTGCCCGGATTATAGGACGCTGGGAGCCAATTCTTCGCGCCGCCCGCATGCGGGCAGACCAGCTTGGTCTCGCCATCGCCGGGAAGCGTCTTGGGATTAATCGTCTTCGCGCCTGTGTTCGGATCAATGGCGCTGACAACATTCTGAAGCCCCAGATCGATCGAAAACGCATATTTTCCAGTGGCCGCGTCGAGTGCATCGTAGAGCGCCATCTTGCCGGAGGTGACCGCCAGCTTTTTCGTGGTTCCGTTTACCGCCAGCGGGATCAACTGCCGTTCGAACGCCCAATCCAGATCCCACTGATCGTTCGGCACGTGCTGGTAATACCAAACGAGTTTGCCGGTGTCGGGATTGATAGCAAGCGTGCAGTCCGTGTACAGCGCATCGCTTGTCATGCCGGCCTGGCCGGAGGGATGCAATAAAGGCCCGGTGTCGTAGGTCTGCCCGACTCCGAAGTATGCGATGTTCAGGTCGGGATCGTAGCTGCCAGCCGTCCACACTGAGCCGCCATTGCGTTTTTCGAGCGCCAAGCCGTTCCAACTCTCACCCCCCGGCTCACCCGGCCGTGCGATGGTATAGAATCGCCAGGCTTCCTCGCCCGTGTTGGCATCCAGAGCCACGATGTAATTGCCTCCCGCGCCCTGCCCGGCCACGCCGAACATGATCTTGCCCTTAGCCGCCAGCGGTCCGCCGCTCAGCCGGAAAGCCGACTTGTAATCGACCACCTGATGGTCCCAAACAGCGCGCCCGGTTTTGTAGTCCAACGCGACGATGTGGCCATCCGAGGTCTCGACATAAACCTTGTCGCCATAAAGAGAAATGTTGCGTTTCGGCGACGGCATGGCGTCTTTCGGCAGCTCGCGCGCGTAATACCACAGCAGATCCCCGGTAGCAGCGTCGATAGCTTCCACTTTGTCGCCAAAGCCGAACACGAACATCACACCGTCGTGCACCAGGGGGGTGAACTCGCTCGCACCCGCGGAAAGCGACCAGGTCCAGGCCACACGTAGCCCGGCCGCATTCCCCTTATTGATCTCCTTCAACGGGCTGAATCCGACGTCGTCATAGGTCCGGCGCCACGTCAGCCAATCCGAGTCGGGCGGGTGGATCAACAGAGCATCGTTAGCGGGCGTGAGTTTGTCCAGCGCGCTCGGCCGCACGGGCAGCGACGGAAGCGATGCGTAAGGCGAGAGCCCGCCTCCCGGTCCAGCGGGCGGCTTCGGCAGACTCGGACCAGTCGCCTCCTGCCCATAGGTAGTTATCGCCGCGATCGCACAAAAAACAAAGCACACCACACACGCTCTACGTCCCATTACTCGCCTCCAGTTGTTCGGACTTTGCCAGTCTATCGCATTGGCCGGAACGCGGCACAGCATTGCATGCAGCCCTGAAGTAAGCATGTATACTGTTCGTATCGGGGATGGCCTTCGGAGCGTGTTCGCCCGAAGAATTTAGATTATGTGGATTGTTCGGCTCGCTCTCGGCCGCCCTTATACCTTCGTCGTCATGGCCGTGCTGATCGCCATTTTAGGCGGCGCAGCTATCGTGACCATGCCGGTCGATATCTTTCCATATATCGACATCCCCATCGTTAGCGTCCTCTGGTACTATCCGGGCCTCGGGCCTGAGGAGATGGAAAAACGCGTCACCACAAGCTTTGAGCGCAACATCACTGCGAACGTAAGCGACGTCGAGCATATTGAATCGCAGTCCTATAACAGCTACTCCGTGATTCGCGTTTACTTCCATCCCAACGTCAAGATCGACATGGCGGTGGCGCAAGTAACGGCGACTGGCGAAACGGCTCTTCGCAACATGCCGCCCGGAATGTTTCCGGCTAACGTTCTCAAGTACGATGCCGCCAGCGTTCCGATACTTCAACTCGGGCTTTCCAGCAAAACCCTACGCGAGCAGGACATTTTCGACCTCGGCAATAACTTCATTCGCACCCCGCTCGGCACAGTCCAGGGCGCAACGGTTTCGTACCCCTTCGGTGGTAAGAATCGCAGCGTGATGGTGGATCTAAATCTCGATGAGCTGTACGCCAAGCAGCTTTCGCCCATCGATGTTTCTAACGCGCTGAATCTGCAAAACCTGGTGCTGCCCGCCGGCACCGCGAAGCTCGCCAAAACTGAGTATCAGGTGCGCGTGAATAGCAGTCCGTTGCGGCTGGACGATCTGAATAACCTACCTATAAAGACGGTGAACGGCGCCACCATCTACATGAAGGATGTCGCTCAAGTCCACGACGGTTATGCGGTGCAGACGAATATTGTCCGCACCAATGGCGCGCGCGGCGTGTTAATGACCGTAACCCGGAATGGCAAAGCGTCCACGCTCTCCATCGTCAATGCGGTCAAAGCCGCGCTTCCGCGCATCCTGGCCAACGTCACACCGGAGCTGAAGGTCACGGCGCTGGCCGATCAATCGGTCTTCGTCCGCGCTTCCATTCAGGGCGTGGTGCGCGAGGCATTGATCGCCGCGGGCCTCACAGGCCTGATGATCCTGATCTTTCTCGGAAGTTGGCGCAGCACACTGATTGTTTGCATTTCCATTCCGCTCTCGATCCTGACATCGCTCTCGATACTGAGTCTGCTCGGGCAGACCATCAACGTCATGACCTTGGGCGGCTTGGCGCTGGCCGTCGGCATCCTGGTCGACGACGCAACGGTCGAGATCGAGAACACGCATCGCAACATCGCGATGCACAAGCCCTTGATTCGCGCGGTCCTGGACGGCGCATCGCAGATCGCAGTCCCCACATTTGTCGCCACGCTTTCGATTTGTATCGTCTTCGTCCCGGTGCTGCTGCTGACCGGCACGGCGCGCTATCTATTCAGTCCGCTCGCGATGGCGGTAGTGTTCGCGATGGCCGCATCGTACCTCTTGTCGCGCACCCTTGTCCCTACCATGATGGCGTATCTTCTCGAGTCCGAACTGCACCGCTATCGCGAGGGAACGGACGGGTCGCCCGAGGGCGGCAAAGGTCCCATTTGGAGCATTCATCACATATTCAATCTGCTGTTCGAGAAGTTGCGGTACCGCTACGTGGGTCTTCTGGATTGGTCACTGAATCATCGGGGGCGTGTGTTAGCCGCATTCATGGGCCTTTCCATCGCATCGCTCGGTCTCATATGGCTGGTGGGGGAGGATTTCTTTCCCGCCGTCGACGCGGGGCAGATGCGCCTTCACGCGCGCGGGCCCGCGGGCATGCGAATTGAGGAGACGGAACTTAAGTTCGCCGAGCTCGAACGCGAAGTCCGCGCCGCAATCCCGCCGGATCAGCTCTCGATGATCATCGACAATATCGGAATCCCGAATAGTTGGCCGGCTCTCGCCCAAGGCGACATTCCCACGATTTCCTCGGCCGATGGCGAGATGCTCATCTCGCTGAACAAAGAAAACCACGCCCCTACGCGCGATTATGAAGTGCTCCTGCGAAAGCGCCTGCGCGAGAAGTTCCCCGACATGGCGTTCTTCTTCCAGCCCGCCGACATCACCAGCCAGATCGTGAACTTCGGCCTGCCCGCGCCTATCGATCTGCAGGTGGTGGGCAGCAATACCGGCGCCAATTACAAAATCGCGCAGATGCTGGCGAAGAAGATTTCGCTAATTCCCGGCGCCGCCGACGTTCACGTTCATCAGGTCGCCGCCCAGCCCGAAATCAATCTGAACGTCGACCGCGTGAAAGCTTCGCAGTTGGGTTTGACGCAGCGCGATGTCACCAGCAGCATGCTGATCTCGCTCAGCGGTAGCTCCACCGTGGCGCCCAATTACTGGGTGAACTGGGCCAATGGCGTCAACTATAGCGTCGGCGTTCAGACTCCGCAGTATCGCATCGATTCCCTGGATGCCTTGCTTCGCACGCCTATTTCGGCCCCGGTGGCTTCGGAAAGCGCCGTAACTCCGGGATCGATGTCCGGCGCTGCCGGCGGCAACAACTCCTTCGTCGGCACTTCGCCGGTCGGCTCGTCATTAGCGTATGGCAATCCGGGCGCGATGCCGGGTAGTACACAGCTTCTCTCGAATCTCGTCACGGTTCACAGGGATTATGTGCCGGTGATCGTGAACCATTACAACGTGATGCCGGTTTTTGACGTGTACGCGAACGTCGACCGCCGCGATCTCGGGGCGGTGGGCGCGGAAGTCCGCAAAATCATCGCCCAAGAAGAGCGCCATCTGCCGCGCGGAACCACGTTCGCCTTACGCGGGCAAGTTGCCACTATGCAATCATCGTTCTTCCGCCTGGGCCTGGGCATGATCTTTGCGGTGGTGCTGGTCTATTTGCTGATGGCCGTAAACTTTCAGTCCTGGGTGGATCCATTCATCATTCTCACCGCTCTGCCAGGCGCAATCGCCGGAATCTTATGGATGTTATTCGTGACCGGCACCAGCCTCAGCGTGCCTTCGCTGATGGGCGCCATCATGACCGTCGGCGTCGCCACCGCGAATAGCATCCTGATGGTCACCTTCGCCAATGACGAGCGCCAGGCTGGCGTTCCCGCCAAAGCAGCGATGCTCTCCGCGGGTCACGCCCGCATGAGACCCGTGCTGATGACCGCAACGGCTATGATCCTGGGCATGCTGCCCATGGCGCTAGGCTTGGGCGAGGGAGGCGAACAGAACGCGCCTCTGGGCCGCGCCGTCATCGGCGGGTTGATGTTCGCCACAGTGACCACACTGTTCGTTGTGCCGATCATCTACACGTACATGCGCAAGCAGGCGCCGGTGGATTATCAGCAAAGACTTGCGGAACGGGAGCAGGAAGTCTTCTGATGCACTATACAGAACCCGATCCGCAGCGGACGGAAACCGTTGAAGAGCGCTTGCGCCGGGAGAATCTCGAGCTTCGGCGTCAGCTTGAGGAATTGAAGGGGCCCTCGCACGCGCGGCCCGCAAAAGATATCTGGCATCCTTCGGCGATTACCATCTGGGCGATTTTTCTCGGTGCGGCGATCGTGGTTGTCGTGGCGTTCCTGGGCGGCTACATTCCCTTCCAAAAGCGCCGCCAAGTGATTTTCGCTGAAGCCCGCGAAGAGCAACAGGCCTTACCGCGCGTGGAAGTCATTAAGGTGGGCCGATCCACACGTCAAAGCGGCCTGGAGCTACCGGGCAGCATTCAGCCCGTCACCGAAGCGCCCATTCTGGCTCGCGCCAACGGTTACATTCAAAGCCGTGCGGTGGATATCGGGGATCGCGTGCGCGCCGGGCAAACGCTCGCGCAGATCGACGCACCCGAATTGAACGATCAGGTCGCGCAAGCTAAGGCCACTGTGCGGCAATCGGAGGCTGCATTAGAACAGGCCACGGCCAATGTGCAGCAAGGTAAAACGGACATGGAACTGGCTCGCGTGATGGCCCAGCGCTCCACGCAACTGGTTAAAAAAGGCGCCGTCTCAAAGCAGGACGACGATCAAGCCCAGGCGCAATATAATTCCAAGCTGGCCGCCCTACAGTCGCTTGAAAAAGCTCTCGATGTTCAGCGCGCCAATATCGTGGCAGCGCAGTCCAACCTGGCGCGCCTCGAAAAAATGCTGAGCTTTTGTCTTGTGCAGGCGCCTTTCGATGGGGTGGTCACGCTGCGCAATGTCGATGTCGGAGCTTTGGTGAATGCCGGCAGCACGCTGCTGTTTCGGATTGCGCAGATGGATACGCTGCGAACCTATGTGAACGTGCCGCAGACCTATGCCGATTCCATCCGGCCCGGCGAGCCTGCCAGCCTGACCGTATCGAACTTACCCGGCCGCCAATTTGCGGGTCAGGTGGCGCGCAGCTCGAGTGCGCTCGACCCCAGTAGCCGGACCCTGCTGGTGGAAGTCCGAGTGCCGAATGAGAGCCGGCTGCTCTTGCCGGGCATGTACGCTCAAGTGGAGCTGCGCAATGTCCGCGCGAATCCGCCGCTGCTGATTCCAAGCGACGCGATGATCGTTCGCTCCGATGGCGCGCAGGTGGCGGCTGTCGGCTCCGATGGCACGGTACACCTGCAGAAAATCCAAGTAGGCCGTGATTATGGCGACCGCGTGGAGGTCCTTAACGGCCTGAACGAGGGCCAGAGCATCGTCTCGAATCCCGGCGATACTGTGCGCGACGGCCTGAAAGTAGACGCCGTGCCGGAGCCCCAGAAGTAGGGCTTAGCCCAGTTTCGGACGCCGCGTATGCCAATCCGTGGCGCGCTCGTACGCCTGCGCCAGCGCAAGCACGGCGGGCTCGCCCCAATGCGGTCCTGCAATTTGCAAACCGATCGGCAGACCGGCGCTCGTGAAGCCGCAAGGAATCGAGATCACCGGAATCCCGAAAACGTCGAACGGAAGCGTATTCCTCGCGCTGACATTGCGTGTTAAACCCACGTCAATCTTGAAAGGCGGATCGGCCATGGTGGGAAGCACCAACAGGTCGACTTCGCTGAAGACTTTCCGGATGTCGCGGCGGCTGCGCGCCAATCCTTCCAGCGCCCGCGCGTAACTTTCCACTTTTACTTCGGCGCCGCTTTGGATTGCAGCCCGCACGGGCGGGTCATATAGTTCGGGCGTCTTCGTGATCCACTGTTCATGGTAGGTGTAGGCCTCGGCGCGAATGATTGGGCCGCTGTCGGCCGGCTGCGGCAGAGTCACATCCCTCATGCCGCCCGTCAGCTTTTGAAGGACGGATAGGGCCGCATCCATGGCTTTGGCCACGTCCGCAGTCAAATCCTCGAAAAAAGGCTTTCGCGGGATCCCCAACCGCAGCTTGGAAGTCGCCGCATGCAGGGCGCGATCATAATCGAGAACCGGAACGTCCACGGTTGTGGTGTCCTGGGGATCATAACCCGCAATCGCGTTCATCATGATCGCCGCGTCTTCGACTGTCTTCGTCATCGGCCCCGCGTGATCGAGCGACCAGGCCACCGGAATGATGCCGCGGATGCTCACGCGCCCGTACGTGGGCTTCAGTCCCACGATGCTGCAGTACGAAGCGGGAATCCGGATCGACCCGGCGGTATCGGTTCCAATGGATGCGAAACACATGCCGGCCGCCACCGCCGCGCCCGGTCCACCCGACGAGCCGCCGGGCGTAAGCGTGGGATCCCACGGATTGTGGACCGGTCCGTAATGGCTGACAGCCGACGTGCCGCCGTACGCGAACTCGTGCAGGTTCAGCTTTCCCAGCAATACCGCGCCCGCGTTCTTCAGCCGCCGTGCCACCTCGGCGTCTTCGGCGGGAACCCGGTCCTTGAACACCTCGCCGGCTCCCGTGGTGCGCACGCCGGCCGTATCGATATTGTCCTTGAGCGCAATCGGCACGCCATGAAACGGGCCGCGCCATTTTCCGCGCTGAAGCTCCTCGTCCAGCCTGCGCGCATCGGCCAGTGCCTGCTCGCCGGTCAGTGTGATGTAGGCGTTCAGAAGCGGCTGCAGTTTCTCAATGCGTGCCAGACAGGCGCGCGTGAGTTCCGCCGACGACACCTTCTTTGCGCGCAGCAGGTCCGAGGCCTGCTTCGCCGTCACAGCCGTCCATTCGGGCTGCTCGGCCCAAGCTAAACCACTGGCGGCGGCCAGACTTGCGGTGAGAAAACTCCTGCGGTCCACAGGAGTCTAGATTTCCAGCAATCCCGTGCTATCGCCGAAGCCCGTTTGCTGCACGCCCAGTTTGTCGAGCAGAGCCAGCATTAAGTTTGACATCGGCGTGTGGGCGGGGTAAACCATATGACGGCCGCCCTTCAAATTACCCGCCGCGCCGCCGGCCACTACGATCGGCAGCGGATCGTGATCGTGTTGGTTCCCGTTACTCATGCTGCTGCCGTACAAAACCACGGAATGGTCCAAAAGGTTCCCGTCGCCGTCCGGCGTAGCTTTCAGTTTCTCCAGCCAGTACCCGAGCATCTGCACGTGATAGCGGTTGATGAGCGCGAAGCGATCCATGTTGGCGCGGACGTTCGAATGATGCGATGCTCCATGAAATCCGTCGCGCACTCCGCTGGCCGGATAGGTCGCGCCGCTGGTATCGCGCGCGTACATCAGCGTCGAGATCCGCGTAATCTCGGCGCGATAAGCCACGGTGACCAGATCGAACATCAGCTTCAGATGGTCCTCGAAGGCTTCGGGAATGCCGACCGGCGCTTCCGGAACGTTGACATCGTTGGCCGCTTGCTGCGTCGCCTTTTGAATCCGCCGTTCGATCTCCCGGATATCGTCCAGATATTCGCTTAGACGCGCGCGGTCGCTCGCATCCAGTGCGCCCTGCAGCCGCGCTACCTTGCCCGTAATCGAATCTAATATGCTCGCATCCTGCTGCTTGCGCGTCAGCCGCTGCGTCGCATTGGTTCCGTCGCCGAACAGGCGCTCAAACACCACCTGCGGACTGTTTTCCATGGGCAGTGGGAGCGTGGGCGTGCGCCAGGAAATGGTATTGAAATACGCGCAGCCGTATCCCGAGCCGCAGTTCAACGCCACTTCTTCGATGCCCAATTCGAGCGATGGCAGCGGCGTATCCTGCCCGATGTGCTGCGCCAGCACCTGGTCAATGGTCATCCCAGCATGGACGAAGCCCTTCTCGGGATGCGCGCCGCTCAGAAACACCGCTGCCGAACGCGCATGGTCCGCGCCCGCATCCGATCCGACGCCGCTGGCCGAGGGATGTGCCAGATTGCTGACGATATTGATCCTGTCGCGCAGCTTTTCGAGCGGCTTCAGGCTCTCGGAGAATTCGAAACCGGCGCCTTCCTGCGCCGGCGTCCACTTATCCATCGTGGCGCCATGCGGAACATAGATGCCGCAGAAACGGCTCTTGGGCGCGGCGGCAGTCTTACCCAATGGCGTCTGCGCCGGCACCATGGAGTCGAGCAGCGGCAGCGCGAGCGTAACTCCCATCCCGCGCAAAAACGTCCGGCGTGGCAAATGCTTTTTCGTGATGATCCGCATGGTCCTCAATCCGCCTTTTGGCTCGTCCTTTCACCGCTCTGGGGCGCTGCTTCTTTCATTTTCATCTGAAACGGCGCGCTCTTCACAATCCCTAGTACTAAATCCGAAAACCGGTACCGGTCTCGCTCGGCATCGCGCATCACCGCCCGCACCACCGGCATGTCGAAAGAGTGCGTTTCCCGGCCGATCCCGTACATCAACAGTTTCTCCGTCAGCGTCCCGACGAATGCCTCCGGACGGTCCAGCAGCGCCTTGCGCAGACTCGAGGGGCCATCCACCTTGCTCCCGTCCACCAACCGGCCTCTCGCATCGATCTCGACGCCCGAATCCTTATCGCGCCAGGCGCCGATGCCGTCGAAATTCTCGAGCGCCAGCCCGATGGGATCCATGATCTTATGACAACCCGCGCACACCGGATTTGAACGATGCTGTTCCATGCGCTCGCGAACCGAGGTTGCGGCCGCCTCCCCCGAATTCTCCTTGAGCGGAGGAACATTGGGCGGCGGCAACGGCGGGGGACTGCCCAGCAGGTTTTGCAAAATCCATTTCCCGCGCTGCACCGGCGATGTGCGATTCGCATTCGATGTCACCAGCAGCATGCTGCCCTGCCCCAGTAACCCGCGCCGTGCGTCCATCGGAACGGGAACGCGGCGAAAATCCGGTCCATACACGCCCGTGATGCCGTAATGCTTGGCCAACCGCTCGTTGACGAACGTATAGTCGGCATCCAGAAGATCCAGCACGGAACGGTCTTCGCGCTGGACGCTTTCAAATAATAGTTCTGTTTCGCGCTGGAAAGCCTGGCGCAAATTATCGTCGAAATCCGGGTACTCGCGTCCGTCCGGATTCGAGCTCTTCAGATCCCGCAAATACAGCCACTGCTCGGCGAAATTGCCTGCCAGCGCGCCGGACCGGGGGTCCGCCAGCATGCGCCGCGTCTCGCGCTCCAGCACCGCCGGATCGTGCAGCTTGTTCTGGATCGCCAGATTCAGCAGTTCATCATCGGGAATGCTGGACCAGAGAAAAAATGACAACCGCGATGCCAGCTCCGTATCCGTAATTCGATACGGCACACCGGGCTGCGCATTCGCCGGTGGCGGCTCGAAGCGAAATACAAACTCCGGATCGGCCAGGATTCGGCGCAGCGCGATCTCGATTCCGGATTCGAAACTCCCGCCCTTATTGCGCTGCTGCTGATAAAAGCTCAGCAAAGTCTCAATATCCGCATCCCCCGGCGCTCTGCGATATGCCCGCCGCACCAGGTTCGACAAAACGCGCCGCGCGCAGGCAATCTCGTCGGACGGGGCAGTGGGATGACAAACAAAGATCCGCCGCCGGCTGGGCGTGTCGCCCGATCCCGTCGCATTGTATGGCCCCGTGATATCCACGCGCGCCAGGTGCGGAACCGTGTCGTAGCCATACTGCATCCCGATGTTCGAATCGAATGTACTCGCGCCCGGCCTGTGCACCAGATCCTCGATCGCGTAATAGCTTTTCTGCAAAAATGCGACGCCCAACGTCTGCGGCCCCGCCTTCACCTTCAGCTTGAATTCCAGGTGAATGTCGGGCGACATTTTCACGCGCTCTTCCTTCGGATCCGTCAGCGGAGCCGGTGGCGGGAACGAAGCCGGCGTGGCTTTCATGAAAAACATCGGCACCTCGTCCAGCTTGTACAGCTTCACGCGCTCGCCATTCAGCGTCACTTCCAGCTCCTGCCCTTCGGCGCCCTCGCCGAACACCTGGCCGAAGCTCAGCTTCGTCAGCGACAGTTTTATGTTGTATTCCCCATCCAGCGGAAAATTGTGATGCACCACGGTGCCGCCGCGCGTCCCCGGCGGCAGACCGTCGAGCGTCGAGGTCTGCGACAGGTCGCCACGTACCGTGTACGTCACATCCAGCGGCGCAGTCTCGGGATCGCCCACCGCCAGCCGGCTGATTTTCGCCGCGGCCGCGACGTAGCGCTCCAGCAGCGCGGGCGATACGCCCAGCACATCCGCGATATTATCGAAGCCGTTCGAAGAATCGTCCGCGGGAAGCAGCGTGGCCGCATCCACGTCAATCCCGAGCAAGTCGCGAATCGCGTTGGCGTACTCGCTACGATTCATCCGGTGCAGCGGCGCGCGGCCCGGGTTGAGGTTCCCGGCCGCCGCCCGATCCAGAGCAGTCTCCACCGAAGTAGCCAAGCCGTCCAGCGTCTTTCGATCCGGCCTCGGCGCCCCCGCCGGCGGCATCATCCCGGCGCGCAACTTGCGCGAGACTTTCTCCCAACTCTCGGCGTCCGCACCCGCGCGGGTGAGATCCAGCTTGTCAAGCGCCAGCCCCCCCGTCTTCAGCTTCGCGTTGTGACACGTGATGCAGTACTGCTTCATCACTTTCTCAGCATCTTGGGCCTGCGAATCTTGCGCACACGCCGTGCCCACAATAGCGAGCGCTGCCAGGAATGTCTTGATCATTGCTGCGACGCGCTCGACGCCGGTGCGTTTGACAGCTTCTTCAGCAGCGCGATGGCCTCAGGCTTAGCCACCGGCGGACGCACCGCGAGAAAAATTCCCTGCGCAAAAACCATCGGCGTGCGCCCTTCTTTGTCTTTGGCGTCGATCTTCGCGCCATGCTCCGCCAGCATCTGCATAATGGAAACCCAGCCGCGATTCGCCGCGCCATGCATCGCTGTCAGGCCGAGCGAATTCGCCGCGTTCACGGGAGCGTCATGCTCCAGGCAGAGCTTCACGGCCGCAACGTAATCCTGCTCGCTGCGCGTGTACGTTTGGCCTGGAATCCAATTGATGCCGGACGCCGCCATCAACGCGGTGGAGCCCTGAGTGGTCGCGATGTTCGGATCGGCCCCGTGCTCCAGCAGCAGCCGCATCACTTCGATGTCGCCCGAAAGCGCCGCGCGCACAAACGGCGTCTGGCCGTCGAAATTCACCCACGACGCATCAAACTGCATCAATCCATGCACCGGAACGGTGTCCGTTTTCTGGTTTGGATTCGCGCCTTTATCGAGTAGCGCTTTAATCAGATCCAGTGGGTCGATGCCGTCGGTAGGAAGGTCGCCATACTTCTCGTGATTGAAATTGCGCAGGTCGATGGCCGCGAACAGCGCCCCGCGATGGTAATCGTCGATTGCATTCGGATCCAAACCACGATGCAGCAATTCCGTCGCCATCGCCACCTGCCCGTTGAGCAGCGCGATGATCAGCGGCGTAGTGTGATTGCCCGAGGTCTCCTCGATCTTCGCGCCCCGGTCCAGCAGCAGCCGCATCATCGGAGCATTCCCATCGCGGATCGCAAACAGGAGGGCCGTCATTCCGCCATTGGGCGTCGGCAGTGCGCGCTGGCGGATGATCCCCACGCCGGACGCTGCAGCCGGCCGCGCAGGAACATATTCGCCCTTGGTAATCGTGATCTTGCTGTGCGCATTGATGTCGGCGCCGCGCGCCAACAGCAGCTCCACCACGTCCGCATGATTTTCGAGCACGGCCCACATGAGCGCCGTCTGTTCATGCACGGCATCCCGCGCGTTGACTTTCGCGCCGCGATCCAGCAGCAGTTTCACCGCATCGATCTTGCCCACTCGCGCGGCGGTCATCAGCGCCGTTTCGCCACCCGCGTTGGCGCTGTTCGGATCCACTCCCGCGTCGAGCAGTTTGCCGATCATCGCCGCGCTGCCGTTCAGTGCCGCAAGATAAATAGGCGTGACGCCGTAGCGATTCACCGCCTTCACATCCGCGCCCGCTTTGATCAGCGCGTCGGCGGACCCGAGATCGTCGTGCCGCACGGCCCAGTCCAGCGGCGTGGTGCCGTCCGGATCGTTATTAGAAGAAGCCTCGGCCGCGAGCACTGGACCCGCTGCGATTCCGAACAGCAGCACAGCAATCGAAATTCCCAGGCGTTCCGTCATGGGCCCTCCCGGCCAAACGTGATAGCTTAATTTTATTCGACTCAAAAATATCTTGCATGCAGCCCTTCCCGGCGCGTTCCTGGCCGCATCCTCCCTTGTGGGCGTCCTCGCCCAGCAGCCGCCCGCATCCGCCGAACGCACCGGCGCCCGCGGCGCCATCGACGGCCGCCTCACCTGGTTTGACCGGCGCGGCGCGAAAGTCGGCACCGTCGGCGAACCGGGCATTTACCGAACGCTCACCATCTCGCCCGACGGAAAGCGCGTAGCCGCGGAGCGTACCGATCGCGAAACTCAAAACAAAGACATCTGGATTTTCGACGTTTCTAGCAATGCCGCCACTCGCTTCACCTCTGATCCGGCTTGGGAAGCATTCCCCATCTGGTCGCATGATGGCAGCCGCATTCTGTTCACGTCCAACCGGAGCGGCGTCTATGACCTCTACGAAAAGCCTTCCACCGGCGCCGGAGACGAGCAGTTGTTCTACAAATCCGGTGAAGGCAAAGCCACCAATAGTTGGTCGCCCGACGGCCGCTTTCTCATCTACTACAGCATCGGCCAGCCCACCCACTTGCGCTTACTTGCGGCAACTGGCGCGCCCGATCGCCAGCCCGTCCCTCTCGTGGATCCGAAATTCGGCAGCGTTACGGCAAGATTTTCTCCCGACGGCCACTGGATCGCCTACACGTCGAACGAATCCAGTAAAAACGAAGTCTCCGTCCGCCCCTTCGATTCGGCCACAGGTTCCGCCGGCGATCCTATTGTCATTACCAACGGCGGCGGCCGGACGCCGCTCTGGAGCGGCGACGGCAAGGAGCTTTTCTTCATTGCTGCCGACGGAATGGTCACGGCTGTAGACATAAAGCCCGGCGTCAAATTGCAAGCTGGTCCGCCCAAGCCGCTATTTCCAGCCGTCGCTGGCATTCTGTTCTGGGACGTTTCGCCCGATCGCTCGGGTGATCAGACGCGCTTCCTGATGCCCGCCCCTGACAAATAACACCCCTACTTCGATTCCGACATCTCCGCGTAGAACGCATCCATCTTTGGAATTCTCGGCGTCCACCCGATGTCGTCGGTCTTCAGTTTCGCGAGCAACTGATCCTGCGGCACACCCTGCTTGATCAATTCTCGCGTCCGCGCCATCACCGTATCGAACTTCATCTTGTAGGCTTCGACATCAGCCTTGGTCAGCACGTCCCCATTGCCAGGAATTGCTGCATCGAAATCTAGTTTTAGTACGCCCGCCAGCACGTTATCCCAATCGAGGGCGCTACCGCCACCAGCGTAATCGATCAGCGGCCCGGTCTTGCCCGTGGTCACGGTGTCGCTCAGATCCACCACCTTGAGATCGGGGAAGTACACGACAGTGTCGCCACCCGTGTGGGCGCGGCCAAAATGATGCAGCTCCACTTTCACGCCGCCCAGCGTCAGCGTATACTCGGCCCCTGGATACGTAATGCTGGGCGCCGCCGGCTTCGGCTCAACGTTATAGGTTTCCAGATATTTCTTGAGCCCATCGCTTCCCACCACCTGTACGCCCGCGTCCAGAAACCGTTGGTTGTTGCCGGTGTGATCTGCATGGTGATGCGTCACGATTAGATATTTCACGGGCTGGTCGGAAGCGCTCTTGATCAGTCCCATCAGAGCGTCGTAATTCGCTTGCCCGGGAAGCTTGCCGTCCACGAGAATGAGCCCCTGATTAGTGACTCGCAGCGTGCTATTCGCACCCGCGCCTGTAATCACGTAGAGCCCGGGCTTCACCTCATGAATGGCTTGCGGTTGGGGCGCGCCGCCCCGGCCGGCGGGAGGCTGCGAGTACGCGAAAGATGCCACACCGAGCAGCGCGGCCAATATAAGAACGTTTTTGTTGCGCATTGCGCTCCTATCTTACCCCAAGCCTCCAAACCACCAGACAGTCCTGTCAAGCCAATCGCGACAGGCAACGGCCGACGAGCGCACTGAGTCGCCAGCCCGAGGTAGCCTTGTTGATGTAATCTCCTTTCAAACATGTCCTTATTCCGTTGTCCCGTTTGTATTGTGCTCTGCCTTCTACCGGCGGCGCTGGCTGCCCAAAACGTGGTTACCACCATCGCCGGAATCGACGCCTCCTTTGCCGGCGACGGCCAGCCTGCGGTGAACGTCCCGATTGGTTACCTGAATGGCGTCGCCACCGATGGCGCAGGCAATGTCTATTTCACCGATCCGATCGAGCATCTGGTGCTGCGCGTTTCGCCCTCAGGCATTCTGAACGTGATCGCCGGGAACGGCATCGCGGGCTATTCCGGTGACGGCGGTCCGGCCATCTCCGCGGCCATCGGGGCTTCAGATAATCCGGAGCAATACTCCGGCGCACCTTTTGAAGACAGCCTGGGCGGCATCGTGGTGGATCCGCAAGGCAACATTTACTTTGCCGACGGGCAGCGCGTGCGCCGTGTATCGAGCACTGGCATCATAACGACCGTCGCCGGAGGCGGCACGGCTTCTCCCGGAGATGGCGCAGCCGCCACCCTAGCCTCGCTCGGTATCATCAACGGCTTGGCGCTGGACGCGGCGGGCAACCTGTACTTCTGCGAAACAAATCGCGTGCGCATGGTGACGCCTTCCGGAACGCTCAGCACGTACGCCGGCGGCGCGAGCGCCGGATTCGCGGGTGATGGCGGCCCGGCCGCAGCAGCATTGCTCGCGCAACCCGAGGGCCTGGCGTTCGACTCGCAGGGGAATCTCTATGTGGCCGATGGCGATGTGTTGAACTTTCCTTCCCGTATTCGCAAGATCGCACAAAGTGGAATAATTACGACTGTCGCGGGCGGCGGCAGTACAACTCCGGCCTCGGGCCTCGCACCGCTCAGCATGGACCTGTCTTATGCCAGCGGTCTCGCGGTGGATGCCAGCAACGCGCTGTATGTCTTCTCACCATATAAGGGCTACTTGCTGAAGATTGCCAACGGATCCACGACTCTGATCACCAGCGTCGTTGCGTCCGCCTTTACCAGCAACGTTCAGGCGGCAACCGCCTTCGTAATTGGTCAGCGCGCCTACGACAACAGCGGAATCGCTCTGGACGCCGCGGGCAATCTCTACGTCGCGGACAGCCGCGACAGTCATCTAGTGAAAATTTCAGCCAGCGGATTTCTCACGAGCATCGCCGGAAACGGCCAATATAGCTATGGCGGCGACGGTGGTCCCGCTCTTGGCGCGATGATCCAAGGCCCATCAGGCATGACCCAGACGCCGGACGGCACAGTCTATTTTCTCGACACGCTAAACGCGCGCGTACGGGCTATCGCGCCGAATGGCGTCATCACCACGGCAGTTAGTTCGGCCAATTTCGCGCCACTCGCCGTCTTGGAGCAGTTGAACGGGATCGCGTCAGATACGAGCGGCAACGTGTACGTGCTCTTAGCGCGCCGGCTGATCGAATACACGCCTTCAACCGGGACGGTCCAGATTCTCGTGAATCAGTCCGGCGTCGTAGGAACCTCGGGAGACGGCGGTCCGGCGCTCGCTGCGTTGCTTGAAAACACCGGTGGCCTCGCTCGTGACGCGGCAGGCAATTTGTATATCGCCGATCTTGCGGCGAACAACATTCGCAAGGTCACCGCTGATGGAATCATTCGAACCTTTGCGGGCACCGGTGCCCCGGGTGTCTCTCCGGATGGATCGGTGGCCGCCATATCCCCAATTCTGTCCCCAAGCTCGCTACTGGCGGATGGTCAAGGCGGTTTATATTTCCTCGAACAGCAGATCGTTGCGGCCGGCGGCACCGTGCTGCGATACATCACGCCGAATGGTTTGCTGAAGACCATCGCTGGCAATACACAAGGAGGCTTTTCAGGCGACGGCGGTCCTGCTACCCAAGCCGCGTTGCGGATGCAGAACAGAACCGGCCTCACCCTGGATGCCGCAGGCAACCTGTACGTGGCCGATGGCTTCAATCATCGCGTTCGGATGATCACCCCCAACGGCGTTATCACCACTTTCGCGGGCAGCGCGAAGACCACAACTTCCGGTGACGGCGGCCAGGCCCTCAAGGCCGGCTTTTCCATTCCGCGCGGCCTGATGTTCGATGCGCGGGGTGATTTGTACATCTCCGACATTGCTGGCAACCGCATCCGCGCTGTACTCGCGGCCCCGCCGGCGATCCACGTGGCCCCTGCCCAAATGACGTTCTCGGCCCGGGCCGGGGGCGCGCTCACCGCGCCGCAGGAGCTCACAGTGGACGCAGCGGTCGGCGGCGTGCCGTTCACTGTCACGGCCAGCCAGCCCTGGGTGGTGGTAAATGCTGGCGGATTCACGCCCCGGTTAATGGGGATTCGAGTAGATCCATCCAATCTCGCGTCCGGCGCCTATCAGGCTACGGTCACAATCACCGCGCCGCTCGCAAATCCGGCCACCAGCACGGTCCAGATCGCCGCACAAGTGGCTGCCGCACTTCCGCCGGCGCTCGGGTCGAATAAGAGCGCACTGGCCTTTACCTTTCCCAGCAATCCGGCCGTCACGGAATCCCAGACGGTGAAGCTGAGCAACTCCGGCTCTGGAACCATTGCGTTTACCGCATCGGCGCAAACCGCGACTGGGGGCAACTGGCTGAGCGTCGGTACAAGCTCAGGAAATGTCACGCCCCAGACGCCCGGCACCGTGACGGTGATCGCGAATCCAGCGGGACTCAGCGCAGGCACCTACACCGGGATAGTAACTTTTTCGGGTTCATCCGCGGGATCGAGTGCAGGCAGCATCACGATCCCCGTCAACCTGACTATCAGCACGCTCTCCGAAGCGATCCGGTTATCGCGCCCTGCCCTCTCGTTCACAGCCGTATCAGGCGGCGGTGTGGTCCCGCCCGGAACGTTCTCCGTAACAAACATCGGTACAGGCGCGATGAATTTCAGCGTCTCCACGCAAACGCTCTCGGGAGGTCCGTGGCTCTCCGCGACCGCTTCCTCGGGCACAGCCACGAGCGGCTCAACGCCCCCCAGTGTTGCAGTGACGGTTAGTCAAAAGGGCTTGGCGCCGGGATTCTATTTCGGCGTGGTCCGAATCGATGCGCCGGGAGCGGCCAATACGCCCCACGTGGTCAGCGTCGCTCTCAATGTACTGACCGCTGGTTCCGATCCCGGGCCGGTGATTGTGCCCAGCGAGATTGTCTTTACCGCCGTCCAGGGCCAGCCGCCGCC
>Ga0070741_10005374_pt1 | contig 28543 bp, 29 predicted proteins | sample Coa_R1_4_FD_66440 | JGI IMG/M metagenome (GOLD analysis project Ga0070741, IMG submission 66440) | Surface soil microbial communities from Centralia Pennsylvania, which are recovering from an underground coalmine fire - Coalmine... | ecosystem: Environmental > Terrestrial > Soil > Unclassified ... | reverse complement strand
GTTCTCCTCGCGCACCACGGGACCAAAGCCGTGCATGCCGCCCAGATCGTGAACGCCGTCCATCGTCTACCTCTGCTAACTCGTCTGGCCGCCGAGCAGCGTCTCCACCCGCCGGCGGGCATCGTCGGGCACGGTCAGGGCGCGGAAGCGCTCGCGTCCCGCTAGCGGCAATGTGGCGTCGATCCCGAGCTTCGAGCGGCGCCCGACCGCCTGGCTCACCACGTCGATTGACCAGAGTGGCTGGTTCTCCAGCACCACCAGGCCGCGATCGGGCTGCGCCCGTGTGGCGATGGCCCACTCAACCAGCCAGTCGTCTTCCGGGTCCACGTCCTCGTCCACCGCGATGGCCAGCTTCAGCCCCCGGCCCAGCGCCAGCACGCGCCGCAGGACCGCCAGGCCGTCGTCCTCGCGCTCCTTGGCGATTTGTACGACGGCCACGCCGCCCAGGTGCTTGTAGCGCAGCCGCCGCACGCCGGGGAACTCGGCGCGCAGCGCGGGTAGGTGGCGTAGCTCCTGGCTGAAGCTCGACAGCTCCGACACCTCGCGGCTAAACGGCGCGAACGCGTGGTAGAGCGGGCGGGCGCGGTGGGTGATGGCGCGCACCTCGCCGACCGGGCTCTCGAAGGTGCAGTAGTAGCCGGTCGTCTCGCCGAACGGCCCCTCCGGCTCGCGGCGGTCAGGGTACACCAGGCATTCCACGACGATCTCGGCGTCGGCCGGCACCTCCACGTCGAGGGTACGGCAGCGCGTGAGCGGAATCGCGCGGCCGCCGAGCGCGCCCGCCAACGCCAGCTTGTCCTCGCCGGGATCCACGGGCACGACCGAGGCGAGCGTGACGGCGGGGCTGGCGCCGAGCACCAGGGCGACCTCCAGCGGCTCGCCGCGCTCGCGCGCCCGGGCCGCGAAGGCGCCGAGCGGCGGGTTGTTCAGGTAGATGCCGATCTCGCGCGGGCCCTTTACGGCCACGCGGTGGATGCCGACGCCCCGCGGGCCGCCGTCCGGGTCGCGGCCGATAGCCACGGCCGAGGTGAGGTACGGGTAGGCGTCGTCGGCATGGTGGGTGAGCACGGGCAGCGTGCCGGGCAGGTCGGGCGCCTGGTCGTGGACGACCTCCTGCACGGGGGCCGGCCCAGTTGCCGCGACGGGGAGGCGCGGCTGGCTCAGCAGCGAGGCCGTCGCGTCGAGGAGCGCCGCCGGGCCGTCGAGCCCGAGCGCCCAGGCGATGCGCTCGCGCCGCCCGAACAGGTTGGCGACGACGGGGACATCGTAGCCCGCCACGCGGTCGAACTGCAGCGCCGGCCCGCCGCGCCGGTCGTGCCAGACCATCGCGTACGGGATCTCGTAGCGTGGCGACAACTCAGCACCGATGTGCTCCAGCGCGCCCCGCCGCGCCAGCTCTTCGAGAAACGCCCGCATGACTCCCCCGATGGCCGGTACCGGGATCAAGGTGTTGGGTGGCTTTCGCCACTCAGCACTCAGCACTCCGTACTCATTCCGCGGTTGGCACGCGGTAGCTCTCGACGGCGAGCAGGACGGCGCCGAAGGCGGCCGCGATCGGGATGAACACCAGGCCAGTTACGAACATCGTGGACGCCGCCGCAGCCGCGACCTCGTAGGCATTGTCGCTGACGCCGAGGGCGGTGCCGACGACGGCTACGAGGAGGCCGAGCAGCGCCACCGCGGCGGACAGCCCCAGGCCCGCCCCCGCGCCGATCAAGGCGCGCGCTGCCGTGGAGCGCTGCTGAAGCTGCGGGGTGACGCGGCGCAGCACGACCCACTCCAGCGTGAGCACAAGTAGCCCGAAGACCGGCCAGAGCGCTGCCATCAGTGTTCCTTCCGTAGCCAGGCCGCGTAGTCGCGGAAGCCCGCTTCGAGATCGTACTCGGCGGTCCAGCCCAGCTCGTCCTGCGCGCGCGTGGTGTCGTAGGGCGAGTTGCGGAGCGAGCGCGCGAGCGCCTCGTTCGGCGGGCCGCCGATGCTCAGGTCGGCCCCCGGGACGACCGCGCGCACGGCGGCCACGAGCTCCTCGACGCTGTAGGTGCGCCCCGGGCCCACGTTGAAGATGCGGTGCTGCAGGCCCTCCGCGAAGCAGGCCTGCGCCACCGCGCGACCGATGTCCTTGGCGTAAGTGTACTCGCGCCGGGCTGTCCACGGCTGCACGCGCAGCGGCCGCTGCTCGACCGCCGCGGTGATGAGGTCGTGCATGAACTGGCCGGCCGTCGAGCCGCCGACGAACGTGCCTGGCCCGAACACCGCCGAGAAGCGCAGGGCCACGAAGTCCACGCCGAAGCGGTCGGCGTAGGCGCAGCCCAGCAGCTCGCTCGACGCCTTCGCCGCGCCGTACAGCGGGTTGTAGCCGTACGGGGAGGTCTCTGGGAGCCGCTGGGCCGGGTCCATCGCGTAGGCGCGGTCGTAGACGCCCTCCGTGCTGGCGAAGACGACACGGCGCAGCCCGAGCACGCGCGCGGTCTCCAGCACGTTGATCGTCCCTTGCAGGTTGATCTGCAGGCCGGAGTAAGGCTCCTCCTCCACACGGGCGCCGATCAGCCCTGCCGTGTGGACGATCACGTCGGCCTGGCGCTCGCGCGCCACCTGGATCAGGTGCGGCAGGTCGCGCACGTCGCCGCGCACGAGCGGCACCCGCGCGAGATCGACGATCGACTCGACGTAAGCGCGGTTAGGCGCCAGGTCGTAGAGCACCGGTTGGGCGCCGCGATCGAGCAGGCGCTGGGCGGTGTGCGTGCCGACGAGGCCCGCGCCGGTGACAATGATCGTCATCGCGGCCTCCCTCCTGCTAACGTAGCGATAGACGACGCGGCGCGCGGCCAACGACCAGGGGCGCAGGCGACACGCCACACGGCGCCGGGACGCCGGCAGCCCACGATGTATCACGGCATTCTAAGGAGCGGCCGCGCGCGGCGGCAACCGCGCGCGCCGGTGCTCCGCCTCTCGGCTGAGCGGGGTGACAGCGGGTTCACATCGAGCGGTCGCCTCCGCGTCCCGGCGCTCGGAGGGAACCATGCGTTTGGCCACGCGCTTGGCGGCCACGACATTGCTCCTGGCGGCCACGTTCACCGCGGGCGCCGTGGGCTGCGAGGCAACGGCAAATCCTCCGCCGCTCTTCCGCGAGACGGCACGGCAGCCGGCGGCGCCGCCCCCGGACTCGCCCCGCGTGCTTCGCGCCCGCTACGTGGAGGTGGACTTCAGCGCGCTCGGCGGCGAGAATCTGGCGCCGGCCAGCGCGCCGGCTCGGCTGCTGCTCAACCTCTTCCCCGACGTGGTGCTCGTCGCCGAGCGCAACGACGTGCAGCCCACCGCGACGGGCCGCGGCTTCATCTGGACTGGGCATGTGGAAGGCGCGCCGGCCAGCGTCGTGACGCTCGTGGCGGAGGACGGCGTGGTGGCGGGGAGGATTAACGCGGGCGGCCCACTGTACACCATTGGCTACGCGGGCGATGGCGTGCATATTGTCCGCGAATTGAATGCCGAGGCCTTCCCGCCCGACTGACGGAGCCTTCGGGGCAACCGGCTAGAATGTCCGCCGCGGTTGCCGTGTCCCCGAACCGACTTGGGCGCGCGCGGCCACCGGCCTGTTGGCGGCGCCGAGGCGGCGACCGCCCCGGCCATCGGCGGTGGGCCGAAATACCGTCGGTCAGGTCCCTCTTGATATACTCCGGCGCTCGGAGTCACGTGCCCCTGGCCGCGTCGTGCGCGAGGCCGGCCGAGGCTAGCGGCATGTCGAGGAGAGCGCCGCTCCGCCAGGGAGGACTGTGGATGAGGGTGTCTCGCGCGCCAGTCGTGTTCGCAGTAGTCGCGCTCGCGATCCTGGTCGCGGCGATCGGGCCGAGTCTCGTGGTTCAGCCAGCGAGCGCACAGAACGGCTTGTTCAGCGATGCCACCCGCCAGCCCGATGTCCCCCTCGTTGTGCCGCGGCCGGTCGTGCGCCAGCGGCTTGTCGACGTGAACTTCGCGCTGCTCGACAGCGCGGCGCGCGCCGGCGTGGGGAGCGCCCTCACGCTCAACCTGTTCAACAGCGCGGGCGCACTCTATCCCGAGATCATCGTTGCCGCCACACGCGACCGCGTCGAGCGGACCAGCTCCGGCCAGGGGATCATCTGGGTCGGCAAGGTGCCGGGTGATCTCGGCAGTCAGGTCACACTGGTGTCGGAGCGCGGCGCGTTGGCCGGCGACATCCGGACTGGGGGCCGGTTATATCATATCCGCTCGCTCGGCCAGGGCGTCCACGCGATCGACGAGCTGAATCCGGGCGCGTTTCCGCCCGACGACCATCTTTTGCCGGGCGGGGTACGGCTGGGTGGTGGGGCGAGCGCGGCGCGCGCAGCCGTCGCTGCCGCGATCGCCAGCCGGGCGGGGGCTTCACCTTCCGACGCCAGCGTTGCGGCTCCAGCGGCGGCGGCCCCGCCGCCGACGACGGCCGCCGACGACGGCCTGACGGTGGACTTCATGGTGGTCTACACGCCCGCTGCCGCGGCGGAGAACGGCGGCACAGCGGGTATGGACACGCAGGTCGACCTCGCCATTGCGGACGTCAATGGAGCCTATGCAAACAGCGCTGTCAATTTCCGTGCGCGCCTGGTCTACAAGGGCCAGGTGAATTACACGGAATCGGGCGACATCAGCACGGATCTTAACGCCCTGACCGCTGGCAATATCAGCAATGGCTCGCAGACCGTCGCCGCGCTGCGCAACCAGTTCGGTGCGGACCTGGTCAGCCTGATCACTCGTGAGGACCCGTTCTTCTGCGGCATCGGCTGGATCATGAATCCTGCTGGCGCGTCGTTTGCCAGTAACGCATTTAGCGTGGTGGCTGGCACGTCGTGCGCGGTCAGCAACCACAGCCTGGCCCACGAGACCGGCCACAACATGGGGTTGTGCCATGACTGGATCCAGAACGACTGCACGCCGCAGGTGCCCTGGGGCCACGGATACGTCGACCCGCAGAACCGCTTCCGCGACATCATGTCCTACCCGCAGTCCTGCGGGAACTGCCAGCGCATACAGTACTTCTCCAACCTGGTGACGACCTATCTGGGAAACCCGGTGGGCACGGCGCACAACCTGCCGAATCCGGCGGACAACACGGCGCTACTGAACGCCAACGCATCCATCATCGCCAACTGGCGGCAGTGCGTGGTCGCTCCCTGTAGCGGCCAGCAGCCGCCCGCGACGCCCACGTCCGCCCCGATCCCCACGCCCGTCGTGAGCTGCAGCCCGCGGCCGCGGGTGAGCGTCAGTACCCAGCCCGCGGGCAGCAACACGCTGCAGGTCACACTCTTGCCGGGCGCCAACGGCTGGATCAATCAGGTGCAGATCGGGGCTGCTGTGAACGCGCGGATCGACATCGCGGGGCTGACGGGGATCACTGGCAACCAGACGATCACCCTGCCCCCCGCGACGACCAGCCTGACCTTCCAGGTCCACCACCTGGTCAACGGACAGGCCACCACCGTGCCGCTGACCGTCGTCGACACCTGCGGGTCGTGGCCGACGTTCGTTGGCGGGGGCGCGAGCGCGTTCTAGGCGAGCGGACCCTGATCAACACCATCAGCGCCGTGGTAAACTTCCGCTCGGCGCCGTCATGAAGGCCTGGATCGAAATCCTCCTGGCCGGCCTGGCCAACGTGACGGGCAACTGGCAGGCGAACCTGCCGGTGGAGACGAGGGCCGTGACGGTTACCGTGCGCCAGGCGGGCCCGGGCGCCACGATGGTGTCGCGGACGGTTGTGCACGGTTGTGGTACCCGGCCGACACGAGTAGGCGGCGGAGCGAATGCTTTCTAACCTGCGGGGCTGTCTGCCCCTCCTGCTGGCGATTACGCTTGGCGCCGCGGCCCTGCCCACGCGGGCCGCGGCGCAGGACACGTGCCGCGTGCCGCCGGATGACCAGCTCCACGCCGGGGGCGCGCTAGAGGGCCTGATCCTCGTGTTCCATGGGCTGTGGGCCGAGCCGCCCGACCTCGAGCAGGGGTTGGCCTACGGCGATCCCGGCCCCTGCCCGGGCGGCACGCGCGACTCACTCCGCGGCGTTGACATCATGGGCTGGGCGCTGGAGGTGTCGGGGCCGGCCCGGCCGGAGCTGTGCTCGCCGTCCGATCCGCCGCTCACCGAGCTGCCGATCCGCAATACGCGCTGCGTAGAAGACAGCACTACGGTCGCGAGTCGCAACACGCGCGTCGCCTACCCGGAGCTGGTGAGCCGCGCGCCGTTCCCTATGCTTCTCCCGAACGCGCTGCCGGATGGGCTCATCCCGTACTGGGCCACCCTGCGCGTTACCGACCGCCGCGAGGGCACGGGGGCGCCGCGTCAGTACGGCACCATCATTCGGTACCTGGGCGAGAGCGACGAGCCGTGGCTGTTGCTCCTGCAAGACACCGGCGAGGCGCCAGCAGCCTGGCTCGATCACATTCGGGGCGATGTCCCGGACATCGCCCTGCGTGGCACGCGGGCGAGCGTACTCGACAGCCTCCCCGACTACGACGGCGAGGGGATGGGGCTGTTGTGGGAGGAGAGCGGCCTGCGAGTGATCCTGTTCGGGTCCTACAACGCCGACGAGCTGGCCGGCATCGCCGGGGGGTTGACGCTTCATCCCGCCGCCGCGCCGCCCCTGGAGCCTGCCCGCTAGCGCGCCGGCAGTCCAGACGGCCTGTAGGCCGCGCCGCGCGGCCGGCCTACCTCGTCTTGGTGGTTGGCTGGCTTCCCGCGCCGGCAGTGGACTGGAGGTCGCTGTCTCCCGTGCGGGCGGGCAGGGAACCGCTCGCCCGAGGCCGCCCGGCGCAGGCGCTACGAGAGCGGCGGGCGACGCGCCTCCCAGGGTTGGGCTAGCTCGTGAGCGCGCGCCACGCGCAGCACCATGGCCTCGGCGAAGGGGCGCCCCACGATCTGCAGGCCGAGCGGCAGGCCGCCTGGCGTCTCGCCGCAGGGCACGGAGACCGCGGGCAGGCCGAGCAAGTTGAACACCCGCGTGAAGCGCAGCGTGGCGCCCCGCACGTCCTCCTCCGTGCCGTCGGGCCAGCGAATCAGGTGCTCGTCGCGGCGGGGCGCCGGCACGGCGCTGGTCGGCGTGAGCAGCACGTCGACATGGTCGAATAGGCGCACGGCCTGCTCGACGAGCAACCGCCGGGCGCGCTGGGCCTTCAGGTAGTCGGTCGCCAGCAGCGTCGCGCCTACCTCAAGTCGCGCACGCACCGCCGGATCGTAGTCGGCGGGGCGTGTCCGCAGCCAGCGCTCGTGGTAGGCGGTCGCCTCCGCGAATAGGATGGCGGCCCCGGCGGCGAACGCCGGCGCCGCCTGCGGCATCGGGACTTCCTCGACCCGCGCCCCGAGCCCTTCGAGCGTTCGGGCAGCTCCGCGCACCGCGGCTTCGGTCGCGGCATCCACGCGCTCGAAGAAGAAGTCGCGCGGCAGGCCCACGCGCAGGCCGGCGACGCCGGCTTCGATGCCGCCGAGGTAGTCGGACACCGGAGCGTCGCTGCTTGCCGGGTCGCGAGGGTCGGGGCCGGCGAGCGCCTGCAGCAGCAGCGCGGCGTCGCGGACCGTTCGAGTCATGGGGCCGACGTGGTCCTGCGACCAGCTCAACGGCACAACGCCGTGCTTGCTGACGCGGCCGTAGGTGGGCTTCAGACCTACCAGGCCGCACAGCGCAGCCGGCTGGCGGATGGACCCGCCGCTGTCGCTGCCCAGCGCGGCCGCGCACAGCCCCGCGGCGACCGCCGCGGCCGAGCCGCCGCTCGACCCACCGGCGATGCGCTCCGGGTCCCAGGGATTACGGCAGGCGCCATAGTGGGGATTGAGACTAGTGGCGCCGTAGGCAAATTCCTCCATATTCGTCTTGCCGACGGGAACGGCGCCGGCTTCCCTGAGCCGGGCGACGACGGTCGCGTCCTCCGCTGGCACGAAGTCGGCCAGGATGCGCGAGCCGGCCGTGGTCCGCACGCCGGCCGTGTAGAACAGGTCCTTGATCGCCAGCGGCACGCCGTGAAGGGGGCCACGGCGCTGGCCGGCGGCGATCGCGCGCTCGGCAGCCGTGGCCTCGGCCAGAGCCTGATCCGCGGTTACGGTAATGAAAGCGTGGAGCTCCGGATCGAGCGCCGCGATCCGGTCAAGGTAGACGCGGGTGATCTCGACGGGCGACAGCTCGCGGCGCCGTAGGCGCTCGCCCAGCGCCTCGACCGAGAGGTACGCGAGGTCGCGGCCGGGGGCGTGGCCCGGGCCACCTGGCTGGCTCATGCGCTACTCCCTCCTCAGCGAGTCGGCGCTACAACGTGGCGCTCGCCGTCCGCGGCGCTCAAGCCCCAGGCGAGGCGCCTGGCGGCTCGCCGGCGAGGGAGAAGACCGCGGCCGGCTCGAACTCTGCCAGGTCGAGGCCATCCAGGCTGTCCACGGCGGCGTACACTGCGGCCACGGGGCGCACGAGCGCGTCCAGCGCCGCATCCGGCAGGGCGAGCCCCGCCGCAGTGGTCAGCGCCGCGAGCGTCGCGCGAGAGGGAGTCGGGCGCGGATCAGGCATGGCAAAGCTCCTGGGCGCCGGGCTTGCGGCTCACCATACGCGTCCCGCGGCATCGCGCGCAAGCCGGCGCGACTGCCGCCATTCCGTGCGCCTGAGCTTGACGCCTTCACCCGTTGAGCGAAGGCACTAAACACCCGACCACGGACTCAGGACTGTCTAGACCCAGTAGTCGCGCAGCCGCTCCGCCCCGGGGCAGGCCCGAAGCCTGCCGAGCGCGCGCGCTTGCAGCATCTGGACCCGCGTGCGCGATATCCCGAAGAGCTCGGCGATCTGCTCCAGCGTGTACGCGGGACCGGTCAGGCCGAAGTGCAGCTCGACAACGCGCCGTTCCCGCTCCGGCAGCGACTGCAAGATGGCCTGCAGTTGACTCGCGAGCACTCCCCTGGCGGCCAGGTCGAAGGGATGCGGTGCGCTGGGGTCTTCGATGGTCTCGCTCAGCGCACGGCTGTCCTCGTCGGCGACCGGGGTTTCCAGGGAGACGGGGGGCTGCCGGACCTGCTGCAGCTCGTGGACTCCGGCGTCGGTGCGCCCGATAGCCTGGGCAATCTCGTGGGTGGTCGGCTCGCGACCGAGGTCCTGGGCTAGCTGCTGCTCGGCGGTGCGCAAGGCGCGCACGGTGGTGGCGACGTGGCCGGGCAGACGCACGGCGTGCCCTTGCTCCAACAGCGCGCCCAGCATCGCCTGACGGATCCACCAGGAGGCGTAAGTGCTGAACTTGAAGCCGCGACGGTAGTCGAAGTGCTCGACCGCGCGGAGCAGCCCGATGTTGCCCTCCTGAACCAGGTCGAGCCAGGGGAGGCCGCGGCCCTCGTAGCGGCGCCCAATGCTCATGACCAGGCGCAGATTCGCCGTCACGAACTGCTCGCGCGCGTGCTCGGCCTGGCGCTGCAGGCGCTGGCAGTGGAACGTGGCGGCTTGACGCTGCGCTCCCAGCCAGGCCGCCAGCTCGCTCGGGCGCGTGGGCCCGTCACCGTACACAACGTCGTGCGCGGCGCGAGCCTGGACCGCCTCCGGGAGCAGCCGGCAGAGCACCGAGAACTCGGCTAGCTGTTCCTGCGCTCGCTCACCGCTGAGTCCCAGAGCCGCGCCCGTAGCCTCGCCGTCCATTTCGGGCGGGTCATGCAGTGTCCCTAGCTCCTCGTACAGGTCCAGGAGCGACGCAACCGACCGCCGAGCAGGCGAATAGACCGAAGCGATGAATGGGTACAGGTCGTACCAATTCGCATAGGCGCGGCTGAGCAGATCGGCTGCCCGTCGCGCGCGCTGTCGCGCCAAAAGCTCGTGGAGTCGGGCCAGATAGCGCCCGGTCTCCAGATAGCGGCCCAAGCGCTGCTCATCCTCCCGCTGCAGGAGGGCGATTGACCGAATCTCCTGCGCGTAGGCCGATGCGATATCCGTCTGGCCAGGTTCGGACCCGACGGCGGGCGACCGCGCGGGCGTCACGGTAGCGGCGGACAGGATTCGGTGTGCAGGGTCCGAGGTGTGGAGACCGTCTGGCTGGGGCGCGCGGCGGGCTCCGGCGGGCTCGTCAGCATCGGGCGTGGCCAGGTGAGAGTGTGCATCGCTCGCGCCAGTCGCGGTGGTCGCCATACCTTCTCCTTAGGCCGACAGGCCCGCTCCGTCGGCGGAGGAATGCCGCGGGTCAGGGGGCCGCGATGGAACCGCAGCGCGGCGACGCGGCGCGGGCGCGTGGCTGCGCTGTGCCTCAACGGTAAACCGCCCAGGTTGCCGGCCAGGTTAAAGTGCGCGACGAGTTGGTCAACGAGCAGAAATCTGCCCCGGAGCGGGACCGCGACGGGACCGGCCTGGCCCGTCATAATGCCGGGCATGCCGAGCGCCGCCTGCGCTATGCTTGGAACGGGAGCAACCGGCTGACGCGCGGGGAGCAACTGCATGAACCTCGGTGGGGTTCGGCGCGACGCGGCGTCGTTTCGTGGCCGCGACCCTCACGATAGGCGGGGGCGGGATCAGGTTGCCGGCGCGCGCGCGGCGGTGCGGGCGCGGATGCCATGTCGGTGATGCGGCGGACTGAGCGGGCGCTGCCTACCGCATCTGACGGCGCCACGCCACGGCCCGCGCCGCGGGCGCGGTCGCGGAGCGCCGACGCGGCACGACGGCGGCGAATGTGGACCGATTGGGCGGTGGTCGCGGGGCTGCTCGCGCTGGTGTTCGCCTACTACGCGCCCCTTAGCACCTCCGACCGCATCGCCTACGACTTCGATATCTGGGTCTTCTTCTATCCGCTGCGCCAGTACGCTGCCGACGCGCTGCACGCCGGGCGCTTCCCGCTCTGGAACCCCGACATTTTCCTGGGCAGCCCCTTCTTCGCCAACGCCCAGACGGCGCTGCTCTACCCGCTGAACGCGGTCTACCTGCTGTGGTCGGTGCCCGCGGCATACTCGATCTCGCTGTGGCTCCACACCTGGCTGGCAGGGGCGTTCATGTATTTGCTCGCGCGCACGCGCCTGGGGCTGAGCGTGGCCGCCGCGCTGATCGCCGCGCTTGCCTTTGGCCTGGGCGGCTTCGTGACCGGCCTGGCCGGGCATATCAACCAGTTGCAGGCCGCCCCCTGGCTGCCGCTCGTCGCCTGGCTCCTTCTTGGCGCCATCGCGCGGCGCAGCCTGCGCCTCGCCGCGCTTGGCGGGCTGGCGCTCGCGGTCCAGGTGCTCGCCGGGCATTCGCAGGAAGTCTATCTGACGCTCGTAGCGCTCGGCGTCGTCGCCCTGGTGGGCGGGTGGGGAGTGGAGACCGCGGGCCAGCGGGGCCAGGATGGCGCTCAACCGTCGGTCCGTAGCCGCCGTGGCCTCCAGTCCCTGATCCGGGCGCTGGGGCTATACGTTGTACTCGTGGCGCTGGGGCTCGGGCTGACGGCAGTGCAGTTGCTCCCGACCGCCGAGGTGCAGCGGGAGGGCATTCGCGGCGGCGGGCTGCCCTACGGCGAGGCGATATCCTTCTCGCTCCCGCCGCCCCTGCTGCTGCGGAGCCTTTTGCCCAACTTCTGGGAGAACATCTTTGGAGAGTACGTGGGCTACGTGGGCACGATTCCGCTTTGCCTCGGCGTGATCGGGCTCGCCGCGGCGCGCGGCCGCTGGGTGGTCCTGGGCGGCGTGCTGGCCGCCCTCGGCCTTGCGCTCGCGATCGGCGGTTACAATCCGCTCTACCCGCTGCTCTACCAGATCGTGCCCGGGCTCGGTCTGTTTCGCGTGCCGGCCCGCTGGCTGTTCGTCTACTCGTTCGGCATGGCGCTGCTCGCGGGGCTGGGAGCCGAATGGGTCTGGCAGGCGGCCCGGAGGCGCGAGTGGCGGCGCATGCTGAGCGGCCGGCGCGTCGCGGGCGTAGCGCTCGTGGTGGGCGGCGGGCTGGTGCTGCTCCTGTTTGTCACACCGCCGCTCGCCGCGCGCCGCTACTATCTCGCCTGGAGCGCGCTCGCGCTGCTCACCCTCGGGCTGACGGCGCTGGCGCTTGCAGGCTGGCGCCGCCTGGCGCTGGCGCTGCTGGTCGGCGCCGCGGCGGCCGAGCTGGTGGCGGCAAGTCTCACGGCGAACTTCCGCAACGCGATCCCGCCCGACGCCTACCGCGCTATCCGTCCCGCGCTGGCGCCGCTCCTCGCGGACCACGACGGCCACCGGTTGCTCAGCCTGGCGCGCGACGACTACCTGCTGGGCGAGATCGCCGTCGGCGGGTTTCGCTACCCGAACCTGCCGCCGGCCGTGATCGAGAACTACACGGTCGCCACGAAGCACAACGAGGTCATGACGCCCAACGTGCCGCTCGTGTATGGCCTCGCGACCGTGGACGGCTACGACGGCGGCGTGCTGCCGCTGGCGCGCTGGGTGGGACTGGCGCGCGCCCTCGTGTCCGAGGACGAGCCGCGCATCGACGGCCTGCTGCGCCATCGCTTGCACTACTTGCCCGACGAGCGCTGGTTGGACCTGCTAGACGTGCGCTGGGTCCTGACCAGCGCGCCGCAGGACGCCATGGTGGACGGCGTGCCGTTCGATCGCCTCGCGACGCGGCGGCTGGCGCCCGGCGAGCGATACGTGCTGCCGGTGGCGAACGTGCCCGCCGCGGCGGTGGCTGTCCTCTCGTCCGTGGCCGACAGCACGCTGCCGGAAGGGGCACCGGCCGGTCGGCTGACCGTCTATGGCGCGGACGGCAGCGCGCAGCCGTTCGATCTGCGCCTGGGCCAGGAGACCGGCCGCGCCGCGCCCACTGGCGAGGCTAGCGGCGGGCCGCCAACCACCCCGCCGCCCGATCCCCGCCTGCGGAATGTAGACTACATGGCCCGTCTGCCGCTGGCGCCGGGCATGGCCGTAGCCCGCCTGGAGTTCGAGAGCCTGGCGCCGGCGGGCACCTGGCTGGTGCGGGCGGCAACGCTCGTGCCCGCCAGCGGCGAGCCTCGGCCGTTGCCGCTCACCACCGCCCTAGAGCCGGTGCCGCACGGCGACCCATCGCCCGTGAAGCTCTATCGCGCGCGCGAAGCCCCCGGGCCCGCGCGGCTCGTGCCCGAGACGCTGGTGGCGGACGACGCCCAGGCGCTCGCATTTCTGAAGGGATCAGGGTTTGCGCCCAGCAAAGTGGCCACCGTGGCCCCCGGGCCAGAGGCTCGTGTCCTGGCGGCGGAGGCGGGGCAGCCAGCGGCGCCCGATGGCGCTGCCGACGGCGTGCGGGTCGTAGAGCGCGCTCCCGAGCGCTGGACACTGGAGACGAGCGCGCCGGCCGAGCGGCTGCTCCTGATCGCGCAGGCGTTCTTTCCGGGCTGGGAGGCGACGCTAGACGGCCAGCCCACCCCGCTCGTGCGCGCCGATTACATGTTCCAGGGCGTCTACGTGCCGGCGGGCGCCCACCGCGTCGAGCTCCGTTACCGGCCGCAGAGCCTCACGATTGGCTTGCTGGTCAGTCTCGGCGCGGCGCTCGTCACGGTCGCGCTGTGCATTCCCTTCAGGCGGCCGCTTCCCATCCTGTACCAGCCGCCTCACCTTGGCAGTGCCCCGCAGCGGCCCACCGGCGGCGCGCCACCGCCCCGGGAGCATCCGTGACCGACGATCCGCTCCTCGCCCACCTGACGGCGCTGCTGTATGCGGCTGAGGAGCCGTTGCCCCTCGACGAGGCCGCGCGGGTGCTGGAGGTCGCGCCTGCGGAGGTCGAGGCCGCCGCCGCGCGCCTCGCGGCGTCCCCTCCCCCAGGACTCGCAGTGCAGTGGCACGGCGCGGCGCTTCGGCTGGTCACGGCGCCCTCCTCCGCGCGCTACGTCGAGCGGCTCCTCGGCGGGCCGGGCGTCACGCGCCTCTCGCGCGCTGCGCTAGAGGTGCTCGCCATCGTGGCCTATCGCCAGCCGGTCACGCGGGCCGAGCTAGAAGCACTGCGCGGGGTGAACAGCGAGCGCGCGCTCGATACCCTGTTGCGGCGCGGGCTGGTGGCGGAGGTGGGCCGTCGCGAGACGCTGGGGCGTCCCGTCCTCCTCGGCACCACTCCCGCGTTCCTGGACTATCTTGGGCTTAGCTCGCTCGCCGAGCTGCCGCCACTGGAAAGCGCCACGCCCCGCTAACGGCCCGCGCCGTGCCGGGCCGGCCCGCCGGCCCGTGGCCCTCGCCCCGCCGCGCCTCCTCCTCGCTTCGGGACGCGCGGCCGCGCTCAGGCACGCTGGCCGCGGCTCCAGTACTGGTGGGCCTGCTCCACCTGCTGCAGCACGAACTCCTCGGGAGTGAGCACCGGGCCGCCGGGGCTGTCTACGCGACAGGTGGCGGCCTGGCCCACGCCGCCGCGCGTGGCGCTAATGGTGAACTCGTCGCCGTGGTGCTCGTCCATTGCCCGGCCGGCCAGGCGCAGAATCACTTCCCAGCGCGCTGTCGGCGGCAGAGAGGCGGGCGGCCGTCGCTCCCGCAGACGGCTGCGCGCCTGGGCCATCATGATGAGCTGCTGCCAGCTATAGGAGCGCTCGCTGGGGCGCGCGGGGGTGACGATCCGCACGCCGTCGGGGCCCACCCAGAGCCGGGCCGTCGGCACGGCCCAGGCGTCGATCAACGCCCCCAGCGCACGGAGCGTGTCCTGGTAGCTGAGCGGGTCCGGCCCCTGCCGTGCTCGCACCCGTTCCTCCGCGGCGCCGCGCCCGGTCGGGTCAGCCCCGCCCCGTCACGGTTTGGATCCAAGCGGCCAGCTCGTGCGGTCGATCACCTCGCGGCCGGCTGGCCCTGGACGATTGTTACGTCAGAGCCCGCTCGGTGTTGGCCGCCCGTCACCGGACGGACCGTCCTCGCACGAGATTAGTCCTGCGCCCGCGGCTCGTCGCCCGGCTGGCGCGGCGCCCAGGAAACGCAGGCCCGGTCCGGTGGCAACGCCGACTGCTCGCGCTTCTCCCCGCAGCGGTAGCAGGACCAGTGCTGCGCTCCTCCCGCCTGCTCCTCTACGAGCCAGTAGTGCGGCGGACAGGTCGCGACCGAAACGGCCATCGTGGCTCCTCCAACGCTAACTCCGGCGGCATCCGTAAATCAAACGCCCGCTAGCCGTTGGCGTGACGGACCCTGCATCACGATCGACATACGGGTGCCCGGCCTGGGTAGCCGGGAGTGTGGGGAAGTTCATGCCCGGAATGTGAAATGGCTCACAGCGAGTGGCGCCCGCGTGCGCGACAATGACGCTGCGCAACGCGCAAGGAGGAAGAAGATGGCCCCGATAACGCGCCCGCTGCCCACGCGCTGTCCGCGGTGCGATGGCCCGCTGTACGCCGGCTACGACGACGATCTAAGCTGCCTGTTCTGCGGCGAGTACGTGTTCGCTAATCCGCCGCCGCCGATCGTCCAGGCCCCGCCGGTGGTGCCGCAGGGGCCGCGCAAGCGCGGCCGGCCCCGCAAGAACCCGGTGGCGGCCTGACCAGGCCCACCGGCACGCTGGTAGCGCTCCACGGGCGGACCCGGCGGGAGTGGCGGTAGTGCCCCCGAGACGGCCGCCAAACGCACGCTCCGCCGCCGCGAAGCCTCAGGCGAGGCTGCTGGCGAGCAAGCGGCCGCTGTCGGGCCGGGGCATGACGCGGAGCTGGCGCAGCGCCCACCAGAGCGCGGCCTGCGTGCCGTGGATCACCGGCACGCCCAAGTCGCGCTCTAGCTCAATGGTGACGGTCTGCAGATTGCTGCGCGTACCGAGGAAGATCGCGTCGGCGTCGGGATGCGCGTCCATCAGGTCGCGCGCGAGGCGGTAGAACGCGGTCGGCGCGAGCCGCCCGGCCTCGGCTGGATTGCGCACGCTCAGGCCGCGCACGCCCACCGGCGCCAGGCCGGCCTCGGCCAGGTAGGCGGCGATCTGCTGGTTGATCTCGTCCAGGTAGGCCGTGCCGACGACCGGGCGGCGCGCCCCCAGGTGGCGCAGCCCGTCCACCGACGCCGCCATGCCGGAGGTCACGGGCACGCCGATCGTCTCGCTCCAGGCGCGATTGGCCGCCTGCTCCCCAGCGTAGCCCTGGCGCACCGCGATTGGCACGCCCGCGAGCACGACCGCCTGCGCGCCCTCGCCGACGACCAGCTCCAGCGCATTGCGAATGCCCTCCTGGGCGCGCTCGAACTCCGCGCCCTGGTGCGCCCGCACTCCGAGGTTCGCCGCGATGACGCTCACCCCGTCGGGCAGCATCTCTTGCAGCTCGGACGGAAACTGGATTGTCGAGGGCGACACGTAGCCGAAGTAGCCACGCCAGCCAAGCATAGCGAGTCCTTTCTAGCCGAAGCGCTGGCGCAGCCGCGGCAGCACATCGCGCGCGAAGAGATCGAGGAAGCGGGTCTGGTCGGGGCCGGGCGCGTGGAACACCAGGTGGTCGAAGCCCAGGTCCACGTAGGGCGCGATACGCTCGACCATCTCGTCGGGATCCGCCGTCACGATCCAGCGGCGGTGGGCCTGGTCGGCCACCGTGGCTGCCTTGGCCTCCATGTCGCGCGGATCGTCAATCCCCACCTTGTCCTCGGGCGAGAGGGCCAGCGCGGCCCAGTAGCGCGTGTCGTGTAGCGCCCGCTCCGGGTCTGTGTCGTACGAGACTTTCATCTCGATCATGCGCTCGATGCGCTTCGGGTCGCGACCGGCCTTCTCGGCCCCCTCGGCCAGCTTGGGCAGCAGCGTGTCGCGGTACAGCTCCCAGGCCTTGCCGCTCGTGCAGATGAAGCCGTCGGCGACCCGACCGGCGAGCAGGGCGGCCGTCGGCCCGGCGGCGGCCACGTAGAGCGGCACGCCGTTCTTCGGGCGGTCGTAGACGGTGGCCTTGTGCGTCCGGTAATACTGGCCCTCGAAGGTCACGATCTCCTCGCGCCAGAGGCGCTGCATCAGCTCGATCGCTTCGCGCAGCCGCCCGGCGCGCTCCTTGAAGCCCGGCCATTCGATGCCCAGCGGGGCGATCTCGTTCAGCGACTCGCCGCTGCCCACGCCGAGGAAGAAGCGGTCGTTCGAGAGCAGCGCGAGCGTGGCCGACGCCTGAGCGACGACGGACGGGTGGTAGCGGAAGGTCGGCGTGAGCACGCTCGTGCCGATGCGCACGCGCTCGGTGCGCGCGGCCAGGGCGCCGAGCCAGGGGAAGACATTCGGGGCGTGCCCGTTGGTGTGCTGCCAGGGCTGGAAATGGTCGCTCACGGCCACGCTGTCGAAGCCGCGGGCCTCCGCCTGTACGCTAAAGTCAAGCAGCTCGCGTGGGCCGAACTGCTCGGCCGACGCCTTGTAACCTAGCTGGAGCACGGATGCCTCCCCTGACTGCCGCAGTCGTGGCCTTCCTGGCGCGGGCGCGCGTGGCCCACCTCGCCACGGCCGACGTTGCCGGGCAGCCCCACGTGGTGCCGATCGTCTTCGTGGTGCTCGACGGCCGCCTGTATTCGCCGCTCGACGCGAAACCCAAGCGCGTGCCCGGCCGGCGCCTGAAGCGCGTCCGCAACCTCGCGGCCAACCCGCGCGTTGCCGTCGTCGTCGACCGCTACGCCGAGGACTGGTCACGCCTGGGCTACGTGCTCTGGCAAGGCCGCGCTCGGCTGCTCGACCACGGCGCCGAGGCCGACCGAGCGCGCGCCGCGCTACGCGGCAAGTACTCTCAGTATAACGACCACGCGCTCGGGCTCCACGATGCAACGCTGATCGTGGTCGAGCCCGAGCGCGTGGTCGTCTGGGGCCAGCTCGACTGAGCGGGCCACCGTGCTCCTGGCGCGGGGAGGTTGGGTAGCCGGGTTACTACTGACCTACTGGCCTACCTGGACAAGCAGGCTAGTAGGACATGCCTCCCATGCCGGGCGACATGCGGAGCGTGCCCGACGACCCGCTCGGCCCCGTCACGTCGGCCAGGCTGCCCTGCACCGTGATGGTGCCCACCATGGCTCCGCCGTCCGCCGCGACGATCGAGAGGTAATCGTAGGTACCCGGCGTGACGAACCAGGCCTCGCACTGCTGGCCGGGCATTAGCACGCCCGAGTCCCAGTGGTCCCAGGCGGTCGTGGTGTGGGGCCGGTCGCTGTGGTTCACCCAGATGACGCGCGTTCCCGCCGGCACGGTGAGCTGCGCGGGCAGGAAGAAGCCGTCGTAGATGCCGATGGTCACGCTCGGCAACCCGGCGATCGCCCCGGGCGGAACGGTCTGTTGCCCGCTGCCGCAGCCGCGCACGCGGCCGCCGCCCATCATGCTGGAGTGTGCCATCATAGGCCCCGACAGGCCCATCATGCCCCAGCCATCCGGCCCTTGGGCCAGCGCCGGGGCTGGCGCCGGCAACCCCGGCACGAGGCCCAGCCCCAGGACGAGGGCGATCAGCAGAGTGGCGAAACCTCGCAACATGGCTCTCACCTCCGGTCGTGCCAACGGCGCCAGATGGTGCGTGCCCGTGATCCCCAGGCCGGGCGCCCCGCCCGACGCCCTATTTGCCGGGGCGCCGTCGCCCCAGCGGGGAGAACGCCCCCGGTTCCAGTATACCCGCGCCCCGCGCAGGCGTATAGGCGGGGCGCCAGCCGCGTAACATTTTGCGTGACAAATCCCAGGGCGCCGGTAGCTGGCCGAGCGCTGTGAAGGGCGCGCGGGTTAGCGGCCCGCGGCGCTGCCCGCAAGCTCGCGCGCGCCCGCGCCCTGTTGCGCCTTCCAGTTGCGCAGCCACTCGACGATCTCCGCGAGCGGCAGCACGTCGGCGTACTTCTCGTGCATGTCGAACAGGTTGATCGCGTGGCACGCCTCGTGGCGGTCGTAGCAGGCTTCCTCGGCCACGATCATACGGTAGCGATAGGTGCAGCCCTCGACGACCGTAGCGCGCACACAGCCGCTGGTGCTCTCGCCGCAGACGATGAGCGTGTCCACGTCAAGATAGTTCAGATGGCCGGCCAGCGGCGTGCCCCAGAACGCGCTGGGCGAGGACTTGCGGAGCAGCACCTCGCCGGGCAGCGGCGCGATCTCGTCGGGGATGTCGTACTTGCGGCGGTTGCGGTCGGCCTCGGCCGCGTCCTTGAACTGCTTGGGTGGCATGCGGTGCGACGCCTCGCGCCAGCCCGGCACGCCCGACAGGTCCTCGTGCAGGCCCGTGACGTGAATCACGGGGATGCCGACCTCGCGCGCGACGCCCAGCAGCTCCTTCACGCGCGCCAGGCCCTCCCAGCCGGCCAGGCCCATGCCGCCCGGCCAGGTCTTCACCATGTCCAGCAGCGGCTCGGGCGCGTCGCCCAGCACGCCGCGGTAGTTGTCGATCAGCAGCAGCGCCGGCCGCGTGCCGAAGCCCACCGGCTTGCGCTTGACGATCTGGAGCTGCGCCTTATCCTGCTCGGTCAGGAAGCGATCCCACACCCGTTCCGCCATCGACCTCTCTCCTCTACGAACGACGCGAGCCGCGAATACTTGGATGCTCCCGCTCTCTCGGCTCGGCCGGGCCAGTCCTCGGCGCCCCGCCTGCGCGCCAGGGGAACAGCGTCATGATACACCAGCGCGGCCACAGGCGCGGCCACGGCGCACGGGGCGACACGCTCAGGGACGAATCAATCGCCCCGGCGGCCGACGCCACGGCCGCGAACTAGAGCGTAGGGATTGCCACGTCAGTAGGGGCTAATGCGTCCGCACGCCGCCGCCGACGGTGCCGCCGAACTTGAGGTAGATGAGCACGAGGGGCAGCAGGAGCAGCATCATGATCAGCGTCACGGCGGCGGCCTGAGCCAGGTTGCCGGAGTGGAACAGGCTCCAGACGACGACGGAGAGCGTGATGTTGTCGGGCGAGAAGAGCATTGTCGCCAGCGTTAGCTCGCGGAAGGTCAGCAGGCCGAGCGAGAGCCCGCCGTAGAGGAAGGCGGGCGTGAGCAGCGGCACGACGATGCGGCGCAGCGTCTGCAGCAGCGAGGCGCCCGAGACGGACGCCGCCTCCTCCAGCTCGTTGCTGATCTGGATGAGCGCGCTGTTCGTGATGCGCGTGCCGAAGCTGATGTGGACGATGCTGTACATAATCACGAGCAGCGCGAGCGAGCCGTAGAGGTCGACCGGGCCGCGGATGACGAACAGCGCGGCCAGCAGCGCCGCGAAGCCGAACACGGTGTGCGGCACGGCGTGCGGCAGGAAGGCGATGAAGTCGAAGCCCAGCCGCAGCCGCGAGCGCGTGCGCAGCACGACCCACGAGAAGACCAGGCTGACGAGCAGGGCGATGGCCGGCGCGACGATCACGCAGACCACGGTGTTCGTCAGGCCGCGCTGGATGAGCGGCCAGGGGAGGTTGTTGAAGTTCTTCAACGAGACCGTGCCGAGCGCGGCGAGCGACGGCGGCTGCAGGTAGGGCAGGAGCGACGCCCACACGAGCAGCAGCAGCGGCAGCACCTTCGCGATCAAGATGTAGGCGCCCAGGAACGCCCAGGCCGCGATGGCCCACGGGCCGAGCTGCACGAGCTTCGGCTTGTAGTTCTTGCCGGTGACCACCTGGTAGCGCCGCGCCTGCACCAGCATGCGGCTGTACCACCAGCTCAGCCCGACTGCGAGCACCAGCATGAACGTGGCGAACGCCGCGGGCAGCCCGTACTCGGGCAGGCCCTCCTGGGGGTTCGTCTTCACGTACATGAAGGTCGAGAACAGGAAGATGCGGTTCGACAGGCCGATGATGAGCGGGATGTCGAACGCGGAGATCGCGGTCGTGAGCGTGTACAGCGCGGCCGCGAGCAGGCCCGGCGAGGCGAGCGGCAGCGTGACGCGCCGCATCGTCTGGAGGAACGTCGCGCCGCTCATCTGCGACGACTCCTCCAGCGAGGCGTCCATCGCGCGCAGGCTGGCGACCGTCATGATGAAGATGAGCGACGCCAGGTTCAGCCCCTGGATGAAGCCCATCCCGGGAATGTTCACGACGCTGAACGGCCCCGACTGCAGGCCGAACACGTTCATCGCGATCTGGTTCAGCATGCCGATGCGCGGGTGCGCCAGGAAGAGCCAGCCCATCGCCGTGAAGAAGCCGGGGATGAGCACACTCATCGTCATCACCGTGATGATGCCGGACTTCCCGCGGATGTCAGTCCGCTCGACCAGCCAGGCGATGGGCACCCCGAGCACGAGCGCGACGAACAGCGTCACGGCGGTGAAACCGATGGTGTTCAGCAGGGCGGAGTAGGCGAAGGGATCCGTGTACAACGAGGCGTAGTGACGGAGCGTGAGGGCGTCGCTGGTCACACTCTCGCGGAAGCTGATCCAGACGACTAGCAGCAGCAGCCCCACGATGATGGCGGCGGGTACGAGCGCAAGGAGGACCATCGCGTTGGGCCGCGGGAGGCTTAGCCGCTCGGCGCGCGTAACGTCGGCTCGCGCAACTGCTCTGGTAGCCATGATGCCTCCCTGCCCGGCGGCGTTGCCGCTGCCCGCGCCGACTGCCCCGCCAGGCGGTGCCGCGCCGGCTCAGGCGTCTCGGGACGTCCCGCGCGCGGTGTGCAGTGGCGCCCTGCGCCTGCTGCCCCTGGGCGTGCGCATCCCGGATGCGGATGCAATTGTACGCCATGCGCCGCGCGACAGCGAGCTCGCGCGCCCGGGGCGTAAGGCGCCGCCCGCAGCGAATTGCGGGGGTATAACACGCGCCCGGGATCATGTCAATTCCGGCATCGTGGCCGCGAACGCGCGGTGGGGCATGACGCCCGCGCCCTACCGAGTCCGCTCCCCACGCCGTCGGCCAAGCCTGGCGAAATCTGTCTCTGCTGGCTAGAATCCCACCACTGACGCGCGCGCGATCCCGGCGGTCGGCCCTGGCGCGACCCGAGCCCCGACAGGGGGCCCGCGCGAGCGGCGGGCGCCGGCGCCTGCTAGTGATCCGCCGGCGGGCTGATGGCCGTATCGTAGGCGGGCAATCGGCCCAGAGCGACGACGAGGAGGGCTGCCATGGCCGTGCGTTCTCTCACCCATTACGCGCTCGAGGTGCCCGACCAGCAGGTAGGCCAGCGCTTCTACACGGATTTCGGTTTCCAGGATGCCACCGGCGCGGCGAACGCCGTGCGGCTGCGGCCGCGCTCGCTCGCCCGCGACCAGATCCTCCTCTACGAGGGCCCGAAGAAGCGGCTGCACCACCTGGCGTTCGCCGCGCCCGGCGAGGAGTTCGCCGCCGTGCGCGCCCGCTTGCAGGCGGCCGGCGTGCAGGAGATTGACCCGCCCAGGGAGGCGCCAGAGGGCGGCATCTGGGTGCGCGACCCGGACGGCCAGCTCGTGAACGTCCGCGACGAGGCGCCCGTTACGTCCTCGGGCGAGCCGCTGCGTTACAACAGTCCTGGCAACCCGGTGCGCATTGCCGAGCGGGCCATCGAGCCGCCCGTCATCGATCCGGCCGCGCCGCGCAGGCTGGGCCACGTGATGCTCTTCTCGCCCGACATCGAGCGCCAGCGCGCGTTCTACGTGGACGTGCTAGGGATGAAGCTGTCCGACCGGGTGCCCGGCTTGGCGGCCTTCCTCCGCTGCAGCGCCGACCACCATAACCTCGCGATCATCGCCTCTGACCGTCCGGGCTTCCACCACGCCTCCTTCGAGGTCGGCGGCATCGACGAGATCGCGCTGGGTGCGCAGAATATGCGCGAGCGCGGCTGGGAGCCGGCCTGGGGGCTGGGCCGCCACTGCATCGGCTCGAACTTCTTCTGGTACATGAAGGACCCCTGGGGCAGCTACGCGGAGTACTACTTCGACATCGACTACATCCCCGACGACGCCGCCTGGCAACCGCGTGACTGGGACCTGCAGCACGCGCTCATGATCTGGGGGCCGCCGCCGCCCGAGGACTTCGTCCACAACAAGGAGGAGTAGGGGCGGCGGAGGGGCCGCGGGCGCGGCTGGAGCGCGACTATCGCCACCTGCCGCCCGAGCGCAGCCCGGTCACTTACCCGCTGGACCCGGCCAAGATGGCCCACACACCGGTCCCGCTCCACCCCGGCGCCGAGCGGTATTACCGGGAGTACGGCTACCTGTAGAGGGTACGCGGGAGCGCTGGGCCGCCGGGCCGCGCTCCGGCCGTGCGGGACACCCTCCTGCACCGCGCCGGGGGCCGTCGTGCAGGACCGAGCTTCCCCCAGCCTGCGCTATACTACCGGGCCGTCAGCGACCGCCACACTGGGGAGCCACACCAGCAAGGAGAGCCACCATGCCCGTGAAGCCCGGCTGGGAAGGGCGCTACTTCGAGGACTTCGAGGTCGGCGACATCTATCGTTGTCGCTACGGTCGCACCGTGACCGAGGCCGACAATATCTGGTTCACGCTGCTCACCTGCAACACCAACCAGATCCATTTCAACCGCGACTACGGCGAGCGCACGTCCTTCGGCCAGTGCCTCATCAACAGCGCGCTGACGCTCGCCATCGTGGCGGGGATGGGCGTGGCCGACGTGTCGGAGAACGGCTTCGCCCTCGGCTGGGACGAGATCACGCTGCCGAACCCGCTCTACGCCGGCGACACGCTTTACTCCGAAAGCGAGGTGCTGGAGAAGCGTGAGTCGCGCAGCCGCCCCGAGCAGGGCATCATTAAGGTGCGCACGCGCGGCTACAACCAGCACGGCCAGGTCGTGATCGAGTATCGCCGCTCGGTGATGGTCTGGAAGCGCGCCCATGCGCCCGCAGTGAGTCTTTTCCCCGAGCCCCAGCAGCCCAGGGCCAAGGAAGGCTAGGCGCATGGCGGCGGAGACGACGGCCGGCGCGCTCGCCGGCGTGCGGGTGGTAGCCTTCGAGCTGGCGGCGGCGGCCCCGTTCGCGTCGCACCTGCTGGCCGACATGGGCGCCGAGGTCATCAAGATCGAGCGGCCAGGCAAGGGCGACGTCATCCGCGAGTGGGACACGGCCGTCCACGGGCTCTCGTCGGGGTACGTCTGGCTGAACCGCAACAAGCGCTCGGTGACGCTCGACGTGAAGGCACCCGAGGGCCGCGAGATCCTGCGCAAGCTGGCGGCCCGCGCCGACGTGTTCCTGGAAAATTTCGCGCCGGGCGTGCCTGAGCGGCTGGGCGTCGGCCATGAGGACCTGCGCGCGCTGAACCCGCGCCTGATCTACTGCGCGCTCTCCGGCTACGGCCTGACCGGCCCGTACCGCGACGTAAAGGCGTTTGATCTGCTCATCCAGGGGGAGGCGGGCCTGATCGCCACGACCGGCTACCCCGACGCGCCCGCGAAAGTCTCGGTGCCGATCTCCGATATTGCCGCGGGCATGTACGCCGCGCTCGGCATCGTGCTGGCGCTCTACCAGCGCGAGCGCACGGGCGAGGGGCAGCTTGTGGACATCTCGATGTTCGAGTCCGTGCTCTCCTGGCTCGGCTACTTCCCGCACCACTACTGGCACCGCGGCGAGGAGCCCGAGCGCGTGGGCATGCGCCATCACTACGTCACGCCCTACGGGCCGTACCGCGCGCGCAACGGGAAGTACGTGAATCTGGCCGTGGCGAGCGGGCGCGACTGGGAAGTGTTCTGTCGCCAGGTGCTCGGCCGGCCCGACCTGCTAGAGGATCCCCGCTTCGCCACGAACGAGGGCCGCCGCACAAATCGGTCCGAGTTGGAGCGCACCGTCGAGGAGCTGATGGCGCAGCAAGACGCCGACTACTGGCTGGAGCGCCTGCGCGCCGCCGAGCTACCGTACGGCGAGGTGCGCGGTATCGCTGAGGTGCTGGCGCACCCGCAGGTAGCCGCGCGCCGCATGATCCGCGAGGTGGAATCGCCCGTCGGCCGCGTGCCGACGATCGGCAGTGCGCTGCAGCTCAGCGCCAGCCCCGCCCGCTACGGCCCGGTCCCCGCCCTCGGCGGAGATACGGACGCCGTGCTCGCCGACCTCGGCTACGACGCGGCCGACATCGCCCGCCTGCACGCGCAGGGCGTCGTTTGACCGCTTGACAGCCTTCCCTCTCGCGCGCATAGTAGCCGCAAGCCGCGTTTACCGTGGCCGTACTGTGGTGCGAGGAGGGGGCGAGCATGGCTGGAATGACGGCGATCCGGCTCGGCGGGCTTGTCGCGGCACTCCTGTTCGCGCTCGGCAGCGACGTCCTGCCGGCCGGCCTCGCGGCCGCGGCGCCGACCGCGCAGGACACGCTGCGCGTGCGGCTGGGCGTGCTCGGCGCGACGGTGGACGCCGGCTTCTACATCGCGCTCGACCAGGGCTACTTCCGCGAGCAGGGCCTCGACGTGGATATGACGCCGTTCGACTCGGCGGCGCGCATGGTAGCGCCTCTCGGCGCGGGCCAGCTCGACGCGGGCGGCGGCGCGCACAGCGCCGGGCTCTTCAACGCCGTGGCGCGCGGCATCGAGATCAAGCTGGTGGCCGACAAAGGGTCATCGCCGCCCGGCTACGGTCCCCAGGCGCTCCTGTTCCGCCGCGACCTGGTGGACAGCGGCCAGTTGCGCAGCCCCGGCGACCTGCGCGGCCTGCGGGTCGCCATCTCGGCGCACGGCGCGACGACCGAGACCTCGCTCGCTCGCTGGCTGCGCCCGTATGGGCTCACGATTGACGACGTGGACACGGTCGAGCTGGGCTTCGGCGAGCACGCGAGCGCGCTGGCCGGCCGCTCGATCGAGGCCGCGGTGGCGCTGGAGCCGTTCATCACCCGCATCCTGGATGAAGGCATCGCCACGATCTACCAGCGCAACGATGAGTTGGACCCGGGCGCACAGCTCGCCGAGGTCATCTACGGCGGCCAGTTCATGCGCGAGCAGCCGGAGGCGGCACGGCGGTTCATGGTCGCCTACGTGCGAGCGCTGCGCTACTACAACGACGCCTTCATGGGCGGCGACACGGCGAAGCGCCAGGCGGCGGTCGCGGCCCTCATCCGCCACACAGCCGTCAAGGACCCCGCGCTCTACGACCGCATGGTGATGCCGGGCCTCGACCCGAACGGCCGCATGCACGTCGCCAGCATCCGCGAAGACCAGGAGTTCTGGCTGAGCCGCGGCCTCCAGCAGACCCGCCTGAACGTGGACGATGTGGTAGACCACAGCTACGTGGACGCCGCCGTGCAAACGCTCGGGCCGTACCGCTAGCCGGCGCCAGGCGGCCCGGGAGCCGGTGTGCTCGGCCGCCGATCAGCGCCGCCTATTTCGCTGCCAGCCGGCCGCTCGCGTCCGGTGGGCGCATGTCGGGGAGGCAGCGGCCCGTCACGTTGGTCTGGACCATGAGCTGGACGCTCAGCGAGTTGCCCAGCGCCGCATCGCGCGGCGAACCGGCCAGTACCAGCAGCCCCGGCCCACCGGTCGTGCGGTAGAAGACCGCCGAGCCCTGGTCTGGATGGCTAGCCCAGGGCACCAATCGCCAACCCTGCGTTGCCAAGTCGCGTTCGTAGAATGCCAATGGTCCATCATCCCCCCGCTCGGCTACGCCACCCGCCGCGGGTCCAGCGCGGCGCTGACGACATCGACGAGGGCGGGCTGGCCGTCGCGGACGCGGGCGAGGGCGCGGCTGAGGGCGTCGCGCAGGGCGGCGGGGTCGGTCACGTGCTCGGCGTGGCGACTACCACCCATTCGCCCATTCTCGGCGTGGCGCAAACGCCGCGGGCTCGCGGGCGCTGGGCGCGGCGCACCGAAATTGGTGCAGGACTGCCACAGCATGGGTGTCTGGGCGAGTGCTCGCTTACTGATCCGGTGGTAAGGTCATGAACCGATATTGCCTGAAATTGTGATCGAAGCTCAGCGCGGTGTCCACCCGCAACCGCTCCATCATTGCAAATGCCAGGGCATCGACCAGCGAGAATCGTTTGTCAGTATGCTGGCGGACAATCTGATTGGCGCGCTCCTCATCCAGCGGGGTGACGGCGAGGATCATCAAATGGATACTGCCTTGTACCAGATCCAAGAACCGGATCCCTAGATCAACTCTCCGGGTTCGAGCCAGAATCAGACTGTGCGTTTCAGCGACGAGAAAATTGGTGGTGAACAACCGAGCGCCCGCCTGGATGAGCTGGTCAAGCAGCAGCCTACATTCTTCATGCCTGTGCTCGGATCGATCCATCAGTCTGTAGAAGAACGAGGAGTCGACCATAACAGTCCGCGGCAGGATGTCTCGCATGACGCTTATTCAGGTGTGTTCGTCTGATAATAGGACTCACCCAAATACCTCTGCTTGTTCTCCCCTACATCTCCCGGGCCACCGGAATCGAACAGCCCAGCTAGTTGCAGCAGCGAGTCCTCGGTTGCGCCTGATGGCCGGTCTGGCGCCCGCATGGAATTAGTATCGTCACGTTCTATCTTAATGGAGCCGCCCTCGATCTCCACGATTACCACCTCGTCTCTGGTTGCCACAGCAGTGCAGACATCTGCCGCACTGCTCAAAAACTCATCAAGGGCAATCCTTCTTGTGGGCCGCATGGCGCACCTGCCTCATAGCGATTATCCAAATGTTATCACGAGTCAGCAGAACCCTTGCCGGCAGCGCTGCGGGTCACGCGGCGTGGAGCCGTCAGTGGTGGGCTGCGCCGCGTCAGCCGAGCCGGCGCGGATCGAGGGCCGCGCTGACAATGTCAATGAGGGCGGGCTGGCCGTCGCGGACGCGGGCGAGGGCGCGCGTGAGCGCATCGCGCAGGGCGGCGGGGTCGGTCACGCGCTCGGCGTAGGCGCCGAAGCTCTCCGCGAAGCGCACGTAGTCCGGCACCGGCGCGATCTCTGAGCCGGGGAAGATGCCCGTGCGCACGGCCCAGCCCTCCGGGAAGTAGCGGCCGAGCGCGTTCTTCATCGCCGCGTAGCCGCCGTTGTTGAACAGCACCGTCAGCACCGGCGTCTCCCACTGCTGCTGGAAGCCGAAGGCCGCGAACACCGGGTTGTAGTTGAACGCGCCGTCGCCGACGACGTTCACTACCAGCCGCTCTGGCGCCGCGAACTTGATGCCGAGTGCCGTGCTCACGCTCACGCCCAGGCCGCCGTGGTTGCGGCCCTGGTAGGTGCCCGGCTCCGTGCGCGGCAGGCATTGCAGCAGGAACACTCGTTCCGTCGTTAGCTCCTCGCAGACGATGGCGTCGGTGGGCAGCACCTCGCTCAGCACGTGCGCCGCCCAGCGCGGGTCGATCGGCGTGGCGTGCGCGACGCTTGCGGCCGCCCGGCGCCAGGCCGCGCGCTGGGTATCGTGCTGGTCCTGCCAGTGCATGCGGCGGTCCTGCACGCGGCTGTCGCCGGGGCGTTGGCGCTCGCGCACGGCATCCAGCAGCCCGTCGAGCGTGTGCCCGAGCGCGCCGCCCAGCGACTCGTCCACGCCCACCGCCCAGTAGGGGTGCATGGCGTGGGCGGGGTCGGGATCAATCGCGATGACGCGCGCCTGCGGCGGCCGCGCGGAGGCGGGGTACCAGGGGATCGGGCAGCCGACGAGCAGCACCAGGTCGGCGGCCTTGAGCAGGCTCGTGGCGTCGTAGCCCTGGTGCAGCGGGTTGTCGCGCGGGAAGTTGAGATACACGGCCGCGTAGGCCTCGACCACGGGGATGCTCAGCGCCTCGGCCAGCGCCACGAGCCGCGCGACGTTCGCCGGGTCCTTGCCGGCCTGCTCGGTGAGAATGAGCGGGCGCTCGGCGGCCACGAGCTGCTCGGCCACCAGCTCCAGGGCGCCGGGCGTGGGCTGCAGCGGCGCGGGTGGCGGCGCGAACGGCCCGGG
>Ga0070741_10005373_pt1 | contig 28547 bp, 27 predicted proteins | sample Coa_R1_4_FD_66440 | JGI IMG/M metagenome (GOLD analysis project Ga0070741, IMG submission 66440) | Surface soil microbial communities from Centralia Pennsylvania, which are recovering from an underground coalmine fire - Coalmine... | ecosystem: Environmental > Terrestrial > Soil > Unclassified ... | reverse complement strand
GTTCGATCACCTCATGCGGCTGAAGAACCAGTGGGCCCCAACGCGCGATGGTGTGACCGGCCTCAGCATCAGCTCGCTGACGGCGGCCCAGTTTCAGATGCGGCCCGACTATGCAGATCCTCCGGCCATCCTGGACGTCCGCGTCCGTCGCGCGCTCGCCCACGCCGTCGATCGCCAGACGCTCTCCGACACGATCTGGGCTGGAGAGCTGAAGGTTCAGGACTCGATCTTCGATCCGACAACCCCCTACTACCCGACTATTGAGAAGGCGATCATGAAATATCCGTACGACGTCGCCCTCACGGACCGCCTCCTGAACGAAGCGGGACTCACCAGAAACGCCGACGGGGCGTACGTTGGGCCCGAAGGCCGGTTGCAGCTGACCTTACAGGCGCCAAGCAACCGGCCCGAGCTGCCAATCCTCGCGGACGGATGGCGCAAAGCCGGGATTAGCGTGCAAGAGCAGGCGCTCTCGAGTACTGACGCTCGGGATTCACAGGTCCGCAGCACGTTCCGGTCGGTATCGATCAACACCTCGGGCGGCGAGGAGAACCAGCAGATCGCCCTCAACCGAGCGTCGGAGATCACCAGCGCGGAGAACCATTGGCGCGGGGAGAATCGGACGGGCTATGTCAATTCCGAGTACGACCGCCTGGCCGACGCCATCAGCGTCACCCTCGATCCCGATCAACGCAACGAGCAACGGGCGCGGCTCGCCAGGATCTTGAGTGAGGATCTCCCGATCCTCACCCTCACCCCAAACGCGAACCCCTACGCGTACCTCAATTCCGTCAAGAACGTCGGCACGACGAGCATGCACACCACGGGTCGAATCACGTGGAACATCCACCAATGGGAGGTGGGTGGTTAGTCTCCAACCACAGGTGCCGGGATCAGGGGCCCGGCTGGCTCACTCTTTGACGGTCCAGACGTCGTAGAGCAGCTCGAGGCGTCGGAGCGTCGTCCTCCGGGTCAGGTCCTGCAGAGCCGGCGTGGAGATGTACGCCAGGGCGACATCCTTCGCGAGCGTGCCATGGTCCTCGTCCGCTTCCACGTGGACTGTGAAGAACCTCGCCTTCTCGGGCGGTACTCCGTAGTGCTCGACAAAGCCGCGTCCCAGTGCGGCCGCTGCCGGCGGAAATGTTGCCTCGGCGCCGAGCTGCGCAGCCAGAACCACGAACCACGGGAGCGTGTGCACGATAAGCTCGGCGAAGTACAGGTGCGCCGCGGTCGCTGGGGCCATCGGCACCGTATCGAACTCATCTCGGCGAATCCCGAAGCAATCCGCGAACTCGAGAAACATGTCCGGATGACCCGCGCTTCCGGGCAGGAGACCGCGGGTCTCCTCTTCGACCACCTCGAAGAGGCGCGGCTGAAACACGGGGTCGCTGCACGCGAGGTACCGCAGCATGGCGATGCGCGGCACCGCCCGGCGAAACTGGTAATCCTGCAGGGCCCAGGCGCGGATGTGGTCGCGGCTCGCCGTACCGGCGCTGACAGCCCGGACGAACGGGTGGTGCACGCGCAGATTCGGTGACGTCGCGATCTCCTGGGTGAGTCGGCGCACGAACTCGACCGAAGATACCGGCTGGGCCGCGCCACTCATGCGCTCGTCATACCTGACCCGGCGTCTCGCCCCGTGTCAATGGAACGTCCACAGATGGACGTTCCAGGCGACGTCGCTCGTCGGTACGACAGGCTGCGGGCCCGTCAGGCCGGCGGCAACAGCGGTTGTCGTTGGATTGAAGTACAGGGAGATCACTGCCGCGTCCTCGCTGAAGATGCGCGCCATGTCAGACAACAATCCTACACGGTCGGCTCGGTCGAGGGTCGAGTTTAACCGGTCGACGAGCCCGTCGAATTCTGGGTTCACCCAGCCTCCGCGGTTGGACCCGCTCCACCGATTGTCTGGTCGCGGAATCTCACTGCTGGCGTGGTCGGCGAGCGTCGCCTCGCCAGCTGGCCCGCTCGTGGTCGAAAGCCCAGAGTTTGTGTTGCGGAGCTGGCCGTCGCGGGCCTGCACGGCCGGCCACACCACCTCCTCAATTCGGAATCCAGCTTGGCGCCAGGTCGACGCCATGATGGACATCTCCGTCTCGTTTTGTGGCGACTGCAAGACCGCCAGCTCGGTCTCGAACGCCGCGCCGCGCGGCCCGACGAACACCCCGTTGGCCGCCTTTCGGAACCCGGCTTCACTCATGAGCTGCTCGCTCCGCCGAACGTCAAACGGGTATTTCGTGGCCGCCCTATCCACGTCAGCGAAGTAGTCCGCGGTGGGTGGGACGGGATTCTCCGTCATGATTCCCTCGCCCTCGAACAGGGCTGCGTTGAGGGTCTCCTTGTCCACTGCGTAGGCCAACGCGCGCCGCACGTTTGGGTCGCGCAGCTCGCGCGGATCAGCGTACTCGGCGCGCTGCTGAATCTGCGTCCATCGCCAGAGGCCCGGGTAGACGAGCACGGAGCCGGCGTTGAGCGGCGACCACCGCTGGCGCAATATGAGACCTTGCTGGAACCGAATCGAGTCGTCGATGGTCATGTGCGCCTCTCCCGCCAGCAGGTTGGCGAGCGTGGTGTTGAAGTCGGGCACCCAGGTAACGCGAATACGCTCGATGTTCGGGCGGCCTAGGGCATGCCCGTCGAATGCAACGCCCTCCAGGAACGTTCCCGGCTCCCACCGATCTAGTCGATAGGGACCAAGCCCGATGAACTCCGTGGACCAGTAGGGGAGCGCGGCAAACTGGTCCCAATTGGCCTGGGCGAAAGCGGGCTCCAGAATGTGGCGGGGGAGCGCCGGAAACGATGGGGACGTGCCACCGCCACCCGCCGCCTCCAGCGCGCCGGCGTCCGGATAGAGCCGCTTCCACCGGATGAGCACCGTTCGATCGTCGGGCGCGAGGACCTCCTCCATCAGACCGACTGGCGGTGAGGTGGCCTGTCCAAGCTGAGGAACGGCATACACATGCCAGGAAAACACGAAATCGCTTGCGGTAAGGGGATGCCCATCGTGCCAGGTCAATCCCGATCGAAGATGGTAGGTGGTTTCCATACGGCCATCCGCGAATACCTGCCACGAGTCCGTGCCCAGCAGCGGCAGCGTGTCCGCCAGATATGGCTGGGCGAGCCCCCGGTCATCGGGGAGCACCAGTCCCGCGTTGAAGAGCCTTGTCTGGCTTCCACTGGTGAGACCGAGCGATTGGATCGGCTTGGCAGCCAGACTCGGCATCTCAGACCGCGCGGCCAACACGAGCGTTCGCGCCCGTCGTTGCGTGCCCGGCTCTGCGTTTGCGCCCTCCCGTGCTCCGCTCTGCGGAGCACAGGAGGAGGAAAGCCAGAAACTCATGAGAATGAGAACGACCAGCCACTTCATGATCAGCACCCCCGGGAGATTCCGGAAGCACTATGGACCGAAATCCCCTCGCGCTGCCCCGTCCGGAGGGGTGGTGGGCGCTTCGCCCGCGGGGTGGGACGCAGGGGCACGGCCCGTTCGTCATCAGAACTGGCGAGCGCATGCGCCGACGCCAGAGATCAGGCGCCGTCCGACCCCGTTGGCCTATAGCGGCGACGTCACCCCGAGAAGGGCGAAGATCTGTGGCAACAGGAAGAGCCGGCGATCGTCCCGAATCAACGGCGCGCCGACGATGTCGGGCCCCTGCTTGGCCGCGCTCGAGCGAGCTTCGGCCTTTCGCCGCGCGACATCATCCTGGCGCCGGCCGCCTCCCGCTTCCAGCGCCTGGGAGACTTCGTCGAATTCGAGCCAGCGTACGTCGTCCGGGGCGTCGATGCAGCCCACGCGGGCAAGATGCTGGCCCACCCGCGCGATGGCATCATCGAACGCCTTCGCGCCCTTCCGGATGACGAGGTCCCGAAACTCATCGATCGCGTGAAGCGCCTCGTCAAGCCGTCCCTGCCCCACGCCGCCCTGGAGCAGCGCCGTTGGACAAACGACGGCGCGGACCGGGGCGAACCACTGATTCGCGCGGATCCTCCGCAGCCGAAACCACGCCTCGTGCAGCTCCTCGCCGCTCACTCCCGTCGGGGGGAACGCCGCCATCCGTTCGAGGTCCTCCTGTACCTGCGGCCGGACATCGTCGCGCCACGTCCCGAGGACGTCGCGGAATCGAATGGTCCGGTCGTTCACGTTGCGAATTCGTGCCTCAATGTCGCGGTCGGCCAGACCAGAAGGAACCACGGCTAGGTAGAGCTGACCTTCGACGGACCGTTCGCGGATCTCATACAGGGGAAAGTACAGACTTTCCAGCGCGTGCGTGAGCCCGTACGTGAACGCGTGAACCGCGCCGGTCAGCTCCAAGGGCGTCGGGTGCGTCGGGAGTGTCCCTCCCACCCGTAGCCAGCAAAGCTGGCCGTCACCTGCCGGCCGCCAGGAGCGGGCGTGATGAGCTGCGGCGGTCATGGCAGCCTCCTAGTTCCGCGTGACGGCGAGAAGCTGGATGGGCTTCGGCTCCTGATGTACGCATGACCACGAGTCGCCGCGGTCCGGGCTCATCCAAATCTCGCCCCCCTTGACCGCGCCGCCCGCGACGGCGTAGTTCCCCATGAACTCGCTCGCACTGAAATACACCCGGTCGCCGTCGACGGGATCGGCGCACATCCCGTTGGTTGGCCGTACGATCATCTCGGGCAGCCCGCCCTCGAGCTGGTGCCAGCTCACGCCATCGTCCAGACTGCGAAAGACCCCCGACTCCGCGCCGGTCGGCCGAAGCCACGACGGTGGGCTCCCCTTGGTCGCGGTGAGGAACAGGGCAGGGCGCTCTCCGCCCAGCACGGCGAAGGCCACGACGTCGTCGCGGGTGATCCCCGACTCGACCTGGACCCAGTCGCGACCGTAGTCCTCGCTCCGATACAGGGCTCGGGCGGTCCCACCGAAGACGACGTTCTCGCGGGTCGGGTGGCTGTGCACGATGTGGCAGTCGATGTACTCGATGCCGTCGGTGATGTCCTCCCAGCTCACCCCGAAGTCGTCGCTTCGGAGAAAGCCGCCATGTTCGATGGCCACGTAGATCCTGCGGGAATCGTGGGGCTCGATGTGCATCGATTTCACGTGCCCATCGTAGGGATACTGGGGGAACCACCACTTGTCGCGGGCGGCATCCGGCTGGCGTCGCAGCGAGGTCAGCTCCACCCAGCTATCGCCGCAGTCCTGCGATCGGAAGAGCGCGACGGGCTCCATGCCCGCGTACACGGTGGACGGGTTCGATGGGTCGACGTGCAGGTAGTAGACCGACCCGGCGAACGCATGGTCCCAAGAAGCGCCGCGGTCGCTGGAGGTATAGATGCCGTCCCGGAGCTTCGCGTACATGAGTGAGGTGCCCTCGGGGGCGACAAAGGCCTGCACGTGCTTACCCGGCAGGAGGGTTCGCTCGTGCTCCCAACGACCGTCCGCTTCTCGGAGCTCCAGCACGCCATCCGCGGTACCAAGGTACATCAAACGCTGGCTGGTCATAGTCCCGTTCTCCTCCTCATGTGCGCGCCCACCGTTCGCGCGTCCTCCCGTGAGCATAACCATGGACATACCGCCCCGTCGTCGGGTCGTGTTTAGCATAGGACCTGGGCGAGCGGCTGTCCAGACACCCGCGGTAATATCGGACTCGCCATTGACGGCAGCCCGTCAGGCCGGCGATGGCAGGGGGGAGAGAAGCATGCACGAGGGTAAAGTCGTCATCATCACGGGGTCCGGCGGCGGCATCGGACGCTACGTCGCCAAGACGTTTGCCCGGCAGCGGGCGAAGGTCGTCGTCTCCGACATCAAGCCGCTCGACAACGTATCGAAAGACCTCGAGGAGGCGGAGGCCGAATACCTGGCGATCCCAGCCGACGTCACGAACGTCGATTCCGTGCGCAACCTGGTCGACACCGTCATGGACAAGTACGGACGCATCGACGTTCTGGACAATAACGCGGCCATTGTGACCCACTTCCAGTGGGGAACGGGCGTGTGGCCGCGAATCGCGGAGCTGGACCCAGCCTTCTGGGACAAGGTGATTCGGACCAATCTCGGTGGGTGCTTCAACTGCACACGATACGTGCTGCCGCACATGGAGGCGCAGCGGTCGGGGCACATCATCAACATGATGGGCGGCTCCAACGCGGTCGGTGGGTCCCCCTATCAGGTCTCGAAGACAGCCATCGCGCAATTTACGCACCACATCGCCCTCGAAGAGCGAGATTACAACATCTGCGCCGTGGCGATAGGGCCGAACCCGCCCGGCATCACAGGCATCGCGACCGAGGACGCGCCCGCGGAGGCGCGGGCGCGCATGCGCAACGTCGATGTCGTCGGCGATCGGTTCGTCATCGCCGCCACGGCCCCGATGGAGTTCAGTGGCAAGCGCATCGACGTGCGGGAGGATGGCACAATCGTCGCGCTGGACTAGCAATGAACGGACGATGGAGGAGTATCATGGGCGCGAAGCACCGCGCGCGATCTTGTTGGGTGGCCGTCGTTTCTACCGGCGCCGCCATTGTTTCCCTCGCTGTTTTCCTTATCGGTCCGGGCCCCGTACGGGCCCAGGATGATCCAACGCTCCTCCGCGAGCTGGCCGTGCGCCTCTTGGACCAGCAGTACGCGTACGGGTCGGCCACGACGACCGCTCAGGAGCGCGTGCAGCTCCTTCCGGGTCGCCTGCCCGATGACCCATCCCTCGCCCTCCCCACACCGCCCGGTGGCCGCCTGATCGGCAGCATGGTTCGACCGGCGCAGCAGGTCGGACCGGGCGGAACAACCACCTCGCGGGAAACGGTCTCCATCGTCTATGACGTTCCGGGTACACCAGATTCAGCCGAGCAGATCTTCACCCAGGCCGTCCTTGACCTCGGATGGACGCCGGCGCCGATCGCGTATACGTCGACGGGCGGATTCCAGCAAACCAGGACGCCGCGCTCGGCGACGTTCTGCCAGACCACGGGACCCGCTGAGGATCCAAACTCCATCGGGCCTTCCCTGACGGTATCGGTTACCCCGGGCGCGCCCGGCTTCTCCGACGTTCGCGTGTCGACCTCGGGCTACGGGCCACCTTGCTGGACGCCGACGCTTCCCGGCTCGGCTCGGGCCTTCAGTCCGTACGGAGGGTCGTATGGCCCTGCTTCCGCGCCAAGCCTCCCAACCCTCACCGCTCCGGACGATGTAGTCCTTCAGAGCGTCGGCGGCTCGTACGGCGGACTGGGGAGCACCGCTTCGGAGGCGCGCGCCACGACGAGCCGGACTCTGGGCGAACTCTTCGACATCTTTGCGCCCCAGCTCGCCGCCGCTGGCTGGGAGCAGATCGAGAAGGGCGCGACGGAAGGCGTGGCCTGGAGCACGTGGCGCGTCCCGAGCGACGACGATATGCTCGGCATGCTCTTGCTCATCCGTCTGCCGGGTCAAGATCAGACGCATCTCGCCGTTCGCGTCTATTCGACGTCGACCGGGCCAGGTTCTTTGGAATCCCCGCACAGCTCGGTCCCTGCTGCTCCGCCAACCCCCGACGAATAGCGGACTCCTCTAGCCAAGCAGATCGAACCAGACCTTGGTCGGCCCGAAGCAAGCTTCAGCAAGTGAGCTGTCGTAGCGAGATGGCCGCGGTGGCGGACGGTACAGTCACCGTCCGCCACCGCTCTATCGCTCAGGGATCGCAGGGACCGGGGCGCCCATCCCTGCCCCGAGCACGGGCGCCCGCGATTACCGTAATCCACGGGAATTTTCGGAGAGCGAGAGGACATGATCGCGCGCGTAACCCGCTGGGGCAGACCGCTGAGCCGCTTCGGCCGAGTCCCGCGCGGGATCTTCGCGCGCAGCATCGAAAACTTGACATCCAGCCTCGGTTATCCCAGAGTGGGCGGGTACGGCAGACTGTCCAAGGGAGCAGCTGATGTCCGCTCGGGCCAATCTGATGCTGATTCTGGGCGCGATCGTCGTGGCCGCATGCGGTTCCCCGCCCGCCGCGTCGCCATCGTCGCGCGCCGACGTCGAACCCAGCCAGTCGCAGCCCATCGCTGCTCACACGCTGGTCATGGCCACCCGCGTCGAGGTCACCAGCCTCTCGCCAGCGCCCTTCTGGCAGCACCGCTTCACGTACCTCTCGACGCCCCGCCTCTTCAATGCGGACCTCACCCTCTTCGACCAGCGCGGAGATCCGCATCCCTATCTCGCTGCGCAGCTTCCCCAGCTCAATACCGATTCGTGGCGCGTGCTGCAGGACGGCGGCATGGAGACGACCTACCGTCTTCGGCCAGGGCTTACCTGGCACGACGGGCAGCCACTCTCCGCGGAGGACTTCGTGTTCGCTTGGCGGCTCCTCACCACCCCCGAGCTCGGCGCCGCCAGCTCCCAGCCCCAGGGCCTCATGCAGGAGGTCACCGCGCCGGATTCCCAGACCGTCGTCATCCATTGGCGGCAGCTCTATCCGGACGCGGGGACGCTCGCCGATGAGTTCCAGCCGTTCCCGCGCCACCTCCTGGAGCAGCCGTTTCGAACACAGAGCGCGGAGAGCTTTCTGGCGCTACCCCACTGGACTCGCGACTACGTCGGACTCGGGCCCTATCGCGTCGACGGTTGGGAGCCGGGCACGTCGATTGAGGGCGTAGCGTTCGACGGCCACGCCCTCGGTCGCCCGCACATCGATCGGATACGGCTCTTGTTCATCAGCGATCCGAACACCGTCCTCGCGAACCTCCTGTCCGGATCGATCCAGATTGCCATCGAAAGCTCGATCCGCTACCAGCAGGCCTTGGTCCTCCAGCAGCAGTGGGGCCAGGGCGGCGGCACCGCGATCCTCTGGCCGTCCATCTGGCGTTCGATCCAGGTGCAGGTGAGACCCGAATATGCAAACCCACCATCGCTGACGGACGTGCGGGTGCGAGGAGCGATTGCCTACGCCCTCGATCGCGAAGCGATGAACGACGCGGTGCTGAACGGCCAGGGCGCCATCACCGACACACTGATCTCGCCGCTCATGAGCTACTACCCGGATGTTGAGCGCGTCGTCACCAAGCACCCATACGACCCGCGACGGAGCGAGCAGCTGATGGGCGAGGTCGGTTATGCGAAGGGCGCGGATGGCATTTACGTCCGAGGCGGCGAGCGGTTCGTGGGAGACCTCCGGGTCCTGGCCGGTGCCCAGCAAGAGGTCGAGCTACCGCTGCTGGGCGGTCAGCTGCGCGCGGCTGGGTTCGACGTCCAAGAAAGTGTGATTCCACCGGTCCAGGGCCAGGATACCAAGTACCAGGCCACGCTCCCGGCGTTCTTCGCGGGTGGCGCGGGCTCCGGCGAGCGAGCGCTCCCCAACTTTTCGACCGCGGCAATTCCAACGGCGGACAATCGCTGGTCCGGGCGGAACTACAGCGGCTGGTCGAACACGGACTACGATCGACTGGTGGAGAGCTTCCTATCGACGCTGCCGCGCGCCGAGCGGGTGCAGCAGATCACGCAGATGGCGAAGATCCTGAGCGACGAGCTACCGGCCATCACGTACTACTTCTCACCGGACGGCGTCGCCTACCTCGCCGGGCTGACGGGCCCCCAGGTCGTCGTACCGGACGTCGCCACGACCTGGAACGTGCACGAGTGGCAGCTCCAGTAGCGGCGGAGGCCGCTGAGCGCTGCTCATTGGACGCAGCCCGAACCGCGCTTTCGTACTCCCCGGGCCGCTTTTGCCTCCGTGATCGCATCGCCAAAGACGCCTGGACGGTCCATTACCGACTGATCCACCATCCTCAGTCGGCCGCTGCTGCTCCCGTGTCCGGGGCAACGAACTGCGCCGGGCTGGCCTCCCGATGGACGAAGCTTTCCAGAGAGACGGTGTACTGACTCGAATCGCCATGGTATCGGACGCAGTATTGCGTCGGGTAGTAACCGGCCACTTCGACGGCTGGCGGCGTCTTGATTGCGGTGCATCCATCCGGCTGACCGCGCAGATATGCCAGCGTCACCATGTCTTCGATAAAGGTGAGGTGCCCGCCATAGGTTCCGTAGATCAGCGTGTTCGTGAAAGGCTGACCGTTGAACTCCGAACCGGTCAGGTCGATGAGGTGATTGCCCATTGCGGGAGCGACTGCATCGACGTTCGCGTAGTCGGGCGGCATGAAGTTCCGGGGGAGCGGCATTCGGGCGGTATCGAAACTCGTGCAATCGACGAACTCATCACCGCACGCGCCCACATTGATCGCAAACGTGTCGGCGATCGGGGCCAAGTAGAAATGGACGTCGAAGTGTGGCACGTCGTAGACGCCCGGGGGAATGTGCCCGACGGGATTCCAGTTGAAGAGCACCCACTTCAACGGAATGTCCGAGCGTGTTGCCACCGAGTCGGGAAGCGGAATGACGAACTCGTGAGTGCTCTCGCATTCGTCGGGCCGCGTCACGACGCCATCTCCGTCTCGGTCGTAGCAATGGTGCTGGTCCGTATGCGCGCTGGGGAGTCCGTCGAGCACGTTGGCTGCGAACACGATCCCGATGGCGGTTGGGGTGCCGTCGGGCTGAAGTTCCGCGTACGTCGTGACCTGCCCATTACCCACGTGAGCACTTGCCCCCTGGGTCCGTTGCGCGCTTGCGTCGGGGATGGCAACGGCGCCCGCGACCACAAGCGCAGCGGCAACAGCCGAAAGCCGCCGGACGACAACTCCTCCTGCCACTGGGTGCCTCCTTTATGGATTGCAGCTCGGCCGCGATGGCCGCCGCGCAATAATAGCACCCCCGCCAGGAACAGGCCTCGCCGCCGTTGTGGAGCGGCTCATGACCGTTGATGCCGCAACCAGGATGAAAGACGCGCGGCGGAGGCTGACGGCCCCAGGGACCTCCAGCCTCCGCCTCCGGGATCAGCAGCACGGTGACGCGCAATCCCCCGGCGAGATCGCGCTCGTCGGGAGACCGTTCAATCTGGCCGAGCTAGGCCGCGCGCGGCTCCGACATCTTGAAGTCGTCGAGCCGATCCTTGTTGAAGATCACGAACACCTCGTCACCCGTCACCGAGGAGACGCACGACGTGGGCAGCCAATAGTCCGGCTGCATCGCGGCGCTCACCTTGAAGCAGTCTTCTCGCACCTCCCCAACATGCCCCAGATTGTCGTGATCGCGCGTGAACACTTCTGCCTCGATCGGCACGTGGTGCGTCGTACCGGTTAGATCGATGCCCGCCATGGCTTCCTCCTCTGTTGGCTGACGTACCGAGCTGCTTGGCTCCATTGTGCGTCCCTGAGGAGTCACGCCGAGGTAGCGCTCCGTCACCGGCGGGTCAACGCGGTGGGATGCTGCGGCCGAGGGCGAGGAAACGCGCTTGGACGCAACGTCTGCCTGACACGGCGGTGTATGGTTGCTGGTGAAGCGGGGCGCCCGACCTGGACCCCGCGAAGTCCAGCGCGAAGCTTCGATGGAGGCATGCCGCCATGCGGGAATCGGCGAACGCGGGCTCGTCCCCACAGGATGTCGCCCTTTTGCGGGACCGCGAGGCCAACACCGCCCTCGTCCGGCGGGTCTACGAGGAGTGCCTGAATCACGGCAATCTCGCGTTGCTGGACGAGTTGATCGACGAGCGCCTCGTGGATCACAGCCTATTCGGAGGCGGCACGGGCCACGAGAGCTTCAAGCAGCGGTTTCGCGCGGTGCGCTCCGCGTTTCCCGACGCGATCATGACAATCGAAGACAGCATAGCCGTGGGTGACAAGGTGGCGTGCCGCTGGACGTTACACGCCACGCACACCGGACCTTTCGGAGCCGTGGCCCCCACCGGCCGCCACGTCGTGGTGAGCGGTATGAACATCTGTCGCGTGCGGAGTGGCAAGGTGGTCGAGCATTGGGCAAACTTCGATCACCTTGGCCTCCTGCAACAGCTTGGCGTCATGACTCCACGGGGCACGCAGCCATCGACGGGCGCCTGATTCGCGTCGGCGCCCACGGCACGCCGCATATCGAGTCCCGCACGCTCCCCGGCGGGCCCCAGCAACGGAACGCCTGCGAACCGTAACGGCCGGGCAACGATCGGCTACGGTGGAAATTGCCCGACGGGTTCACGCTTGAAGGAGATCAGGGCCAGCTTGGCGTGTCGCCGAGCTGGGCCGCTGGCTCCCGGAGGGCGTGTATGTGGCGAGGTGAAGTACACCGACCTTACCTCATCGCGCGATACGGGGAAAGCGCCAGAGCGCCCGGCGCGTACACAGCGAACGGACGGGTTCTCGCCGTTGGCGACCACGATAACACGCGGCGCGTGCTGTCGTCGCTGGCGCGGATCGAGGGCTGCGACGTCCGGGAAGCGCGGTCGGGCCCCGAGGCCTTCGAGATCATGGCGCGATGGGCGCCGAATATGTTGTTGCTCGATCTCCCGCATCCCACGGATCCACCGGCCGCGAAAGCGCTCTTGCGCTCATATCGGGCCGCGTCTCAGCTCCCCGTGGCGATCGTCGTGCTGACGGAGACCGCGCTCACCGCGGCCGAGGAGGCCGAAATTGGCGCCGAGCGGGCCCTGGCGAAGCCGTTTTCCGTCGTGCAGGTTCTCCAAAGCCTCCAGGAATTCGCCGCTTGCGGATAGCCCGCGCCCGACCCGGCCGCCCGGCGCGTCACGACGCCGAGCGCATCACCCGTTCGATGCTTCTGAAGAGCCGACCCAGGTCGAAGGGCTTGCTGATCCACGCGGCCGCCCCGATCTCCCGCGCAGCCACCTCGCCGTTATCGTCGGACGTCACCACGATGATGGGTATTGCAAGGCCGCGGTCCGCTATCTCACGAGCAAAGCCGCGGCCGTCGAGCACGGGCATGTTGATGTCGAGAAGCACCAGCGCCGGGAGCTCGCGCCCAACCTCCAGCAGGGCGGTTTGCCCGTTAGTGGCGACGCTCACGCGAAATCCCCAGAACTCCAGGCCAGCGGCGACGCTCGATCGGAACAACGGATCATCGTCCACGACGAGGATCAGCTCATCGGACACGGCTGCGTTCCAGGGTACAGAGTCGGCTTCCTGTTCGGATCGTAGCCGACGAGTCACATGCGATACCGTTGCGGAGCGTAACAGATGTGTAAACCGCTGCACGCCGAACGTCACCCGGTCCGGGACCCCTGTGCCGCTACGCGCGCTCGGCGCGTACGTACTTCTGCCTCAGCTTGGTCCACGCGGCGGCATGCTGCTCCGCCTGCATCTTCCAGTGCTCCGGCAGGTCGCGATACGGGGACCGCATCGGTCCTCCCTTGATGTACCCCGCGGCGTTCGTGAACCACTTGTTGACCTGCGCGTTGTACTCCGGGAAACCCGTCACGAACTCTCCGCGAGGGACCGCGGGCGGCACGGAGCTGATATCCTCCCAGATCTCTTCGACGCGCGCGGAATCGTTCTTCAACATCGCGTCCGAGAGGGCGACGACCGGCTCGGGCCCCATCGCGATGGTCGTCGACCAGAAGGCGCTCACGCGGCTACCCACCATCTTGTAGGCCGCGTACGCGTTGGACTGGCCCGGCTGGAAGTTGATCCGCCCGCCGGTGGCGTCGAGGTCTTCTTTCAGGTGCTCGATTCCATAGGCGATCTTCGTCGTGATCACAGTGGGCGCCTTCTTCGCGACCCCCTCCCAGAACACCGTGGGGAAATTGGACTTGAAGAACATGGCGTTGGCGTAAACCATGATCGGAACGTCGGGCAGCGCTTGGCTCAGCTCAGCAAAAAACTGGACCGAGTTCTCCATCGTCGGTGTCTGCCACAGCGGGAGGCCGACGAAGGAGCCATCGGCGCCCAGGTCTCGGAATCCGCGCATTTGCCGCAACATCTCTTTGGTGCCAAGCGCCGTGGCGCCGCCGAAAACGGGAACCCGCCGGCGCGCGACTTGCACGATGGTGTCGACAAAATCGCGCTTCTCCTCCCAGAGGAGGGCGGCGCACTCGCCGGTCGTCCCGCAGGCGGCGATGCTCCCGACGCCGGCGCCGATCAGCATCTCGGTCATCCGCGCGGCTTCGTCGAGGTCCACCGAATCCGGGACGTCCCAGCCCCCAGCGCCTTCTTTACACGGTGTGGGCACCATCGCGGTTACTCCTCGGATATCTCGCGCCGTGAGCATCGCTCCTCCTCTCTGATCTCGGAATTGGCCCAGCGCACGCCCCGCGCGCTCGTACAGGGTCAATCCTACTCCATCGGTCTACGCAAACAGACTTGACTACCCGGGCGCTATTCGACCTCGGTCCAGCCGTACATTCCGCTCTGAAAGTGCGGCCGCACCAGACAAATGAGGAGGTAGCGACCTGGCGCGGCAAACGAGCTTGCGGGTATCGTGAAACACGTTCCATTGGCAAGGCAGCCTGACGTCAGTGATGTCCATTCCGAAGCACCCGGTTCCCCCGCTCCACGGGATCGCCCCTTCCTGGGCTGCAAGAACCGTGGCCGGCAGCGCGACAGCCGCCATCTGGCCGGCTGCGAGGGTCACGTTCCAACTGAGGCGGGATCGATCGAGGACGCGTGTCGCGGCGCCGATATGCTGGATTATCTCCTCCTCCTTCGGCAGTCGCGACACCAGGCCTCACGTCACCGCCCGCGAGCCGGATCATTACATCTGCGTGAAGGACCGAGACCTTCCGCAAGTCCGTCGACTTGTGCCCGTCCGGACTGGGTCATAGACTCGGCCGAAGGCGCTCAAGAGCGTTGGGGCGGGGAACCCGCGAAATCCGTAAGAGACGACCAGCCATGCGATTCGGAATCCTCGCGGTCGCCGTCGTCCTGCTCGCCGGCTGCGCCTCACCGGCCTCGCGGCAGGCCGGCTCCGGGGAGCCCTCTCGAGCCGGCCAGCAGTCCGCGGCGCACCAGCCCACGACCCTCCAGGCGATCATGAAGGTGGAGCCCGCCAGCCTTGCCGCAAGGCCTGTGGTTGCGACGGGCATCAGCATCGCCTTCGCTCAGCGTTTGTTCAACGCCACCCTCGACATTACCGATGGTCAGGAGCGCTCGCATCCGTATCTTGCGGAAGCGCTTCCCCAACTCAACACCGATAGCTGGAAGGTCTCGCCGGACGGGCGGATGGAGACGACGTGGCGCCTGCGACCGAACATCACCTGGCAGGACGGAACGGCCCTAACCGCCAACGATTTCGTCTTCGCCTGGAAGGTCTATTCCACGCCCGATCTCGGGCAGAGCTCATCGCCGCCGTTCGCGCAGATGGACGAGGTCATCGCGCAGGACGACCGAACCGTCGTCATCCGCTGGAAGACGCCGTACCCGGACGCGGCATCGATGAACGGCGAGTACCAGGCCCTTCCGATGCATCTGCTTCAATCGGCCTTCGAGCAGGATGACGCCGCGGCCTTTTCCAACGAGCCGTTCTGGGCCAGCCAATATATTGGACTGGGCCCGTACAAGCTCGACCGGTGGGAGCCGGGCGCGGAGATTCAGGCCGTCGCGTTCGACGGACACGTCCTGGGGCGCCCGAAGATCGACCGAATCGTGATCCACTTCGTTCCTGACGAAAACACGGCGCTCACCAATTTGCTCTCTGGCGATGTGCAATGGGCCACGGATCGAACTATCCGGTATGAGCAGGCGAAAGTGCTCAAAGAGCGCTGGGGAACCACCGGGGGAACCCCGATCCTCACGCCCGCGCAGCCGCGGTTTCTGGAGATCCAGGTCCGTCCGGACCTGGCCAATCCGCGCGTGCTGCTGACGGTCAAGGGCCGCCAGGCGCTCGCCTCCGCCATGGATCGCGACGCGCTGAACCAGGGGCTATTCGAGGGCCAGGGCGTGCCCAGCGAGACCATGATCACGCAGTACTACCCATACTTCAAACAGGTCGACGGGGCGATCACAAAATTCCCCTTCGACCCTGCGCGCGTTGCGCAGCTCTTCGGCGAGGAAGGTTACGCGAAGGGGCCGGATGGATTCCTCAGCAGCGCCGGGGACCATCTCACGATTCCCTTCCTTCAGGAGGCCGGCGACCAGACTCAACGTGAAATGAGCATCATCACGGATACCTGGCGCCGGGTCGGCATTGACTCGCAGGTCAGCGTCATGGCCTCTTCCCAGCTACGGGACTATCGTGTGCGAGCGACATTCCCCGGTGTGTACTCCACGGCAACGAGCGCCGCGGTGGAAGGTGGCACGAAGAACCTGCAAAACTTCGTCAGCTCGCAGATCGGCACCGTCGACCGCGGCTGGCGCGGATCGAACTATGGTGGCTGGTCCAACGCAGAATACGACCGGCTGTACAGCGCCTTCAGCACCACGCTCGAACCCTCGGAGCGAGCCCAGCAGGTGACGCAGATGGCCAAGATCATCAGCGACGACGTGCCGTTCATCATGATGTTCTTCAACTTCAACGTCTCGGCCCACTCCGCGGCATTGACGGGGCCAGATCCCAACGCGTTTGACACGTTGGTCGACTGGAACGTCTATGAGTGGCAGATGAAGGAGTAGTCCGCGAGGGCGGCTTCGGCGATGACCTGGGCGCGCGACCTTTCGGCCGATGGATGGCTGCTCTTCGCGACGTGCTGGATGCGAAACTTCGCCTATGGGTTCCTGTCGGTCATCTTCGGCCTCTATCTGATCAGCCTGGGCCTTCACGTTGCGGCGGTCGGCGCCATTGTTACGGCGGTCCTGGCGGGCGGCGCCGCGCTGACCCTTGTGCTGACCTCCTTCGCCGATCGCGTGGGACGTCGCCTCGTCCTCATGGCAGGCGCCGTTCTCATGGCGATATCAGGCGCGGCGTTCGCATGGACATCCCAGCCGGCGCTGCTCACCGCCGCCGCCATCCTGGGCTCGATGAGTCCCTCGGGGAAGGACGTCGGGCCATTCCTCTCGATCGAGCAGGCGATCCTTCCCCAGACCAGCGCGCCCGCCCGTCGCACGGAGCTGTTCGCGGCCTACAACATCGTCAACTACATCGCCACCGCGATGGGCGCCGCCATTGCCGGCGCACCGAGCATCGTGGGCATTCCTGTCCAAGACGGATTTCGTCTCCTATTCCTGGCCTACGCCGTCGTCGGGGTTCTGCTCCTGGCGCTATTCGCACGCCTCTCCCCCATGGCCGAGGCTCAGGAAGTCACCCGAGTCGCCACGTCAAGGCTCTTCGGCCTGCAGCGCTCTCGGGGCGTTGTCGCGAAGCTCGCTGCCCTCTTCGCCCTCGACTCGTTTGCCGGCGGCTTTGTTGTCCAGAGCCTTATCGCCGTCTGGTTCAGCCTCCGGTTCGGCGCGGGGCCGGGGACGATCGGGGCGATATTCTTCGGCACGAACCTCCTGGCGGGCGCCTCATTCCTCGCTGCTGCGCCACTCGCCAGACGCTTCGGCCTGCTCAACACGATGGTGTTCACGCATCTGCCGTCCAACGTGCTGCTCCTCTTCGTGCCGCTCATGCCGACGGTGGAGCTGGCCGTGGCCGTGCTCCTCGTTCGCTTCCTGTTGTCCCAGCTCGACGTGCCAACCCGCCAGTCGTACACGATGGCGATCGTCGACCCATCCGAGCGCGCCGCCGCGGGCGGGATCCTCGCCGTGAGCAGAAACGCGGCGGCCGCCCTCGCACCGCTGTTCGCCGGCGCGACGCTGTCGCTTCCCGTCCTCGGGCTACCGTTCCTGCTGGCTGGCGGGCTCAAGATCCTGTACGACCTGGCCATCTTTCAGACGTTCCGTCGCGTGCGACCTCCCGAGGAACAGACGGTCCCCTCGAGGGCGTGAGTCATCGAGTTGGCCCGATGCCGGGCGGCTGCCCTACACTGGGAACGCCAAGCCTCGATATACGTAAGGAGAAGCGCCATGTCCGGTCTCGACGACGTGCTCGAAGAGGTTGCTCTCGCCAGCCGCATGCTATTCGAGATGGGCCTGGCGGATGCCGCCACCATCGAACGGGGACACGTCAGCCTTCGAGTACCGGGCCAGCCGGACCGATTTGTCATCAAGGCGCTGGGGCCGGCGCTCTCGATGACCCGGAAAGAGCACATGGTGGTCGTCGACGTGAACGGCTTCAAGGTCGGCGGTCCGCGCGAGCTGAATCTTCCGAACGAAGTCAAGATGCACTCGTGCATCTTGCGGGAGCGGCCAGACGTTAACTCCGTCGTCCACGTCCATCCTCGCTACACCGTGCTCATGAGCGTCCTCCAGGAGCAGCTCGCGCCGATGTGCATCGAGGGCATGCAGCTCTTCAACGAGCCGCTCCCTCTGTTCCCCAGTCCCAGGTTGATCATTCGCGAGGAAGACGGTGTCGAAGTCGCAAAGCTTCTCGGCGCCCGAGACGCGATCTTGCTCCAGGGCCACGGGGCGGCTACGGTGGGCGCCGACATGGAGGACTCGATCACGAACATGCTGTGTTTGGAGGAGCAGGCCCGAATGAACTATCTGGCCTTCTGCGCGGCCGGACGGGACCACGCGGCGCTGCGTCCCGAGCAGCGAGTCGAATTCGCGCAGAATATGCGTCGGCTGGGCGAGCAAGAGCACCTGAAGCCCGAGGTCGCGCCCACCCCTCGGAAGCCAAGCGGCATTTGGAACCACTACGCGCGGCTGGCGGCAGAGTAGGGACGGCGCCCACCGCCTGGGCTCCGTGCCATCACCGGAACCGATCGCCGACCCCGACTCGCGGGGCCGTCGGGGCGAGCCCGATCGCGGGTTTGCATCAGGGGCCCGGGTGGGGTGGCGCCGCCGGACTCGTCCGATCGACCACCGTCACGACCAACGTATGCACGCCGAACCGAAACGCGGATGCCTCGTCGGGAAAGAAGATCTCAACGCGGTCGCCAACGACCGCGCCCCCCGTGTCTTCGGCGACGAAGAGCGTGTCGAACCCCTCGATCTGCAGGTGCGATCCCAGGGGGATCACACGTGGATCGACGGCCACCGTCCCCCAGTGAGCCACCGTCCCGGATTTCGTGATGGTCCCATTTGCTCCGTTCCCGGGCTGCTGCCAGGAATATGCGGTCACGGTGGCGGAGAAGGCGCGGGATCCAACCCCTGCCGCCTGCACCGTACCGGATCGCGAGGCTCGAATGTCGGGTGGATCGAGGAATTCACCGGCCGTCCACCCTTGAGCGCCCGCCTGATCGTAGCCGGTGACCAGGTACCAGTCGCGTCCGTCGCCATCGAATCGGGGGCCGCGCACGATCTGGACGGTGGTTCCTTCCGGGAGGAGCGCTTCGGCGACGAAGTCGAGGCCCGGGCCGGCGCGCACGAGGAGTCCGTCACCGCCGGTTCCCGCGACCCGTGCTGTGACAGCAGTCGGACCCAATCCCGTTTGCACGCCCATGGCCGTCGCGGTGGCTGGCGGCATGACGAGGCCAGTGAGGAGGGTGCTGAGGATCGTCATTTTGTAGCCGAGCCCAATCGCTTGCCAATCGTGCATGCCCGCCATCGATGCGGCGCCCAAACGACTGTCCGGTCGGGCGCTCGAGGTTGCCGGTTCGCGGCGCATTCGCCGACGCGCACCGGACCGCGTCGCTACAGCCTAGGCATCGGCAACGATACCAGTCAACACTTTTTGCAGATCTGCGGCGATTATGTAACGGCAATGTGAGTTTTGTTTGACGCGGCCGTGACCGATGCGCGCGACCCTCCGGGGGCGCCACGACCTAGGACATTCAGCTGAGGGTAACTCGCTGAAACGTCATTCCCGCGGCGCGGACCGATCGCTCCGCGGAGCACGCGAAGCCGCGATAATCGTCGTTGAGATACCGCCGCCCAGCGGCCGAGCGCCCTCTGCCACGCTCGGCGGGGCCATCGTAGGGGGGAAGGTCCAGTGGCGATGATTGAGGGTGCGATCCGAGGCGCGCCGGCCGTCAAGATTGGACCGCGAGGCCGACGCATTGGCCGCACCGAGGAGCTGGCCATCGAAACCATCGTCAAGGCGGCGAAGATCTACGCGTTGGCCGCACTGGACATCTGCGGCCGCGACCGGCCGCCCCATTAGCGGGGCTGCGGCGGGAAGCGCTGGACCATGGCGAGCCACTGGCCGAAGTACGTGTTGATCGGCGGCACATCCGGATCGCGGATCACGCCAACGGGATCTACGCCTCGCCGCACCTTCTCGATCTCCCGCTTGAGCACCTCTCGGTAGAGCAGGATTCCGCGGTCCGAAGTCGCCAGGCGCTCCTGGGTCCGGTCAGCGATCGCCCCCTGGGTCTCGAGCGCCATCAGGTCCTGCGCTTGCACGCCGTCCATCCGGTACGTGGCGACCGGGTACACCGCGTCCGCCGGGCTTTTCGTCGGCCAGATGCCCCGGCGCAGTTCAGCGCCCCCGTTCAGGTCGCCCGGATGCCGGCCCGGACGGGCAGCGCCCGGAACATCGCCAACGTCCACCCACACGCTATAGCGAACCATGTGGTGGTCGTCGATCGGTACGCGCACCCCGATGTGGTTATACGTTCGTTGAGCATTCGGGAAGATCATGAGATCCACATCGTCGTAGCCGCTGGCGTGCCGCTGCCGGCGCCTGATCCCGAATGGCTCCTCAGCGTATTCGAGGGTCTGGAGGGAATCGATGCGGCCGCGCGCGGTACTCATCCCGGCGACGCCTCGCTGCGCGCTGTCCTGATGGAGAATGAACACATGGGCTTGGTCCATGTGATTCTCCATTCCCTGGAGCCAGTTACAGTCGAAGCGCTGCGCGCCGGTGGGGAAGACCGGTCCAAAGTCCGCAATGTCCCAACGCGGAAGGACGGGCGCCGGGCGCGGCCCGAGATATGCCCAGTACAGCCCGTATTGCTCCTGTACCGGGTAGGCCGGGTGCTTGACGGTGCGGTGGAGGCGACTATCGTGGGGCTCGGCGGGGGTTTCGAGGCAGTTCCCGTCGACGTCGTAGAGCCAACCGTGGTAGGCGCACGCAATGCCTCTTTCCTCGACTCGCCCGTAGAGCAGCGACGCGCCCCGGTGCGAGCAGTGATCGCCCAACAGGCCGATCTTTCCGATGGCGTCGCGGAACAGGACGAGGTCCTCCCCCAGGACGCGAACGTGCGTGGTCGGCGTCCGATCACTGCGGTCGCTCACCGGGGCAATAGGCAGCCAGTATCGGCGGAACAGCTCGCCGCACGGCGTGCCCGGCCCCACCCGCGTGAGCAGCTCATTCTCCTCCGGGGACAGCACGATCACCTCCCGCCCCTCGCCGGCTGACGGAGCAAACGGTCCAGGGGAATTCACCCCATACATCACACCCCAGACGGGCGTAGAGGTCAAGGGCGGGCGCGTGATTGCTGCGCCCTTACACCGGCATTACAATCGCCACTTACTGACCTCAGTGGAACCGCGAAGTCACGGTTCCCGCGAAGGGTACCAGCGAGTGCAGCAACCCGCCGTCTGCAACGAGGCGCCCGTTGAAGCTGCGCAGTCACAAAGGGGGACGGTCAGACCCATGCCTCAAGTCGGGGAATACGCTGACATTTTTCGGGCGTTGGGACGGTTCTTGGACGACCTGAACGCCGCGAGCGTGCAGATCGACAATCAGGGCGAATACATGGCCGTGCGGTGGAACCGCACGCTGGGAAGCGTTCAGGAACGCATCTTTCGGGAGCGCGACCTCGATGCGCTCCGGGAGCAGGCGCGGGCGATGCGCCGCGGACTGCTAAAAGCGAGCCCCAGTCGCGGGAGCCTCGCCGAATTGCTTCGAACGCTTGGTCAGGAGCTCGACCGCGACAAGATCGAAGTCAGCACGATTTCTCAGAACGAGGTCGGGTTCGATCTAACGGGCACGGTCGACCGCCGGTACGTTCGGCGGTCGTATGTCCTGAGCGAGCTGGAGGCGATATCCACGCAGCGGATGGTCCTCCGAGGAGGCGCCGCACCTCCCGAAGATACGTCTTACGCCGCTCGCTTCAAACGGTTGGTTGATCAGGGGCGGTGATGGTGCGGACGCCGACCATCGGATCTCACGGCTTTCGGTTCGCGGTCGCGCTGGCGCTTCCGGGCGTCGGAAGCGGCTGGCGCGCTCACCGAACGTCGATCGTCTGCCCACCGTCGATGACGAGCGAATGCCCGGTGACGTACGACGACTCGTCGCTCGCCAGAAAGAGCACGGCGTACGCCACCTCTTCCGGTCTGCCGAGTCGATGCAGCGCCCTTACCGCGGAAGCGGCATCCTCGCGCGCCGCGTCATCCATCGGGTTTGGCTGGGGTGGCCACCCCCGCCACCGGGGCGTGTCGATCGGACCGGGGCATACGCAGTTCACCCGCACGGTTGGCCCGTAGTCGATGGCCATCTCCCGGGTGAGGTTCACAATCGCCGCCTTGGTCGCGCAATAAGCGGCGTTCTCCGCGCGAGCCAGTATGCCTTGGGTCGAGGCCGTGAACACCACGTTGCCCCGTCCCGCTCGGAGGAAGTGGGGGAGTACCGCCCGGGCCCCATAGTAGAGACCGTACAGGTTGAGCTGGACGATCCGATCCCATGCCTCGTCGCTGATCTCGTGGATCTTCCCACGCGCGGCGCCACCGGCATTGCTGTGCAGAACGTCCAACCCGCCGTACCGGTCCAGCGCCGTCGCGACCGCCCGTTGCCAGTCTTCGCGGTTGGTCACATCCCCCTGCACGAAGATCGCGTCGCCACCGTCCGAATGGATGAGCCGGTCGACGCGCGGCGCGCCGGTTTCCCAGATGTCCATGCAGACGACCTTTGCGCCCTCCCGGGCAAATACGCGCGCCGTCGCACGGCCGATGCCGCTATCTGCTCCGGTGACGAGCGCCGTCTTTCCCGTGAGGCGCCCCCGACCCGGCTGAATCATCGGATGCTCGTCGGCTTCCTGTGCTGGTGCCATGACCACTCCTCTCGTTGCGGGATGATCACCAGCGTAACAGAGCGCGCCACCCGCTTCGGAATGCGTCATTTCGATCTATGATCTCCTGAGAACGAATGGTATGGAGATGGGTGACGTGGAGATCGGCATCGGACTCCCCGCGGCAATCCCCGGCGTGAATCGCGCACAGCTTCTCGGCTGGGCCAGGGGTGCGGACCAACGCGGGTTCTCTACCCTCGGCGTCATCGATCGGCTCGTCTATCCAAACATCGAGCCGCTTTCCGCCCTTACCGCGGCGGCAGCCGTGACCGAACGGATCCGATTGACCACGGCGATTCTTCTGGCGCCCCTCCGGGCAAACGGCGCGCTCTTCGCCAAGCAGGCCGCCTCGCTTCAGATCCTGTCTGAAGGGCGCCTGGTGCTCGGGCTCGCGGCGGGCGCGCGTCAGGACGATTTCGACGCCAGCGCGCTCGATTTCCATACGCGCGGCCGGCGGTTCAACGCGCTTCTGGAGGATATTCGGAGAATCTGGGAGGGCGAGGCGCGCGGGTTCGCGGGCGCCATCGGGCCGGACCTGGGCCGCGTCGGTCCGCCACCGATCCTCGTCGGCGGAACGTCGGACGCCGCCATTCGGCGGGCCGCCCGGTACGGCACCGGCTGGATCGCGGGCGGCGGCGGGCCAGAGGCATTCGCCGCAAGCGCGCAGAAGGTTCGCGACGCCTGGTCGAGCGCCGGACGGGATGGTCCGCCCCGCCTGGCGGCGCTTGCCTACTTTGCCCTCGGAACGGATGCCCGCGCCCACGCGGATCGCTATCTGAAAGATTACTATGCTTTCGGCGGTCCATACGCGGAGCGCGTCGCGAGCTCGGCCCTCGTAGACGACGCGAAGATTCGCGCCGCGATCGCGGCTTTTCAGGAGGCGGGCTGCGACGAGCTGATTCTTTTTCCGTGCAACCCCGATCCGAGCCAGGTTGACCTCCTCGCAGGCATCGCCCTGTAACTTCGAAGATGCCAACGATCCGATGACCCGGCGAGGCAGCCTCGACCGGAAGAGAGGAGTGGGATGACAATGCAAGTGATTGACGCCGATGCCCACGTGATCGAAACCGAGCGCACGTGGAGCTACATGGAGGGCGACGACCGTCGATTCCGACCCGTCCTCTCTCTCCCAACGGACGAAACAGGGCGGGAGATGTGGATGATCGACGGCCAGCCCCGAGGATTCCGATTTCCGACCCTGAGCGAGCAGGAGCTACGGCGGCGCTCGGAGCGATCGGGTCGCGACGTCGTGACGGCACTGGCGGCGCGGGAGATGGACGACGTCGAGCTGCGCATCAGGGACATGGATCGGCTCGGGATCGACATCCAGGTGCTCCACAACACGATCTGCATCGAGCAGCTAACCGATCGACCGGACGCCGACGTCGCGCTCTGCCGCTCGTGGAACCGCTGGCTTGCGGACATCTGGAAACAGGGAAAGGGGCGGCTTCGCTGGTCCATGCTGCCGCCTGTGCTCAGCATGCGCGATGCTCTGGAGGAGATGCGTTTTGCCCGCCAGAACGGGGCAGTGGCGGTCTGTTTGCGTCCCGTCGAGGGCGACCGCCTCTTGACCGACGAGTACTTCCACCCGATCTACGATGAGGCGCAGCGGCTGGACATGGCGATCGCGGTGCACATCGCCAACGGCAACCCGGCGATGACCGCGCTGTACCAGTCGAATCGCTCCCCCGGCGGCGGATTCTCCAGCTTTCGCGCGCCGACCGTCATGGCGTGCCAGCAAGTACTCATGAGCGAGCTTCCACAGATTTTTCCGCGGCTGCGGTGGGGCTTCATCGAGGCCAGCGCGAACTGGGTGCCCTGGGTGGTCTCCGACGTGCGTGAGCGCTACGAGGTGGCCGGTCGCCCCGTTCCCGACCATCCCCTCGAGGCCTACCGCGTGTACGTCACGTGCCAGACCAACGACGACCTCCCATTCGTGTTGAAGCATGCCGGCGAGCACAGCATCGTGATCGGCACGGACTACGGCCACTTCGACCCTTCGTCAGAGTTGGACGCGATCACCGTGTTGAAGGAAAAGAGCCAACTGCCAGCCGCGACCATCGAGAAGATCATCGACGCGAACCCGCGCGCCCTCTACGGCCTGTAGCCGACTCGTGCCCGCGGGATCATCAGAATCTGGAAGTCCTTGCCGCGGTCTTAGACCGCGGATGAGGACGACAATCGGCCCTTGAAAGCAAGGCGCGCGACCGTCCAACGCGCTTCAGGGATCGGTCACGCCGAAGACGACGTTGTGGTCGACGTCCGCCGCATAGACGCCATTGGTTACCGGGTTTGCCGCGATTCCCACCATCGACGTTGAGCCTCGCAGATCCACACTGCGCACGGTTCGCGGTCCCCGCACACGTTCGGTTGGACCTTTCCGATGCGTGCGCCCTACACTGGCCGGACTGACAATCCGCTGAACGGCCCGGGTGCAGCAAAAGACCGGGCGCCCGAATGTGGCTGGCAGCGGGAGGCGCAATATTCCGGAACGGTGAGGCGAAAAACGTGTCGATTCGCGTACGCCTGCTCATGCTGCTCGTGGCGACAGCGTTGCTCGGCTGCACCCAGGTCGGCCCGCCCTCTCGCGCCGGTGAAGGTCCTGCGCCTGGCGCCCCGCCGGAGAAGCGCATCGTCTACGGCGTCTCGCAGCCCATTGACATTCGCCCAAACGCCAACCCGGTGGGAAGGAACTACGTCCAGGCGCTGATCGCCTCTCCTTTGACGAGCCGGGACGGAATGGGTGGTCGCCAGCCCGTCCTCACGACTGAGGTCCCCAGTGTGGAAAATGGCCGGTGGCAAGTAAATCCGGACGGGACGATGGTGACGACCTTCGCGCTTCGCCCCGGTGCGCTGTGGCATGATGGCGCCCCCGTCACCGCCGATGACTTCGTGTTCTCGATCGAGGTGGGCCGAGACCGGGGATTGCCCGCCTTCGGCGCTCCCGCCTTCGCGTCGATCTCCGATGCCTCAGCGCCAGATCCTCTGACGTTCGTTGTGTCGTGGAAGGAGCCCTTCGCCGGGGCCGACGCCCTGTTCTCAATCGATCTGGGCTATCCAACGCCGCTGCCGCGCCACCTCCTGGCCGATGCCGCGGCGACCAACGCCGACGGGTTTCTCGATCTCCCCTACTGGAACGAAGAGTTCGTGGGCACCGGTCCATTCAAGCTCGCATCCTGGGATCCTGGCGTCGGCATGCGACTGCGGGCCCACGACGGCTACGCCCTGGGCCGGCCCAAGATCGACCGCATTGACGTTCAAGTGATTCCGGACGCGAACACCTTGGTGGCCAACCTGCTGGCCGGCTCCGTCGACGTGACCCCGGACCTGGGGACGGTCGACGCCGGCACCCAACTGCGGGACCAATGGCGAGACGGCACCGTCGAGTTCAATCTGGGGGCGGGGACCTGGTCCCAGATGGTGTCGCAATTCCTGGATCCCACCCCGGCCGCGATGCGCGACGTGCGATTCCGTACGGCGCTGGCCACGGCCATCGATCGGCAAGCCATCGTGGACAGCGTCGTCGGCGGATTGTCTCCCGTTCCGCTGAGCCTGCTGGATCCGAACCAGCCGCAGTACGCATCGCTGGAGGCATCGTTGCCCCGCTTCGCGTACGACCCCGCTCAAGCCGTACAGATTCTGCTCGATGCCGGGTACCGGCGGAGTGGCGACGGGACTTTCCGCGATAGTGACGGCCAAGCCATCAGTTTGGAGGTGCGCAGCTCCACGCAGGCGGTGCTGGGGAAGGCTGCCACCGCCATCGCCGACGATTGGCAACGTGTCGGGCTTCCCGCGCGGCCCGTCCCCACCCCACCTCAGCTCGTCAACGATCGCTCCTATACGTCAACGTTCCCGGCGGTCTGGATCAAAAACGGGCCGACAGACGTGTACGGATTTCGCGGATTCACCAGCGCGGCCGCTCCGCTGGCGAGCAAAAACTTTGTTGCGCCCTCGCCCACCAACTCGGGCCGGTACATGAACCCCGAGCTGGACGACCTCATCGTCACCTACTTTCGCACGGTTCCGGTGAACGAGCGCGTCGAAGTCATTGGACGGATCGTGCATATCCTGACCGACCAAGTGGTGACTCTGGGGCTGTGGTACGCGGTCATCCCCGGCGCATCTGCCAATCGCCTGTCTGGGGTTCCTCCCCAGTGGCCTTCCAACGCGATGTGCTGGAACTCGTGGGACTGGGACGTCCGGGGCTAGCTGCGCGCCACGAATAGACAGGCTCCCGCGTCGAGCAGTTCAATGGCATGGTCGACATGCTCTATCGGCGCAGGGCAAAGGGAGGTATGCAGGACATGACGGTAGCGGTCGTGCGTGGCGTGCACATCCATTACGAGATCCTCGGTGAGAGCGGCCCTTGGGTTGCCCTGTCGCCGGGGGGCCACCGCGATATGAGCGGTGTGCGTGGCGTCGGAGAGCTGCTCGCGCAGCACGGGGTCCGCGTGCTTCTCCACGACCGCCGAAACTGTGGCGCGTCAGACGTGGCGATCGAGGGCGAAGAATCCGAATACGAGCTGTGGGCCGACGATCTTCACGATCTGCTCCGGCAGCTCGGTGCCCTGCCCGCGTTTATCGGCGGCAGATCGTCGGGATGCCGCTTGTCACTGATCCTGGCGCTCCGGCACCCCGGATCCGTTCAGGGGCTGTTGCTCTGGTGCGTGACCGGCGGTCCGTTCGCGGCGAAACGCCTGGCTCACGAGTACTACGGCCAGTACGTCGAGATCGCCCGTGCAGGCGGGATGGACGCGGTCTGCGAGACGCCCTATTTCGCGGAGCGGATTGTCGCCAATGCGGCGAATGGCGAGCGACTGCGCCGCATGCCCACAAGCCGGTTCATCGAGGTCTTCTCCCGGTGGCGGGATTCCTTCTTAGAAGGCGCGGACCTGCCGGTGATTGGCGCCACCGCTGAGCAGTTGCGCACCATCGCGGTCCCCACGTGCGTCATCCCCGGTAACGATCGGACGCACGGCCGTCGGACCGGCGAAACGCTCGCTCATCTCGTTCCCGATAGCGAGCTCCACATCCTCGAGCCCGAAGACCAGGACGTCGATGTCGCGGATTGGACGGGGAAGGACCCTGACGTCGCGGCCGTCTTCTCCGGCTTCCTGGCGAAGCGGATGGCAGCAGCCAGCCGCCATGGCTCTCCCGCGATGGAATCGAAGGCCAAGCCGGCATGAGCTCGCACCGCTTAGGATGCGCTGCCAGCTCTTGCGGGCCGCAAACCGGCATCACGCCAGAATCGGCGGTGGTCAAGGTCATCGGGAATCACCGCCGCGATCGTGACGAGATCTGGGAACGCGTTGTCCTCCGGGCGCCGAAGGACGTGTGGCGGATCGTGGCCGACTTCGACGTCGCGGGTCGCTGCGAGCAGCCGCTTCCGGGTGGCGATGATGCCCACGTCGCTCGATGCGAGGTGCTCGGCTTCCCGGTCTTGGATTGGTCCGGGGCCCTCCGTCGCGCAGAAATCGTGAATCTGAAACGCCGTGCCCATCCCGACAAACGTCAGGCTTCGCTGCTCGTCGCGGTCCTGTAGGTAGCGGTTCGCCCTGTTGCGCAGTGGATGGTAGCTGCGGTCGGCCTCGGCGCGCCCGGCGGCCGTCGCCCGTTTGTCGATGGGACCTCCACGGCGAAAGATAAACGTGTAGTGGGCTCGGCCTCGATCCGTGGCGCCCGCTCCCGGCCTTGCAGGGGGTTCGACGCTCGGGCTTCTTCCGTATTGATGCTGTGCAGGAACGACAGGTGCACCGGGTCCTGGTTGCCCTCGTTACCCTGCAGATAGTTGCACTCTGAAAAGAGCTTGCTCACGAAGCGGTTCTCGTCCGGGACGGTGAGAAACTCGTAGGCCGGAAAGAG